>ENA-ORBV01007094-ORBV01007094.1-microbial-mat-metagenome-genome-assembly--contig:-NODE-7094-length-19378-cov-8.078027_pt1 | contig 19378 bp, 15 predicted proteins | sample MGYA00237777_ERZ505514 | MGnify/ENA primary metagenome ERZ505514 (study PRJEB26160, sample SAMN06269048) | microbial mat metagenome | isolation source: Oligotrophic lake microbial mat | place... | reverse complement strand
GAGTAATCATCATCTTTGGGTGTAGTTGGAGTCAGGCTGACCACTTGGTAGTCAAAGGCTGGAGCATTCACAACATAAGGTTCAGCCCAAGGTTGAAAAGCGGCTGGAAGAGTGGGTAGAGTCGGGGTGCCATCGGTGCTGTTACCAGGCTGACGATGATCGATGGGAATAGCGGGTGGAGCGGGTGGAGCGGGTGGAGCGGGTGGTTCAATTCCGCCATCTTTATCATGTTTAAATTCAGGGAAAATGTAGTACAGCGAGGGAAATTTGGGAGCAACTTGTGCGCGCTTGTGGACATCACTCGTTCCCGTAATTGGAGCGCCAGTAAATACAGTATTAGCAGTGCCTGGAATAGTCGTTGAACCAGCCACATGCTTAATAGCATCACTTACTTTTACAACAGGTGAACTACCAGGAACATCAACTGCTGGGTCTACTACAAGATCCGGAGCAGCAGGGATGATACCATCTACGTTTTCTAGGGCACCTGCTGATTGAGAGGGATAGTTATTGTCCCCAGGAAAATCGTGGACTGCCCCCGGAGGAATTACCGTGCCACAGAGGCGAGAAAGAGCTAATCGCTGCTGAGCTATACCAGTTCTTAAATCAAGAGCAGCAGCACCCACTCGACCCGTTGTAGTGGCTCCAGTAATTCCAAAACTATTTGGGTCACAGGCTGAAGACCAAAGAGTTGGTTTGTTTAATGTGGTGCCCGGTGGAACAGATGGATAGTTGAAAGCAGTTAGGTATGGGTTGTAGTTCCAAGTATTGGCGGCAGGAGACGGGCGGAAACCATAGGTTCGATCGCGTCGAATCTGGTAATGCTCGTGGATTAAGGTTCCTAATTGATAAGTCGAGTTGTTTTCTGGATCGGGAGTTCCTGCTGCCCTAATGTTCTTCAACAGTTCTGCCAAAAACATATCCGGGGTGGCGCGATCATAATCACGCGGGTTGTACGCTGTTATTGCAGCAGGAACCGCTGTTGTATCATTTGCAGCCTGAGTGTAGTTATAAGTTGACAAGGCACCAGAGGGGATAACTTCACCGTTCCTAGTGTCACCATCCATCAACTTATATAATTCTGTCCCTAGGGTCAGTTGATTGGCTTGATTGGTGGCAGCAGCAGGGTCAAACTTTTGTACCTCGTTGATGTCGTATGCCAACATGCCCAACATGCAGCCTGCGGTTTCCAGATAGCTTTTATCCGCTGGGCTTCGATCTGCGTTGGGAATGGGCAGAGCACGGCGCAAATTAGAGAAATTGCCCCACATCGTCAAGATTGGGTCGGGGTGAATTTTTCCAGCTTCTTGCTTGGGTGGAAATGCTCCATCAGGATCTCCAGCGAAATTTGCCAGGTTTGCTAGTGCCGTCTGCATGGCAACGGATGTGATATCAGGGGGCGTGAATTCCCAGCCGTTGGTGCCTTTGCCATAGAAAAAGTCGGTTAGCAGGGGTTTTGTTGAATCATTATTAATTAAATAGGGCTTGAAGTTGACTGATTGGCGCAGGGTGTAAGGGGAGCCAGGGTGGGCAGTCAGGGCAAGGCAAGCTGCGGGAGTGCGTCCATCCCCGATGCCATAGTGATAAACGGCTGCGGCTTGCACTGCTCCTAAATTATCTCGTAATGCCCGTCGTTGCTTGGATTCATGCGCCCGATTAGCATCAGGATATCTATAAGGTGGATAGAGCGGATCACCGGGATTATCACTGGTATCCAAACTGGCATCGGTAACATTGGCAGCGGTAACTGGTGTTAGAGCCGTATAGTCTGCTTTTCTTAAATTATCAAAAGTACCGTCTCCAGGCTTGATCGTGGGTAAAGTTAAATCTTGCTTATCAGCATTGGTAATACCCACAGGTCGATCTTGCGGTGCGACCCAGCCGTAGGGATTGCCTAGTTCTAGGCGTTCGCCGACCAAGATTCTCATGCCGCCTGTGTAAACCTTGGAGCCGGAGAGGTCAGAATCTTTGAAGGTGCGGCGCTCCCAATATCCATCTAGCCCAACTTCTTTGCTAACGGTCGCAACATCATTGACCAACTCAACTTTGCCGACAGGGATATCCTTGCCTAAAATATCTCCTAGTGCATTTTTATAGCGAACTTTAGGACCGTAGCGGTTATCTGCCCGATAAGTGTCATCTACGTAGGGTTGGGCACTGGTTTCTGTGACAAAGAATCGCTCTTCTTGAGCAAAAATATTGTTGCCAATCTCTACATCTGAGATGCGATCGTTCTGATTCGTGATGTTTGGGGCGATCGCTTGCTGAATGTCTTGCGTTAACAGCACTTTTGGGTCGGTAGCGATCGCGCTTAGGGTTGTTTTACCACCATTTACTTTCCAGTCATTCGCTGCGGTAAATTTTACTGGAACCTCATAGGTGGAGCCATTCTTGTAGGTATGAATCTCAACCTCGCCCGAAAAATCGTTGGGTTTAATGTCACCAGCCCCGATAATGCCAAAAAACTTCTTGGTTGGATCTCCATCCTGCTCATCAAACTGACGGACAGACATCTCGGAGTTGCTAGCGGGACGAAATAGGCATGAGCTAGGGGAGCTAATCAAATATCCTGAAAAACCAGCGGTGGGGCTAACATTTCGCCCAATTAAAATGCTGCCTTCGCTGTGCATCGCACCATTCCAGTTGAGCTTCGCTCCAGGGGTAACCTCCAAATCATATTTAAACCAAGCGCCCCACTTGTTCCCCCGATCTAGCTTGCGATCTTGAGCAAACTCTAGCGTCGTAAAGTTGGTGGGTCTGCCCTTATTCACCGTTTCGTTACTGACCACAAACGCATCCACCTGAAACCGCTTCCGCAAAATGGACGTGTTGGTTTGGTCTTGATACCAACCGCCTTCCACTGTGGAACCGCCCCCCGCTACCCGGCAACTGATCGCTTCACTGTTGCTGAGTGGACCATTTCTAGCGTAGGGACCATCCTTGTTTCCGTCGGCTTTCTGTTTATCTTTTAGCTGCAACAGTTCAAGCGGACCTAACTTGGTCGGATCGCCTGCCACCAAGTCAGGCGTAGAGAGCGTGATCGAGTAAATTACGCTGCTATTAGTGTTTTTGTCTGTGTAAATCCAGGCGTTATCTAGCAGATTGTCCCCATTAATATCAATGCGTTTTTCTAGAGATGTATCGGCTGTATCCTTTCCAAACGTATACGGGTCAGGTGTGATCGGATTTCTTGAAACGGCGGCAGCGGCAGGCGTTCCCACCAGTCGTCCATCATTCAACAGCATAGAAATAACTACCTCTTCCGCCGGAACCCCACTAGGTAGGCGGTTGTCTTTGCCAAAGAGGTAGTCGAGCTTGGAACGGGCGCGGTCAATTGCCGGGGTTGCCGCGTTATAAATCTGGCGACTTTGAACGTTGCCAATGGTGCGAGTGGTGCTGTTGAACGATCGAAAGGTTAATGCGCCAACGGTTAGCGATACCACCAAAATCAGAAAGACTGTGGTGGGCAAGATAAACCCTGCAACCCGTGGGCGACGGTTGAGCAAAAAGATTGTTCGCAGAAGCCAGTTAATGGAGGCTTTGGTCAGGCGGCGTGAGAGCTTCCAAACCTGTTTCAAGATGGGTTGAAGTTTTTTGGCTAACTTGCGATCTGACATGGCTGCGTCCTGAGGGTAGTTGGGTGACGAGAAGGAAGTAACAGGGAAGAGGGAAGAGGGAAGAGGGAAGAAATATAGAATTAGGCGAGTGATGGAACCGAAAGAAAGGTTCCAAACCCAATAAATTATGAACGAGTTTTTGAAAAAGCCACCGATTTCCAAGGCTACTTGAAACGAAGAATTCAACTAATCAAGTATGAAAGTTTCAATTAAGAACATGACAGAAGTTGAATCTAGGGCAACAGGGAACGAGACTTGGGGAACAAAAGTGTGAATGACTGCAAAAAAGATATGGAAGCTCAGACCTTAATGCAGCCATGTTACCCACTTTGTGTGAAAAACCTATCAACTTAATATAACAATTGTGTGAATTGGTTCTGTGTGACCTCGCTCACAGTGACAGAAGCTGACGTGCGGGTTACGAAGTAGGGGCTTGGTCTTGTGCCTGCCCGTGAGATTAAGGGCACCCACAAGAGGTGACCCGCTTGACTGGCGATTTAATCAGTCGATTGAGCGCGGTAACCGCTTTCAATAAATGTAGGACAAACGAAAAAGGACGTACTGATGTACGCCCTTTTAAAGAGTTGCGATCGCGTTAATCCCGCGTTAATACTTGTTAAGGTCTATTCCGGCTTCTTTTGCGAAGGCAGCAATACTTTTCTTTTCTAGCGTTTTAATTGCTTTGGTAGAAAGGTGTAGGCGCACCCAGCGGTTTCCTTCTGCCCACCAAACGCGCTTCCACTGCAAATTTACGCCTTGCAGCTTTTTGGTGCGGCGATGAGAGTGTGAGACAGCATAGGCGTTATTTGCTTTTTTTCCAGTTAATTCACATCTGCGACCCATAGCAGCCTCCAGCTTTTCATATCTTCGGTTTATTCCAGTCCTTCATTATATAGAGAGAACTGAAAATAACGCAATCTGTGATTTTGTTGACCCTCACCCTCTCGCAGCAGGCTGCTGTATACGATCTGTTCAAGTTTGAGACTTCTCAGCCCCCTAAGTCCCCCAATTCTGGGGGACTTTGACGGTTGCAGGGCACTCCTAAATCCCCCAATTCTGGGGGGCTTTGATGGTTGCAGGGCACTCTAGGAGAATGATCTAACTGATTTTACTGATGGCAAAAGACTCGCCTAGAATTCGTGGCACGACACAATGCACAGAACAAGCCGCTCGTCATCTGCGATACCATCTCACTCCTGCCGAAGCCCGATTATGGAATGCCTTACAGAAGCGTCAACTCGCTGGACTCAAGTTTCGCTGTCAGCATCCTGTAGGACGATTCATTGTTGATTTTTACTGTCCATCCTGCAAATTAGTTATCGAAGTGGATGGAGATATTCATATCCAGCAAACTACCTATGACGAAGCACGGACGGAACAACTTCAATCGTTTGGTTATCGGGTATTGAGGTTTACCAATGAAGAAGTTCTGAGCGATCTGCAAACTGCTCTAGGTCATATTGTTCACGTTGCTGAAATCCATTTCCCCCCAAATTTGGGGGACTAGGGGAGCGAAATGCGGCAATTTGAGGTTGATCAGGAGATTTGTTCTGAGGGATCTGCAAACTGTTCTAGGTCATCTCGTTCACGTTGCTGAAATCCATTTCCCCCCAAATTTGGGGGGCTAGGGGGGCGAAATGCAGCAATTTGAGGTTGATCAGGAGATTTGTTCTGAGCGATCTGCAAACTGTTCTAGGTCATCTCGTTCACGTCGCTGAAATCCATTTCCCCCCAAATTTGGGGGACTAGGGGGGCGAAATGCAGCAATTTGAGGTTGATCAGGAGATCTGTATACACTGTAGTCCGCCGGGAGAGGGAACTAGAAACTTCGGAAAGCTCCTCTCCCATTGGGCTGCGGTATATACACAAGTCTGTCTGGCTTCGTTTTGCCCCGTCTAGCCCCCTAAATCTCCCAATTCTGGGGGACTTTAAAACTCTTGTTCCCTCCAGAATTGGGGGTTAGGGGGCGGTTTGGCGATTGCTTAGCTATGATTCCAATCACTTATGTATACACGGTTGCTTCTACTGGGAGAAGCGTTTACGGTGAGGGCAAATTTAGCGATCGGTGAGGCGGGTCAGCACTTGGTTCGAGCGATCGACGAAAGTTTTCATGCCCTCTGCATCAAAGCCTTTTTGCGCCATCAGTGCCAGATCATAAATCTGGTTGCAAATGAGCGTACTCAACTCGGCTGAGGGCGACTGTCCGCTGGTTTGCAAAATAGACCCTTGATTCAGGGTGAGCAAATTTTGGATCAGCGGATGGGCGGTGTTCACTAGCAAAACGTGTTCTTCAGGGAATTCCACCGCTTGCTGCTGCATCATGGCGGTCATTTCTCGCATACGACGGAGATGTTCGGGCAACAGTACGACCGCAGGCGGAGCGCTTTGTGGCTCTCCGGCTTTGAGGGCTTCGGTGCGGATGGTTACTTTTGGCTTGGCGATCGCCGTTTGAAAAAGCTCCTTAATCTGCTCACTGCGAGTTTTGTTGGTGGCAGGATCAACAATTTCGGTTTCTTTGTCTTTATCAATCAGCGTTTCATCCAGGTCAGCATCCACGCGGGAGAACCGAATTGTGGAATATTCTTGCTCCAAAAAGCTGATGAAATGGGTATCGATGAAAGAATCCATAAACAAGACTTCGATGCCTTGCTTTTTGTGGAGTTCTACATAGGTCGCCTGAGTGATTTCGTCGTTGCAGTAAAAGACGCGGTTTTCGTGGTGGGTCTTGTTGCGCTCTAGATATTCTTTGAGAGTGGTATAGGACGGGAGGCTAGAGGTGAGAGGCGAGGGGCTAGAGGTGGATGCGGTAGGGGAAGAGACCTCTTGCCACACGTCGCCCTCGCCCGATTGCACTTGCACTTCTGGGGTAGCACTGTCCTCGTTCGTCGTCTCCGTACTTCCTTCCCAGGTCGTGCGATAGATCAGAATATCTTCAACCTGCTTTTTAAACTTGTCGTCGTTGAGGGAGCCGAATTTGACGAAGGTGCTAAGGTCTTGCCAGCAGCGGATGTATTCATCGCGATCGTCGCGATACAGTTCTTTGAGGCGATCGCCCACTTTTTTGGCGATGTAATTAGCAATCTGACGCACCGTGCGATCGGCTTGCAAAAAGCTACGAGACACATTGAGTGGAATATCAGCGCTATCGATCACTCCGCGCAAGGGTAGCAAAAACCGGGGGATCACTTCCTCGCAGTTGTCGCTAACAAACACCTGATTGCAGAACAGCTTGATCTGGCTCTTGGTCACATCCACATCGGGCTTCAGCTTAGGGAAGTAGAGAATGCCGTTGACCACGAAGGGATAATCGGTATTCAAATGTACCCACAGCAAAGGCTCTTCCTGATAGGGATAGAGATAGCGATAAAACTCTAGATAATCCTCTTTGCTGAGATTGCTGGATGGCTCTTTCCAGGGTGCCTTTTGGCGGTTGACCTGTTCCGGTGCTTTGGGCGCGATTGCGGCTTCAGCAGCTTCTTCAGCAGCCTGTTCCGGTGTAATTTCTGAATCTACTTCTGCATCTGGCGATACTTCTGGAGGCGGTTCTATGACTGCCAACTTGATCGGCACGGGCAAGAAATCGCAGTATTTGGTGATTAACTGGCGCACCCGATATGGCTCCAGATATTCCAGTTCTTCATCTTGCAGCGTTAGCGTGATGGTGGTGCCCCGTGTGGTGCGGGTCGATTCGCTCAGTTCAAATTCCGTGGAGCCGTCGCAAGACCAATGCACGGGAGTAGCACCGGGTTGGTAGGAAAAGGTATCAATATCTACATGGGCAGCAACCATGAAAGAAGAATAGAAGCCCAGCCCAAAGTGACCAATAATTTGCTGATCGGTGCTTGCCTTATACTTGTCGATAAACTCTTCAGCGCTAGAGAAGGCAACTTGGTTAATATATTTCTTCACTTCATCGGCGGTCATGCCAATACCCGTATCCGACACAGACAGTGTTTTCGCTGCCTTATCTACGGTGATCACAATTTCAGGTTCGCCCAAATCGCCGGAATAGTCGCCGGAGTGAGACACCATTTTCAGCTTTTGAATGGCATCCACGGCGTTAGATACCAATTCTCTCAGAAAAATCTCATGGTCTGAGTACAGCCATTTTTTGATAATCGGAAAAATATTCTCGGTATGAATGGAAATATTGCCTTTTTCCAACACGGTCGTCATAGGGGAAGCTCCAGAAGAATAGGGGTGAGGGATAGGGGATGAAGGGTGAGGAGTGCGAAATGCCTCAGCGCTATTTTGGACAAACTGCATCAATTGTATGCAGGGAAGGGCTTTCGTTGGAGATGCGGATTTCCCTACCTGGGAAGGGTGGAAGGGTGGAGAGGTAGAGGATTAAAAGGTTTATCGATAGTTGAGGGCGGCGATCGCTAAACAAACCCAACCCGCAATCAGCGTGGCTCCACCAATGGGGGCGATCGCGCCGAGCCATTTGATGTCGGTTAGGCTGAGCGTATAGAGACTCCCAGAAAAAATTAGCACACCTGCGATGAAACAGTATCCTGCGGTGGTTAGGGTAGGCGGTGGTAACTCAGCTTGATGAATCAATAGGGCAACTGCCAATAATGCGAGAGCATGATACATCTGATAGCGGGCACCCGTTTCAAAAATCTCTAGGGCGCGATCGCTGAGTTGAGGACGCAGGGAATGGGTGGCAAAGGCTCCAGCGGCAACGGAAAGCCCACCAAAAATAGCAGCGATCGTCAAAAAGAGTTGGGGCATGGAAGAATAGTGAGAGTTTTTAGTTCTAAATTTTGAGTTTTGAGTTTTGAATTTTGAGTGGAATGGCTACTTTGGAACTTCACAATTCATCTTTTAGCTTTCGCTGCCAGATTCTAGCTGTTTCGTTCCTTCCAGGTTGAAGTAGTAGGAAAAGCTACCTTCTTCAGTGACGTTGTAAGCGGCGTTGAATTCTTTGGCGCGGGTATCGAGATAGGCTTTAGCAGCCTCACCTTCCAAGCCAGTTTCCATAGAAAAGCGCAGTACGGTTAGATGTCCGCTATTTTCCTGTAATAGCCGGAAAAAAGCAGCCCGGAGGCGATCGCGTTCTTCCTGCTTACTTCGTCGAACATTTGAGAACAGTAGCCAGCTACCCAGTGCGGTAGGCGGTAATCCAAACAGAAAAACGGCAGCGATCGCCCCCTCCCGACTCTCAGATGTAGCCCTAGGATTAAGTGCCTCGGCAGTTCCCAGCAAAAAAATAGGTACTCCAATACCGAGCAAAAAACCCACTGCAATTTTGGTTGACAGCTTCATCAGTTCTTCCCAATCTCTCAATCTGCTGTTATCTTAGCCGCAACTTTCAGCGATTAAGAACGAGTTGCTTCTAATAAGCGAGAAAAGTAGAAACTGGTTTTGGTCATGGCGTTGCGCTCAATCTTCCAGCCTTGGCTTTCCAACATTTTCACGACTTGGGCTTCGCTGTGCAGGTAGGCGCGGGTGGCTTTGCTCGGTCCAGGGAAGAAGTCGCCAATCTTTTTTAATACGGTATAGAAAACAGTTTTGGGCGCAAAGCTGAGGATCAAGCGCGATTCTGCCAACGAACTCAGATGTTGGATCATTTCCGCCGCTTTGGCTTGAGGATAGTGAATTAACACGTCCAAGCAAACAACCGTGTGATAGCGTCCGGTCAAGCCTTCTAAATCTTGTACGGCAAAGGTAAGGTTTTCTAAGGAAAGCGCCGCCGCTCGCTCTTGTGCTTCTCCGACCATTTTCTCGGAAATGTCGCTGGCAAAGATTTGCGCTCCGGCTTCTGCAAGGGGAATGCTGAGGCTACCAACCCCACAGCCCGCATCACAAATGGTTAAGTCCTTCAAATTGTCGTCTGCTTTTAGCCATGCCAGCACGGTATCCACGGTTTGCTGATGTCCGGTGCGGATGTCTAGCTGGACTTTGTTTACCTCGCCGTCGCCGTAGATTCTACGCCAGCGATCGAACCCAGTAGCGTTGAAGTATTCGCGAACAATTTTTTTGTCGTCAACTGCGGTCATAGTGGTTGTTTGTCGTGAGATTGCAATCAGATCGTACAGCAATTGGGTTTGGTGCGTTTCGCTTGCTCAACACACCAAACCAATCTCAAAATTCAAAACTCTTTAACCTTTCCCATTGCAGTTCCCCAGATTGCGATTGATGCCAGCGCAGTAGATGGGCGGGTTGACCAATGTAGTCGGTAGGCAACCCGATCGCTCGTCGGGGAGCAACTGTAGCCAGGGCGATCGCCTGTTCCACCTCGCAAACGCCCCACTTCACCAGGTTTTGAACACCCACCAGCAGCGGCAAAGTTGTGCCAGATAGGGTGCCATCCAGCAATCGAGCCGTGCCATGAGTCACTTCAATTTGGCGAGTATCCCAGGGATAAATGCCGTCGGGCAATCCCAATGGGGATAGGGCATCGCTGACCAAGAAGACTCCCTGATCGTACTGAGACGATCGCAGCAAAATGTCCATCATGATCGGTGAAACGTGCTGTCCGTCAGCAATCAAGCCACACCGTACCTGAGAATGGGCGATCGCGGCTCCTAGCAAACCCGGTTCTCGATGGTGCAAGGGCGGCATTGCGTTAAAGGCATGAGTTACCATCGTCGCGCCCCGATCTAAGGCGTGTTGAGCTTGAGCCGCTGTTGCCAGAGAATGCCCCAAACTAACGATAATGCCCAGCGATCGCAAATAAGGAATCACTTCGCCTGTTTCATCCAGTTCAGGAGCCAATGTCATCACTTTCACCACGCTGGCATAGTCGCCTAGCACCCGTTTCACGCTATCCAACGTCAGCGGCAATAGATACTCTGCGGGGTGAGCGCCTCGTTTAGCCGGATTGAGAAACGGACCCTCTAAGTGAACGCCTAAAATGTGGGAGGAAGGGGTAGCAAGGATAGAGAGCGATCGCTGGATATTTTCCACCGAGGTGGTAACCAGGGTTGGCAAGTAGCTATCAATACCGTGCTGCCATAGAAATTGATTGATGGCTTCTAGCTTACTTGTCGTGTCAAAGCTCAAGTCAGGGAAAGCTAGCCCCAATGCCCCATTGATTTGCAGATCAATACCGCCGAAAGAAATCCAGTCGCCCAACAGATCTAAAACGAGTAAATCAGCCGGAGTAAAACTCGACTGAGGTTGCAGGGAGATAATAACTTCATCCTGAATCGTCAGTTGTTGTAACCCAACGTAGCCTGGAATACGAGCGTTAGTCAGAATTAAACGGTCAGACATTGGGCAAAGGGTGAGGAATGGCAAATGGCATAAAAAATCTACGGCATTTGCTAATAGATTTCCGCCATTCATCGGAACTTGACTGTCACTCTGGCGATTTGTATACCAATGGTATCTGTGGCGGGAATACTAAATTAAGCCTCAGAATTAAAGATTAAAATCACCTTGTAAAAAATAAGAGAGAACATTTTTAAGAAATTATTGAGAGAAAGATGACTGATCGGTTTTCAATTCCATTGACGATTTATTTTTCCTAACTAATTCCTCCTAAGGAATGGAAATTAAATAAATCCGAGGTTTGGTAGGGGCGTAGCATTCGGCAGATGACTCTGCTTGAGTTGCAAGGTTTTTTGCCCGAATGCTACGCCCGTACGGAGCGTTGTCGATGTTATTTAATCCGTGATCCTAAGTGAGCGTCAATTTTTTGAACAGAGCATAGTTAATGAACAACCAGCAGACAAAGCACAATCAGAGCAACATCTTAATTGTGGACGATGTATCCGATAATGTAGACTTGCTTCGCAGAATGTTAACCCGTGGAAGGTTTAGCATTCAATCAGCCTCAAATGGCGAGACTGCTTTAGCACTGGCAGAATCTACTTTGCCTGATCTAATTTTATTGGATATTTGTATGCCTCATATGGATGGCTATGAGGTCTGCGAAAAACTCAAAACAAACCCCGCTACAAAAGATATTCCAATTATTTTTATCAGTGCCCTAGATGAATTGCCAGACAAAATCAAAGCATTCAAACTAGGTGGCGTGGACTACATTACAAAACCGTTCCATAGTACCGAAGTTGCCGCCCGTGTTGAACTGCATTTGTCTTTGCGACGGTTACAGCAGCAGCTCGAACAGCAAAATGAACGGCTGCGACAAGAGGTGCGCGATCGCTGTGCGGCTGAAACTGCTCTGCAACTCGCCAACCAAGAATTACAGCGGTTGGCACATCTAGATGGATTAACCCAAGTGGCAAATCGGCGTGGGTTTGACAACTGTTTAGCCTACGAATGGCGCAGATTGGTGCGCGAGCAGCAACCCCTTGCCTTGGTGCTGTGTGATGTGGATTGTTTCAAACGATTTAACGACACCTACGGGCACCAGGCTGGCGATGAATGTTTACGCCAAATTGCAGGTGCGATCTTGGTGGCAACCAAGCGTCCGGGAGATTTGGTTGCCCGTTATGGGGGAGAAGAGTTTGCAGTTATTTTGCCAAACACCCCCACCGAGGGCGCGTTAAAAGTTGCGAAGGATATTCAACTCGCGATCGCAGACTTAAAAATTGCTCATCAAGGATCGGTAGTTAGCCCGTTCGTCACGATTAGCATTGGCGTTGCGGTGATCACTCCCCTTGCCGATGTCTCGTCGATTCACCTCGTGACGGCGGCAGATCGGGCACTCTATCGGGCAAAAGCTGAAGGGCGCGATCTCGTCGTTTTAGAAGAAAGTATTTTTAAAGGCAGTATGCCGTTTCGTAACGAATCCAGCATTTTGGGTCAAGTCAGGGAAGCAAGGAACGAGTAAGGAATAATAAAGGTGAAGGTAGGGACTGCGATCGCGCAAGCGCGACGAAAGTTGTGCGCCCGATTGATTTGCCCTTTAAGATTTTTTGCCCTTTAAACACGCCTGATGAAATTCCCTTCCTCAAGTTTTCGCACCCTGTTTACGCTTACTTATTATTTACTTCCACTTGTGCTAGTTGGCTACCTCTGTTCACCCTCCGCAGTGCTGGCGGGCACCTTGACCGAGCGTATTGCTGCCTTTCCTGAGTGGAACGACAAACCCACTGGGCAAACCGTTAAAGGTGATTTAATCTACCCAGATTGGATGGTGGGCACCTGGACAATGACCAGCACCTTAGTCGATATGGTTGCGCCGCTGGCACCGGAAGTGACCACTCCAGGATTTGAGGGCAATCGAGATTTTTTGAACACGCCCGTGATTTGCCAGGTGCGGTTTGTGCCCAATAACATTTTGGAACGCAATAAAGCGATTGTTCCATTCCTGTCTCTGCCGATCAAATCTCTCACCAAAGCGCTGGTGGTGTCCGATCGCGCGTTCAACGGATTGAGCCTAGCCAAAGCTTATTTGGGCGATCGCGTGTTTCGCGTTTGGGTAGATTCCCGCGACCCCAATCGCATGACCACAAAATTTCGGGATAACCGAAAGTTGTTTTCCTTTGCCATTGGGCGCAGCGTCGAACAGCCCGATCCAGAGCATTTCATTGCCTCAGAGCTGTTTCAGCAGTTTTTTCAAGCGCCCGAAAAACCTTACAAAAATCAGGTGGAAACGACCACAGCTTACACTCATCAGCCTGATGGCACTGTGACCGCTGATCAATTTACGGCGGTTTATCTCAATCCGCCTCACCCCAAGGCTTTTGTGGCAGGCGATCGCCCAGTTGCGCTCTATCGCTACAGGCTACGATTCACGAAATAGCGCGATGAAATGGGTTTCTCTCTTATGAAGTTTTCTCGGTGAACTCAACAGGCTCTTTCGTGGTTCATTGCCTTGAGTAATGCCGCCAATGCTTGATCTTCGGATTGATTCACCTGACGATCCATCATGGCAAGACTGACTGCTTTGGGGAGGGCGATCGCGGCAACATCCGCATCCAACCCATCGACTAAATCATCTAGCGATTGGGGCACTTTCAACGCCGATCGCACCCCTAGCAACGTGGGTTCATCAAAGCCGATCGCTTCTAGTTGAGGCTGCAACTGTTCCCATATGATCGGCTGCCCTGGACTGCCAACCTGGATTAAGTAAGCTAGTAATCGTTGTAGAGTACTTTGCTGATGAGTTGTAAATTGAATGATGCTCGATAATGCGCTATCGTCGGGCGAGGAGTTATCTAAGTTGTTAACAATTTTTTGCCAATCACAGGTGTCACAAGCTTCGGGTTTATCTACTGTGAGACAGAGATGAATTTTGCCATTCGCTGTTTTCAATTGCTCAACTTGCGCATGAACGCCTAAAAAACTGAGCCATTGAGCCACGGTTGAAATCAGCACCGAACGAGTTGCACGGCTATTTGCCAGCAGTCGAACTTGAGTTTGAACCATTGGGCGAACAATATGTGACAACATAGCGTGCTGAAACTTAACAACCTAAATATGCCTTTTAGAATATAGGAGTTTTCGCGATCGCGGTTAAAATTTAGGTGTTCCCTAACAAAGCTACCCTCTAGCGCCTAGCCCTTCAACCTTCGATTCTAGCGACTTCAAAAATTCGGTATTCACACCCGATTCTCGCGTCAGAGCGACTTTGCCAGTCCGGGCAATTTCTCGCAGCCCAAATTTGTTTAGCACCTGAACGATCGCCACCATTTTGCCCGGATCGCCCACCACCTCAAGGGTTAATGAGTCTTCAGCAACATCCACCACCCGCGCCCGAAAAATTTGCGCTAGTTCAAGCACTTCGGAGCGGTTAGCGCTGCTAGCATTCACCTTCATCAGCATCAGTTCCCGCTCGACACAGGGAACTTCAGTGATGTCCTGCACTTTAAGCACATTGATCAGCTTGTAAAGTTGCTTGGTTAGTTGTTCAATAATTTGGTCGTCTCCAGGAACTACCATCGTGATTCGAGAGATGCCCAGTTGCTCGGCGGGTCCCACTGCCAAGCTTTCGATGTTAAATCCGCGCCGCGCAAATAGACCGGCGATTCGGGTTAAAACGCCTGCTTCATCTTCAACTAAAACGGATAATGTATGTTTCATGACGATATGCGACCCATCTCAACAAAAGATGGTGAAATTTTAGAGTCTAGCCAAAAACTTTTGTGATGGAGTCCGATCTAAACTCGGAGTTTTAGATCCATACTCACAGTTAGTCTCCCATTTTATCGTGGAGTGTTGGGTATTCATGCGCTATGTGAACAGCCGATGATTTTCTAGACCGCGCCGCTTAATGTGCGATCGCGTTCAAAATCTTTAGAGTAAGCTTATAAAAGTTGCTTCTAAGGAATATCTGCAAATCTAGGCGAGTATAGAACTGTTGCAACAAACAATCAGTCGGCAATGGCAAAAGACCCGTAGACATCAGCTATTTGCATGATTCAGACGGCATACTTACTAACAAAGATTAAGTAAAACGGCGAAATCGCTTTCTCCGACGGGCGATCTCCTTACGTTTCTCCTTTTCGATCGGTGTTTCAAAATGGCGATTTTTTCGCATATCTTGAAAAATACCCGCTTTTGCAACTTGGCGTTTGAATCGACGGAGTGCCGACTCAAGCCCTTCGTTCTCGCCCACAACCACTTGAGTCATGCTGCTACCTCTTTGAAAGTGAAATTAAACTAGGCAAATGAACTGAAATGGACTCCGCAACGCAAATGAACTTTCATCGTTTCAGCCCTTTGATCTGCCCAACAGCAGAGCATTTTTTGTAATAAAAATAGATGAGAGGTTGAATCAGAACCGCTGCAAAACTCAAATCTTTAACTTATAGAAGTTACCCCATTGCTGGTGATCATCGCTCGGTTAGTATCGGCGATCGCGACCACCAAAGCTATCTCTTCCACCTGCGGGACGATCTTCCCGTGGCTTTGCCTTATTTACCTTCAAGGCGCGCCCCATCCACTCTGCGCCATCCAACGCTTCGATTATTGCCGTTTCCTCAGCATCAGAAGACATTTCTACAAATGCAAAACCGCGCATACGCCCCGTTTCTCGATCTTTGGGTAATTGTACGCTTATCACCTTTCCATGCTCCGAGAAAGTTTCTTTAATATTCTCTTCGGTGACTTGAAAGGACAAATTGCCAACGTAAACAGACATAACGAGTCTCCGATTAGCGAGAGAAATAAGGGGTTAAATCCAGGAAATTATCTACCCGCTTCAAGCAAGGCAAACTGTCCCAAAAATAAATCATTGCTCGGACGAGCATACCATAAGATGCAAGCGAGGCACATCTTTTAGACAGCGGCACAGAGTAAATGAAAGAAGCTTTAGCGACTTGCTGCGCCCCTTAATCGCTAAGGCTGTGTTGAGAAACAGCAATCCCACCTTAATAAAGCTTACGCATAAACCGAATTAATCAACCAGACTTTGCCCTTCGAGCATCCAGAGTGCTTCCAGAGCACTACAGAAAATTACGGACACTAAATGTAGCAACTATAAATTTACGATGAAGCTACAAAGGCATAGTAATCGATTAAGCGAGTATCTAAATAACAGTAAAAATGCCCTCGCATAATAGCTTTCAAGTCACTTTAGGCACTGCTTGGTATTGGACATTACATCAGGTTTACGTGAAGATTTATAGAAGCATTAATGTTTTTTGAATAAATATACCTAGGGTGGTGATTATATCAGTAAGAGCACATAGAACGCTGTTACAGGTTTTCCAGTGCTGCTTATGGATACGTATGCTTGGGCATCTTAATTCATTTATCACGCACTAAATCACTTATGAACATTAAATTCTTTGGAGCGATCGCCGCGATCGCTACCACCACAGCGATCGCAATGCCAGCATCGGCGGCAACTCTCACCCCCGTCAATCTAGAGCTATCGCTCTTGGTCGATGTTTCCGGCAGCATAAGCTCTCAGGAATATCTGCTGCAAACTGGTGGCTACAAACAGGCATTCACCAACTTATCCTCCAAATTTGGCGCAGGCAGCTTTGGGGCTGTGGCGGTTAATTTCATTGAATGGTCGGGCGCAACCCAGCAAAAGCAATCGATCCCCTGGACATTGCTGAATAGTCAAGCGAGTGCTATTCAGTTTGCTAACACCATTGGTAGCCTGGTCAGACCTTTTGGCGGTAATACGGCACCTGGTTCTGCCATTCAATTTGCTACGCCCCTATTCAGCACCAATGAGTATGATGGCAAGCGCTGGGTAATTGATGTATCGGGTGATGGTATACAGATTGCTGGGGTTTCGACGAGTCAAGCTAGAAACAATGCTCTAGCCGCCGGGGTAGATACCATCAATGGGGTAGTTATTTCGGTAGGTAATTCTAACTCGTTGAAGTCTTGGTACGAACAAAATGTTCAGGGTGGGTCAGGCTCATTTGTGCTGGCGGCTAATGGTTTTGAGGATTTTGGTCGTGCGATTGAGGTGAAACTCGGTCTCGAACTAGCGATACCACCAGTGGACAATGTGCCCACATCGCCAGTGGACAATGTGCCCACATCGCCAGCAGAAGCTGTGCCCGAACCCACTACGATGCTGGGAATTGCTCTTGCTGGGAGCGGTCTAGCTTATTTCAAGCGCCGTAGAGCATCTGTGTAGTCATTCAACCATATGGGGGTGGGCATTGCCCACCCTACTTGGACTGGATAAGGGAATCCTAGCTACGCCTTTCGAGCCATGCTTTCATCTTGCCGGGATTGAGCAACCCAAGTGGATCGACCCTTTCCTTAAAGTTCAAATGCTGAATATCAACAGTCTTTCTGCCGCCTTCTTCCAAAATGTAGGTGTGTGGATTGAAGATATAGGCATCGACCGATTCGTGATACTCCATGATTTCCTGGAGGCGATCGCGCGTCGTGTAGCGCACCACCTGCAAGCCAACCGGACGAATTACTCCACCCACTCGAATAAATTCCAGGTGCATCATCACTTCATCCCCATAATGATGATACAAATGCTCAAGTACCTTAAGCGCTTGATCATCAGGAAACAGCGTTTGCAGATAGGTCAAAGTCGGATCAAAGCTACGAGCGTGGAGCGTGGTGTGGTTCCAGGAATATTCCACCAGGGTGATGCCTTTGCTTGCCTCCTGCGCCGATTTTTGATAGCAAACTTCGCCGCCAAATTCTCTCACCAGTTCTGCAAACGGCTCTAGGCTGCATTCTGCGATTAAAACCATTGCCACATGGCTACCCGTGGAAATATTGCCCTTTAAAGCGGCAAAGTAAGTCGGCAACGGGTCGGCACAGATGCACACCATTTTTTTGATGATGCCGTCGCTGTTGCCTAATGCCTGCCCAAATCTGGCGCTGGTCATGAAATCGCCAAAGGCAACGATCGCCTCTGCCCACGCGTAAGCTGGCGCTAAGGGAATTTCTAACTCGGTGATAATGCCATTGGTGCCCCAAGCGTGCGCCACTTTATAGACATCATCGCCTCGCAGTTCCACCACTTTAGGTTCCTCTTCCATGGTGACAACCCGCAGCGCCAAGAGATTTCCGCGATCGCGCAACTGTCCGTAAGTCACCGAGCCAACGCCGCCACTGCCGCCACCAATAAACCCACCAATCGTTGCTTTACGATAAGTAGAAGGAAACATGCGAATTTCCCAGCCGCTTTCCCGCGTGTGGTGATCGATCGCCGCCAGCTTGGCTCCCGGCTCCACACAGGCAATCCCCGGTTTCACCCATTTCACCTGCTGCATTCCAGATACATCCAGAATCACACCGCCTGCTAAGGGCACACACTGCCCATAATTTCCTGTGCCTGCACCTCTTACAGTTAGAGGAATCTTATGCTTGACGCAGGCTTTCGCCACTCGCAGCACCTCTGCCTCACTCGTGACTTTGACAACAATATCCCCCCGCTTATCGCCCAGAGCCTCTTGCAAAAGCGGACTGTAGGTGTAGTAATCCTGAGACAACTTGCTGACTTGAACCACATCGGTGACGATCGCTAAACCTGCTAGTTCAGCGATCAAACTTTCCAGGTCATATTGGGGTGGGTCAAACATCATTGCAGGCTCTCACAGGTCAGTGGATATACAGGCACTAGCGTTGCTGAATCTGGGCGTGAAATCGCAGAGGCAAAATGTCTTATAGCGAACCGTTTCTCACAGCGAAGGTAGGCACAGGTTGCTACATCCATCAGGGAAATCATGGCTGCCTTCAGTCACGTCGAACATTACAGCATCTTAACATCTCTGTTTGGCGGAAATAATCACGCGATGTGCGACTTTCCCGCAGGGTGGGCTGACTTTAGCTGTACATCAGGTTTTCCATTTGTAGACTATTCCAGGCTATCTGGGTCGATGCCTAATAATTTCAAGCGTTCTGCCAACTGGTTTGCTCTTGCTTCTGCCTGGTCTGCGCGGTGCTGTTCTTGGTTTGCACGCTGTTGTTCTTGGTTTGCACGCTGTTGTTCTTGGTTTGCACGCTGTTGTTCTTGAGTCAGACGTTGGGCAATTTCAACATAGCTAGTAAATCGCTCTCCATCAGGGCGAATAATTTGCAATTCCTCGCCAGAGAGATCAAACCGAATGCCTAACCTGGGGCTGACCCAGTCGTGCAAAGGGTTGATTACTGCCAACTGGGTTCCAGTCCGCAGCCATCCGCTAAAATCATTGCGGTCAGGATCGTATAAATAATATTCTTCAACGCCATAGCGATCGTAAAAAGTTAGCTTTTCATCCATCTCAGTTTGGCGATTTCCTGGAGATCGCACCTCAAATACCACTTGAGGTGCTATGTCGCCCTCTTGCCATTGCTGGTAAGAACCCCGATGTCCTTTGGGTCTGCCGATCGCAACTAACACGTCAGGCGCGGCAGCAATGCGATTGCTACCCTGAACCGGATACCAAAGCAGATCTGCTGCAATAAATACCTGTCTCTTATACACA
>ENA-ORBV01007091-ORBV01007091.1-microbial-mat-metagenome-genome-assembly--contig:-NODE-7091-length-19381-cov-12.575839_pt1 | contig 19381 bp, 14 predicted proteins | sample MGYA00237777_ERZ505514 | MGnify/ENA primary metagenome ERZ505514 (study PRJEB26160, sample SAMN06269048) | microbial mat metagenome | isolation source: Oligotrophic lake microbial mat | place... | reverse complement strand
CGCCAGGCTGCATAAGCAGCCATCAACAACATCATCTGACTAACCCACTGCCCCAGCCTCGGCTGGGGCTTTTTCTTGCGCCAACTTCAGCGCCAATAGCTCGAAAAATCACATACAGGTTTGGGTGACTCGTTCCAATGGCCATATACATTTGAGTCATTGATCGCATAGAATCTAAACACGCATGGCCAAGAAACGTTCCAACAAGACTAAGCCGGTCGCTGCAAAGCGAAAGCTAGTTTCTCAAGCGAAACCCGCTGCTAATAGTCGTCGCACAGGACCACCTCATGTCGCGCTTATTGTCGAGACATCTCTCGCTTATGGACGCGGACTGCTTCAAGGAATCGGTCAGTACATCCGAGAGAACGGGCCTTGGTCGGTCTATCTGGAGCAGCGCTCGCTTTACGATCCGCCGCCGCCCTGGCTTAAGGGTTGGAAAGGTGATGGCATTATTTCCAGGGCCTCGTCGCCGGAGATGGCGAAGATGATCGTGGCGACGAAGATTCCCACCGTCGATCTCAATGAAGAGGTCATGGGTCTGGGCCTGCCGCTGATCTACAACGATCACCACATGATCGGTCGCCACGCTGCTGAGCATCTGATCGAACGGGCCTTCACGCACTTTGCCTATCTCGGAATCGAAGGCATCGATTGGTCCGGGCGAAGGCAGCAAGGCTTCGTCTCGGCGGTCAACAGCAGAGGCTATCAGTGCGATGTGTTTCAGAATCCGCGCAGCAAGGCAAAGCATACGAAGCAGCCGCGCTGGGAAGATGAACTGACGCGCGTCACGAAATGGGTGCGCAACTTGCCCAAGCCCGTCGGCGTGATGGCGTGCAACGATTTCCGCGCGGTGCAGTTGCTCGATGCTTGTCGCCGCGAAGGCGTGGCGGTGCCCGAACAGGTCGCGGTGGTTGGCGTTGACAATGACATCGCCTGCGAACTTTGTAATCCGCCGCTGACCAGCGTCATTCCCGACTCCGAACGCATCGGCTACGAGGCAGCGAAGCTTCTCGATGAACTGATGAAAGGCAACAAGCCCGCGTTCTACGAAAAGTACGTCCCACCGCGCGGCATCGTCACCCGTCAGTCCACCGAAGTCACCGCCATCAACGACGCCATCGTCGCTGAGGCCGTGCACTTCATTCGCCAGCATGCCTGCGAGGGAATCAGTGTGGATGATGTGGTGGATGCGAGCCAGGTTTCGCGCTCGGTGCTTCAGCGCCGCTTCCGTGAGCTGATGAAGCGCTCGATCCACGATGTGATTTTGAATGTGCGTCTGGAGCGCGTCAAGCAATTGCTCATCGACACGAAGCTGTCGCTGCCGGAGATCGCCGACCGCACAGGTTTTAATCACAGCGAATACCTGAGCATGGTCTTCAAGCAGCGCATGGGCCAAACCATCACGGCCTTCCGCAAATCCAAGAGCGTCGGCGGCGCTGAGTGAGATCACGACTATTCATGTGAGTGAAAAAGAAAAACACCACCCTTGCGAGTGGTGCTTGAATTCCTATTCCAATGTGATTCGCAATTTACATTTCCACCGGCTTGATCCAGGGCATCATGCGGCGAAGTTCTTTGCCGATTTTTTCCACCGGGTGGTTGCGCTCCGCTTCGCGCTGCGCTTTGAACCACGGGAAGCCCTTGGCGTAATCATCGCGGAAGGCTTTGGCGAAGGTACCGGTCTGAATGTCGGTGAGGACCTGCTTCATCACCTTCTTGGTTTCAGCGGTGACGATCTTGGGGCCGGTGTGGTAGTCGCCAAACTCGGCGGTATTCGAGATGGAATATCGCATGTAGTTGAGGCCGCCGCGCACGACGAGATCGACGATGAGCTTCACTTCATGGCAGACTTCGAAGTAGGCCAGTTCAGGCGGATAGCCTGCTTCGGTGAGTGTTTCGTAGCCGCACTTGATGAGGGCGGAGAGGCCGCCGCACAGCACCGCTTGTTCGCCGAAGAGGTCGGTTTCACATTCGTTTTTGAAGTTCGTCTTGAGGATGCCGCCCTTGCCGCCGCCGACACCGATGGCCCAGGCCATGGCGATATCGAAGGCTTTGCCGGAGGCATCCTGATGAATGGCGAGCAGGCAAGGCACGCCGCCGCCGCGTTCGAATTCACTGCGAACGGTGTGGCCGGGGCCTTTGGGGGCGACCATGATGACATCAATGCCAGCAGGTGGCACGATGGTTTTGAAGTGGACATTGAAGCCGTGCGTGGCGCCGAAAGCGGTGCCGGGCCGGATGTGCGGCGCGATGGACTTGGCCCAGACATCCGGCTGCGCTTCATCGGGCAGCGTGGCGATGATGAGGTCGGCCTGCTTGACAGCATCTTCGACGCTCATGGGGTCAAAGCCATGTTCCATGGCGAGCTTGCCGTTGGGTGAATCCTTGCGGTTGGCAACGATGACCTTGACGCCGCTGTCGCGCAGGTTCTGTGCGTGGGCGTGGCCCTGGCTGCCGTAGCCGAGGATGGCGACAGTCTTGCCTTTGAGGGGGGCGAGTGATCCGTCTTTGTCGTAGAGGGTTTCGATAGCCATGTCTATAAATCTCCGGGGAATCGGGGCGGAACAATGTAGTGGCGTGCGGCGGGAAATGCAAAAAGCGAGAAATGAGGGGGAGGCGATGGGGGTGCATCCGTCGTGTGGCGCTGGCAGGCCGCTGCTTTGAGCGGTTTGCCCGTGGCGATGAAGTATGCGTATCTGATTCGCTACTGGCAAACCATCCAGAGCGACGGCCTGCTCGTGCCACACGATCATCACGATGCCAGTGCCGGTGTACCTTCCGCATCATCAGGCTCATCCATCGAAGGCGTGGAGAGTGTGTGAGGCTTAACGACATCGCGATGCGAAGAGAAGTCGAAGCTGTAAATCATCAGCGGCACGACGAAGAGTTGCAAGCCGGTCGCGAAGGCCATGCCGAAGACGACGGTGACCGCCAGGGGCTGCCAGATTTCTGCGCCGCCGCCCCAGTTCAGTGCCACGGGCAGCATGCCGACGATGTTGGTCATTGCGGTCATCAGCAGCGGACGAACGCGGAACTGGCCTGAGAGGACCATGGCTTTGCGCAGCGGGATGCCCATCTTGCGCATCTCGTTGATGAACTCGACCATGACCATCGCGTTGTCGATGACGACACCCGAGAGCGCGACGATGCCGATCATCGCCATGATGGAAAAGTTCAGGCCGAAGATCATCAGGCCCAGCGCGACACCGATGATGCACAGCGGCACACTGAAAAGAATGATCAGCGGCTGCACGAAGCTGTTGAACTGCACCACTTCGATGATGAGCATCAGAATTGCCGCGATGATCAGTGCTCTCGTCATGTCGGCTGAGGCTTCGTCGCGCACTTCGTTCTCGCCGCCGAACTCGATGATGACATCATCATCCACGATGATGGCTTTGCCCGATGCGTTTACCAGTGCAAGCTGTGCCGCTTCACTTAGATCAGGACGCATGGCCGCGATGAGCGATGCCTTCACATGATCGGGCAGCACGCCTTCCATCACTTCCGCGCGAACCGTCACCGCGCGCTTGCGATCGTGATGCTGAATGGTGTTGGCGGTCTGCGTGCGCTCGATGGTGGCGACTTCGCCAAGGGTGAGCACTTTGCCCGTCTGGCTGCGCAGCGAGAGATTCGATAAATCGGTGAGCTGATCGCGGCTGCCCGCCTGATTGCGAAGGCGAATGTCAATCTGTTCATCGCCGCCGAAATCGACTTCGCCGATGAGTACGCCTTCGAGCGCGTAGTTCACGCTCGCAGAAACTTCCGATGAGTCCATGTCATAAAGTGCAGCGACAGTGCGATCAGGATTGACCACCAGCTCCGAGCGCGTTCGGTAATCGTTGGCCACGTCGTACACGCCCGGCACACCGCGCAGCAGCTCTTCTACTTCCGCAGCGCGCTCGGCGAGCACCTCCAACGGCGTCTCCTTCTGACCCAGCACGCGAATCGCCACTGGAGAACCCGCAGGCGGGCCTTCGTTGGGCGAAGTGATCTGCACGATGACACCCGGCAACGGCGGCAGCGCATCAGTGATGGCTTTGCGGATTTCTGTGTTGGTGCGATTGCGATTCTCGCCGCGCTCCAGTTCGACATAGACCATGCCAAACTCAGGGCCAACGCCACGCGCCACATCGAGCCGAATGTTAAGCGCACCTGGATCACCAATTGTTGTCACCGGCTTGGCACGCTCTGCGGATTCACTGGGGCGATACCACTCATCGGGTCGCACCGCTTCGTTCACAGCCTTCTCAATCTTCGCGGCCACTTCCACACTCTTGCGCTCCATCGAGGAGCCCAGCGGCAGTTCAAAATAAACCTCGATCACCGGCTGATCGCCTTCAGGCATAAACTCAAAACCGACAGCACCGGTATAGAAAAGCCCAGCAGGAATCACACTCGCCAGAAACGCGCCGCTGAGCACCAGCACGCGATGGCGAAAGGCCCACTCGAAAATTTTTCCATACGTCTGCTTGAGCGGACTCATGGCCACCAGCGCATCGGCATTGGCGATCATTTCCTGATCTTCGCTCATGATCGAACCATCAGCATTCGTGGGCCGCTTGATGATCTTCTTGGGCTGGGCCATGAAGTAAACAGTGAGCGTGGGCATGACCAAGAAAGCAACAAGGACCGCAGCCACGAGGGAAAGAATCGTGACCACGGGTAGCAGTTCGAGGAAGTCGCCCATGACGCCGCGCACAAAAAAGAGCGGCGCGAAACCGGCAACCGTGGTGAGGTAAGCCGACATGAGCGGCCCGCCCACTTCGCGCACGCCCTGCCTGGCAGCTTCGATGGGGGTCTTGCCCATTTCGCGGTGGCGATAGACATTTTCAGCGACGATGATCGCACCATCAGCGACTTCGCCGACGACAACGATGATCGCGAAGAGCGTCATGTTGTTGATGGCCAGATCAGAATTGATGGTGACTTTGGCCAGCCAGAGAAACGCAGCGGTGCCCAGAATGCAAAACGGGAAACTGATGGAGATGATGGTGGCATTGCGCCAGCCGAAGGAGAACCAGAGCATGATGATGACCATGATCGTGCCGTAGAGGGCATTGGATCCCAGCTGCTCCATCATGTAGTGAATTTCGCGGGCCTGAGAACGGACGGTACCGATCTTGGTGTCTTCGCCGCCGCCTTCGGCGATGAAGCGATCGACCATGCCTTGCACCGCGTTGGCGGTGGCGAGCATGTCGATGTCGGTCTTGGGGCGAACCAGCAGCACGACCGCATCCTGCGAGCCATAACGGGCGATGCTCGTCAGCGGCTTGTGGCCCATGCGGACTTTGGCGACATCGCCGAGCAGAATCGGTTTGCCATCGTGCGTGCCGATGGGGAGCGTGGCGATGTCCTCGATTTTTTCGATGCGACCTTTGGTGCGCACGCGCTGATCGTTGGAGCCGTTTTCGATGGAGCCGCTAGGCGTTTCGGTGTTGGCTTTGCGGACAGCCATTTCGATTTGGCCGTAGGAAAAGCCGTAGAGCACCATGAGATTGGGATCGACTTCCAGTTCCAGTTCGCGTTCGAGGCCGCCGAAGATATCGACACCTGCAACGCCACTGACGGGTTCGAGTTCGGTCTGCAATCGCTCTGCGATGCGCCTTCGCTGCATGCCATCTTTGCCACCGGCGACAAAGACCTGAATGATAGGCCAGTTGTCGTAGCCGATGTCCGCAACAATCGGGCCCGGGTTCTGCTGGGCTTCGCGCGGGAACTGTCCCTTGATCCGGTTGATCATGCTCTCGACATCTCGCTTGGCTTCAGCGACATCCACCGAATGATCGAAGACAAACTGCACCATCGCAGCGCCGTGTACCGATTGCGACAGCACGGACCGCTCATCGCGCAGGCCTTTGAGCGTGGAAGATTCCTCTTCGATTCGGCGAACAATCTGCGACTCATTGACCGAAGCAGGTGCACCAGGATTAGGCACCACCACCGACACCACCGGCAGCTTGACGCGCGGCGTCCGCTCCTTGGGTAACGCAAAGATCGCTGCAATGCCCGCTGCACAAAGCAGAATGGCACCGAGCAAGATCAGTCGCGGTTTGTCGATGGCCTTGTCAACGATAGTCATGGAAGTACCAGGAAAAGTTCAAGGTTCAAAGTTCAAAGTTGAAAACTAAAGGTAGTAAGTAAACGGTCGCATCGATCCGCCTTCGGTACACAAAGTTCTTTGGCACTGATCGACACTTTGAACTCAGAACTTTGAACTCAGAACTATGAACGCTTCACCGTTTCAATCCGCGCCTGCCGTCGATGCAGCGGGTACTGTTGCATTCGTATTCACCACCAGCACCGGCTTGCCATCGGAGACACGTGTCTGACCTTCCACGACCAGATGCGATACGCCCGGAGGCAGGCCGCTGATGAGGTAGTGATCTTCCACCAGCACTGCTTTATCAATGGTGAACTCGCGCACCACCATCGTGGGCACGGTCAGGTGTGACTTGCCAATGGCACCCAGATCGAGGCCGACGCTCAGGCCTTCGCTGACGAAGTATGCCGTGAGTTTGTTGCCCTTTCGCTTGACGGCCTCGGCTGGCACCGCGACGACTTCTTCATTCTCACGCAATGCGATCGTCGCCTTGGCGATCATGCCGGGCTTGAGCGCACCATCCTTGTTGTCGAGCATGATCTCGACATCGAAGAGGCCCGTCACCGGATTGGATGCAGGAGGCACCATCGTGATGTAGCCGGTGCGCGGCTCGAGCTTGGAGTCGCTGCCATGGACCGCAGCATTGCTCGCTTGCAGCGCGAGAATCTGCACATCGACCTTCTGCCCTTCTTTGACCTGCGGGCGTTTGCTCTGGACGACGCCGATGATGAGCTTCACCTTGGTCATATCGACCAGGCGAACGACCATGTCACCGGGGCGCACCATCGAGCCAACCTCCAGCGGCAGCGAAGCCACCTTCGCGGTGATGGGCGCTTTGAGAATCGCATCATCGTGATTGACCTGTGCGACGGTCATTGCAGCAGAAGCAGAATCGTAAGAAGCGGTGGCGCGGTCATAGCGAGCCTTGGCGACATCGCGCTGAGCCTTGGCGACTTTGAGTGCGGTTTCTGCGCGATCGACATCGCGCTGCTTGGCGGCTTGTTTTTCCAGCAGATCGACTTGCCGATCGTATTCGCGCTGAGCATCATCGACCACAGCCTGCGCCTGCGAGACCGCCCCATCAGCGGCCTGCATTTCCGCAGTCGCTTCATTGCGCTGCGCCACAGCCTGCGCCACGGCAGCCTTATACCTAGCCGGTTCGAGCATGGCGATGACATCGCCCTTTTCCACGACATCATTTTCGCAAAGCACCGGGCCTTCATCTTTGCCAAGCTGCGACAGGCGACCGGGAATCTGGAACGACATACTCAGTTCAGCACGTGCGCTGATGCGGCCGTAGAACGATTCGGTGACGGTGTAAGGGCGAACTTCCAGCGGGGCACAGCGCACCACCTCGGGCTTGATGATGGGGATGACCTGATTGTCCTGAGCCTCTTTGGCGCGGTGGTAGGCGATAGCCGCCACGCCGCCGCCGAGGGCTAATAGGACCGATAACGCGATGATCTTATAACCCATGATCGATGACCCTGGGCCATCGCAAAGCGACGGCAGGATGGAGCTGCAAACTGGACTGAGGAAGGAAACGACTCAACCAATCAGGCGGGACGTACCACTTGTGGAATCATCGGCCTATCGCCAACGCTCACATGCAATTCTTCTCGCTCCCTCAAACCGCTTCAATCAGCTCCGCATCCTACATCGGCCCAGGAAGGCGGGCAATTTCCCAGCTATGTATGGTATCTCACGATTACAGCAGGATTTGAAGGTATATACCCTGTAATCGTCACAATCGTCACAAACCGTACGAAAGAGGCCACCCAAGCCCGATGGCGAGGCTTGGCGAGGCGTCGGGGAAATGCCATGCCGATGATCACTCCCCGACATACTCCCTAGCTACCCCGATGGTTCGCCGAGCTTCACCATCAGGCTTGGAATATGAAGAACCTGATCTAACGACAATTTCACTCCATCGCGGGATTTCTTCTAATAGGATAGGGACATGGCCGTTATGTTGATGTAGGCCAAGCCCGGGCGGATGTGGAATAAATTGATTATGTCGCAGCCCAGTCCAGTCATTGATGCCCCTTGGATACGGGCAGTGGTCGCTCAGTTTGAGCGGCCGCTGACGCTGTATGCCACCAAGCTGCTCAACGATGTGGAGCGGGCCCGCGATGTGGTTCAGGAGGCGTTTCTCAAGCTTTGCCGACAGGAACGGAGCAAGATCGAGCCCTATCTGGCGGAATGGCTTTATACGGTCTGTCGGAATCGGTCGCTGGATATTTGCCGCAAGGAAAGTCGGATGGTTCGCATGGGCGAGACGCCGGTCGTCGCCCAGTTGGATCACGATTCGGATCCCTCAGCTTCGGTTGAGGCGAAAGAGACGCGCATCTTGGTGCTGAGCATGATCGGAGGCCTGCCGGATAAACAGCAGGAATCGATTCGATTGAAATTTCAGCACGGCCTTTCCTACCGGCAAATCAGCAAAGTCATGGACCTGACCACCAGTTATGTCGGTTACCTGATCCACGCAGGACTCAAGGCTATACGGGATCAGTTGTCAGAGATGGATGCACAGCCCGATGGTCAAGACACTGGGCCTGTGGCAAGAATTCCAGGGCCGCAGCGGATGCCGGGACGAATACCGGGACGAAAGACGGGAACGACAAGGCCCCAGGTCGAGGATGCTTCCGGGGATCCTCCGCCCAAGTCAGGCGGCAAGGTCGCAGGACAGAGCGGTTGAAAGCATCGCTAATTAGCCGTTCGCCTTGGCGAACGAAAGCGACCGGATGTTCGAGGGGGATGAGAACGAGTGGGAGGCATTGGAGGTGCCAGTCGGGGTTGTATGTCGGGGTAGTTTGTCGGGGTACTGTCAGTGTTAGCGAAGTACTTCGTCGGGATGTTCAGGATAGTAGTCGGGATTTCCCGCTCTCGGTTGACGCCGAGATCGGGGGTTGGACAGGATGGTTGATGATGAAGAATGTGTGAAATGATGAATGCACAACATGCAGTTTTGACTCACCGATGAATTGAATCATCACGACCGCCCTGCTCCTCCGGGAGTGTTTGATATGGAACATGAACTGATAGCACAAAAACGAACGGCGTACGCCTTGGGTGAACTGGACCCGGCTGAGCGCGCGGTCATTGAATCGGACCTGCGCCGATCAGAAGCTCACCGCCTGGAGGTCGAGGAACTGCGCGCTCTGGCCGCAGCCGTCACCGGCGCCTTGGCGATCGAGATGCAGCCGGGCATGTCGGAGATTCAGCATCTGGCGATCGAAAGTACACTTCAGAAAATGACCGAAGACCACGAGCGCACCGCACGCATGCGGCTGCGCCGTCAGCGGCTGGCCTTCTGGGTGCCTACCGGTATCGCTGCCTGCGCCCTGCTCGCTTCGGGCATCACGCTGATGATGCTCTCCGCTCAGAACAACGGCGCGCCCATTGGCGGGCCATCGTCGGCTGGTGAAATTGCCGTCAATGGTGTTCAGCTACTGCCCGGCACCAGTTCCGCTACAACCGCCGCTCAGCGCAATCGCAACATCAACGAAATTCGCAACGCCTACAACGAAGTCATCCGTATGATGCCTCCCGTCAGCGTCCCCACCGTTTCGGGGCCTCATGTCGATACGCTCACATCAGCAGATTCAGATTTCTTTCAGTCGTTCCATCCTGCCGCGCTGACGCCGCTCTCGACATTCCCCTTGACCGTCGATATTTCCACCGCTCCTTTCGTTGGCCGATTCATTCAGCGAGGCGTGCTGCCGCCGCGTGAAACGATTCATGTCGAATCGATGATCAATGCCTTCGCTTATGAAGATGCGCAGCAAATCGAATCCGACAAGCCCCTCGCAGTGAAAACAGAAATCAGCGATTGCCCCTGGCACGCTGGTCACAAACTCGCCCGTGTCGTCATCAAGGCCAAACAGCTCGGAGCCGAGGCCGATGCTGCGATGGTCGTTGCGGAAGAGGTGCGTCTGCGCGTTGAGTTCAACCCGGCCCGCGTCGCGTCCTACCGCCTCATCGGCTACGAAAACCGTATGCCCCTCACCGGCCAGTCCCCGCGCGAAGAGCGCACCGATCTCAAAGCGGGCCACACGCTCACCGCGCTTTACGAAATCGTCCCCGTAGGCAACTTCGGCAAACTCAACGGCCCCGCCTCCGACCTGCTCAAATATCAACAGCCCGCCAAGTTCACCTACGCCGCCGACAGCGATGAACTGTTCACCGTCATGCTCCGCTTCCGCAGCGAAAGCGATCCGCTGGTCCAGGTCATCGAAGCCCCCGCCATCGATCCGGGTCTGCGCTTAGCTGATGCATCGAGCGACTTCCGCTTCGCCGCCGCCGTCGCACAGTTCGGCCTCGTCCTGCTCGACTCCCCCACCAAAGGACAGGCCAATCTGAGCACCGTCCGTGATCTGGCCCGTGAAGCGCTAGGCACCGACACCACCGGCGACCGCGCCCGCTTTATCCGCCTCGTCGAACAAGCGCAAGAGATTGTGATTAATTGACCTCACTCGCGCCTTCTGCCGCTTGCGGCGTAGCGACATCAGCGCTGCGATCAACGCGAACGCATTTATGCCAAGCGGCAATCGAGCGAGCCGCCCGCTCAATGCACTCGTTGGCTTCGTTGAAGGTTCGAGGCTTTATCCAGCGCGACACTCTTATTTCTTTATCTGCGTCAGCGCCTCGCTCAGAGCAGAGCTGAGCCTGCTCCGCTCCACATACGCTGATCTGCTGACCAGTTCATCAGGCCGGCGTGCTTTGGCGATCACCGTCCAAATGGTGTTCTTGGTGATCTTCGTCTCCCAGCAGTGGTGATTGAGCGTGTCGTACTCCTTGATGATCGCCTCCATGTCTTCGCCACCGTCTGCCATATCCATCCGCTCTCCAGCATCAGGCACTGTCGCGACGATGTGGCGCTGCGCCGAGGCCATCGCTTCGCCGAGCGTTGCGCCCCGTGTGTAGAGCGCCACATCCGAAACCTGCCCGATATTGATCTTCCCTTGAATCGTCACCGTCCTACCGGATGAGGTGGGCACCTGCGAAATCATCAAATACCAGCATGCCGCATCCAGTCGCGAAAGGCTCATCGCCCGATCGGCAGTGCTCGCCTCACCAGCGGGAACCACCGGCCCGGGGGCAGCGCAACCCGTCATCGACAGCAGACAACACAACAGACAGCAAGCAATAAACCACCGGCGCAGAGGGCGTGACGAATGATGCATATGTACCCCTTGCAGAAACGACAATGAGCGAAACCCGACCGCTGGCCCCAGCATAATCGTTTATGCTGCTCATGACCTGTGTGACTGCACTCGAAATGCAGACGATCTCATGGCACACAGAATCAGCGACCACACAGTCGCAGGATAACGAGAGGAACATCAAATGAAAACCTTTTCTTGGAAACTCATCCTTCTCACCCTCGCTGTGTGCAGCACTGTTGCATCAGCGCAGGACCAACCGTTTGAAGGAAAGAAGTCCCAGTACCACGGCTTTGATCGATTCGATTTCAAAGTCAACGGCCTCGACGCCATCGTCGTCGTGCCCAAGACCGTTGCTAAGGGAAAGCCGTGGCTCTGGCGCGCTGAGTTTTTCGATCATCGTCCCGAGACTGATCTCGCTCTGCTCGCCAAGGGTTTTCATCTGACCTACATCCAAGTCGGCAACACCTTCGGTTGCCCCGATGCGATGAAACAGTGGGACGCGTTCTACACCCTGCTCACCGAGAAACACGGCTTCTCCAAGAAGCCCGCGCTCATCGGGCTTAGCCGAGGCGGACTCTATTGCTACAACTGGGCTGCGGCCAATCCCGACAAGGTCGCAGTGATCTATGGCGATGCCCCGGTCTGCGATTTCAAAAGCTGGCCCGGCGGCAAAGGCACCGGCAAAGGCAGCAAAAACGACTGGGCCAAGCTCATCAAAGATTATCACTTCAAAGATGAAGCCGAGGCGATGGCCTACGACAAGAATCCGATCGACAATCTCAAGCCGCTGGCAGAGAAAAAGATTCCGATCATCCACGTCGTGGGCGATAAGGATGATGTCGTGCCTCACACCGAGAACACGATGATCATCAAAGAGCGCTACGAAAAACTGGGCGGCGAAATGAAGCTCATCATCAAACCCGGCATCGGCCATCACCCGCACGGCCTGGACGATCCGACACCGGTGGTGGATTTCATTCTCAAGGCGTGCGGGATGTGATTTATCGCCTCAGCAAGATGGACGTTCAGGAGTGCCATTGACAGGTACTGCATCCTCTTGCACGCTGGGAACGCAAGGCTCACGATAGACAAAGAATCGCTTGAGCCTGAGAAAGTGTTTCTCAAAGAGGTGCCAACTCACCAGCGCAATGGCCAGCGAAATGAAAAAAACGAGCAGCCAGAAGACGAGTTGCCCCGGCAATGAAGAAGGGCCGGCAATGGCGTCGATCTGCTGGCGCGACCAGAGATGGTCCGCCACCCACAGTTGCACCGGCACATGGCAGAGGTACATCGCGTAACTGTATTTTCCCAAAACACGCAATGGCGGCGAACACCAGAATCTCTGACTCCACGAGCCAGCCTTTCCATGCAGAGCCTGCAAAACCAGTGCTCCAAAGAGCAGCGAAAGACAGGTGAATCCGATCGTCTGAACCGCTGTGTTGTACTGCGACATATGCCCTTTGGTACTCACGAAAAGACCGGCAATTCCAATGCTCGCGATCGCAGCAGCCCACTTCGCAGGCTTAATCAGGCACAGAGTTCCATGTGTTCTGGCTACCGCTGCGATGAAGCCGCCCGTTGCCAGCGCATCAAGTTTACAAAACGTCATCGAATAGACGATTCCTCTGGACACATCTGCCATACACATGCCAATGCGTGTCAACAAAGCAAGGGGAATCAGTACAGCGCATATTTGAATCAGCCTTCTTGGCCCCGCTAAGAGCACGACGAACGGCCAGATGATGTAAAACTGCTCCTCCACCGATAGCGACCATGTCACTGCCAATGGAAATGAAAGTGCGCGAGGTTCCACGGCATGAAGAATGTTCGTCAGATAGAGAAGAAAGTACGTCAGGTAATTCCAAGAGAACGAACTGACTCCCATGAGTGTCGGAATCAATAGAAATGCAATGGCGAGGAACGCGAAATAAAGAGGAAAAATACGAAGGACTCGTCTGGCGTAGAAATTGCGGAGGTAACCCGCAGAACCGCGAGCATCAAGCAGAATACCGGTAATGAGGAAACCGGATAAAACAAAAAAGAGATCAACGCCGCTCCAACCGATACCAAAAAGTCGAAGCACCCAGTCATCGACAGTGCAGCGAGGCACGCTCAGTCGCGCATGAAACAGAATCACCAGCAAGAGTGCTAGTCCACGGATTCCGTCTAGCGCTGGCAAATGACCGCCCGATGTCAGCTTGGCGACCGGCGCGTCTATACAGGCTTTTTTACCGTCCCGCATACTGCTTCTCGTAATACGAACGATACGCACCGCTCTTGACGCGCTGCCACCAGGGCTGATTGTCAACGAACCATTTCACCGTGTTCTCCAGCGCCACCGGCCAGGCGCTGCGCGTCGGCTGCCAGCCCAGTTCGTTTTTGATCTTCGTTGCATCGATCGCATAGCGCAGGTCATGCCCCAGCCGATCTTTCACCGGCTGGATCATGTCGTGGCCTTTGCCCATGAGTTCTAAAATCGAGTGCGTGAGCTCAAGATTGGTGCGCTCGTTGTTGCCGCCGATGTTATAGACCTCACCCGCTTTGCCCTTCTCCATCACCGTCAGCACCGCTTCGCAGTGGTCATCGACATGCAGCCAATCGCGGATGTTGTTGCCGCTGCCGTAGAGGGGGACTTTCTTGCCTTCGATCAGATTGGTGACAAAGAGCGGAATGACTTTCTCAGGGAACTGGTACGGCCCGTGATTGTTGGAGCAGCGCGTGATGCAGGCATTGATACCGAAGGTGTGCTGCCAGGCGCCGACAAGCAGATCGCTTGAAGCCTTGCTCGATGAGTACGGACTGCTCGCATGGATCGGCGTATTCTCCGTGAAAAGCAGCTCAGGTTTATCAAGCGGCAACTGGCCATAGACCTCATCAGTTGAAACATGCACGAATCGCTTTTCATTTTTCGGATCCACAGTGCGCAGCGCATCGAGCAGTGTCTGCGTGCCCACGACATTGCTCTCGATGAACGGCTTGGCATCGATGATCGAACGATCAACGTGACTCTCGGCCGCCATGTGTACGACGGCATCGGCACCAGCGATCAGCTTCTCAGCCAAGGCGCGATCGAGAATGTTGCCATGCACGAAGGTGTAGCGCGGATCGTTTTCGATATCGGAAAGGTTTTCAGGATTGCCCGAGTAGGTGAGGCAATCGAGATTGGTGATGCGATAGTCAGGGCGATTCGCCAGGACGAAACGTACGAAGTTGGAGCCGATGAAGCCGCTGCCGCCGGTGAGGAGAATTTTCATATGGGTCTCAAGTTTAGCTGCGGAGCAAAGGCTTTGCGACGCTCCGCGCGGGCCGCCGCAAAGCCTTTGGCCCGCGGCTAAACGAAAACAATTCACTACTCTAATCGACTCAAAACACTTTGAAGATTGGTACGCCAGTCGGGCATGGGGCCCAGTTCATTTTCGGTCTTGGAAAGATCGAAGACGCTATAGGCAGGACGCCTGGCGGGGCGTGGGAAATCGGAAGTCGCGCAAGGCTCGATGATGCAGGCGGGGTTGATGATGCGGGCGATTTCACTGGCGAAATCGAACCAAGTGCATTGGCCGCCGTCGCTGCCGTGGTAGATGCCGGTGGCACCGCGCTGAAGTAGTCGCAGCGTAAGGTCGGCCAGGTGTTCACTGCTGGTGGGTCTGCCGCTTTGATCGCTCACCACTTTCAAGCTCGGCTTCTGCTTGCAGGCATTGGCGATGGTGCGCACAAAGTTCTTAGACCAAGGCGCATAGAGCCAACTGGTGCGAATGAGTAGATACCGGCAGCCCGATCGTTGCAACGCAAGCTCGCCCATGGCCTTGGTGGAGCCATACACATTGATGGGCTCGATGGGCGTATCGGTGGGATAAGGCGCGCTGCCGTGGCCGTTGAATACGTAATCGGTGGAGTAGTGAACGAGCGTTGCACCCACGCGGCCGCACCGTGTCGCAAGCAGCGCCACCGCATCGCCATTGAGAGCTTTCGCGCCTTGCGGATTGGTTTCCGCACCGTCGACATCGGTCCATGCAGAACAGTTGATGACCACCGGATGCTTGCCGGTGATGTGCGACTCGATGGATGCAGGATCGGATATATCCAAGTCAGCGTGACTGGGCGCGGCAAACTCAATGGACGCTTTGCCAAGGAGCTCGCGCCAGGCGCGGCCGAGCATGCCGCTGCCGCCGATGAGCAGGACGGGAGAACCCACGGACAGGAGTCCGTGGGCTTTGTTGGATGAGTCAGCCATGGCGCACGCCCCACGGGAAGCCGGTGATGGAGTCGTGAGCGCGGCGGTCTTCATCAGGATTCTTCATGTCATACGCGTGAGTCACGTAATAAAGCAGCCCCGCATTTTCATTGCCCACGGTCGCAGCGCCGTGCCAGAGCGGTGTAGGAATGATCAGAACACCAGGTCGCTTTTCGCCAATAGTGGCCAGCCATGTTTTGCCATCGGATTCGCGGTGGACGCCGACTTTGAGTGAGCCGTGCAGACACATCCAGAAGTCGGTCTGCTTGTGATGGCGATGCCAGGCCTTGACGACATCGGGATACATCACGGAATAATTGATCTGCCCTTGCTGGGTCATGACGCCGAGCATTTGATTCATGATGGACCAGCCGCGGTCATCGCAGAAGAAGGAAGCGGGGACGAAGATCGGTTCGATCTGAGCCTTGGCTTCTTCAAAGGCGGCGGCGATATCACCGCCCTGCCAGGCGCGAGGACCAACAGGCTTGGCGGCGGAAAAGGTCGCGGGTTTGTCGAGTGTGGTAGTCATGAGTTTGACTCCCCTCTCTTAGGGAGGGGCCGGGGGAGGGTCGGCGATCACCAAATCAATTCGCCTAATCTCCGCAGGCAGATTTCATTGAGCAACAGAGAAGATCTATCACGCAGGGAGTTCGTGGGCCGACCCTCCCCTAGCCCCTCCCTAAGAGGGAGGGGAATCGGAGTGGATCATCACTTCGCGCCGACGGCTTCATGTTTCTTGGATGATTTTGCAGCAGGGGTTTTCGCCACAGGTTTGGGCGGATACTCCAGGTGATTCGCGCCGCTCTGGGCGATGTAGCTCGAGGCGCGGTGAAGGCTTTCGAAGGTGCCTGCATCAGTCCACCAGCCTTCGATGGCGCTGGCCGTCAGGTCGCCGCGCTTGAGGTAGTGATTGTTCACATCAGTGATTTCGAGTTCGCCGCGACCCGAAGGTTTGAGCGTCTTGCAGATTTCAAATACATCCGAGTCGTAGAAGTAGATACCGATGACCGCCATATTGCTCGGCGGATTCTCAGGCTTCTCGATGATGTCCACGATCTTGCCATCAGGCTTGTCATTTTCAAAAGCGACAACGCCGAACCGCTGAGGATCGTGTACTTCCTTGAGCAGCAGCTTGGCGCCGCTCTTCTGCGTGAAGAAGTCGCCCGCTGCGGCGCGGATGTTCGCTTCAATAATATTGTCGCCCAGGATGACGCAGATCTTGTCGCCATCAGCGAAGTCTTCGGCGAGTTTGAGCGCGTCAGCGATGCCGCCTTCGCCTTCCTGATACGCGTATTCGAGATGCTTGACACCAAGCTGCTTGCCGTTTTTGAGCAGCTTGAGGAAGTCGCCGGCATGTTCGCCGCCGGTGACGATCATGATTTCGTTGATGCCCGCATTGACCATGCACTCGATGGGGTAATAAATCATCGGCCGATCGTAGACCGGCAGCAGATGCTTATTGGTGACCAGCGTCAGAGGACGCAGACGCGAACCCAAACCGCCGGCAAGAATGACACCCTTCATGTGATTGCTCCCTGATCGTTCTGACGCGGCTGCAATGAGCAGCCTTGGTTTAAAATGCCTCGCACACCTGATTCATCGGTCTTCTAAAAACCCGGAGGCTCAACCCACGACTGACGTGGCTTTCTTTCAGTATCGGACAAGCACCACGGGGACATTTGCCTTGCCGCACCAAAGTAGCCCATTCGGGTTCCAGCTTTACGCGAAACCCCTACAATTCGTTCATGCAAAGAACGCGATTTTTTCAGGCGACGATTCTGACGCTGCTTTTGCTGGTTATGGGAACCCCTGCCGCGCGGGCGGACAATTCCATCTGGTTTGAGGATGCACGCTATTCGCCAGCCCTGAGCGATGATGCGGTACGGGCTGTGGCTGCCCATGTGCGTCATCGCTTGTTCACGCCCGAGCAGCTCGATAACGCCCCGCTGTTGCCGCAGTCGGTGAAGGATGATTTCTATCCGCGCATCGTGATCATCTCCGCCAGTGATGGCATTCGCACCGCTCGTGTCGCAGCAGGCACCGCCCGGGGCATCATCAAAGCCGCCGATCATGCGCTCTTACAGCTGCGTATGGCGGAGCAGGATCAATTCGAGCCGCGCTGGATCAAGCTCGATCATCCTTCGACCATCATCTTACAAGAGAAAACCGATCTGAACCTGCCGCTCGAATATGAGCGAAGCCTCTTCGGCATCGCCTTTCCCAGACAGAGCCGACTCGCCCTGCTGCCCGAAGAACTGATCGCCAATGACATCGTCAGCGAGCACCAGGAATTCTTCGCAGATCGGCTAGGGACTTATCTCGATTGGCGCAAACCGAAGGTCGATCGCACCGCGTTTCGCATTGATGCGGACAGCGCGACGTTTTTTCGTTTCAGCTCGCAGTGTTGGTTCATCGATCGCAATGAGATCACGCCCCTGATTCGAGGCCATCGGCACTTCCACAGACTCACACAGAAAGATCTGAAAGACTCTGCCGAAGCTGCGCAGAAATACCTCACCCATGCAGTGGGTCGGTCTGGGCAGTTCGACTATCTCTATCAACCCAGCGAGGACCGATTGGTCGCTGACTACAGCCTGAGTCACCACTTTGGTGCCGTTCTCTCAATGATCGAAGCCTACGAGGTTTTCAAGGACGAGAAGCAACTCGAAGCCGTCAAACGCGCCATGGACTTCGGCGAAAACTCGATTGGGATGTGGACCCAGCGAGGCAAGCGAGTGCCCGCAGTGATCGAGCATTCCATGGTCAATCTGGGCAACAACGCTTTGGCGACCGCAGCCATGGCTCGCATCGCCCATGTCACTGGCGATGCCAAAATGCTCACCCGCACTCGGAGCTTTGCAGGGGCACTTGAAACGGCCCAGCGCGAGGACGGCAGCTTTATCCAATTGCAACGATTTCCCGATGGCCAGTCTGACATTGTCGATCATCCCTATCTATCTGGACAAGCGATTTCCAGCCTGATGTTCGTCCAGGCCGTCGCTCCTGATTCACGCTGGGTAACGACAGCGGACAAAGGCGCTCAGTACCTCATTCTGACGCGCGACAAAGGACTGCCTCTGTCAGCCCTTCCACAAGACCCGTGGCTCCTCAACGGCCTGAGCGAACTTTATCACCATCAGCCACGCGATCTCTATCTCGCATATTCCGCCAGAATCGTTCGTGCCATATCTCAATCGCAACTTCGCAAGCCGCCGCTGAGTGACTGGTATGGCGGATACGACACACCCCCAGGCTCGACGCCCACAGCCATGCGCACTCAAGGCTTGGTCGCTGCCTACACCTTGCTGCGCGACCACGGCGGCAAGGCCTACCGCGACGACGCCGTTACGGCGCTCGAAGCAAGCATTCTGGGCGCAGCGTTTCAGTTGCAGTGTCAGTTCCGCCCGGAGAATGCGATGTATTACAAGAACCCACAGCGCGTGCTTGGAGCGTTCCGCGAAAGCCTGACCAGCCCCAACATCCGCATCGATTTCGTACAGCACAACATGATGGGCCTGCTCAATCTCTGGCGCGTGATGCAGCAGGAAAAAATCGAGAGCTACGCGGTGCCTGGTTTGAAGGAAATTCCCGATGATGTGAACAACAGGTCGCCAGAGGAGATCAAACGCATTGAGGCGTTTGAATGAGGATATCATTTACCAAATTAACTCTAATACCGTTGAAAACTATTGACACCGGTAGGTTTTCATGTATCCTGAATCTGTTAACTGAATTTCGATGTGCAGTGTTCCAAAGTTTTTCTCGAACGAGTATCAAACGGACCGTTCGGTCCTGGCTCAGGTCGTAACTTTTTTACAGGTAAGGTGAAGACATGAAAGCTATTCAGAAAATGTTGACTGGTCTGGCCTTTTGCGC
>ENA-ORBV01007089-ORBV01007089.1-microbial-mat-metagenome-genome-assembly--contig:-NODE-7089-length-19384-cov-7.702077_pt1 | contig 19384 bp, 15 predicted proteins | sample MGYA00237777_ERZ505514 | MGnify/ENA primary metagenome ERZ505514 (study PRJEB26160, sample SAMN06269048) | microbial mat metagenome | isolation source: Oligotrophic lake microbial mat | place... | reverse complement strand
GTATAAGAGACAGCCCTGGTGGCCGGCACGGTGCTCCAGAGCCGCTACCAGATCGAGGAGCCGATCGGCATCGGCGGCATGAGCGTGGTCTACCGCGGCCGCGACTTGCGCTTCAAGGATGTGGTGCGCTACTGCGCGATCAAAGAGATGGCCCAGAGCGCCCCGGACTCCAACACGCGCCTGCTGAACCTCAAGAACTTCGAGCGCGAGGCCGGCCTGCTCGCCACGCTCCAGCACCCCGCCATCCCCAAGGTCTATGACTTTTTCGAGGAGGCTGGCCGCATCTATCTGGTGATGGAATTGGTGGTCGGTAGCGACCTTGAGACGGTGCTAGAGCTGGCCCACAAGCCGCTGGACGAAGCCCGCGTGGGCCGCTGGGCTGTGCAGATCTGCGATGTGCTCCACTACTTGCATAACCACACCCCGGCGACAATCGTCTTCCGCGACATGAAGCCCTCCAACGTGATGGTGGTTGGCGATGATCGCATCGTGCTGATCGACTTCGGCATCGCCCGTAACCTCAACCGCACCGATCGCAAAGGTACGATGATCGGCACCGAGGGCTACTCGCCCCCCGAGCAGTACCGCGGCGTCGCCGAGCCTGTGGGCGACCTTTACGCGCTCGGCGCCACGATGCACCACCTGCTCACCAACACCGACCCGCGCCTGGAGACGCCCTTCACGTTCCAGGAGCGCCCGGTGCGCCAGGTTAACCCCGCCGTCTCCCAAGAGATGGAGGCGGTGATCGTCAAGGCGCTTGAGTACGATATGGCCGAGCGCTGGGGCTCTGCCGACGAGTTGCGCAGCGCCCTGCTCGCTATCCCCGGTATCGGCGTTGGTACAATGGCCCCCGCCACGCCCGCCGCGCCCGCCGTGGTCAAGGGCAAGGGTAGCCAGAGCACCGAACTGGTCTGGAGCTTTAAGTGCGAGGACGAGATCCGCTCCTCGCCCTGTGTCTCCGGCGGCATGCTGTTTGTGGGCTGCTACGACACCAACCTCTACGCCCTGGACGCAACGCGCGGCGAGTTTCGCTGGAAGTACGCAACTGAGGGCGGCATCAGCTCATCGCCCGCCGTCTGGCAGGATTATGTCTTTGTGGGCTCCGAGGACGGTGCGCTCTACGGCTTGGATATGCGCCGGGGCAGCCTGCGCTGGACGTTCCGGATCGGCAAGCCGGTGCGCTCCTCGCCGCGCGTGGAGGACCGGGTGATCTTTGTGGGCGCCGACGACCAGCATATCTACGCGATCGATGGCATGCGCGGCACGGTGATCTGGAAGTACCGCACCTGGAACCCCATCCGCTCCTCGGCATGTATCAACGGCCAGCAGATCTTCATCGGCGGCGACGATGGGCACGTCTACTGCCTGGACGCCCACACCGGCTCCGTAAAGTGGAAGCAGCGCACCCAGCAGCCGGTGCGCTCCTCGCCCGCCATGGGCGAGGGTCTGGTCTACGTCGGCTCGCTGGATCAGAACTTCTACGCCCTGGACGCGGAGGGCGGCTGGCCTGCCTGGCGCTTCCGCACCGGCCACTACGTGAACAGCTCGCCCGCCGTGGTGGGCAGCCGCGTGTTTGTGGGCGGCGTGGACGGCGTGATGTACGCGCTGGACGCCAAGACGGGCCGTTTGGTCTGGAAGCACGAGACCGGCAGCCAGATCACGTCGTCGCCGCGCGTGGAGGGCGGCCGGGTCTACTTTGGCGCCGTGGACGGCAATGTCTACTGCCTGGACGCGAGCCAGGGAACGCTGCTCTGGAAGCACGCCACCGGCGCCGCCGTCGTCTCCTCGCCCGCCGTGGTGGAAGGCGTCGTCTACATCGGCTCGCTCGACCACACTGTGTACGCGCTTAAGGCGTAGCCGCGCCCGCCCCGCGCCAGGAAGAGACTATGTCGTTTTTCCGCAGACTGTTCCGCGCCGCCGACGACCCGCCCCGCGAGCAGGCGCCCGAGCGTCCCGCCGAGCCGTCGCCCGCACCTGAGCCTCAGGGCGACGAGGCTTCCTGGTGGGCGAGCAGCAGCGCCGAGCCCGACACGGTGCCGCCAAAGCGCCAGACCGCCGAGCTCGCCCACGTAGGCGAAGGCGCCGCGCCTGTGACGCCAGACGACGCGAGCCCGCCTGAGCCGCCCCAGGCCGTGCCCGACGACTCCGAGACGCCCACCGCACCGCAGAGCGCGATTAGTGCGGAGCAGGCGCACGCCTATCTCGCGGCGCAGGCGGCTGAGGAGCACAGCGCCGACGCTGGCGATACGCCCCCGGAGGGCACGCCGCTGCTTCAGGACGACGAGCGCGACGGCACGCGCAAGCTCCCGCTCGACAGCGCGCCCGCCGTGAGCGCCCACCGCTCCGCCCAGGGGCTGGCCGCCATGGCCGCGCGCGACATCGGGCGCGTGCGTGAGGTGAACCAGGACAGCGTGCTCGCGCTGCTCACCACGCTGCCGCGCGCCGGCGGCGACGTGACGATCGGCCTGTTTATTGTGGCCGACGGCATGGGCGGCCACCAGGGCGGCGAGGTGGCCAGCCGACTGGCGGTGCGCACCATCGTGTACCAGGTGCTCAGCCAGCTAGTGATGCCCGCGCTCGACGAGAGCATGACCGAGGCGCTCCAGCCGCTGATGATCTCGGCGGTGCAGGCCGCCAACGAGGCGATCTGGGACTCGGCCCAGCTGCTCGGCACCGACATGGGCACCACCTGCACCGCCGCGCTGCTCGTAGGCAACGGGCTCTACATCGCCCACGTGGGCGACAGCCGGGCCTACCTGCTTGAGCCAGGGGGCCTGCGCCAGCTCACCGCCGATCACTCCACGGTTGGGCGGCTGATCCAGCTTGGCCAGCTAGACCCGAGCGAGGCCCGCGAGCACCCGCTGCGCAACCAGCTCTACCGCACCGTGGGCCAGCAGCCCCAGGTGATGGTGGACTTTGTCTACCAGCTGGTGGGCCAGAGCTCGCAGCTGCTGCTCTGCTCCGACGGCCTGTGGGGCCTGATCGACGAGCCAATGCTGGAGCAGGCGCTCGCCCGCAGCCCATGGCCCCAGGACGCCTGCAACGAGCTGATCGCCCTGGCTAACCTGGCCGGCGGCGACGACAATATCTCGGCCGTCGTGGTGGCGCTGCCAATCGCAGAGAGGTGACCGATGGCCCCAGGCATTCAGCTCCGCTCCACCCTTAGCCGCAATGTGCTCCCCGAAAGCAGCGAGCCACAGCTGCTGTATGTGCTGCTGGAGCTGGCCGCCCAGGGCGTGCCCACCACGCTGCCCAAGCTGCCGCTCAACCTCTGCCTCGTGATCGACCGCAGCTCCTCGATGCGCGGCGAGCGGCTTCAGCAGGTGAAGGATGGGGCCGCCCGCATCGTGGACATGCTCGGCGACGACGACTATTTTGCGCTTGTCACCTTCAACGACCGCGCCGAGGTGGTGGTTGGGGCGCAGCGCGCGCGCAACAAGGGCGACCTGAAGCGTATGATCGGCATGGTCGAGGCGGCCGGCGGCACCGAGATGGCCACCGGCATGGCCCTGGCGCTCCAGGAGATCCAGAAGCCCATGCTCTCACGCGGCGTCAGCCGCATCCTGCTGCTTACCGACGGGCGCACCTACGGCGACGAGGGCCGCTGCGTGGAGATCGCGCGGCGCGGCCAGGGGCGCGGGATCGGGCTTACGGCGCTTGGGATCGGCGGCGAGTGGAACGAGGATCTGCTGGAGACCATGGCCGCCCGCGAGGGCAGCCGCACCCAGTACATCACCTCGGCGCCGGAGATCACGCAGATCTTCACCGACGAGGTGAAGCGCATGTCGTCGATCTTCGCCCAGGACGTGAGCCTGAAGGCCGAGCTGCGCCCCAGCGCGATGCTGCGCTCGCTCGACCGCGTGCGCCCGTTTATCGCCACGGTGCCCGCCAGCGAGGAGCAGGAGCTAGTGTGGGCCGCCAGCCTGGGCGACTGGCCCGGCACCGATGCCCAAGCGTTTTTGCTGGAGGTGGTGGTGCCGCCGCTGGGCGTGGGCGACCACCCGCTGCTGCGCCTTACGCTGCGCTACAGCCTGCCCGGCATGAACCTGATGAACCAGCAGGGCGATCTGGTGCTGCGCCTCGGCGTGCGCGCCGCCGCGAGCGTGAGCTACGAGGTGGACGCCACGGTGAAGCACTGGCTGGAGCGGCTGGTGGCCTACAGGTTGCAGGCCGGGGCATGGCAGAGCATGGAGCAGGGCCAGGTGGAGGAGGCCACGCGCCGCCTGCAGATGGCCGGCACGCGCCTGTTTGAGGCTGGCGAGGTGGATCTGGCGCGCACCGTGCAGGAGGAGGCCACGCGCCTGATGCGCTCGGGCCAGACCAGCGCCGAGGGCCGCAAGCGCATCAAGTACGGCACCCGTGGCCTGATGGGGCGCGGCGAGGGCCAGGAGCGGGAAGCGTAGGGCAAATGCAAAATGCAAAATGCAAAATGCAAAATCGCATAACACAACAGCGATTCCATAGCCATTGTAGCTGCTCGGCTTTTGCATTTTGCATTTTGCATTAGGTAAGGAGGCTCCCATACAACTATGTACTAACTGCACCGCGAAGCAGCTCGATGGGGCGATCTTCTGCTCGGAGTGTGGGGCCAGTATGATTGCCTCCGCCAGCCGCCACGAGACTACTGCATCCCTCAACAAGGGCGCCTCCGCTGGCGGCCCCTCGGCGGTGGAGGAGTCGACGCCCCTGGTGGTGAACGCCCCCGGCGCCACTGCCCCCACCCTCGCCCTGGTGGTCATCAATAGCGGCCGGCGCATCGTGCTGAACCCCGCCGACGACCTGCTCGTGGGGCGGAAGGACAACCAGCGCGGTATCTATCCCGACGTGGATCTCGGTCTGGACGGCGGCTACGACTCGGGCGTCTCGCGGCGCCACGCCATCATCTCCGCCCAGAATGGCGGCTTTGTTTTGGAAGATCTCGCCAGCGCAAACGGCACCTTCGTGAACGGGCGGCGGCTTCAGGCCGAGGCGCCCACGGCCATCCGTCATGGCGATGAGCTCAAGTTCGGCACGCTGATCCTACGCTTCGAGATCGGATAGGAGTATTTAACCGTGGCAAAAACTGTCGTTCTACACCTTACCGGCGAAGACCCTGTGCTGGCCGAGATCGACCAGGAGCCCCAGCCCAGCGACGCCTTTCTGCGCGTGTCGAATATGCGCAAGCGCGACGGCAAGCCCGTGGCCTACCTGGCCGCCGGCGTGCAGGCCGTGATCTACCCCTGGCACCGCATCACCTTCATCGAGCTTATGCCCAGCGAGGAGGAGCGCAGCTCGGTGGTGGACTTCTTCCGCACGTAGCGGAGGCGCCATGGCCCTATTCGAGCTACTCCCGGCAGACCCTGGCCTGTTCTACCGGCGCGGCGACCCCAACGACGCGCGCCTGGGCGAGCTGGTGGCGCACGACCCGGCCGCCTACGAGCGCGCCACGGTGGTGCTGCTCGGCTTCCCGAGCGACGAGGGCGTGCGCCGCAATGGGGGCCGCCCCGGTGCCGCAGAGGCGCCCGCCGCGATCCGTCGCTGCCTCTACCGCCTGGGCGTGGCCGGCCTGGATGGGCTGGCCATGCTGGATCTTGGCGATACCGTGCCCGGCCCCGACCTGGAGACGAGCCACGCGCGCCACCGCGCCACGGTGCGCCAGATCATCGCCGACGGCAAGCGCCTAATTACGCTTGGGGGCGGCAACGACGTAGCCTACCCCGATGTGGCCGGTCTCGCCGACGCCGCCCCGCCTGTGCTTGCGATCAACGTGGACGCCCACTACGATGTGCGCGCCGACACGCCGCCCAACAGCGGCACGCCCTACCGCCAGCTGCTCAAGGATGGCCTGCTTGCGCCCGAGCGGCTCTGCATCCTCGGCACGCAGCCCTTCGCCAACTCGCCTGTCTACACAGACTTCCTGAAGCAGCGCGGCGTGCGCCACGTGTCGCTGCGCGAGGCGCGGCTGCGCGGGCTGGCGGCCACGGCGCGCGGGCTGCTGCACGCTACTCAGGGCGGCGCGCTGTTTTGGGGGCTCGACATGGACGTGGTGAGCGCGGCGGAGGCGCCCGGCGTAAGCGCGCCGAACCCGCTCGGCATGAGCGGCGCCGAGCTGTGCGAGCTGGCCGAGCTGGCGGGCAGCGACCCGCGCACGCGCCTCGTGGAGATCAGCGAGCTCAACCCGGCCTTTGACATTGATCAGCGCACCGCGCGGCTGGCGGCTGTGGCGCTCTGGCATGTGCTGGTGGGGTGGGCAGGACAGAGCTAGTGTCCGCAGATTACGCAGATTACGCAGATGCGGAGCCGCAATCTGCAATCGGATCAGGAGCGCGTGATGCTTGAGTTCCCTGGGCACAGCGGGCAGGCGGCACGGCTGGAGCGCAGCACGCTGTTTGTGCCAGCCTCGCGCTGGGCTATGATCGAGAAGGCGGCTGGAAGCGCCGCCGACGCCGTGTGCATCGACCTGGAGGATGCCGTGGCGCCCGCCGAGAAGGCGGCGGCGCGGGCGAATGTGGTGCGGGCCTTCCGCGAGCTCAACTTCGGGCCGCGCCTGCGCATCTTTCGCATCAACGGGCTCGACACGCACTTCGCCTACCGCGACCTGATCGAGGTCGTGGAGGCCGTAGGGGACAAGCTCGATCTTGTGATGGTGCCGAAGGTGAATGGGCCGGAGGATGTGGCTTTCGTGGCCACGCTGCTGAGCCAGATCGAGCTTGCGCGCGGCATTGTGCGGCCGATCGCGATCGAGGCGCAGATCGAGACGGCGCGCGGCTTCCTGTACGCCCGCGAGATCGCGGCGGCCTCGCCGCGCCTGGAGACGCTGATCTACGGCCCTGGCGACTACGCGGCCTCGCTGCGCGCGCCCCTGGCCAACATCGGCGAGCGCGACGAGCACGACGAGCTCTACGGCGGCCACCGCTGGCACGCCGTGATGCATACGATCGTGGCGGCAGCCCGCGCCAACGGCCTGCGCTGCCTCGACGGCCCGTTCGCCGGGCTCAAGGCCCCGGAGGAGCTGGAGCGCGCCAGCCGCGTGGCCCGCGCGCTCGGCTTCGACGGCAAGCAGTGCATCCACCCGGCCCAGCTAGAGACGGTGAACCGCGTCTTCTCGCCGCCCACCGCCGAGGTGGACTGGGCCGAGGCGGTGCTGCGGGCCTACGCCGCCGCTGTGGCCCAGGGGCGCGGCGCCGTGAGCCTCGACGGCAAGATGATCGACGCCGCAAACATCCGCGTGGCCCAGGTGATCGTGGAGCAGCACCGGCGCATTCAGGAGCGGCAGTAAGCTGCTGCCCGAGTTTTCATCCGCAGATTACGCAGATTACGCAGATTGCCGCTCACTTGAGCCGGGCTTGAGCAGGCGCACCTCGATCTTGCCGTTTGCGCGGCGGGTCTCGTAGCGAGCCTGGGGCGTGGTGGCCGGGCCGTGGACAACGCTGCCGTCACGCATGTCGAAGACTGAGTGGTGCCACGGGCACTCCACGCAGTGCCCGCTAATCGTGCCATCCTCCAGCGGGCCACCCGCGTGCGAGCAGAAGGCGCCGATGGCGTACACACGCTCCACGTCGCGATAGACCATGACCGCGTCATCGCTGATCAGCACGCGGCGCGCCTCACCCTCCGCCAGCTCCGCGTCGCTCAGCACCGCGATCCAGCCCTCGCCATGGCTTGGCTCCTCGTTGAAGTTCACGCCCACGCGCCGCCGGAAAACCATGTCGCCGCCGATCCAGGCCGAGCCGCCGCTTAGCGCTGTGGCCGTGAGCGAGAGCAGCACGCCAAGGCCGCGCTTGTCGCCGCGCCGCGCCGCAAGCGAGAGCAGGAACAGACCGAGCGCGGCGCCGTTGAGCATCCCGTGCAGCCCGGCCTCGGCAGCGGCATCCTCTCGGATGGCCGAGTAGTCGGCGATGCCGGTTATGGCGGCGGGCACCGCGCCGACCACACCGAGCGTGATCAGGGCGTCGGCGGCCCAGGCGGCGTTGCGCGAGCCGCTGGCAACGGCGATCAGGTCGAAGAGCGCCGCCGCCGACCATGAACCCACCGGGATTTGCACCAGGACAGCGTGGAGCGAGTGGCCCAGCCAGGTGCCGTGGAGCAGATCGGCGAGCGTGCGGGTGGCCTCACCACCGCCAAGCACCACGTTATGAATAGCGACCGACGCCTGTTGCGCCGCCTGATTGTAGCCGGGGACGGCTTTAAGCAGCTGCTCGAGGTTCGCGCCGAGATGGGGCGCGGCGGGGCTGGTCGTCATGAGGTTGCCCACATATGCCTTTCTATGCGGGGCGCGCCACACAGCGACACGCCCCGTGCATCGTAGTGTTCAGAGAGGGCTGTCCGCCGTCTCCTGTCCCCTGCGTTTAGCGCTCGGGGCGCGCGGGCTGCGAGACGTCCTCGATCACCTGGCTGGAGAGCTTGTCGTTCGTGCCATCTACGGCGATGTCGCCGAGCGAGACAATGCCCACCAGCTCTTTGGCGCGGTTCACGATCGGGATGCGGCGCACCTGGAGCTGCTGCATCAGCTCGGCCACCTCGCTCACATCCTGATCCTCGTAGCAGAAAGCGACATCGGGCGTCATCGTGTCGCCAACAGTGGTGCTGTTAGGGTCGCGGCCGAGGGCCGTGGCGCGCACCGTAATGTCGCGGTCGGTGAGCATGCCCAGCAGCTTGGTGCCGTCGCAGACGGGCATCACGCCCACGTTGAGCGAGCGCATCTTCTCGGCGGCCTCGCGCAGCGGCGTGTCGGGTCGCACCACCTCAACGTCGAGGGTCATCAGATCTTTCACCTGCATGATTAGTCGCTCCTCTCTGGCTAATCTACACTCAGCACAGTCACTCGCACAAGCCGTGCCACCGTCGAGGGCCGATACGCCCAGTACAGCCGTGGGGACAGCAGTAGGCCGGAAATCTGTGCCATCTGTGGATAAACAAAGTGCGGTATCATAGGTGGCACAGACGCGATGTAGCGAGAGGGGGGCGACGATGACCCGCACGATCCGCGCGCCGCGCGGCCCGCAGCTCACCTGCGCCAACTGGCAGATCGAGGCGGCCTACCGCATGCTCCAGAACAACCTCGACCCCGAGGTTGCCTTCGACCCTGAGAACCTGATCGTCTACGGCGGCCGCGGCCGCGCCGCCCGCAACTGGGAGTCGCTGGAGGCCATCCTCGCCACGCTGCGCCGCCTGCGCCCCGACGAGACGCTGCTGGTGCAGTCCGGCAAGCCCGTGGCCGTGTTCCGCACCCACCCCGACGCGCCCCGCGTGCTGCTCGCCAACTCTAACCTCGTGCCCGCCTGGGCCACCCAGGAGAACTTCGACCGCTGGGAGGCCGCCGGGCTTACGATGTACGGCCAGATGACCGCCGGCAGCTGGATCTACATCGGCACGCAGGGCATCCTCCAGGGCACCTACGAGACGTTCGGCGCACTCGCGCGCCAGATGGGCTGGAATACGCTCAAGGGCAAGCTCGTGATCACCGCCGGCCTCGGCGAGATGGGCGGCGCCCAGGCGCAGGCCGTAACGCTGAACGAGGGCGTGGCCCTGATCGTGGAGGTGGACCGCTGGCGGGTTGAGCGGCGGCTTGGCCTGCGTCAGCTCGATATGGCCACCGACGATCTGGAGGAGGCGATGACGTGGGCCGAGGAGGCGCGCAGCAATGGCGAGCCCCGCTCGATCGGGCTGATCGCCAACGCCGCCGAGGCGCTCCCCGAGCTGCTGGCGCGCGGCGTGGTGCCCCATGTCGCCACCGACCAGACCAGCGCCCACGATGTGCGCTTTGGCTATGTGCCCGCTGGCCTGAGCCTGGATGCGGCCGCACGCCTGCGCCACGACGACCCGACTGGCTACGACAAGCGCGCCATGCAGGCGATGGCCCGCCACGTGGAGACGCTGCTGGAGTGGCGGCGGCGCGGCGCTGTGGTCTTCGACTACGGCAACAACCTGCGCCAGCGCGCCCTGGACGCAGGCGTCGCGGACGCCTTCAGCTACCCTGGCTTTGTGCCAGCCTACATCCGCCCGCTCTTCTGCGAGGGCAAAGGCCCCTTCCGCTGGGTGGCGCTCTCTGGCGACCCCGAGGACATTTACACCACCGACACCGCGATCAGCGAGCTGTTCCCCGAGGACGAGCACCTCCAGCGCTGGCTGAAGCTGGCCCGCGCGCATGTGGCGTTCCAGGGCCTGCCGGCGCGGATCTGCTGGCTTGGCTACGGCGAGCGGCTGCGGGCGGGGCTGCGCCTGAACGAGCTGGTGGCCGAGGGCAAGGTGGGCGCGCCGATCGTGATCGGGCGCGATCACCTGGACGCCGGCTCGGTGGCGAGCCCCAACCGCGAGACCGAGGCCATGCGCGACGGCTCGGACGCCATCGCCGACTGGCCGCTGCTGAACGCCATGATCAACGCGGTGGGCGGCGCCACCTGGGTGAGCATCCACCACGGCGGCGGCGTGGGCATCGGCTACTCGATCCACGCCGGCCAGGTGATTGTCGCCGACGGCACGCCCGAGGCGGCCGCACGCCTGGAGCGCGTGCTCACCAGCGACCCCGGCATGGGCGTGGTGCGCCACGCCGACGCCGGCTACCCCGAGGCGATCAGCTTTGCTCGCGAGCACGGGATCGACATGCCCATGCTGTAGGAGTTGGTATGCCGCTCTATCGTTGTCCGCAGATGACGCAGATGACGCAGATTACCGGACAGCACACTTGGAACCCATCGATCTCCTGATCCACAACGCGAGCCAGCTGATCACCTGCGCCGGGCCCGGCCCCCGGCGCGGCGCCGCGATGCGCGAGCTCGGCGTGATCCCCGGCGGCGCCGTTGCTGTGCGCGGCGAGCGGATCGTGGCTGTCGGGCCGGAGGCAGAGCTGCGGGCGCGCTACTCCGCCAGCGATGAGCTGGATGCGAGGGGCGGCGCCGTGCTGCCGGGGCTTGTCGACCCGCATACCCACGTTGTCTACGCCGGCGACAGGGTGGGTGAGTTCGAGCAGCGCGTGGGAGGGGCAAGCTACCAGGAAATTATGGCGGCGGGCGGCGGCATCGCCAGCACCGCCAGGGCCACCCGCGCCGCAAGCGTGGCGCAGCTGGTAGCCGAGACGCGCCGCCGCCTCGACCAGATGCTGCGCCTTGGCACTACCACCGCCGAGGCAAAATCTGGCTACGGCCTGGAGCTCGCCGCCGAGCTGCGTCAGCTGGAGGCGACCGCCAACCTGGATCTGTCCCACGCCGTCGATCTGGTGCCGACGTTTCTCGGCGCCCACGCCGTGCCGCCTGAGTACGCGGGTCGCGCCGACGCTTATGTCGAGCTAGTGATCGAAGCGATGCTGCCAGCCGCCGCGCGCTGGCACGCGGCCTCACACTTTGCGGCAGCCGGCACGCCGCTGTTTGTGGATGTCTTCTGCGAGCGGGGCGCCTTCGACGTGGCGCAGTCGCGGCGGGTGCTGGCGGCGGCAATGGCGCTCGGCCTGCCGCTGAAGGCCCACGTCGACGAGTTCAGCGAGCTTGGCGGGCTGGCAATGGCGCTGGAGCTTGGGGCCGTGTCGGTGGATCACCTGGACGTGACGGGGCCAGAGGGGATCGCGCTGCTGGCGGCCTCGGCGGCTGTGGGCGTGGTGATCCCGACCGTGCCGTTCAACCTGGGCGGCACGCAGTTCGCCCCGGCGCGGGCCATGATCGACGCCGGGGCAGCGATCGCGCTCACCACCGACATCAACCCTGGCTCGGCGCCCTGCCCCTCGCTGCCGCTGGCGATGGCGATCGCCTGCCGCTACCAGCGCCTGATGCCCGCCGAGGCCCTGATCGCCGCCACGCTCAACGCGGCCTACGCCGTGGGGCTGGGCGCGCGCGTAGGCTCGCTGGAGCCTGGCAAGCTCGCCGACCTGCTCATCCTCGACACGCCGGATTGGCGCCACCTGGCTTACGAGTTTGGCGGCAACCTGGTGCGCAGCGTGGTCAAGCGCGGGCGGGTGGTGTAGATGGGAGGGAATACGAAGACCGCGAACCGTCTGGACCACGAACGCCGCGCACCGTCTGGACCACGAACGCCGCGCACCGTCTGGACCGCGAACGCCGCGCACCGTCTGGACCGCGAACGCCGCGCACCGTCTGGACCACGAACGCCGCGAAAGGGAGCGAAGGACGCGAACGCGAAGGCGCGAAGGGCGGTGGTTCGGCTTCGCGGTGGTTCGCCGTAGTTCGCGCCCTTCGTGGTCCAAATGCTCTTGAGGATGGTCTATGAACAATGAGCTGATCGTAGATGGCGAGAGCCTAACATTCGAGCAGGTGCTGGCCGTGGCCCACGGGCACCCCGGCGCGCCGCGCGTGGCCCTGGCGCCGGGTGCGCGCGTGAAGGTGGCGCGGGCGGCGGCGGCTGTGCAGCGGTTGCTGGCGCGCGGCGATGTCTGCTACGGGATTACCACGGGCTTCGGCGCCTTCAAAGATCGCGTCATCCCGCCCGAGCAGGTGGTTCAGCTCCAGCACAACATCCTGATGAGCCACGCGGTGGGCGTGGGCGACCCGTACGACATCGCTACCACCAGGGCGATCATGCTGATCCGCGCCAACACCCTGGCCCGTGGACACTCCGGCGTGCGCCCCGAGACGCTAGAGCTGCTGCTCGCTATGCTCAACGCCGGGGTCCACCCGCTCATCCCGTGCAAGGGCTCGCTCGGCGCCAGCGGGGACTTAGCACCCCTCGCGCACATGTCCCTGCCCCTGATCGGCCTTGGCGACGCAGAGCTGGGCGGCGAGCGCATGGCCGGCAGGGCGGCGATGGAGCTGGCGGGGCTCAAGCCGATCCGCCTCGCCGCCAAGGAGGGGCTAGCGCTTACCAACGGCACAGCGGTGATGTGCGCTCTGGGCGTGCTGGAGACGATCCGCGCCGAGCTGCTCAGCCAGACCGCCGACATCGCCGGCTGCCTGAGCCTGGAGGCGCTGCATGGCACGGTGCTCGCCTTCGACGCGCGCATCCACGCCCTGCGGCCCTTCCCGCGCCAGCAGGAGTGCGCCGCCTACCTGCGGGCGCTGCTGGCGGGCAGCGAGCTGACGCGCGGCGACGACCCGCGCCACGTGCAGGACGCCTACACGCTGCGCTGCATCCCGCAGGTGCATGGCGCCGTGCGCGACGCCATCGCCTACGCCCGCTGGGCCTTCGAGATCGAGCTGAATGCTGTTACCGACAATCCCCTGATCTTTTTGGGCGACGATGACGACGAGATCACGGTGCTCTCGGGCGGCAACTTCCACGGCGAGCCGCTGGCGATCGCCATGGACTACTTGGGCCTGGCCGGGGCCGAGCTGGGGAGCATCGCGGAGCGGCGGATCATGCGGCTGACGGACGAGGCCTCGAACACGCACGTGCTGCCGGCATTTCTCACACGCGCGGGCGGGCTGAACTCCGGCTACATGCTCGCCCAGTACACGGCGGCCGCGCTGGCGACGGAGAACAAAATCCTTGCCCACCCGGCGAGCGTGGACAACATCCCCACCTCGGCCAACGTGGAGGACCACGTGAGCATGGGCGTGACGGCGGGCCTGAAGCTGCGCGCCATCCTCGACAACGTGGAGCGCATCCTGGCCCTGGAGCTGATGGCGGCTGCCCAGGGCACGGACTTTCGGCGCCAGGATCTAGGTGAGGGTGCGCGGCTCGGGCGGGGCACGGCGGCGGCCTATGATCTGCTGCGCCGCCATGTGCCATTCATCGAGCTGGACTGCGTGATGTACCCCCACATCGAGGCGGCGCGGCGGCTGGTGGCGGACGGCAGCATCGTGGCGGCGGTGGCTGCGGCGCTTGGGTAAACGTAGAACGTAAAGCGTAGAGCGTAGAACGCCGGAAGCTCATCCTGAGCACATTATAGCAATGCGCTTCCACTTTGCGCTTTGCGCTTTGCGCTCAAACGCTTTGCGCTTCGCTATGGCGCTCGCGCAGCGTGACGCGCACGCCCTCGCGGGGCCGCAGCGTGATCGAGGCCTGGGGCGTGGCGCGCCAGCCGGGGGCCAGCTCCACCTGGTAGCGCCCGACGATCGCCGCCAGAATTAAGGTCGCCTCCATCACGGCGAAGCTCTGGCCGATGCAGAGGCGCTGCCCGCCGCCGAAGGGGAAGTAGGCGAAGCGCGGCAGCTGGCCCTCCAGACCGTCTGCCCAGCGCTCCGGCAGGAAGCGCTCGGGCTCGGCGTAGAGCTGTGGGCTACGGTGGGTCACCCACTGGCTCAACAGCATCAGGCTGCCCTTGGCGATGGCGTGGCCGCCCACGACAGTGTCGGTGCTGGCAACGCGCATGCTCAGAGTCCAGGCCGGCGGGTAGAGGCGCATCACCTCTTTGAGCACCAGGCCGGTGTAGCGCAGCTGCGGCAGATCGTCGAGGGTGGGCGCGCGGGCGCCGAGCACGTCTGCCAGCTCGGCGGCCAGCTTGCGCTCCACCTCAGGGTGCTGCCCGAGCAGGTAGAAGGCCCAGGACAGCGCGAGGGCCGTGGTCTCGTGGCCGGCGAGAAAGAGCGTGATCGCCTCGTCGCGGATCTGGCGATCGCTCATGCCGCTGCCGTCCTCGTCGCGGGCGTGCAGCAGCATGGAGAGCAGATCGCCCCGATCAACGTCGCTGGCCCGCTGCTCGGCCACGACGCGGGAAAGGATCGTTTCCAGGCTACGGACAGCGCGGCGGAAGCGCAGGTTGGTGGGCGTGGGCAGCCAGGTGGGCAGCGGGAAGGGCTGGCCGAGCGTCTGGGCGGAGACATCCATGATCACGCCGAGGGCCGCGCCGATCTGCTCGGTCTCGCCTGCGGTCGTGGTGCCAAACAGGGTTTCCGCCACGATGTTGAGCGTGAGGCCCATCATCGCCTCGTGGATGTCGAGCGTTTGGCCGGGGCGCCAGGTGGCCAGCATCTGCTCGGTGTGGGCGAGCATGGCCTGGCCGTAGCCGGCGATGCGCTGGCGATGGAAGGCGGGCTGGGCCAGGCGGCGCTGGCGCAGCCAGAAATCGCCGTTGCTGGTGAGCAGGCCGGTGCCGAAGAGCATGTAGTCGGTGGTATGGCGCAGCTGCTCGATCTCCTCTTTGGGGAAGAGGCGGCTCTGGCCCACCAGCACCTCCTCGATCTCGGCGGGGCCGCTTACCAGCACGAACGTCACGTTGCCGAAGGGTATGCGGACCACAGGGCCGTAGCGGCGCGCGGCGGCGGTGAGGTAGCCCAGCGGATCGCGCCCAAACGGAATCGCCTCGCCGATCAGGGGCAGGCCGCGCGGGCCGGGCGGCGGCGGACGATCAACGGGTGTGGTCAGCGTTCCGGTTGTATCGCTCACGGTTGGCTCCTTGGTTAGCACATAGATCTCACAGCTGATGCTACCAGGCGCTGGACACGCGGGCGTACACCCGTGGGTGACAAGGTGGGTGACTCGTGGACGGTAGACGACAGACGGTGGACGGTGGCTCGGGCAGGGGCACAAGGCGGCAAACGCGAGCACCCATAGCTACCGTCCACCGTCCACCGTCCACTGTCTACCATCCTCCATCACTCGAGCATGCCGCGCTCGCGGGCGCGCACCAGGGCCTGGGTGCGGCTGGTGGCGCCGAGCTTGGCGAAGATGCGGTTGACGTGCTTCTTCACGGTGCTCGGCGCCACAACCAGGCGCAGCGCGATCGCGCCGTTGTCGAGGCCGGTGGCGATCAGGCGCAGCACATCCAGCTCGCGCTCGGTGAGCGCATCGGGTGAGGCGAGCAGCGGCGACGAATCAGGCGGGGGGAGGGCCACGCCAAGCTCCAGGAATGGCGCCACAAGGCCCTCGGGTCTGGCCAGGGCGTAGGCAGCGGCGACAGCCTGGCGGGCAGCTTCGTGCTGGCCAAGGCCAGCGAGAGCCTGGGCGCGCACGAGCAGCGCATCAACCACATGGCGGCCCCGGCCGTCGTGGGTGGCCTGCGCGACGATACGCTCGGCCAGGGGCAGGGCCTCGGCGTGGCGGCCAAGGGCGCGGAGCACAATGGCGCGGGACAGGTCGCTGTCATCATAGGCGAGCCCGCTCTGCTCGGCTGGCGTGGCGAGCCAGGCGGCGGCGGCGGCGAGGTTGCCCTGGACGACGGCGAGGCGCGCGTGCTGGGCAGCCACAAAGGCGGCGAAGACGGGCAGGCGCAGGCTGACGCCCACCGCCTCGGCGGCGCGCAGATGCGCTTCAACTACGCTCGGCTCGCCACGCAGGGCGGCGATGGCGGCGAGGCGCAGCTGCCCATCGATCGAGCCGATCAGATCGATCACCGAGGCGCGTGAGAGGCCAGCGTCGATCAGCTCGACGGCGCGGGCGAAATCGCCCTGCTCGTAGGCGGCGGCGCCAAGGCCAACCAGGGCTGTGCCGGCGAAGGGCGCCTGTGGGCCGACAGCACTGGCGATGGCTTGCGCCTGCTCGTAGGAGGCGATCGCAGCGCGTGGGCGCCCCTGAAGCAGCTGCAGCTCGCCGATCTGGCAGCGGGCGAGGAAGCGGATCAGCGCATTGCCCTCAGCCGCCCCGAGCTGCTCCGCCTGCTCAAAGGCGCGCAGCGCGGCGTACACGTCGCCGGCGAACTGGGCCACAAAGCCTGCGTTGAGCGCGGCAATCGTACGCAGGAAGGAGCTTGTCGGCGGCGCATCCGCATCAGCGTGCGTAAGCGGCTGGCCCAAGCGGCTGGAGCCGCGCAAGATGGCGACCATAGTAGCGAGCATGCGCGCCTCATCGCGCAGCTCGGGGTCGCTGTCGCCCACTGCGGCGGCGCGCTCCTCGGCGCGATCCAGCTCGCTCAGCAGCACGCGCACCCAGCCATCGAGCAGCAGCAGGCGCTGGTTCGCCAGCAGCACGGCGGGCGGCAGCGCTGCGAGCCAGCCGCGCACGGTCGCCACCTCGCCACGCAGCAGAGTGGTGCGCCCAATGGCGCCGAGCAAGGCCGCCGCGTGGGGCCAATCCTCGGCGGCGAGGGCGTACTCCAGCGCCTCGGCGGGCGCACCGTGGGCCGCGAGCCAGGCGGCGGCGCGGCGGCGTGTGGCGCGCAGAGCCTCGGGGTCGAGCATAGCCAGATGGTGGCGCAGGGCCTCGGCAAAGAGCTGATGGTAGCGAAAGCGGCGCCCGGCATCGTCGAGGGGCACCAGGAACAGGTTAGCGCGCTCTAGCTGCGCGAGCATGGCGGCGGAGGGCGCCCCCGGCAACGTGCCCCCGGCGACAACCGCATCGCACAGCTCCGGGCTGAGCTGATCGAGGGCGGCGGTGGCGAGCAAGAAGGCGCGCAGGGCGGGCGGCTGGCGGCCAAGCACCTCGGAGACAATGTAGTCGAGCACGGCGGGCGAGGCGCCGCCAAACGAGGCGGCGAAGCGCTCGGGTGCGGCGTGGCCCTTTGCGGCGAGCGCCGCAAGGATCAGGCCCGCGCCCCAGCCCTCGGTGCGGGCCGTAAGCTCGGCGACCACGGCGGGCGCCAGCTGCAGGCCCATCACGTCGCCAAGCAGCGCCGCAGCCTCAGCCGCAGTAAAGCGCAGCTGCTCGGCGCCAAGCTCGGCGAGCTGCCCGCGCACACGCAGGCGCTCCAGCGGCAGCGGCGGCGGGGTGCGGCTGGCCAGCACAAGCCGCAGCTGCGGCGGGGCGCGCTCAGCGATTAGGGCGACGCCGGCGTGGATGGCGGGCGTATCGATCAGGTGGTAATCGTCCATAACGAGGACGAGCGGGTGGGGCAGCTCGGCGGCGGCATTAAGGATAGCGACAACCAGAGGCTCGGCAGGCGCCGCGGCGGTGGCGCGCAGCAGCGCCTCGGCGCGGAGCCAAAAGCCAGGCACGGCCTGAGCCAGGGCGGCCAGCACGTAGCGCCAGAAGCGGGCCGGGTCGTTGTCGCCATCGTCGAGGGCAAGCCACGCCGCCGGGGGCGGCGAATGCAAAATGCAAAATGCAAAAGCAGGCTCGGGACACGCGCACAGCTCCCCTTGCATTTTGCATTTTGCATTTTGCATTGGGGCAAGCGCAGCGAGCCCCTGCGCGAGCAGCGTGGTCTTGCCGAAGCCCGCGGGCGCGACGACAACGGTGAGGGTGTGGGCGAGGCCGGCGCGCAGGGCAGCACGAAGCCGCGGGCGATCAACCAGGGCGGGCCGCAGTGGGGGCGGCAGCAGGCGGGTGATCAGCAGCTCGTCGGCGCTGCTCGCGCTAGCATGCTCAGCCATAGGCGCCAGCGGCTCAGTCTGCGGCCACCTCCACCGTGGCCTCAGGCGCCTCGTAGCGCTGGAGCTGGGCGGGGCGGCGCAGGCCGCTCTTCACGCTCGCGATCTGATCTTTGAGATTCCTGCGGAAGAGGATGCTGGTGACGAGGTTGACGAGCCGGTTGCGGTTGTGGAGCACGCGGCCGAAGATGGCGGGCCAGGCGTACATGCCACGGAAGTGGTGGAGGTAGCGCAGCTGATACTCCAGCGGGTCGTAGCTGTCGCAGCGCACCACCAGATTGTGGGCGGTGTACTTATCCCAGTCCTCATCCACGATCAGGCCCTGCTCCTTGTACTCTTTGTAGAGCTGCGTGCCAGGGTAAGGCGTGATAATCGAGTAGATCGGCATCATCAGGTGATTCTTGCGCACGAAGCGCTCGGTGGCGGCCATGTCCTCGTAGGTATCGATGGCGGGGTTGGTGAGGAAGTTGCCCTGGATGTTCAGGCCAGCCTTGCGGCAGCGCGCGATGATCTCGGCGTACTTCTGGGCCGAGTTCATGCGGCCCTTGTTGTAGGCCTTGAGCGTGGTCTGGTTGATCGACTCGAAGCCGACGAGGGCCATCAGGCAGCCGGCCTTCACAAGCAGCTCGACGGTCTTCTCGTCCTCTAGGAAGTTGATGCTGATAAAGCTGGAGAAGCGGATGTCGCACTCAGCGAGGATCTCGAGGATCTCGTAGGTGCGCTGCTTGTTCACACCCAGGTTCTCGTCGGTGAACATAAACCAGGGCGTAGCGCCATACTTCGTCTCCTTGAAGAAGACGCGCTTGGCCTCCAGCACCTGCTGCTTGATCGTCTCGGGCGATTGGATGCGGTAGAGGCGGCCGGTGAAGTTGGGGGTGACGCAGAAGGCGCAAGTGTAGGGGCAGCCGCGCGTCATGAAGATCGGAATGGACTTGCGAGCGTCCACCTGCTCGCGGCGGCCGGCGGCAAAGATGCGCGCGTAGTCGATGGCGGGCACCTCGGTGACAGCCGGAAAGTCCTTTGAATCGTAGCGCGGCTTGAGGGCGCCGTCGGCGACATCCTGGAGCAGCTGTGCCCAGAGATGCTCGGCCTCGCCGCTCACCACGGCGTCGGCGTGGGCGCGGGCCTCTTCGTAGTTGAAGGAGACGTGGACGCCGCCGAGCACGACGGGGACGCCGCGAGCGCGGAAGGCGTCGGCGATCTCGTAGGCTGTCTCTTATACACATCTCCGAGCCCACGAGACTAAGGCGAATCTCGTATGCCGTCTTCTGCTTGAA
>ENA-ORBV01007086-ORBV01007086.1-microbial-mat-metagenome-genome-assembly--contig:-NODE-7086-length-19388-cov-4.480969_pt1 | contig 19388 bp, 12 predicted proteins | sample MGYA00237777_ERZ505514 | MGnify/ENA primary metagenome ERZ505514 (study PRJEB26160, sample SAMN06269048) | microbial mat metagenome | isolation source: Oligotrophic lake microbial mat | place... | reverse complement strand
TGATACGGCGACCACCGAGATCTACACCTCTCTATTCGTCGGCAGCGTCAGATGTGTATAAGAGACAGCTTCACCAAGTTGCCAAAGTTCAAAGACAATGCCTGGCGCGGTGGCGACAACATGCCGGACGAAAAACTCGGCTACGTCAACCTCACCGCCAACGGCGGTCATCCCGGCAACAGCCACGCCCATGCGGCGGTGCGGCGTTTCACCGCGCCCCACGACGGCCTGTTCACCATCAGTGGCACGCTTAAACGTCCGGCCAAAGAAGGCGACGGCGTCCGCGCACTCGCCATCCTTGAAGGCAAACCGCCACTCGGCGATTGGGAGGTCACCACCGGTGAGGTCGCCACCAGCGTCGGTCGCGTCCAGCTGAAGGCCGGTCAGACACTCGACTTCGTGGTCGACGGCAAGAGCGGCCCAGGCTGGGACGGCTTCGAGTGGTCACCGCAAGTCGCCGGCATCGACGGCACCAACGGCACGTGGAATGCAGCCGATGGCTTCAGTGGACCGAAGTCCGCTAAGCCCACGCTCAGCGCCTGGGAGCGTTACGCCCAGGCACTGTTGATGACCAACGAATTCGTCTTTGTCGATTGAGGTCCCCCATGCTGCCGAACCTGCCACTCTCTCGCCGCCAACTCTTGCAACGCTCCGGCATGGGCTTCGGTGCGCTCGCGCTTGGCGCCCTGTCCGGTGGCAACGGTCTGTTCGCCGATGAAGGCGCGCCGCCGGTGTTCGGGAACATGCTGCCGCGTCAGCCGCATTTCCCGGTCAAAGCCAAGCACATCATTCACATCTTCGCCAATGGCGGCGCCAGCCAGGTCGACACCTTCGACCCCAAGCCGCTGCTGAACGAATTCCACGGCAAAGCGCTGCCCATCAAGCTCTCCACCGAACGCCCCACCGGCGCGGCCCTGGGCTCGCCGTTCAAGTTCCAGAAGTACGGCAAAAGCGGCATCGAAGTCAGTGAGATCTTCAAGAACGTCGGCGAGTGCGTCGACGACATGTGCATCATCCGGTCGATGTACGCCGACGTGCCGAACCACGAGCCGTCGTTGTTGCTGCTCAACTGCGGCGATGCCCGTCAGGTGCGCCCGAGCATGGGCTCGTGGATGACCTACGGCCTGGGTACGCTCAACCAGAACCTGCCTGGGTTCGTGGTGATGTGCCCCAACGGCTATCCCATTCAGGAATCGCAAAATTGGCAGGCGGGTTTTCTTCCGGGGGTATTCCAAGGCACGTACCTCGACACCAAACACAGCGATGTCGAAAAACTCGTCGAGCACGTGAAGCACAATTTCAGCTCGCCGAAACAGCAGCGCTCGCAACTCGACCTGCTGTTGCAGCTCAACGAACAACACGCCAAGACCCGTCAGCAGGACGCTCAACTCGAATCACGCATTCAGTCCTTCGAACTGGCCTACCGCATGCAGATGGAAGCGAGCGACGTTTTCGACTTGTCGAAAGAACCCAAGCACATCCGCGAGATGTACGGCGAAGGCACGCAGGCGCGCCAGATGATGTACGCGCGCCGGATGATCGAGAAGGGTGTGCGCTTCGTGCAGATCTGGCACGGCGAAGGCCAGCCGTGGGACAACCACGACGATCTGGAAGAAGGCCACCGCCGCTTGGCCGGCGAATGCGACAAACCGATCGCCGCGCTGATCAAGGACCTCAAGCAGCGTGGTCTGCTCGACGAGACGCTGATCATCTGGAGCGGCGAATTCGGCCGCACGCCGGTGGTGGAGATGCCCAAGCCCGGCTCCAACGCCGGCAAGATCAACGGCCGCGACCACAACCACTACGGATTCACCACCTGGTTGTGCGGCGGCGGCGTGAAGGGCGGCCACGTCCACGGCGCCACTGACGAGTTCGGCTTCAAGGCGGTGGTCGACCCCGTGCACGTCCACGACCTGCAGGCGACTATCATGCGTCTGATGGGCTTCGACCACGAACGTTTCACCTTCCGCTACGCCGGCCGCGATTTCCGCCTGACCGACGTGCACGGCAAGGTGGTCAAATCGCTGATCGCGTAAAAGGGGCCGGTGGCTCCTGTGATCAGACGGCCTCTGTGATTGAACCGCCACGACGCCACGACCCTACGATGAGCAAGCGTGGGATGGCGACAGGCAGTAGCGTTGCCGCCAGATGAGCAGCGGCCACGTCTTCACCTTTCTTCTGCTCGTGGCGTCGTGGCGTCGTGGCGGCTCAATCCTGTTGGTTCTGATGATCCTCAGCGCGCCAGCGGTCGAACCCCTCACCAGCATCGCCGTCATCCGTTCGCTGCCGCGCAGTGAATCAGGGAAACGTCCGCCGGTGCTGGTGCGCGGTGTCATCACCTTCCGCTGGCCGGTGCCGTGGAATTCGTTCTGCATCCAGAGTGACGAAGGGGGGCTGTGGATCTCCACCTCTATCGCGCGGCGAGAGCAACTGCTGGCGGAGGACGACACCTCGTTCGATACGTTGCGCGAAGGTGATGAGGTCGAAGTCACCGGATTACTCGACGCGGGTGGTTATGCGCCCGACGTGTTGCCCACCGCCGTGCGTGTGATCAGCCATCGCGGCATGCCGCAGGCGCGCACCGTGCCGTACACGCGCCTGCTTACCGGGGCTGAGGATCCCATCCGCGTCGAAGTCGCTGGGGTGGTGCAGCGGGTATCCGGGCCGACCGGCGCGCGCTGGTTGGTGGAATTGGAAACCGGCGTTGGGCGCGTGCTTGCCCATGTTCCTGATGGCCCGGGATTCGATCCGCGCACGTTGACTGATGCGGAAGTCCGTCTGCGTGGGGTCGCCGCCTCGTCACGCAACTGGCGTGCGGAGTTCATCCGTCCGCGCGTGTTGGTGGCGAGAGTGGTGGATGTGCTGATCGACCGCTCCGCGCCACCGGATGCGTTCGCTGCACCGCAGACAACCATTGCAGAGCTGGCGTCTTATGCGCCGGGTGGCCGCTCATTGCATCGCCGTCGGGTCAGCGGCGTGGTCACCTGGGCGGACGCGATTGATGGGATCGTGTTGCAGGACGGCATGCGGGCGATTCGTGTCGACATCATCGATCGTGAGCACGGTCTGGTGCCGGGCGATCGTGTTGACGCCAGCGGCTTCATTGACGCCAACGCGGCAGTCGCCGGTTTGCGTGGTGCGGTGGTGCGTCGACTCGATCACCCAGGGGAACCGCTGCCGTTGCCCGCCACGTTGGCCGACGTGCGCCGTGCCTTTGAGCCGGTGCGAAATGGACGACCGGCGGGACCGCACGACTTCGATCATCTGCTGATTCGCGTCGAGGGCCGTTTGTTGGCCGTCCAACGCGATGCCAGTGATCACGGCCGCCGACTGGTGCTCGATTGCGCTGGTCAGGCGACCATGGCGGATCTTGGCGGAGACGCGACCACGCTTGATGCGCTCACCATCGGTTCGCGGGTTGCCGTCACGGGTGTCGCGGTGATGCACTACGACCGTGGAGACCTGATCGCGGATTACATCGCCCCGCTGCGCATCGATCTGCGCCTGCGTTCGCCGCAGGACGTGCGCGTGGTGCAGGCTGCGCCGTGGTGGACGCCGGTGCGCCTTGCCATCGCCATCGGCGTGTTGGGCGCGGTACTGTGCGCGGCGGTGGCGTGGATCCTGAGCCTGCGGCGTTCTTTGCGGCTGCGCACCGTGAGGCTTGAAGAAGTCATGCGTCTGCACCGCAACGCAGAGTTGGAGTACCAGGCGGTGCATCAAGAACGCCGGCGTTTGGCCGCCGACATGCACGATGGTCTGCAACAACTGCTCGCCGGCGCGGCCTTCCGCCTGGAAGCGGCCAATGCTCGGCTGAGCGGTGCTGATCCCGCGGTGGCCGAACAACTCAGCGCCGCGCGTGTCGCCTTGCTGCGCACGCAGGATAGTTTACGCGATTGCTTGTGGGGTCTGCGCCACGTCGACCAGGCGGAGGACGGTCCCCGTCAGTTCGCCGGTCTGCTCGAACAGGCCGCCGCGGCGATGGACCATTGGCCGCGCGGTGCGGTGACGGTGAACGTCGCGGGCGAGCCCTATGCGTTGTCGCGTCACGTCATGGGCAGCCTGCTGCTGCTGATGCAGGAGGCGGTCGGCAATGCCCTGAAACACGGCGCCGCCAAGCGCGTATCCATTGACCTACGCTACACGCCGGAGGAGTTCGTCATGGAATTGGTGGATGACGGCACTGGCTTCGATCCCGCTGTCGCGCCGCGCACCGCCGACGGCCATTACGGCCTGGAATCGATGCGCCACCGCATGCAGTGGCTCGGCGGCGACGCAGCGATCACCAGTCGTCCAGGTTCCGGTGCCACTGTAAGCGTCCATCTGCCGCGTACGCGGGCGCAGAGCGGTGATGAGCGCGACAGCCAAGCGCAAAAGTCGGATTAACGAAAGACCACAGACCACAGAAGACTGAACAGGAGGCGCGGAGGCGCGGAGATCGGATGAGGCACAGCAGACGGGCAATCGGCCGCGCACCATCTTCTCTGGTCTTCCCTCCTCTTATCTCCGCGTCTCTACGCCTCCTGTTCGATCGGTTTGTGAGTGGTTCCGCTGCGAACCGGCGCACCGCACACCTTGGATATCCGCAGCAAGCACGCGACCACGCTGGCCAACGTCGTCCGTACCACCGCAGCAGGAGCACGGGCATGAACGATCAGCGTCGACCGTCACGCCGCATATCCCAGGTCAGGGATAGCCGTGGAGTTGCTGATGTGGCAGAAAGATCCTCTGCTGAGTCCATGCCGAGCACCGGGATCCGCCTGCTGATCGTCGATGACCACGCGGTCGTGCGTGAAGGCCTGGAGGCGATGCTCGTCGTCGATCCCGGCATCACCCGCATCACCACCGCCGCGAGCGGTGCCGACGCCATCCGCGCCTGCACGGCGGAGACCCCCGATGTGGTGCTGCTCGATCTACGCATGCCCGGCGGCGACGGCCTGGGCGTGCTCGACATCATCCGCGCGCGTTGGCCGAGCGTGCGCGTGCTGTTATTGTCCGCCAACGCCAGCACTACGGAAGTGCTGCGCGCCCGTCACGCCGGCGCTGCCGGCCACCTCACCAAGACCACCGATCGCGCGTCCCTACTCGCCGCCATCCGCCTGGTGATGTGCGGCGGCACCTGTTTTACCGATACCGCTGCACCGATGGTCGACACCCACGGCCTGAGCGCGCGCGAGCTAGAGGTGCTGAGCCACCTCGGTCGCGGCCTGTCCAACGACGACCTGGGGCGCGTGCTCGGCGTCAGTGCCGAAACCATCAAGAGCCATCTGAAATCGGTGTTCGCCAAACTCGGCGTCACCGGACGGACCGAGGCGGTGGCGCGGGCGTTTGAGTTGGGGTTGGTGACGCGCTGACGTTTCTTACGCCCTATGAGCGCCGGCTCACTGTCATTGAATGAAGTTCCCGTAGGTCACGGTGAGCCCTGGAAGGGCACCCAACCTCCAGCCCAGCGCATGAGCGCTGGGAATACGGGCGAAAATCACCAACCAGTCCTGGAAGGACGATCGTTCCGGCGGTGGTGCGTCAGCGCCATCGCTTCCCATCCGGCGCTCACGCACCGGATATCAGCGGTCGTCCTTCCAGGACTGGCTGTTGTACACATCGGTACCCAGCGCTCACGCGCTGGGCTGGAAGTTGGGCGTCCCTATCGGGACTCAGGAAACAATGTTTGGTCACCGCCCGCCTGCCCCAGATCGGTTGATGCGCGGCGGGCACACCAGTCACGGTGTCAGCATCAACGAGACGAAATACCGGCACATTCGCTGACTCCGCTCATCGCGTCAGGTGGTTCACCGTAGCACCGCTCCAGATGGCCGGCCACTCATCCCCCACCCGGGGGATGGAGTCCCGTTCCGGTGCCCTACGCTGAACCCCACTCCCATGGCCACCACACCCCGCTTGCTCCTCCGTACCGTCCTGCCGCTGGTGTCGTTGCTGGCTGCGCCGGTTGGCATCAGCGCGGCGGACACCGCTGCCTTCGACCACGTGGTCAAACCTTTCCTCGCCACCCACTGCACTGCGTGCCATGGCGAGAAGAAGCAGAGGGGTGACCTGCGGTTCGACACCACCGCCAGTAATTTCCAACGCTACATCAGCGGATCACCGGATCGAAGTGACGGAGCGCATCTATGAGGGACGTGAGCAGAGCGACTCCGTGGCTGTTGCTGTCAGTGCTGCTGAGTTCCCGCGCACTGGCAGGTGACGTCCTCACCACCTACTGCGTGTCCTGTCACGGGCCGGAGAAGGCCAAGTCCGGTCTGCGCGTCGACACGCTGCTGAAGACGCGCGTGGACGAGGCCACTCTTCCCATGTGGAAGGAGATCCTCTCGCGATTGGAAACCCGCGACATGCCGCCCAAGGACAAGAAACGTCCGAGCGAGAGCGAATACGGCACCACCATTGCCAGGATCTCTGCTGATGTGGTGAAGGTAGAAACGGTGCTGGAAGCCAAGCGCCCACGGGCGATGCGTCGGCTCAACCGCAGCGAGTATGCCAACACCATTCGCGATCTCTTCGCCATCGACTATGTCCCAGGAAGTGATTTCCCCGCGGACGACGCCTTGCACGGTTTCGACAATGTGGCTGAAGGTCTCAATCTGTCGCCCACTCTGGTGGGAAAGTACTTGGCGACGGCAACCCAGGTGGTCGAGCGCGCCATTCGTATCGGCGACAAACCGAGTCTGCGCACGCAGGTCTACGCATTCGATGATGAAAAATATCGCTATGCGGACAACGCCAAGCCCGCTGGTCTGGCTGTTTATAACGGCAATGCCCATCTGTCCTTCAAACCGGCCAACGGGATGGCGCGCGTCATCTATATCGGTGGTCCCGCGCTTTTCGCGCGTCAGCACCAACACTTGCTGCATCGTCAGAGTGGACAGAATGAGGGCGTCTGGCGCCTGAGCGTGCGCATGACCCCACGCAATTTCCCGGCAGTCGAAGTCGCCTCATTCACGCTCCTGGGCGGCGATGGTCGATTGGTGGCTGAGCGGGACGTACGCATCGACGCCGGTACTAAAGAGGTGGTGCTGAACGTCGAGGCCTACCACGATCGCAGTGCGGAGGAGATCGGCTTCGAACTGCAATGGACCAACGGCTATTACCAGAATTGGCCCAACCGCCGCAATCCACCCAGCAAAGATCATTACCAATCAAACCATTGGTTTTTGTACAATCACCGTCTGGTCGACGGCAAGTGGCAGGAATGGAAGCCGAGCGTTCCAGAAGAGTCACCCTTTCCCTATTTCGAAAATGTCGAGTTCACCATCAGCGGTCCGCATCACGACCTCTGGCCGCCAGCGTCGACGCAATCGCTGCTCGGTAGCTACCTAAGCGACGGCGATGCCACCAAAGTGTTTGCGCGATTCCTGCCGCGCGCCTTCCGCCGAGCCGTGACCGCGACCGAGATCGAGCGGCTTGCCACGTTGGTTGCCGCGCAGCGCGCTGCTGGGCTAGATGCCGTAGCAGCGATGAAAGTTGGGCTGACTGCAGCGCTGTGTTCGCCACACTTCCTCTTTCTGGTCGAAGCGCCGCCAGTGGCCGCGGCACGGGGTACGTATCAGCTGAGCGGATTTGAACTGGCGACACGTCTCAGCTATTTCCTGTGGTCGAGTATGCCTGATGACGAACTGCGGGCGTTGGCGGTCGCAGGAACGCTGGGCGATCCGGCGGTACTGACGAAACAGGTGGCACGCATGCTCGCAGACGGCAAGTCTGCAGCGCTCACCGCCAACTTCGCTCGTCAATGGCTCGGTCTCGATAAGTTGGCTTCGGTGATGCCGGAACCAAAGCTGTTTCCAAATTACAGCGAAAGCCTGCGCGATGCGACGCGTGATGAGACCTTGGCATTTTTCCGCGAGGTGGTGGCGAAGAACCTGCCCATCACCGATTTCCTCGACGCGCGCTGGACGTTCCTCAATGAAGCGCTCGCGGAGCACTACGGTCTGCCGGCAGTGCCAGGGCGCCTGCTTCAGAAAGTTGATCTGAGCGATGCCCGTCGCGGTGGACTGTTGACCCAGGCGTCGGTGCTGACGCTTACCAGCGAAGCCACACGCACGGCGCCGGTTAAACGCGGGACGTACTTGCTGGATCACATCTTCAATCGCCCGCCACCGCCACCACCGCCGAACGTCGGCAGTCTTATTCCCGATGCCAGTCAGGCGAAGAGCGTGCGCGAGCATCTGGCCATTCACCGTGCTGACATCGCCTGCTCGGGCTGCCATGCCCGCATCGATCCCTATGGTTTGGTGTTGGAGAACTTCGATGCCGTCGGGGCGTGGCGTACCAGCGAGGCAGCACACTCCGATCCCACCAAGGCGACAAACCATGATGGGGTAAAAAGCCAGACTTTCCTCATCGATGCCACGGCAGAGCTGAAAGACGGTAGCCATCTGGATGGTATCGCCGATCTGAAGCAGCACCTGCTAGCACGGAAATTGGATTTCACTCGCGGCTTGGCCGAGCGCATGTCCGTGTATGCATTGGGTCGCGGACTGTTGATAAGTGATCGCGGTGATCTGGATGTAATGGTGAAGACCACTGCCACTGACAGCTTCCGCATGCAGTCACTCATTCATGCCGTCGTCATGAGCAAGTCCTTCCGTACCCGTTGAGTGAACACTGGAGCATGATCATGAATTCGCGCCCACATTCATCGCGCCCACATTCACCGCGCCCACTGTCTCGCCGCTCCGTCCTGCGCGGGGCCGCTGGAGCGTTGATCTCTTTGCCGTTCCTGGAAGCACTGACGAGTCGCTCGTTGGTGGCGGCTGAACCAGCAGGAGGAACACGCCCGATCCGGTTGCTGTGGCTGCACAGCGAGAGCGGGATCTGGATGCCCGAGTGGAAACCCACGACCACCGGCACGAACTTTGCGCTGACTCCGATTCTCGAACCGCTCGCGCCTTATCGCGAAGAAATCTCGGTCTTGAGCGGCCTTTTCCATGCCAATGCATTCAAGCGCAATGCGCAGGCCGGGCGGCATGTGCAAGACGGCATGTGCCATCTTACCGCTACTGACCTGGGCGGAACGCCAGATGTGGCGGTGAAGAACGGGATCTCAGTCGATCAATTGGCAGCCGAGACCATCGGCGAAAAGACCCGCGTTCCGGTGCTCAATCTGTCGATCGACCGCAATGCGACCATGAGCTTCTCCGCTGGCGGAACGCCGGTTCCGGTTGACTGGGATCCGCGCGAGATCTTTTCCCGCCTGTTCGCCGACAATTCTCCCGACGCAAAAAAGCTGGCTGAGGCGCGTTATCTGCAGCAACGCAGTGTGCTGGATGATGCGATGGAGACGACTCGAGATCTGTCCACGAAGCTGGGCACCACCGATCGTCAGAAGTTGGACGAGTACCTGTCCACCGTCCGGGAGGTTGAACGGCGGGCGACGGTCACGCGGACGTGGGCCGATCGACCGGCCGTATCCGCGCCGGAAGGAACCAAGCCGCCCGGTCCGCCGCCGGATAAGGACCGCACCGCCTACGTGCGCCTGCTCATGGATCTGATGGTCTTGGCCTTGCAGACCGACCAGACCCGCTTGGCGACGCTGCGTCTGGGATTCATGGGCTGCATGTATCCGGACATCGGCTGCCCGGACAGCTACCACAACTACACCCATCACGACTTCAAAGCGGACAAGCAGGCCGCAATGGCCAAGGTCGATCAGCACCGCATCGCCCACCTCGCTTACTTCCTTGGCAAGCTCAAGGCGGTGAAAGAAGGCGAACACGACCTGCTGCACCATTGCGTCATCCACTACGGCACTGGCATGGGCGCTGATCATGAAACCACCGACTTGGCCAATCTGGTCATCGGTCGGGGCGGCGGCGCGCTGAAACCGGGTCAGCACCTCGATTGCAAAGGTAAGCCGTTGGCGGACCTCTATGTGCGCATGATGGCCACGGCAGGGATGCCAATAAAGGCGTTCGCTGACAGTAGTGGGGCGCTCAACGGACTATGAGTGTGCGGTCATTTTTTAGTGCATGACCGTGGGTGGCGTGGTGAGGTCAGCCGGCGAGCGTACTGCCACGACGGGTAGACTCAGTGCTTCGCGAAACAGCAGAGTCATCTGAACGTCCAACAGACCACCACGTACTCCATCCCCCATCCGGGGGATGGGACCCCACCCTGGCACGGTAGATTGAACCCACCTCACATGGCCACCGTTCTCCGTCCCCTTTTCCGTGCCGTCCTGCCCTGCATGGCGCTGTTGGTGTCGCCTAGGGCAGCAGCGGCGGACACCGCCGCCTTCGACCAGGTGGTCAAACCTTTCCTCGCCACCCACTGCACGTCGTGCCATGGCGAAAAGAAACAGAAGGGCGATCTGCGGCTCGACACTATCGCCAGCGACTTCGCCAGTCCGGCGACCGCGGGGCACTGGATGGAGGTGATGGAGCGCATCAATTCTGGGGACATGCCGCCGAAGAAGGAGGCGCGTCCGCCCGCTGGCGACATCGCCAAGGTCGCGGATTGGATCACCGGGCAGCTCACCGAGGCCGATCGTGCGCGGCAGCGCAATGACCACGCATCGGTGACCTACAGTCGGCTGACGCGTGAGGAGTATCGCAACTCCATCCGCGATCTGCTGGGCGTGACGGTCGACGTGTTCGATCCCACCGGTCTGCCGGAGGATCCGGCGTGGCACGGTTTCGAGCGCATCGGTTCGGTGCTGACGTTGTCGCCGGCGCATATTGAAAAGTACCTGACCGCCGCTGACCTGGCGCTGAGCGAAGCCATCGCGCTCGACAAGCAGCCGGAACTGCTGCGTGAGAAGTTCGATGCGGTGGGCATGCGCCGTGTGCAGCACAACCTGCGCGACAGCCTCACTGCCCAGGGCGTGCTCGATCAGACGCGTGTCGACGTGGTGCCGAACAACACGTTCATTGGCCATCCGGGCGAGGGCAACGACGTGCACGTGAAGGTGTCAGGTGAATACCGTTTCCGCGTCAAAATCAGCGCACTGCGGCCCGAGGGCGGCCGCGCGCCACGCCTGCTGGTGTACGCTGCCAGCATCAGCCGCGTGCTGTATGAAGGTGATGTCGAGGCGCCGATCGATCAGCCGACCACCATCGAGTTCACCGCGCACCTGCCGGTCGGTCGGCACCAGATCCGCTTGATCAACGCCGTGCCCGGGCCGCGCCCCGAGGACCGTCGCTCGCGCCCGATCAACGGTTCACCGTTCTTCACGCTGAAGCGCCGTCTGCCGTGGCAGATGAAGCTGACCGATGAGGTCGGCAAACCCATGTGGCCGCTGATGGTCGCCGATTTCTGGGATCTTGAAGGACCAGTGCAGGCATCGTGGCCGCCGCCAGCACATCAGCAGCTCTTCACCCGCGCTGCTGACGTCCACGACAGCGCACCGAAGGACGCGGCCTATGCCCGCGACATCATCAGCCGCTTTGCCACGCGTGCGTGGCGGCGTCCGGTGGACACCAATGAGGTTGAGCGCTTGGTGCGTCTGGCGGAAAAAGACCAGGGCCTGGGCAACTCCTTCGAAGCCTCGGTGAAAACCGCGCTCCAGGCGGTGTTGTGCTCGCCACGTTTTCTCTTCCTCGCTGAGGGCAGCGCCGGCAAGGCACGGGCGCAGCTTGATGCGTGGGAACTCGCATCGCGGTTGTCGTACTTCCTGTGGAGCACGCTGCCGGATGACCAGCTCACCCGTCTGGCAGCGAGTGGCCAACTGCTCGACCAGAGCGTCCTGCGTGGCGAGGTGCGGCGCATGCTCAGCGATGGCAAGGCCGCGGCCTTCGCCGAGTCGTTCCCACGCCAGTGGCTGCGCATGCGTCAGGTCGGTATGTTCGCGCCGGACAGTAAACTCTACCCGGACTACGACGATCATCTGCAGAGCAGCATGATCGCGGAATCCGTCGGCTACTTCCGACAGGTGCTGACCAACAACCTGAGCGTGCGTGAATTCCTCGCCAGCGACTGGACCATGCTCAACGAACGCTTGGCGACGCACTATGGCATCAGCGGTGTGCACGGTGATGCCATGCGCCGCGTGGCGCTGAAACCCGACGACCATCGCGGCGGCCTGCTGACGCAGGGCGCGATCCTGAGCATGACCAGCGACGGCACGCGCCACCGTCCGGTACACCGTGGCGTATGGGTGTTGGAGGCGATCATCGGCAAACCGCCGCCCCCGCCGCCCGCCAACGTGCCGGCGATCGCATCGGACAAAAAGGACCAGCCGAAGCAGGGTCTGCGCGCCAAACTCGAAGCGCACCGCGCGGACGAACGCTGTGCGTCCTGCCACGCCAAGATCGATCCGCTCGGTCTAGCTTTCGACCACTACGACGTCATCGGCCGCTGGCGTACTCAGGAAAAAGTGCAGGAGGGTTCCGGCGACGATCCCAAGATCGACGCCAGCGGCGAACTGATCGACGGCCGAAAATTCAAGGACCACGCCGAACTGAAGCAGCTACTGGTCACCGACCTGCCGCACTTCGCCGCGGCGCTGACTGATCACCTCGCCACCTACGCACTGCGCCGCGGCATGTCCTTCGCCGACCGTAAGGACCTGCATGCGGTCGCCGCCGCCTGCGCTGCCAACGGTTGGCGACTCGGTGATCTGGTCGAACACCTAGTTCTCAGCGACCTCTTTCAACGCCGGTGAAAATCATGATTCCGGAACAGCAGACCTGGATTGGCCGCCAAGACGCCAAGCGAAAGCAAAGGAGAACCGCGACAGGACTCCTTTTACGCAGGCGCTCCCTCTCGCCGCGTTCCCTTCTTTGGTTTCCCTTTGCGTCTTGGCGTCTTGGCGGCCAATCCGTTTCCCTCTCCGTCGGAGCACTGACATGACCAACATCCGCTCGCAGAACTGGCTGATCTCCCGCCGCGCGGTGTTGCGTGGCCTCGGGGCGACCATCGCCATGCCACTGCTCAACGCGATGGTGCCGCTCTGCGCCGCCGACACCCCGGCCCCAAGGGCGGAAAACCACGTCGTTCGGTGTTCGTCTACATCCCCAACGGCGTCAACGGCATGTCGTGGCAGATCAAGGAATCTGGCCGCGAGTTCAAATTTTCTCAGGCGCTCACGTCGCTCGAACGCCACCACGATGCGGTGACGGTGTTCAGCGGGTTGTTCCAGCCGAATGGTCTGGGCCAAGCGCATGTGTGCGCCGATACCTGGCTGACCGGGGCCAAGATCGACTCATCCAGCTCGCGCGCCTACAAGAACTCCGTGTCGTGCGACCAACTCATGGCCGAGGTGGCGCAGAACCATACGCGTTTCAGTTCGCTAGAGCTGTCGATCAGCGGCGGCACCGGCCAGCCCAACAACAGCAACACGCTGTCGTTCTCCCGCGACGGCATCCCGTTGCCGGCGGAGGAGAATCCCAAGACCGTGTTCGACCGTCTATTCGGCGTCGAAGCGGGTGGCGTCGCGGTGCAGCGTCAACGCCTGGATCGTCGGCGCAGCGTGCTCGACACCGTGCTTGGCGATGCCAAGAGCCAACGCGCGGCGCTCGGCAGCGAGGACCGCACCAAACTCGATGAGTACCTGTCTTCCGTGCGTGACATCGAGCAACGCGCTCAGCGCATGGACGCCTGGCTCGACGTGCCCAAGCCGCAGGTCGATGGCGCGAAGTTTCAGCGCAATGTCTCCAAGGACATTGCCGGTGAATACTACCGCACGATGTACGACCTCATCCTGCTGGCGCTCCGCACCGACATGACGCGCGTGGTGACCTACATGAGCGGCACGGAAGGAAACGGGCTCGCGATCAAAGAGATCGGCATCACCCAGTCGCGGCACAATCTCTCGCATCATAACGGCCAGCCCGAAATCCTCGACCGCCTGACCAAGGCCGACACCTTTTTGATGGAGCAGTTCAGCTACTTCCTCGATCAACTCGCCAAACATCAGGAAGACGGCGAATCGCTACTCGACCGCACCATGGTGCTGTGCGGCAGCGGCATGAGCTACGGCCACAGCCATTCCAACAGCAACCTGCCGATCTTGCTCGCCGGTGGCCGTGGGTTGGGATTGAAGCACGGACAACACATCGACTACACCCGCCCGCACCTCAAGCAGGACTACACCCTGACGTATGAAGAATGGCAGGGCCTGTGCGGCAAACCAAAGGACGACCAGGCGCGGCTCAGCAACGTGCAGCTGACCATGCTGCAGAAGATGGGCGTCGAGGCTGCGCAGTTCGTCGACAGCGTCGGCGCAGTATCGGAGATCGTCGCGTGAGCACGGACAGCAAAGCAATCAAACCGCAGAGCACGCAGAGGGCGTGGAGCGTGGTGACGAGGAACGCGTCCGGAGCGTTGTGCCTTCCGTCCCGCAGGGACGTGATGGAAATAGCCCGGCACTTCAGTGCCGGGTATGACGCGTGGATGCCATCAGTCCCGGAGGGACGGCTGAACGTTCTGGTATCAGTCGTCCCTCTGGGACTATCCTCATCTTCGTTCCTTGACCCGGCACTGAAGTACCGGGCTATTTCCATGCCTCCCCGCTGGGGCGGCGAACTCCGCGTGTCACAGGTGCGCCGCTCAGTCTGTCTTATTTGCGCCCTCTGCGCCCTCTGCGCCCTCTGCGGTTTGATCAGTGCTCCGCTGTCCGCCGCCAACATCAACGACGACGTGGCCAAGTACATCAATGCACCACGCGCCTTTCCGACCTGGGAGCAGACCAAGCCCATCGACGGTTCGTTGGTCGAGGTCGACGTCATCCACCGCACCGCTATCGTGCGCGAGGACGGCAGCGATACGTTGCACGCCGTCACCATGCCGGCCAACGGTGTGATCAGTAGGATCGGGGTCTGGAGTGACCTGCGCGACGTGCCGCTCGGCACGCATGGCCGCTGGTACCTGCTGCCGGACAAACGCGGTGCGCTAACGCAGCTTGGCGCGTTCCATGACGACGCGACACTATCCGCGCGTGAAAACGTACGCTTCCGTGTCGAAGCTATCGATGCTGCCAGCAGCACTATTTCCATACAGCCGATGAAGGGTGACCAGCCCGCCGCCGGCGCCACCAAGATCGCGCTGAAGACCGACCAGTACACGCGTTTCCGTAAGGGTAATGCAGATGCGAAGTTCGCTGATGTCGCAGTCGGCGACCTGCTGACACTCAACCGCAGCGGTGACAGTGCCGCTCATCGTGCGAGTGAAGTGTGGATCGGCGCAGACGCGCAGACGCGCGCGGTCGAGGGCCAACTCAAGGCGCACTTGGAGTTCCTCAAAGTCCGCGGCCTGCCCGCATGGGTCGAGGCGATCGACGGCAAGAACCTGGTGCTCACGCCCTTCGCCGCGTCGCCGGCCGATCTGTTGGCGATCATGAAACTCGCCGACATCAAACCGGAGGAATGGGCCAAGGGCGGGCGTGGTACCGCGGGCACCGTGGTCGCCAATCAGGAACTCCGCAGTTACAACCCTCCGGTCGATCGCGAGTGGGGCCGCTGGGTCGACTGGCAGCCAGTCGAATCGCATGGTATCGGTCATGGCGGCCATCGTTGGACGGTGACGGTCAACCACCTGCTCGAAGGTTTCCGCCCAGGCGAGGTCGTGCGGGTGTTCGCGCGCGACAACTGGAAGGTCGAAGACATGCCCTTCGGCGAAGGCATCTACGACCACGTGTGGGAGAGTCCGGAGATCGACCCTGGCGCCTACCCGTACCGCACCGACTTCTGCAACGACCACCTGCCATGGTACAAACGTCAGCCTGGTCGTCTGCCGCCGGGCGAGTCGGCGCACCAGCGTTGGGGCGATCTCATCGAACTCGCCGCAGATGGTCGCAGCGGCCGCTTCCGCGATGAACTGACGGTAAAAAACGCTGCTTTCACCGTGCCGCCGTGGGCCACCGCGTGGTCGCAGGGGAGCGAAGGCCTCCTCAGCGACATCCCGCTCGGCACGCGTTGTCGTTTCGCTTTTCACCAGGACGCGGGCGGAGCCTTCACCGTCGCCTCGCAGGTGCATGACGAGTTCACCGTGCAGAAGCAGCGTCGTCTGACTGCGCGTGTCATCGCAGTGCGCGCCGATCGCGGCGAGGTCCACGTCGCTTGGCAGCTTCCGAAGGAGCAGAACTACGACGGTGACTCGGTTACGCCGCCCGACACCGGTTCGGCGATCCTGCCGGTGGATGCTGACACCAAGCTGTGGCGTGGCGAGCAATCCGTCGCCCTCGCAGAGCTCAAATCAGGCGACGTGCTACTGATGAACCGCACCGGTGGTACCACCACCACGCTGCCGCGCTGCACCGGCCTGTGGATCGGTGACGACACCATCAAGGCCCTCGCCGAACGTCAGCATCAGAAACACGAGCAGGACATGCGCCGCCTCGGCATCCCCGCTCTGGTGGAAAAGATCGACGGCCGCCTGATCACCATGATGGTGATCGGCGCCGACCGCGAGGCGTTCAAAGGCCGCCTGGGCGACGATCCGTGGGGTAAGCAGGTGCACCTCCAAGTGGTCGACGAACGTCTGAAACCGCGCGGCGCACCGCAGGCCATGGGCTTCAACAACAACATCCCCGAGCACGCAACCTACGGCTGCTACGGCGCATCAGGGCGTCACTGGGTGTTCGACAACGGTGACAAGCCGATGCCGGATGGACTTGTCGCCGGCGGCTGGATTCGCGTCTTCAACCACGGCTGGGCATTGCCGGCCGCGCAATGATCGTCCGGTTCAGTGCTCTGGAGACAGCAGCGGACTTTCTCTGCTTGCCCGTTCACGATTCAGCAATTCGATCCCACGGTTGGTGATCACCAGCACGTCTGGGCCATGTTCCTTGGTGTGGTGGACCAGACCTTGGGCGACGAAGTGGGCGACCTCATCGTTCATGCGGCTGTCACTCAGCAGTCGCGGTAGTTCGGCATCACCAGCGGCTTCACTGCGTGCGTACGACCGCAGTTTCTCGGGCGTCGCCATACTCGCGTAAAGGATCTCCAGCAGGAAGTTGCTGACCCTATCCTGCACCGGTGTCAGAAGTCCCGACACGGTGGCGATGTCCGCCTGGATCTGCGCTACCAGCGCGTCGAGTGTGGCGAAGCGGTGTTCACCACGCAGTCGTACGATCAGGTCGAGGCCGAGTTCACGACCATAACAATCGCCACGCCACCCGATCAGGTGCGCCTCCACTGTCAGGGGACGGTCGCCACCGACCGTGGGTACGTGGCCGATGTTGACCGCTGCTGGCAGACGCTGGCCGTCCAAGGTGGCCCAGGCGGCATAGACACCGCTTGCGGGCTCCTGGTTGGCGCAGCGACCGAGATTGGCGGTTGGAATCCCGATCTTCCGTCCGCGCCCATCGCCACGAACCACGGAGCCGAGCAGGCGGTGCGGTCGTCTGAGGAGAATGCCGGCGAGAGCCACGTCACCAGCAGCGAGCGCATCGCGTACACGGCTGGACGATACCGGTTCATCTGCGAGCAGCACCGGCTCGACCACCGCGCTCTGCATGCCGTGCGACGCTGCGAGAGTGCGCAGCGCGGCGGCGTCACCGCCCCGGTCGCGACCGAAGCGGAAATCTTCACCCACCACTAGGGCGGTGGCACCGTGATTGGTGCGCAGGTGGTCGATGAAATCGCCGGGACTCATGTTGCGGATGGCGGCGAAGGGCAACGCCACTTCGCGTACCTTATCATCGAACCCCAATGACCAACTAGTCAGCACACGGTTACGATCAGCGGGCGCGACCAGTGGTTGGCGCTGTGGCCAGGCCAATTCTTCCGCCATGCCGCTGAATCCCAGCAGGCAGGGGGAACCCAGCTTGTGGGCCTGTTCCACCAACGCGAAATGCCCGCGATGCAAGGCGTCGAACTTGCCAATAGCGTACGCGGTCATTCGTCGAGCCAACGGATGCGCCCACCGGCGACCGTGGTCTTCCACCCTGGGGCTTCGATTTCGCGCGTGATGGCGTCCCAGCGACGGTCCTTCACCGCGCTTGCGAGGCGTTCAGCTTGCGCGGTTTCCCCGGCAAGGCGTTCACTGAGCAGTTCGATCTTCCGCACCAGGCGACCGATGTTGTGCTCACACATATCGCGATTCATGTCGACATCGAAGGCGTCATCCGCCACCTGTTCAGGCGCGGTGCTCCAGGCCAATGCGCGATCCCATTCCTCTAAGCTGGTCAGGTAGCGTTTCAGCGCCGCCAGGTGTTCACCGCGATTGCGCTGATGGTTGCCGTCGCGTTCGATGCCGATCGGAATCATGCGTCGCACAAACGGCGGCAGACGTAGGCCGTTCAGTTCCGCGACGCGCACCGTCGCGCGATAGCACAGCTCGCTGTAGCGGAAGTTGCTGAGCCCGCTGCCGCTGGGCAGCAGGGGGATCTGGCGCTCGGCCGGCAGGTCGCGATTGATGCGCACGAACACTGGATTGATCAAACCACTCAGATCAGCTCGTTCGATCTCTTTACGAAAGGTATCGCCCTTGTGATGGAACATCCACGCGAGGTGGCGCACCAGCCGTTCGCTCTGCGGATTACGTTCGATGCCTTTCAGATTCACGTCGAGCCCGGCATGGAACCAACTCCACTTACCGGCGGGGTCTTCGACCTCGGCCGCGATGTTGTAGGCCATGTCCCACGCGAGGTATTCCCAAATCTGCTCAAAACGCGGCTGGATCTGTACGATCGCCTTGCCCAACGCGACACTTTCGTAGTAACGACCGCGGTCCTTGGCGGTGTTGGCGCGCATCCACAACAGATCGCAGGCCAGCCCACGGAATCCACCGAGCATCAACGTGCCGGCGAACTCGCCGGGTTCGAGCGCGGCGTAGACATCCTTGTGCGGCGTCATCGCCCCACGCATCGGCGCGAGCACGGTCGACGCCAGCACTTGCGCGCCAACCAGCAGGAAGATGCCGAGGATGAGGGCAGTGCGGGAGGTCATGAACGACCTCTGTCCGATGTCCGATGTCCGATGTCCGAGGGGATTAGGCACTGTGCCGGTGTTGCGATCGAACAGCGGGTCTGTGGTCGCTCACACGACATCGGACATCGGACATCGGACATCAGACGATTCATAATTCCTTCCGCCGCATCGCCACCCACGCGACCGTCATGAAGATCACGGTATAGATCCCGTAGTAACCCCAGGCCTGGGCGACCATGAGCCACCCGACACTTTCACTCGCGGCCAGTCGCGCGGCGATGGTGAAACGGTCGAAGTCCGGCAGCACGTCAAGCGCCAAGCTGACGACGCGGCGCAGTGCGGTGCTGGTGTCGCTGGCTGCGGCGACCTCACGCATGGCGCCAGTGGCCGAGCCGGCGAAGTACATCGTCAACCCACCAAGCGCCGCGACACCCAGGTTGGTGATCGCGGCGATTACCAAGGTGAAGGCGGTCAGCAGTCCAGCGATGGCGAGCAACACCAATCCACCACGCACCAGGTTGCCGAGGAAGGTGCCTCCTGGGATCGCCAGCATGGTACCGGTATCGC
>ENA-ORBV01007085-ORBV01007085.1-microbial-mat-metagenome-genome-assembly--contig:-NODE-7085-length-19391-cov-4.476442_pt1 | contig 19391 bp, 12 predicted proteins | sample MGYA00237777_ERZ505514 | MGnify/ENA primary metagenome ERZ505514 (study PRJEB26160, sample SAMN06269048) | microbial mat metagenome | isolation source: Oligotrophic lake microbial mat | place... | reverse complement strand
ATGTCCATTGTGCGCTCTCCAATCACGCGCGTGGCGTCGATGGGCAGGACGCGTCGCGGGAGCGCCTCGAGTTCACGCGCCGAGTTGGCCGTGCTGGCCGTGATCTGGCGAAACGGCGCGGGCAGGTGCAACAACCACACCGGACCCGCCCGTCGCGCGCCCCGACCGTCGTGCAGCACCGCCGTCACGCGCACGGTCTGCGCGAAGTCGAGGCCATTGAACACAACGAGCGAATCGGCGGTCGCGTCCGGCAGGTACGTGGTGGCTAATCCGCGCAGTCCGGTCGCGCGGCGCGCTGAATCGAGCGGCGACGCGAAGGTCGCGCGCAACATCCACGCGTTATCGCCACGCGGTGTGTCTTCGACGTGCAGTCGCATTCGCCCGTCCGCCGACAGCTCGCCACGCAAGCGAATGAACGTGCCGGTGGAATCGGCGACACGCGTGGGAAAGCGTACCGTGTCGGCGTTGCCATCGGGGCGGACCACGACACCAAACGAGCCGCGATACGACGCCGGTAGTTCGCCGTACGGAATTGTGGCCGCCGTGAGATCGATGAACGTGTAGGCGCCACCCGCGTCCGCCACGGCGGCGATGGCATGGTTGAACCGCGTGATCGACACTGGCTGCGCGGAGCGCACGCCGCTGAGATGCAAAAGCACGGGGCGCGCATCAATACCCCATCGCCTCGCCGCGGCCACGAAGAGCGTGGTTTTGTCCTTGCAATCACCGTAACCGGTGGTCAACACGTCCGTCGGCGTGCGCGGCTGATACCCACCGAGCCCCAGTGAGACGGAGACGTAGCGAATGTCCTGTGCGATCCAGCGATGCAGCGCGCGGAGTGTATCGACGCGGGATCGCGCGCCGCGTACGACGCTGTCGGCACGCGCTGCTGCCTGCGCACCGAGCACGTAGCCGGGGCGCGCGAGCCGGTCGTACCACTGCGTGACCTTCGACCAGTCGTCCGGCGATGACACGGTCACGCTGGCGCGCACACCATCGGAGTCAGCGGTAAAGGGTTCGGGTCGCACGATACGCGGCTGTGCCACACGCCATTCCATCACACGGCGCCCGTTCTCCACCGTCTCGGCGCGCTTGAACGTAAGGTTCTGTTCAATGACGCGCGGCGAGAACGACTCCGGCACGCTGACACGCAGCTGCGAGGTGTGCACAGGCGCCGGTGGTGACAAAGACCACGCGATCAGAAAGTCGCCGGCGCGCCAGGGGGCGCGATCCGTCACGGTGTACTGCACATCGATGATCGTGTTGACGGCCACGCCGGCGAGCGACACGCGACGCGTGCGACTATCCACATATATGGGATTTTGCATCTGCGCGGTGACATCACCAGTCTGATCGGTGCTCGGCGTGTCGCTGATGACCGTGCCGTCGGGACGCAACACGCGCACCCAATCCACCATCAGATCCTGTCGGCTCGGCTGCCAGCTGAAGCGACGTTCCGCGGCGGCGGCGACAGCGCTAGCCTGTAACACCTGCAGCACGACGCGATACGTGCGTCGCCCGGTGCCGTCGGGCTCAACACTGGCGTCGAGTGCGTCGAGCAGCATGAGCGTGCTCATGGAACCGGTGCGCGCGGGGTCGGCGGCGAATTTTACGATGCTATCACTCGGGATGGCACGAAGGGCCTGGGCACACAGGGGTACCGACAGCATCGCCGATGACGCGGTCGCTACGAACAGAGTGAGTGCACGTGCTATCGGCGAACGGCGCATGGAAGCGGGAGAGAGAAACCATCGGAGCATCAGATCGCTGTGAAACGACGATCGGGGAGCCACATCGTCGCGATGGGCTCCCCGATTTGAACATACCCCCGATACAGACCGCGGGTTACGGTGTGATCGTGCCTACCCGCTGCGCGCTGCGAAACTCAGCGCCTTCAACCAAAGCGCTGCTCGTAACATTGAAGCTCGCCGATGCTCCGGTGGCTGAGAACTCCCAATCCGTGGAGAAGCCCGGTTTGAGACCCCAGTTGGTATTCCAGCCGGCCAGCGGTGTCAGGTCCGGCACGTCAAGCGTCACGGGGCCGCCTCCCGAGTATGCGGCGGTCATCGAGATCGAAACCCCGACACCACCGTTACCAGCCTGCGTGTAGTCCACAGACCACTGACTCAGGTAATCATTCTGCGGTGTGTAGACGGCCCGCAGCCTGCTGTTGCCACCGGCCGCGGCCAAGGCGGAGACTCCGGTGGAGGAGAGGACCGCGGGCAGCGTAAAGGTCTGGTTCGCTGCGTCGCGGAAGACACGACCGAACTGGCGCGTTTGGGTGGATGGCGTGCCGTTCGTCGCGTTCGCAAAGATAAAGTGGAAGTCTCCCGCCGCCTGTTTGTCGGTGGGCACACCGAACCAGTTACGCACCGTGTTCGGCGATTCACTACTGTCGAAGAAGTACGGCAATCCGGTACCGCTACCCTGCAACACGTACAAGCCAAAGAGCGACAGGTTCTGCCCCAACCCGTTGTTGATCGTGACGGTGCGCGGCAGCGGGTTGAACGCTTCCGGGCCGGCGAAGTCGAGCACCGGCAGCGCGGTTGCGTTCGGCGGATTCAGATTGCGCCGGATGATGAACTTTCCGGCTCCCACTTCGAGGAACTGCGCGGCGATGAGATCGAACGGCCCTGGCTTCACATCCTCCAACGCAAAGGTTGGGAAAACGAGCGCCGCGAACGTCGTCGCGCCACCGCCGGCAATGAACACAATGTCATCCGTGCCGATACCCGTCACCGATCCGTTGATCGTACGCCCACTGACCGGCGTGCCATCGCAGTCGCTGCTGCCGATCGCGTTGAGCTCGGCGACGCTGCCGAATTGCACTTCGAGGTTGCTCGAGGCGCCGCTGCCGAGCACGTACGCGATACCACCGCGCGGACTATTGATGGTGAAGTTGTACGTGTTGTTAACGTTGGCAGTCGCGCGGGTCCAGGCGCCCAGCCCGTCCTGATACGCGAAGAACAGCGGTATACCGCTCAGCGTACAAAAGTTGAATGTCACGTTGCCCGCGCCGCCGCCGCCACTCACTTGCACGGTGATCGGCACGATGAGCGTTGGTGACGTCACGCCACCACCCGTGCCGGTGACGCTCGCGCTTCCCGCGCCCACTGTCGCACCGGCCGTGGCTGTGAATGTGATGGTGGCCGTCGTTCCCGCTACCGGGTTGGGAGTCACAACGGCGCTGACGCCGTTCGGCATGCCCGTGACGGACAGCGTCACTGGCGCCACATGCGGCGCCACACGTGCGATGCTCACGGTGGTCTGCGTCGTCAGTCCTTGCGTGATCGTCACCGCGGTCGGGTTCGCCGAGAGCGTGAAGCTACCGAGACTCGAGACCGTCACGGTGAGCACGACCGCCTTCGCCGGTACACCCGTTCCCGTGACATTGATCGTGAGCGGATAGTTTCCCGCGGCCACCTGTGCGCCCACTGCGACGGTGATCGTGGCGGAGTTGCCGGCCACCGGGCCCGGCAGCCCTACCGTGATGCCGGCCGGCGCGGCCGCTTGCAACGCGAAGGTGAGTGATCCGGCGAATCCGCCCGAGCGCGTGATGTTGATCGTGCTGTTCCCCTGTGCGGCTGGGGCAATCGTGAGCGTGTTCGGTGCGAGCGCTACGGTGTAGTCGGCGGGCGCCACCACAGTGAGCGTGAGTACGGCACTCGCTTCCGTGACTCCCGTACCATTCGCGCGAACGGTGAGCGGATAGGCCCCTGGCGCTACAGCGGCGCCAACAGACACGGTAATCGTTGACGTGGTCGCGCCGGTGGCGATCGTCGGCGACAAAAACGTCACGCCGGCGGGCGCGCCGGTCACGCTGAGTGTCACCGCGCCGGTGAAGCCGCCACCGCGGGTGATGGTGGCTTGCGACGTACCCTGTGCACCCAGGCCCACCGTGATGGCGGTTGGTGCAATCGCGAGGCCGACGGTGGGAACCGGCGCGGCGGTCACCGCCACGGTGAGCGTGGCCGTGGCGTCGGTGACGCCGGTGCCCGTCGCGCGCACGGTCAGGGCGTACGTTCCGGCCGCGACAGCGGCACCCACGTCCACGCTCATCGCTGAGGTGGTCGCACCGGCCGCGATGGCCGGTGATGTCACGGCCATGCCTGCAGGCGCGCCGGTCACCGCGAGCGTGACCGCGCCGGCGAATCCACCGCCTCGCGTGATGGTGGCTGTGGCGCTTCCCTGCGCGCCTGCCTGAACACTCAGCGCGTTGGGGCTCACAACGATGGCCAGCGTTGGTGCGGCCACCGCCGTCACGGTCAGCGTGACCGTCAACGTCTTTTGTGCAATGCCAGTGGCATTCCCGCGAATCGTGATGGGATAGACACCGGCCGCGACCGTTGCACCGACAGAAACGGTGGCCTGTGCGCTATTGCTTCCCGCGGGAATCGAGAGCGGCGTGATGCTCACGCCTGCGGGCACGCCCTCCACCGTACCGGCAACGGCGCCGGCGAAACCACCGGTGCGCGTGAGGGTCGCGGTGACCTGACCACTCTGTCCCTGGGCCAGGGAGAGCGCGGTCGGTGTGATCGAAAACGTAAAATCGCCGGTCGATCCGGTGGGCGGTGGATCGTCGCTGCCACCGCAGGCGGCGAGCACCACCACGGCAACGGCCATGAGCCACGGCTTGATGCGCGTAACCACGCGAGCACTCAACACGGGGAACTCCTGATGAAGAATGGTCGAACATTGTAGCGAACAACGCGAAGTCAATGGTTCAGCAAACGCCAACCGTGCCACTGGCTCCGGGCGCCTCATCTCATACCACAGAAACATGGCGGTTGCTGACACGATTTGCACTAGGACGAATGTCTTATAAGGAAACACGTGCGTCTCGGCGGTGTATACGGCTGAGCTTGGCGATTCCATTTTCCGTTGCGGACCGCCCTCACGCTCGCCAGGAGGCTTCGCATGGAGCGATTACGCGTCGCCGCGCTGCAGTATCTGCTGCGCCCGGTCACCACGTTCGATCAGTTCCGCGATCAGGTCGAGGCGCTGCTGCAAACCGCGGCCGACTATCGCTGTCAGCTGGTCGTCTTCCCCGAGTACTTCTCGGTGCAACTGCTTACACTCGGCGACACACGCCGCCCGATTCGGGAGCAGATTCGCACACTCGCCGATCAAGCGTCGGCTGTCATCGATCTCATGGCATCATGCGCGCAGCGCTACGGGTTGTATGTCGTGGCGGGTACGGTGCCGGAACGTGACAAGGTCGATCCCGATATCGTGCGCAATCACTGCTACGTGCTTGGGCCCAACGGCACACGCGGTATGCAAGGCAAGCTGCACATGACCCGCTTCGAGCGCGATGAATGGCACGTCAGTCCCGACAACCAATTGCGCGTGTTCGAGGCGCCGTTCGGCAAGTTTGCGGTCGCGATTTGTTACGACGTGGAGTTTCCGGAAATGGCGCGCGCCGCCGCACGAGCTGGCGCCGACATTTTGTGCGTGCCGAGCTGCACTGACGATCGGCAGGGCTTTTGGCGCGTGCGCTACTGCGCGCATGCGCGGGCGATTGAAAACCAGATGTACGTGATCAACGCCGGAACCGTGGGCTCGCTGCCGCAGGTGCCGGCGGTCTCGCTGAACTACGGCATCGCGTCCATTCTCACGCCGAGTGATTTCCCGTTCGCGCGCGACGGCATTCTCGCCGAAGGCAATGTGAATCAGGAAATGATGGTGATCGGCGACCTCAACATGGACACGATCCGTCGCAGCCGCGAAGAAGGCACGGTGCTGCCGCTGCTCGACAGTGAGCGCACGTCCGATCTCGTGGCCAACCCGCAGCTGATCACGCTGTGAGTTCGCCTCGTCGTGTGATCGTGCGCAACACGACGCCCGACGATTTTGCGGGCATCATTGCGCTGACCAAAGCGACCTACCCTGGCAGCCCACCGTGGAGTGTCTCGGCACTCGCCTCGCATGTGGAGCAGTTTGCCGAGGGGCAATTCGTCGCGATCGACACGCAGTCGGACGCGGTAGTGGGCATGGCCGCCAGCCTGATCGTTCTGTGGGACGATTACGAATTCGACGATTCGTGGCGCGATTTCACCGCGGGCGGGTCGTTTCGCAACCACGACCCGGCACGCGGTCACACGCTATACGGCGCCGAGGTGATGGTTTCGCCCGGTCGCCGCGGGCTCGGCATCGGCAAGGCTATTTATGCCGCACGCGTTGCCCTCGCCGAACGCCTTGAGCTCTGGCGTATCCGCGCCGGCGCGCGATTGCGTGGCTACCATCGCTACGCCCATCGGATGTCCGCGCGCGAGTACGCCGAGCGCGTCGTGCGCGGCACCATTACCGATCCGACGCTCAGTTTTCAGCTGCGACAGGGATTCGAGGTGCTGGGCGTCGTCGCTGGCTATTTGACGAACGACCCGGAGTCGCTCGGATGGGCGGCGGTGATTGAGTGGCGCAATCCGGCATTTACGCCACCGCCGGATCGTGATCAGCGATACGCCGGCTTCGTTCAGCGCGGCACCATGCCAGCGCAGTGCTCCGCACCCGGTGGATCAGACGCGCCGACGCTTGAGACCACCACGCGCGCCGGTGACCCTACTGCACCGGGTACCACGGCAAACAGGGACGCATAGCGCGCGTCGCACAGGTCGGGCTTTTTCGGCCCACCCAGCGCGTGCACAATCGCCGGCACGGTGTTGCTGTGGCCCACGACGAGAACCACTTTGCCCGCCTGCTTGCGTACCGCCGCCGCGATCTCCGCCACGTGGGCCGCCATATCCGCCCCAAACCCGATCACTTCCGGCTGCAGGCCGCGCGCGGCCATGAGCGGTGCCGCCGTCAGCCGCGTGCGCTGACGCTGAGAGACAATCACGTGATCCACGTGCGCGCCTGAGAGTGCTTCGGCGATCGCCTCGGCCCGCGCAGTACCGGCGCTACTCAGAATCGGATCATTGCTGTTGTCAGCCTTCTCGGCGTGACGCACCACGAGCACAAGGGCCGGTTGCGCGACGGCGGTGTGCGGGAGGGCGAGAGCGACGAGCAGCAGCGAGAGGCTCGCCGACAGCAGTCGCGCGCATCGACAGACGCGTTGCCGAACGCCCCGAAACGGCCCGGTGGTGGCGGATTTGGTCATCCCCGAAGATTCACTTGCTACGGCCCGAACGCCAGCGGCTCTGGGTCGCCCACTGGCGCCACGGCCGCCACAGTGTCACCATGTGCCAACCACTACGGGGCGCAGTTTGCCCTGTGCCTTCGGTCACACGTGTTCCCGGGTGCATGCGCGTTCTCGCGTCTCCAGCGCTAATCAATCGCTGGCTCAATCCGTACAACTGGCTGCTCAACACGCATCTGGAGCGTCAGGCCGTCGACATCGTCGGCGCCGCACCGTGGCGACTGCTGCGCGGGCAGGGCGATGTCTGTCACCTGCACTGGCCGGACCACATGTTCAACCAGCGCAGCGCGGCGCGCGCGGCGCTCGGATCACGCGCGCTGCTGCACATGCTCGGCGAAGCGCGTCGGCACGGGACGCGCATTGTGTGGACCGTGCACAACCTCCGGGCTCACGACGGACTGCATCCCGCCCTCGAGCGCGCCTTTTGGCCCGAGTTCTTGTCGTTGGTGGATGGCGCCATTCACCTGAGCCGCGCGGGCCGCGAAGCCGCGGAGGCACAGTTTCCACAGCTCGCCGAGCGACGGGCATGGATTATTCCGCACGGGCATTACCGATCGGAATATGTGCCGACGCGCAATCGCGACGACGCCCGGGCAGCGCGCGGACTCTCCGACGCGGAGGCGGTGGTGCTATTCAGTGGACGCATTCGACCGTACAAGAATGTCCCGGCATTGCTGCGTGCGTTTCGTGAATATGACAATGCGGACGCTCGGTGCCTCGTCACCGGCGCGCCCGCGAGTCGCGAGTTACGGCAGGAGTTGCAGGCATTCGGCCAGTCCGACCCTCGCGTGCGACTCGAGCTGCAACATCTGCGACGGGCCGACCTGGCGAACGCACTCACCGCCTCCGACCTTGTGGTGTTGCCGTACCGCGAGATCCTGAACAGTGGCAGTGCGCTGCTGGCGCTCTCGCTCGATCGTCCGGTGCTGGTGCCTCGTCGTGGCGCGTTGGCCGAGTTGGCCGACGCGGTCGGGGCGCAGTGGGTGCGGTGTTACGACGGTGAGCTCACCGGCGAGATGCTGCGCGACGCCATCAGCTGGGCGCGCGAGATACCGAGGCGCGCGCGAGCCCCGCTGGGTCAGTTCGGCTGGACTTCCATTGCGCGCGCGCATCGCGATGCCTACGCGGCACTGTGCGAGCATGACGGAGCGAACGCTGTCCCACGCGTTGGTCTGGTACCATCGGTCCCGGCGATCGTGGCGGTGGCGCAATGATCCGGGCGGCATGAAGAGCGTCGCGCTCGTTCATCTCGCATGTGCTGCGCTCGCCGTGCTGAACTTAATTGTTCGCACATGGCGGACGCAGATGATTTTTCACGGGCTGTCGCACCGGATTTCGTTCTTCGACGTCGCCACGGCCAATCTCGCCGGGGATACCGCGGCCGCGCTCACGCCAATGCGCTTTGGCGGCATTCCCGCGCAGGTCGCGTTTTTTCAGCGCATCGGCGCGCTGCCGCAGCTGTCACTGCCGGTGTTGCTCGTCGAGTCGATTCTCTTGTATCCCGTGTACGCCTTGCTTGGTGCCGCGCTTGCCGTGACGGCGGGGCTTGAGTGGCTTGAACTGCTGCAGACGGCCGGCAGTACCGCCGGCCGAATGGTCCGCAACGTGGGCGGCCTGATTGTGCTCGGCTGGCTGCTCGTGTTGATCGCGCGTCGCGCCTGGCCCGGTAAGTCGCGCATGGTCGGGCGATCAATGCGTGAAGGCATGGTGCTGGTACGCAGCATGGGACTGGGACCCGCGTTACTCACCGTGCCGCTGACGGTGGTCGATGTCGCCTCGCGTATCGCGCTGCTGCCCCTGTTGGCGCTCAGTATCCCGGGGGCTCCACCGGCCGACGTGCTCGCTATCGCGTCCTTTGCGATGCTGTACGGACAGATTGCCATGCCCACGCCGGGCGGCGCGGGTATTGTGGATCTCGGATTGATGGGCGGTGTCGCCGGCAACCTCGGTGCGGATGCCGGTGGCATCGTGGTTTGGTGGCGCATCTACACGGCGGGGCTGCACATCGCCGCGAGCCTGCCGATGCTGTGGTGGCGGTTATCGGCGCGCGTGCGACGTCAGCGGGTGGCACTGGGAAGTACCGCGGCCTTGCCGGACGCCGAGCCTTTGAGCGATTTACCACGCGACTTCGCACGACGCGAACGGATCGGCAGCAGAAACAAGTAAATTCCCGTGATCCAGAGTGCGAAGACGATCACACCCGACGGCAGAAAAATCCACAACTTGGCGAGCGGATGAAACCACGAGCCGTCGTGCAGGCTCTCCATGAGATCGGACCGGCGATACGCAGTCTGCAACACGGCGCCCGTTGACGCATCGAGCTGGAGTTCCCAGCGAGAGAGTCCGATCACCTTGATCAATCCCTTTTTGGGACGCACGTCAATACGATCGATGTCGCTCCACTGCTGGATGCCGGCTTCTGGAACCAGGCGCGCAGCCGCCAGCATCTCCTCCATTGTCATCATCGGCGCTGCCTCCGAGCCCTTTTGCTCGGGCGGCTGCACCCATGCCACCTGTTTCTTCAGCTGCAGCAGCAAACCGGTAGCGATGACAATGAGAAAGGGAATCGCGACGACGATAGCGCCCCAGCGATGCAGTTTCCGGTTCCAGATTCGAGGATTGGGCATCCTCAATTAACGCACGTCATCGCGGCATCGCTGAACCCGCCGGACCCACGCCAATCAGGCGGCGAGTCGATCCCGACTGCGGCGCTGCTCCCGACCGACGTCTGCGCAGGCGAGGCTTACGGCACGACGTGCGATCCGTTTCAGCGCGCGATGCACCGACCGCGCGTACTGAATGAAGTGCGCTCCGGCCCACGGATGGCGCATGAAAAACTCCTGCGGCAGCAGATCGCCCTTCAGACGATTGCATGGTCCGCAAGCGACCACGACGTTGGCCGGATCGTGGTTGCCACCACGCGCGAGCGGATGCACATGATCGAGTGTGGCGTTGAGTACATCAAGCGGCGAGGCGCAGTACACGCAGCGCTGTCCGCAGTCGCGCAGCGCCACTCGGCGCATGGCGCGCTTCATCGCCATCAGCACGGGGCGCGCTGGCGCCGCGGCATGATGGCGCGATCCGCCGCTGCGTCGCGCTTGCACCGCACCGCGCCGCGGGATCCGGAGCCGTTCGCGGTCCGCTCGTTTGAGAGAGAGCGTCGGGCCATTTCACGCCCCTCCAAATGCAGACGCCCGGCGGGAGGCAATGGGCCTCGCCGCAGGGAGACGGTGACAACGACGTTGCAGTGGGTTGGCGATCGCGCCGCCCCGGTGCAAGTGGGCGGCCACGACGTCGCGCACCGCATCGGCACGCAACACATCTCGGAACAATCGCAGGCTGTGCATCGTCCTCCTGACTTGGCGAGAGTAAGGGAGAGCATCAACTGATACGCTAGTGTACGACTGCTACATGCCAGCGGTCAAGAGGGTACAGATATGTCACGAAGTCGCGTGGCTTTTCATGGACGCGTTGCGCAGCGACGCACCGATCTGCGCGGCCATGGCGTCCAGCAGGTGCCGGTTCGGCATCTCGGAGCCGGGAAACGGCAACGGAATATCAAACCCGTCCCCGTGCTTTCGCGGGATCAGGTGAATGTGGTAGTGAAAGACATTCTGTCCGGCGGCCGCGCCGGAGTTCACCACAATGTTCATGTCTTCCGCTCCGGCAACTTTTTGCACCACCGGGATGAGTCGAGTGGCCACTTCGTACATGTGTTGTCCAACGTCGCGCGGAATGTCCTGCAACACCTCATAGTGCTCGCGTGGGACCACCAGCACGTGGCCCGCGTTGACCGGCTGAATGTCCATGAAGGCAATCACCTGACTGTCTTCGTAACACATGGAGACCTCCGCCGCGCCGCGAATCAGGTCGCAGAAGATGCAGTGGTGGTTGGAGGTCACGTTGGTGGGATGAACGGGAGCGTGCATGCGGGCAGCCAACTCGGGACGGAGGCGAAAAATTGGGCGCGCGACCTCGCGCCGCGTTTGATGCTCGCAGCTTTGACCCGATCGCGCCCACTGTCAAGGCAGGTTGACACCTTTTCGCGACGACTGGCCCGAGGCTGCGCGGGGTCACTACGTTAAGAGGCTACCCCCTGAACCTGTTACGGGACCGAACTCATGGCGACTTCCGCACGACCGACCCGCGCCCGCAAGGGCATCGACGCGACTGAGACGGCCGCGCCGCTCACGCGTGAGCAGTTGCTGCACGCCTATCGCGTCATGTACACGTCGCGACGGTTGGACGACAAGGAGATCCAGCTCAAACGCCAGAACAAGATCTTCTTCCAGATCTCCGGCGCCGGTCACGAAGCGATTCTGGCCGCGGCCGGGCTCGTGCTGAAGCCATCGCACGACTGGTACTACCTCTATTATCGCGATCGCGCCCTCTGCCTTATGCTCGGCATGACGGGCGCTGAAATGCTGTACTCCGCAGTTGGCGCCGCGATCGACCCGAACTCGGGCGGCCGGCAGATGCCGAGTCACTGGGGACACAAGGCGCTCAACATCGTGTCGGTGTCGTCGCCCACGGGCACGCAGTTCCTGCAGGCCGTGGGCTGCGCCGAGGCCATCACGCGCGCCAAGGCGCTCGACATCACCGAAGGTTTCGAGCGCGACGAAGTCGTGCTCGTCACCACGGGCGACGGCACCACCAGTGAAGGCGAGTTCTGGGAGTCGCTCAATACGGCCAGCAATCTCAAGCTGCCCGTGGTATATCTGGTCGAAGACAACGGCTACGCGATCTCCGTGCCGGTTGAAGTCGGCACGGCCGGCGGTTCGATCTCGAAGTTGGTGACGGGCTTCCCCGATCTGTACATCCAGGAAGTCGACGGCTGCGACCTGCTGGCCTCATACGAGGTGATGGCGCGCGCTGTGCAATACGCACGTGAACGCCGGGGTCCGGCGCTGGTGCACGCCAAGGTGATTCGCCCGTACTCACACTCGCTGTCCGACGACGAAGTGTTGTACCGCCCGGAGGAAGAGCGCGAGGCCGACGCTGTTCGCGATCCGATCGCGCGCTTTCCCGAGTGGCTCGTTGCCAACGGTCACGCGACGGAGGAGGAGCTCGAGACGATTCGCGAATCGGTTGACGCGGATGTGCTGGCGGCCACCGACGATGCGCTGCAGCAGGCGCAGCCCGACGCGAGCACCGTGCACTTCGCCGTGTACTCGCCCGACGTGGACCCCACCGGCGAGCCGTTCGACACCGAAGACGATCCGCAGTTCAGCGGCGGCCCCACCACCATGGTGGACCTGATCAACGCCTGTCTGCGCGACGAAATGACGCGCGATGAACGCATCCTCGCGTTCGGTGAAGACGTCGCTGATGTTTCGCGCGAGCAGTACCTCGGCACCGTCAAGGGCAAGGGCGGCGTGTTCAAGGCCACGCACGGGCTGCAAACAAAATTCGGCAGCACGCGCGTGTTCAACACACCGATTGCGGAAGCCAACATTGTCGGACGTGCGATCGGCCTCGCGCACCGCGGCTTCAAGCCGGTGGTCGAGATTCAGTTCTTCGATTACATCTGGCCGGCGTACATGCAGTTGCGCGACGAGTTGGCCACGATGCGATGGCGCTCCAATAATGCGTTCAGCGCGCCGATGGTGGTGCGCACCACCTATGGTGGCTACATCCGCGGTGGTGTCTACCACTCGCAAACCGGCGCGTCGTTGTTCACGCACTGTCCGGGGCTGCGGGTGGTGTGTCCGAGTTCGGCGCTCGACGCGAATGGATTGTTGCGCACGGCCATCCGCTGCGATGACCCGGTGATCTTCCTCGAGCACAAGCATCTGTACCGCCAGACGTACAACAAGGGCGCGTATCCGGGCCCGAACTTCATGATTCCGTTTGGCAAGGCGCGCGTGGTGCGCGAAGGCACCGACATCACCGTGGTGACGTATGGCGCAACCGTGCAGCGCGCTCTTGTCGCGGCCAATCAGATCGCCGACGAGGGCGGACCATCGGTGGAAGTGATCGACCTGCGTACGCTTTCACCGTGGGATCAGGAGACGGTGTACAACAGCGTACGCAAGACGAGTCGCGTGATCGTGGCCTACGAAGACAGCATTTCGTGGGGCTACGGCGCCGAGATCGCCGCGCGCATCGCCGACGATTGTTTTGGCTGGCTCGATGCTCCAGTCAAGCGAGTGGCGAGCACCGATACGTTCGTGGGGTATGCGCCGAGTCTTGAAGATGCGACGCTGCCCCAGGTTGAGACATTCCGGACCGCGTACATGGAACTGGCGTCGTACTGAATCGCGACGTCTCCATAAAAAATCGCGGCGGCCCCGGATATCGAGGCCGCCGCGATTTTTTTGTTGCATCCGTTGATTACATGGTTGGCGGACGACGGCGCAGCAGCCCGCGCACGCCGGCTTTGACCGCATCCGATCCCGCCCGACGCGCTTCCGCTTTCGCCTGATCCTTCGCGCCGTCGACTGCGGCCTGCTTCACGGCGGCCGCAATGTCTTCGTCCTTGTAGCCGGCCTGCTTCATGGCCGCCTTGATGTCGAGTGTGTCGAGCCCGGCGGCTTTCATCGAGTCGGAGAGCGCCGCGATATTCGGCATCTCCACTGCCTTGTAGCCACTGGGAAGTTCAAGCGCGGCGGCCGGCACGTCGCCCTTGTTCCAGTTGGTCACCTGCATCTCACTCACCGAATACTGCACCTTGCCCTTGTCGGCCGTGGTTTTGGTGGTGGAGCGCATCTTGAGCGACGCCACCTGCGGCAGTTCGTTCATGGGCCCGGTCACAACTTTGTTCCACTCGGCGTTACCATCGAACATCGACGCCATGTTGCGTCCCATATCGAGGAACGGATTCATGAGCTCCGACGCCTTGAGCTGTGGCGCCATCCACAACGTCGTGGTGGATTCACTGCTCGTCGTACTGCCGAAACCGAAGGTCTTGATGCTCATCGTGTACGCCTGATTCATCTCCCACTTCTCGGTCGCGTATCCGAGCATCGTTTCACCGGCGCCCAGCTTCTTCACCGACATCGAGGCGTCCTTCACGTCGATCTTCATGAGACCACCCGTCATGCTCGTCAGCGACGAGAACATGGAGCCGAGCGCCTTGACGTCCATCTTCATATACTGCTTTTCTTTCGTATCCACCATGTACATGACGTTGCCGCCTTCGTGGACGAGCATGTAGCCATCCTTGCCCATCACCGGCGACGGACCCTTCACTTCGGCGAAGTCGATGCGCGCCTTGTCGCCCGCCATCTGCACTTTGCCAAGCGACTTGGTGAGCGTCTTGCCGGCCGTGGCAAAGCTCTCGTCGGATTCCGACGTGGACATGAGGAACTCGTAGGTCAAGCCGGGCACGAAGGCCGTACGAATCGAGGGCGTAAACGCCACCGAGCCGGCACCCAGCGCCAGTGCTGCAGCAGCCCAGACCGCGCGACGGCGCGACGGCGCCTTGGGACCGGACGAGTGGGAACGGGGCATCAGAAGACTCCTTGAAAGAAGAACCAGCGGTAGAACACCACTCTTCGAAACTATGTCTGATTTGCCTCGCGGCAAGCGTTAGGTGAGTTTCCGTGACGTCGAAGCGGCCAGGTTTGTGACACGTCGTGCCGTGCAGCGCACCATCTGTCTCTCTCTCCACCCCCAGAATGCCCTCTACACTCCCCCTCCGCCTACCAGCCGGTGTGTTCACCTTGCTGGCGGCAGCGGCGCTCTCCGGACTGCCTCCCGCGCTCTCGGCGCAGGCGCGCTCGCTGTCGGCCGGCTATCTGTCGCACGCCAGACTCGCGTCTACCATCGATTCGATGCGTCGCACGCATCCGCAGCTGCTCAGCGTACGCGAAATCGCCCAATCGCCCGGCGGCCGGGCCGTGCACGTGGTGCGCATTGGTAGCGGCGGTGATGCCGCCGACAAGCGTCCGGCCGTGCTCGTGATCGCCAACGCGTTCGGCCCGCACGTGGTCTCGAGCGAAGTTGCGATCCGCCTGATCCGCAACATGGTGTCCGGATACGGCCGCGACACCGCACTGAAGAGCCTGCTTGATCGGCAGACGTTTTACATCGTGCCGCGGGCCAATCCTGATGCAGCAGAAGCGCTCTTCGGTTCGGTGCTGTCTGAGCGCACGGGCAATGATGAGCCAAGCGATAGTGATCGTGATGGCAAGCTGGACGAAGATGGTCCGAACGATCTCAATGGCGACGGCTTGATCACCACGATGCGCGTGAGCGATCCGGCCGGCACGTGGATCGCGGATTCCATCAATCCGGTGTTGATGCGCCGCGCCGACGCGTCACGTGGCGAGCGTGGCCGGTATCGCGTACTCACGGAAGGCCGCGACATCGACAAAGACGGCGAGTTCAACGAAGACGGACCCGGCGGCACGGATATCAACGCGAACTTCCCGAACTTCTACGAATACTTTGGCGCGACGGCCGGAAACTGGCCGCTGTCCGCGCCGGAAGCGTGGGGCATCGCCGAACTGTTTCAGCAGCATCAGAACATCGCGATTGCGTACGTGCTCGGTCCGCAAGACAACCTGAACACGCCGTGGACGGGCCGTCGTGTGCCGGGCATTGGTGGTTTGCCCCAAGGTACGTCGGCGAGCGGTCCGTTCACCGCCACGTTGCCGGAAGATGATCCGTGGTTCGCCGAGGCGAGTCGCGTCTTCAAGCGCACTACCGGTTTTGCGCGTGGTGCGAGTGGTGTTGAGGGCAAGGGTGATGTGCTGTCGTGGATCTACTACCACATGGGCCGCCTGGCATTCGGATCGCGCACGTGGTGGACGCCCGATATGCCCGCCGACACCACGCGCCGTTCTGGTGCGACACCGGTCGCCGGCGCTGATCCCCTTGCCTTGGAGCGTCCGGCGCTGCGCTGGCTCGAAGCCAATCGTCGTGATGCGATCGTGCCGTGGACGCGCGTTGAACATCCCGATTTTCCGGGACAGGTGGTGGAAGTGGGTGGCATCGCCCCGTACGCCACACTCAACCCGCCCGCAGCTGAACTCGATTCGCTCGGCGCGAAGCACACACGCTTCGTACAGGAGCTCGCAGGATTGCTGCCGCGACTCGAGTTGCGGGTCGCGTCCGTTGAACCGCTCGGCGCGCGCACGTGGCGGGTGAAGGCACATGTGGCCAATACGGGTTTTTTACCCACACTTTCCGCCATGGGCTCACGCGCCAGATGGGCACAGCGTGTGCGTGTGGACTTCAAGACATCGGCCGGCCAGGAGATCGCCTCCGGCCGCACCATGCAATTGCTCAATCCGCTTCGCGGCAGTGGCACCAGCACCGAACTCACGTGGGTGGTTGTGGGTGCGGCTGGCTCCTCCGTCACGCTCTCGGCCGGCTCGCCAGTAGTCGGTGAAGTCAGCGAGACGATCACGCTCCGCGCCCGGTGATTCCCATGACCAAACTCACAGTGTCTTTCGCAAAGGTGGCCGCGTCACTGCTGGCCGTTTCATCGCTCGTGACCGCTTCGCTCTCCGCGCAGCAGCGTCCGAACGATCGTATTCCGCTCACCGGCGCACTCGAAGCACTCGGATCGCCGCGCAATCCCAAAGTTCCCATTCTCTGGGACCGCTGGTACGACAGTGATCAGCTACGCGAACTCGCCGAACGTCTGGCGCGAGCGCATCCCGATTACGTGAAGGTGTCGTCGATCGGCAAGAGTTTTGGCGGGAAGGACATCATGGTCATCACGGTGACCAACTTCAAAGTGGGCGACGCCGACAAGAAGCCCGCGATGTGGATCGATGGGAACATTCACTCCAACGAGATTCAGGGGAGTGAGTTCTCCATCTACACCGCGTGGTATCTCGCCGAAATGGCGGGTCAGGTTGCGGCGGTCGACACGCTGCTCGCGCAGCGCACGCTCTACATCGCGCCCACGATCAATCCTGACGCGCGCGATCACTATCTCAAGATGGCCAACACCGCCAGCTCGCCGCGCACCGGTCTCATGCCGCGTGACAACGATGGCGACGGTCTGATCGACGAAGATGGTCCGAACGACCTTAACGGCGATGGGCATATCACACAGATGCGCCGTCGCAACCCGAATGGCCGATTCATCGAAGCGCCGTACGACCGGCGCATTCTGATTCCCGCACCCGCCGGTACGAAGGGCGAGTGGGATATTCTCGGGCAGGAAGGTTATGACATGGACGGGGATGGCACCGTGAACGAAGATGCCATCGGCGGTTACGATCCCAATCGCAACTGGCCGTGGCGCTGGCAGCCGCAGTACGTGCAGGGCGGCTCCGACTGGTGGCCCGGTTCGTTGCCGGAAACGCGCGCCGTGCTCAACTTCGTGCTGAAGCGCGACAACATTGCCGGTGCGCAGAGTTATCACAACTCCGGCGGCATGTTGCTGCGAGGCCCTGGTGTGCCGCAGGATGAATACCGTCCCCAGGATGTCGCCGTCTTCGATCAACTCGGAAAGGCCGGCGAACAGATTCTGCCGGGCTATCGCTACCTGATTGTGTGGAAGGATCTGTACACCGTGTGGGGCGGCGAACTCGACTGGTTCTACGGCGCGCGCGGCGTGCTCACGTTCTCAAACGAGCTGTTCACGCCGTTCCTGTACTTCAATCGCAGCGGTGATGATGGTCCCGGAGGTCAGGAGCAAAGCGCGTTGTTCGATCGCCTGCTGCTGCTCGGCGAAGCGTTTGTACCGTGGACGAAAGTGCAGCATCCGCAGTACGGCGAGATCGAGGTGGGCGGCTTCAAGAAGAACTTCGGGCGTGTCGAGCCGGGTTTCCTGCTGCAGAGCGACGCGCATCGCAACATGATGTTCACGCTGTATCAGACGTCGGAAATGCCACTGGTTGAGGTGGACACCATCACCACGCGCTCCATTGGTGGCGGGCTCACCGAGGTCACAGCAATCGTGCTCAATCGAAAGCTTGCACCGACGCACACGCAGCAGGACGTCGAGAACAAGATCTCGCGCCCTGATCACGTCACGCTCAGTGGTGGTAAAGTGATCGCGGCGTTCCGGGTGACCAATGTGTTGCAGAACAGCACCGAGGAGCAGGTGCTGGATCCGACCACGATCAAGCTCACCAACATTCCCGGCGGTGGTGTGCCGGTGACGGTGCGCTGGATTGTTGAGGGGAGTGGGCCGTTTACGGTGACGGTGGATTCGCCCAAGGGTGGGTCGCATTCGAAGCGGTCGCGGTAGGGCGTTTACGGTATGTCGCCTGCGTTGTCGTGTGTGCGGCAATGCAGGCGCGGCACGCACCCGGAGACACCGAGCGGCCGCTCAACACGCGAATCCCTCGACTATCGCAACGACGCATCGGTGATGAGTGCAAAGCCGTCAACACGGAAGGCAAACACACCGGGTTGCGGACCACCGGCGAACACTACGCCGGTTACATCGCGCCCATCGATGCCAAAGTCGGCCCACGTCAGCTCGACCGCGCGCCACTCCGTGCCCGCCACGAACGTCCGTGTGAGCGGCGCGGTACCTCGGCTCTGCGCAAACACCATGACACGGTACGTCTGGCCGTCACCCTGTGTGTTGAAACGCAATCCCTTGAACTTCGATAGATCGACCGGTGACATGGGCGGCGCGCCCGGTGTCCACATCGCGCCATACCATGCATAGGGCACTGTGTTCGTGATTGTCCCCGTCACCGAGAGGGCGTGCGAGCTTGCGTTCGCACCGCCCGTCACAACCTGCACGCGACCGGTTGATGTTCCGCCTGCCATGTTGTCCGGCGACGGGAACCACATGCCGAGCGACGCGGTCAGCGAACCCGCGTCGAACGTGCTGACCAATCCATTCTCCAGCGACCCGGCGGGCGTTGGCGCACGCGCGGACAGCGTGACCACGCGCTGGGCGAAACTCGCGCGATCAATCGGCACACCTGACTTCCACACACCCACGATGTCGCGAGTGGCGGTGATGTCGCTGGAGGGATCTCCAGTGACCAACAGCAGATCGGCCCGCATGTTCGGCGCGATGCGACCACGATCGGCGAGACTGAACACGCGGGCCGGAATCTGTGTGGCCGACGACAGCGCTTGCACTGGCGTGAGGCCGGCCTCGACGAGCAGTTCGAGCTCGCGATGCATCGCCGCGCCGTAGGCGGTGCCGGGATTCTGCGCATCGCTGCCGGCGAGAATTGTTACACCCTCCGCGTGCAATGCGCGCACTGTGGATTGCGCCACTGCGTAGGATGTCGCGGGCGCGCCGGGCCGGCGCGGAAATCCCTGCGCGCTGTCTCTTATACACATCTCCGAGCCCACGAGACTAAGGCGAATCTCGTATGCC
>ENA-ORBV01007081-ORBV01007081.1-microbial-mat-metagenome-genome-assembly--contig:-NODE-7081-length-19408-cov-6.291966_pt1 | contig 19408 bp, 15 predicted proteins | sample MGYA00237777_ERZ505514 | MGnify/ENA primary metagenome ERZ505514 (study PRJEB26160, sample SAMN06269048) | microbial mat metagenome | isolation source: Oligotrophic lake microbial mat | place... | reverse complement strand
CAGGGCCAGGCCTGCTCAGTGCCATCGAGGGCACAGGCGCGCAGCACATCCGCGTGACGCACGGCAGCGTGGCGGTGCTGGTGCGCTGGCTGAGCGAGCGCGGGCTGGACGCGCAAGCTTTCGAGACCGAATACGGTGATGAGGACGTGAGCGACGGTGGGAATGTAAGTGGTGGCGCCGCAGAGGGTGACACCAGCGCATGAAGGCCTTCGCCGATCTCTACCGCGAGCTCGACGCCAGCACCGCCAGCCGCGACAAGCAGGCCGCACTGCAGCGCTACCTGCGCGACGCCGATCCAGCCGACGCGGCCTGGGCGGTATATTTTCTCGCCGGTGGCAAGCCACGCCAGCTCGTGGCCACACGCCTGCTGCGCGGGCTCGCGCAGCAGGCAGCCGTTCTGCCCGAATGGCTGTTCGACGAGAGCTACCAGACGGTAGGCGATTTGGCCGAAACGGTCTCCCTGCTGTTGCCGCCATCCAGCGAGCCGCAGCAGCGCGGCCTGTCCGATTGGCTCCTGCACCACCTGCTGCCGCTGCGCGAACTGCCTGCCAACGCACTCCCAGCCAGGCTGCAGCAGCAGTGGCGTCAATTGCCAGACGACCAGCGTCTCGTCTATTTCAAGCTCATCACCGGCGGCTTTCGGGTCGGCGTCTCGCGTCTGCAGGTCACGCAGGCACTGGCAGCGGTGGCGGGCGTCGACGCGCGGCGTCTGGCGCAGCGGTTCATGGGCTACACCTTGAGCGGCGCGCAGCCCACTGCGGCCCACTACCTTGCTCTCACCGCCCCCGAGAGCGCGCGCGAGCAAGACCGTGCCACCAGCGGTCAGCCCTACCCGTTCTTCCTGGCACACCCGCTGACCGAGCCGGTGGCGCGCTTCGATGCGCTGCTGGGTGCGCCAAGTGGGTGGCAGGTGGAATGGAAGTGGGACGGCATCCGGGCGCAGCTGGTGCGCCGCGCGGGCCAGGTATGGCTGTGGTCGCGCGGCGAGGAGCTGATCACCGACCGCTTTCCCGAGCTCGCCGCACTGGGCGAGGCGCTGCCCGAGGGCACGGTGGTCGATGGTGAGATCGTGGTCTGGCGCAACGGGCCCGGCGGTGGCGCGCAGCCCTTTGCCGAGCTGCAAAAGCGCACCACCCGCAAGACGGTGAACCCGAAGCTGCTGCGCGATCTGCCGGCCGCGCTCATCGCCTACGACCTGCTGGAGCACGCCGGCGCCGACCAGCGCAGGCAGCCGCAGCACCAGCGCCGCGCGGCGCTGGAGGCGCTGACTCGGTCGGTGAACCACCCTGGGCTCATCGTCTCGCCACTGATCGAAGGCAGCGATTGGCCTGCACTCGCTGCGCAGCGCGAGGCCGCGCGCTCGCTGGGCACAGAAGGCTTCATGCTCAAGCAGCGCGAGAGCCATTACGGCGTGGGACGCACCAAGCTTGAGGGTGTATGGTGGAAATGGAAAATAGACCCGATGAGCGTCGATGCTGTACTCATCTACGCGCAGCGCGGCCACGGCCGGCGCGCCAGCCTCTACAGCGATTACACCTTTGCGGTCTGGGACGCACCGCCCGAGCAAACCGACCGCAAGCTGGTGCCGTTTGCCAAGGCCTTTTCGGGCCTGAGCGATGCCGAGATGACTCGGGTGGACGCGATCATCCGCCAAACCACGCAGGAGAGCTTCGGCCCGGTGCGCAGCGTGCGGCCCACGCTGGTGTTCGAGCTCGGCTTCGAGGGCATTGCGCGCAGCCCGCGCCACAAGAGCGGCATTGCGGTGCGCTTCCCGCGCATGCTGCGCTGGCGCGAAGACAAGTCGGTGGCCGAGGCCGACACCCTGCAAACGCTGGCCGCCATGTTGCCTGGCGGCTCCACATGAACCCGCGCAAAACTCTATCGCGGCCGCCGACAGTTCCGTTGCGCCCTCCGCGATCATGGTCAGTGCCACGTCGTCAGACGAAACCCTCCCGCTGAGCGACCGATCGGGCATCTTGCGTCCAGACATCCAGCACAAAGTCCCGCTCCTCGTGGTGCACAAGCTGCGCAAGGCCCAACTGCTTGTCCACAATGGCGTGCACAGCGTCTCCGTGCAGCTCGAAACCTTCAACCGGATGGCGCCAGCCAGTGGCACGCCAGCACCGTACCCACCGCACGCAACGGCGCTTTCGCCTTCACGGCGATCGTCGCAAGGGCAATCTTATCGAGGTAGAAGCAAAATTCTCTCAGTACGATCAGATCGAAGGTGTCGCTCGGCCAGTCGTCGGGCAACCACTCCTGGACCAGCGGACGGCCACCGTCCCGCACACCGCGTCTGTCTGTTGCCGCAGTAGCGCCGCCAGCCAATCCCGAGCTACCACTGTGTCTGCCGTCGGTGAATGCCAACCAGCTTGCCAGCGTCGAGGGCTCTGACAGCCCGGATTTTTACTTCGCTCAGATATGCCGCGTCACCTGCGGCACTGGTTCGCCCAGCGCCTTCTCGCGCGCAAACGGATCCGCACTGACACTGTTCGCGCTGCTCGTCGCGCCGACAGGGTTGCTTCCCGGCCCACTGGTGTTGACCTTGTTGACGCGGTCTTCCGTCAGTCGCGCATGCCATTCGGACTCCGACCGGGTCTCGGTCGCTGCCTTGCCATGCTGCGCATCACCAGACGCCGGCCGTGCGGGTTTGACCGAATCTCGAGAAGTCCTGCCACGCTTGTCGCTTTTCATCGTTTTCCGTCCATTCTTTTGCCCTAGACGGTACAACGCCTACGCATCGCACCGCGCTTAAAACGGCCGACCCACCGCTGGAGTCTTTACACCTTGTGGCGGCATCTACCACGCCAACCGCACAGGTATTGTTTCTTGCGCACGCTGAGGCTGGCTAGCCAACGAACTGCTGACATCATGTAGGACTAAATGCCGAACATCGCGTGGCCGCAGTTGCTGTGGCGGGCCTTGCAGTTCAACACCATATCGCAGCGAAAGATTCCTCGCCGCGCCTCAACGGACCCGCGGAATGACTTCATCCCGAAGGATCGCGCGAATCCGGATGGCAAGTTCATCGATCACGAATGGCTTGGTAATCATCTGCATTCCTTCATTCAGCAACCCGCGCCGTGCGATCGCCTGCTCGGCGTAGCCGGTTACGAACAGCACTTTCAGTGCGGGTTGCTTGTCCATGGCGATTTCTGCAAGCTGCCGGCCGTTCAAACCCGGCAGGCCGACATCCGAAATCAACAGGTCGAAATGTCGCTTGCTGTCGAGCAGGGCCAGCGCGGCGTCCGCATCGCCGGCTTCGGCATATGCATAGCCCAAGTCGGCCAGCACCGACACAATAATTTCGCGCACACTGGGCTCATCCTCTACCACCAGGATGCTCTCGCCAGCGTGAGCGCGTTCGGCCTGAGCACGGGGCACCACCGGCGCCGCATCGGCGTTCGAGACATCGCGTGGCAGATACATGGTGATCGTGGTCCCCTGCCCGACCTCGCTGTAGATGCGCACATGGCCACCGGCCTGCTTGATAAATCCGTAGACCATCGACAGGCCCAGCCCAGTCCCTTGGCCTATCGGCTTGGTGGTGTAGAAGGGCTCGAAAGCACGTGCGATGACACCGGGTAACATTCCGGCACCGTTGTCGCTCACACTCACTGCCACGTAGTCGCCAGGCGCGAGCTCGGCCTGGGTGCCCGCATAAGCGGCATCGAGCTGGCGATTAGCGACCTCCATCGTGAGTTGCCCACCATCGGGCATCGCATCGCGCGCGTTGATCACCAGGTTGAGCAGAGCACTTTCGAGCTGAGCGCTGTCGATCCTGGCCGGCCATGGGTCTTCAGGATGGCGCACCTGCAATGCGATGCGGGGCCCCAGGGTGCGCGTCATCATGTCTTGCAGCGAGTCGATCAGCGCGCAGACGTCCACGCGGCGCGTCTCCAGGTTCTGGCGGCGGGCGAAGGCGAGCAGGCGCTGTGTGAGTGCCGCAGCCCGTTGTGAGCTGGCGGACGCTCGGTCCAGCAGCTTCTCGAATCCGTCGTGTTTGCCAGCGGAAAGCTTGCGCTGCATCAGCTGGATCGAGCCATAGATGCTGGCCAGCATGTTGTTGAAATCGTGCGCAATACCACCGGTGAGCTGGCCGATGGCTTCCATTTTTTGCGCCTGGCGGAGTTGATCTTCGGCCAGGGCCAGCGCCGCAGAGCGTTCACGGTCGGCGGTGATGTCGCGTCCGAAAGCAAAGATTGTCTGCGCGTCGGGCGCTGCAGTCCAGGCCACGATCCGATGACTGCCATCCGCGTGCAGCATGCGACACTCGAAATTGGGCAGGACCCCCAGCGTGGCCTGTGCCACCGCGTCCTCTGAACTGGCCCGGTCTTCTGGATGAATGAAGGCGTCGATGCGTTTGCCTATGACCTGCTCGCGGTCCCAGCCGAGTAAGCTGGTCCAGACCGGATTGACATCGACGAATAAGCCCTGGGGATCGATCATCGTTATCAGGTCGGGCGAAGTGCTCCACATGCGCTCGCGTTCACGCGTACGTTCGTCCACGCGGCGCTCAAGCGTCGCGTTGATTCTGCGCAGCTTGTCGCTGTCGGCGCGTTGGTCTTCAATGTCGGTGTTGGTGCCGACCCAGCGCACGATCATGCCGCGGGCGTTGCGCACGGGCAAGGCACGCACCAGGTGCCAGCGGTATACGCCGTCGGCGCGGCGGATCCGGAATTCGATTTCGAGGTTGGCACCGCTGCCGACCGCGGCGGACCAGGAAGACTTTGCACGGGCCAAGTCGTCGGCATGAACCAACGCGGCCCAGGGTGCGCCGATGAGTGCCGCCAAGTCCATCCCGCTGTAGCGCGACGTCTGGTCGTTGAACCAGTCCAGTTTCCCGTTGGGGAGCGAGGTCCACATATGGTGCGGAGCCAGTTGCGCAAAGGATCGGAATTTCTCTTCGCTTTCGCGCAGGTTCTTGGCCTGGGTGAAGAGATCGGTGACGTCCACGCCCTCAACAAAAATGCCATTCACCCGCCCATCAGCACCACGCATCGGCTGGTAGATGAAATCGAGTATCCGCTGCTCGGGTTCGGCACCCACGCCAGAAATGAGGCTTGCCGGTACCGCACGGCTGGAATGGACCTCGCCGGAGAGGTAGACCTTGTCGAGCAGTTCGAAGAAACCTTGGCCCTGCACTTCCGGCAAGGCTGCACGCACTGGCAAACCGATCACATCGCGCTGGCCAATGAGCTGCAGATACGCCGGGTTGGTGAGCTCGAAACGATGCTCCGGCCCCTGCAGCACCGCCACGATGCTGGGCGACGCAGCAAACATCTCGCGCAGACGGTCGAGTTCGGCTGCCCGTTCGCGATTCGCATGAACCTCCTGCGTGATCTCGGTGCAGACGCAGAACACCCCCGCCACTTCGCCGCCGTCGCCGCGCACCGGGGCATAGAAGAAGGAGAAATGGGTCTCTTCGGCGAGGCCGTTGCGCAGCATCATCAACTGCAAGTCGTTCATGTAGATCGGCTCGCCCGCATAGGCGCGGGCCAGGATCGGCTTTACGACGTCGCGGATTTCGCTCCAGACGTCCAGTAAAGGCTGCGCCAGCGCGGGATGGTGCTCTCCCAGGATCTCAGCATAGGTGTCGTTATAAAACAGCAACTGCTGCGGCCCCCAGACCACGAACATCGGCTGCGGTGCGTTCAAAATAACGCTGATAAGGGTTTTCAATGACGCAGGCCATCGCACCGGCGGACCCAGCGGCGACTTTGGCCATGGGTGGTTGCGAATCATCTTGCCCATGCCGCCACCGCCCTCCATGAATTGCAGCGTCATGGTGCGGCGTCGTGCGACGTCTGAATCTCATCCATCAAACGGTCCAGGTCGTCTAGTTCAAACGGTTTGGGGAGCGCCCGCACGCGTGGCCCCAGTGTCCGCAGAGCGTCGCCATACGCGTAGCCCGAGCAAAGCACGACCCAACTCTCGGGGTGGACCGCAAGAACGCGGCGGGCCAGATCGGTGCCGGACATGCCAGGCAGGCTGATGTCGCTCACGAGTACATCGAAATTACTGGCGTTCCACAGGACCAACGCTTCCTCTGCGGTGGAACATGCCACAACCTCGCGTTGATCGCCTTCAAGCATTTCCTGGAAGATGGCGCGAAGTTCAGCGTTGTCCTCCACATACAACATGCGAAGTGGTTTCATGCTCAGCCTCGGGGGTGGGGGTAAGCGGTGATTCTAGGTTGCCAATGCACTGCGCTAAGGGTATTGTGCGGTTCGCGGAAGTCTGCTCGCCGGTGTGCAAACCCCACTTCCGACACGTCAATCTGGCCTTAGCTCGCGCGCGCGGTGTTCTCCATTCGCTGTCTGCCCGGAAGGACTATCTTTTGCCCGGCGCCGATGCCAGACGGGATATTGAGATCGCGTTGTCGGATTTGCGGTCGCGCTTTGGAACAGACCCTGGCTGGCGGCCGTACATCGAGGCCTTGTCGGATCGCACCGACGAGCGGCTGTCGGAGCCGCAGGAAACCTTGACCTTGCATGAGCAGGGCCGCGCTGAGGCAGCGCGGGAGCTGTTCCTGACCGATATCGGATGGGAGAAGATGCAAGCAGTCCGCCAGTCCGCCCTTGCGCTGGCGTCGATTGCTCGCCGCCAGGCCGATGTCGAGCGCGCGCGTCTGGTCGCAACAATGGGCCTCGGGCGGATTGGTGTGCACGCAACCATGGCGCTCTCGCTGCTATGGTTCATCTACTACCTGCGCAAGAGCGCGGCGCTGCAACAAGAGCAGCGCTTGCATGCCAATGATCTCCAACGTGAAAGCGCGCGGCTGGAGTCGGAAGTGAAGGTTCGAACCCAGGAACTAAGGGGAATGGCACTTGCTTTAGCTCCCACGCAACTACTGTCCGGTCAACGAGCCCGCGAAATGGAGCAGAGCCAATATTGGCGCGGCTCTGCGGGCGATTTTGTTTGGTGCCGATTTGAAGTTTGATTACTCATTTTTTGGTAGTTTCCCTAGGTTGACAACCCGGAGAGATTGCATTGAATGCTGGCAAGACGCAGTTTGCGCAACTCATGGGGTTTGTGCCCTGGACGACGTTCTCCCGCTCGCGCAACGTGTCGCGCTATGCGGGCGACGCGCGCTCCGTGGCCTTGCCATGCACCGAACACTTTCGAATCATGGCCTACGCGCAACTCACTTGGCGAGAATCTTTGCGCGACATCGAGGTAACACTTGGAGCCAACCCGACCAAGCTCTATGCAATGGGACTTCGCCCAGCCTTGCGTCGATCCACGCTGGCTGATGCCAACGAACGGCGCGATTGGCACATCTGGAGCGACCTGCCCACGGTGTTGATTCGCCGTGCCCGAAAGCTGTGCGCCCAACGGCACTTGGGGTTGGATGTGGGCATCGCCGGCAACGTCTAGCTTCGGGCACGCAAGGCGACGTTGCACCCTGTCAGCCGGTGACCTGGTTGAAGCTCTTCACCCCGGTGCCCCGGTACAGAATGGATGCATTGCGCTCTGAGATGCGCTTGTGCAGCGCAACGAAAGCCGGATCCAGGTCCACACTGGGTTGCGGCTCGTGTTCAAAATGGTGGAAGGTGTCGACGCCTCGCACCAGCGTGGCGCTATCGTCGCCTGCGATCTGCTTCACCGACGTCGGTATGTAACGGATCGCCAGGCCGATGCGCCGGTCGTGGGACGGATTGGGTGGCGAGCCATGCACCAGCCGCACGTGGTGCAGCGACATCTCGCCAGGTTGCAGGCACACGCGCACCTGCCGCGACGCGTCGACGTCGACCATTACTTCCTGGCCGCGCGTGAGCAGGTTGTTGCGGTCGAAGGTGTCGCGGTGCGGGAGCTGGTCTTTTGTATGGGTCCCGGGCAGAAACCCCATGGCCCCGTTGCTCTCGTTGGTCGGCGTCAATGCCACCCAGGCGGTGACGACGTCGGGCCGGTCCAGGCCCCAGTAGGTGGAATCCTGGTGCCAAGAAACAAAGGCTGGATTGTGTGCCTCCTTGATGAAAAAATTGGTGGTCCAGCACAGCAGATCCGCGCCATAAAGGTCCTGCACCGCGTCCAGGATGCGCTCATTGCGCACGAGGTCGGCGATCCAGGCAAACAGCAGGTGCGACTTGTGGCGCAGTTCGCCGCGCAGAGGGCCGCCTGTGCTGCGTTCGAACGCCTCGATGCGTTCGCGGCAGGTGGCTGCTGCGGCCTCGCTCATCACACGTACCGGGAACACGAACCCGTCGCGCTGGTAGCGCTCTACCTGGTCTGGCGTCAACATAAGGGTCTCATCCTTTCGGCTTGTAGCGCGCCAGGTCACTTGCCTGCGTGAGTTCCACGATGATCTGGGTCAACATACGCAGTCCCTGGCCGGGCGCATCGCGCCGGTAGGCCACGGCCAACTGGTGCGGCGCGATTTTCGGCCGGATCGGCAGCACGCGCAAGGAGCGCGCACCGATCTCGCGGCGCAGGATGGCGGTGGGCAGCAGGCTGATGCCGGCGGCCTCGCGTGCAAGCTGGCGCATGATCACCATGCTGTTGCAGGTGTTCAGGCGCGCCGGTTGCACGCCCGCGGTGGCGAACCAGCTGGTGATGCTGGCATACAGCCCGGCCGGGCTCGGGTTGGTGATGATGGGCAGGTTGGCAAAGTCCTCCGGAGTGAAGGGGCCCTTGCCCAGATTCACCTTGGGCGACGCGACCCACTGCAGGTCCAGGCCCAGCAAGGGTTCCACGCTGACCTGCGGGTGCGGTGTGGGCGCGGTCAGCACCGCGATGTCCAGGTCGCCAGCCAGCAGCGAGGCATCCAGCAGCGCACTGAAGTCGATCCGGATCTCGGCCCGTACCTCGGGAAAGTCGCTCTCTATGCGCCTCATCAGGGCCGACAGGCAGGTCATGGCGAAGGTGTCCACGACGCCGATGCGTATCGCACCACGAAACGAATCACGCGAGGAGATGTTGCCCTCGACCTCCTCGCAGGCCGCCATGACGCGTTCCGCGCGCAGTGCGAGTTCACGCCCCAGCGGCGTCGGTCGGGCCCGGTAGCTGTCACGCAGGAATACATTGCCGCCAGCCACCGCCTCGAGCTCGCGGATGCGCATCGAAATCGCGGGCTGCGTGATGTTGAGCTGTGTGGCAGCGGACCGGAAGCTGCCGAGCCGCACCACCCACACGAGGGTTTCGAGTTGTGCCAGGGTGAACCGCATGATCAAACTTGATTATGGAATCTGTTCAATATATTTCATTATTATTTTCATGCGTGCAATGAAATACTGCAACGCGTGAAACCCCATCCTCCCCGTTATGCGCTTGCCTGCGACATTGGCGGCACCTTCACCGACATCGTGCTGCGTGGCAACGGCACTGTGCGCACGCTCAAGGTGTCGTCCACCCCGGACGACTACAGCCGCGCCATCCTGGCCGCACTGGCTGACATTCGCGAGTTGTTCGGTATCGCACCGGCCGACATCCACGCCGTGGTGCACGCCACGACGGTGGCCACCAACACCATCCTGGAGCACAAGGGTGCGAAGACGGCGCTCGTCACCACGGAGGGTTTTCGCGACGTGCTGGAGATGCGGCGCCTGCGCATTCCCGTGATGTACGACCTGCAGTACGACAAGCCGCCGCCGCTGGTGCCGCGCCGGTTGCGCTTCGAGTTGCGCGAGCGGTTGGACGCCACCGGCGCGGTGAAACAGCCGCTCGATGAGCAGCAGGCCGCCGCCATCGCACGCCGCTTGCGCGAGGAAGGCGTCGAATCGGTGGCGGTGTGCCTGCTGCACTGCTACGTGAACCCGGAACATGAGCAGCGCACCGGTGCCATTTTGAAGAAGCTCCTTGGCGATACGGTGTATGTCAGTCTGTCGTCCGACATCCTGCCCGAGATCCGCGAATACGAACGCACCAGCACGGCCGTAGTCAATGCCTACATCGGCCCGATCGTGCGGCATTACGTGAACGCCCTGTCGGCGCGTCTGCGGGCGGCTGGCGTCAATGGCCCGCTGCACATCATGCAGTCCAACGGAGGCACCATGTCGGCTGAGGCGGCCGCGGCCAAACCGGCTTTCCTGGTCGAGTCCGGGCCGGCGGCCGGTGTCATTGCCTGCGCCAACATGGCGCGTTCTGCCGGGCTCATGAACGTGATCTCCTTCGACATGGGCGGCACGACGGCCAAGGCCGCCATCATCGAGGACGGCGAGCCGGCCCGCACCACCGAATACGAGGTCGGGGCCGGCATCAACGTGAGCTCCAAACTGGTCAAGGGTGGCGGTTATGCCATCAAGCTGCCCTTCATCGATGTATCGGAGATCGGCGCCGGTGGTGGCAGCGTCGTGTTGATCGACGCTGCGGGTGCGATCAAGGTCGGCCCGCGCAGTGCAGGCGCCGTCCCCGGGCCGGCCTGCTACGGCCTCGGCGGCACCGAGGCCACCTTTACCGACGCGGCTGTGGTACTGGGCTACCTGAACCCGGACTACCTGGTGGGCGGCAAGCTGCGCATCGACGCACAGCGCTCGCGCAATGCCGTCGACGCGCAGGTGGCCAAACCCCTGGGTCTGGGTCTGCTGGAGGCTGCGCAGGGTATCTATACCATCGCAATCGCCACCATGACGCGCGCGGTCAAGGCCGTGTCGACCTACCGCGGGCGTGACCCGCGAGATTTCAGTCTGGTTGCGTTCGGCGGCAATGGCCCGGTGGTGGCGGTGGCCATCGCGCGCGAACTCGGCATGCGCACTGTGCTGATCCCGCCCGCGCCGGGTGTGTTCAGTGCGGCCGGCCTGCTGTTCTCGAATATCGAACACGCGCAGCAGCGCTCGATCTTCAAGCGCACCACGGACATCGACGCCGCGCTGGTCACCACCACCTTTGAGGCTTTGACGCGCGATGTGCTGACAGAAATGCATGACGAAGGTATTTCCGATGCGAGCATCACGCTCAAACGCCTCGCCGATCTGCGCTACACCGGGCAGGCGTTCGAGCTGACCATTCCGGTCGACACGCTGGATATTGCGGCGTTGGAGGCGGCCTTCCATGCCGAACACGCGCGCACTTACGGTCACAACTCGCCAGGCGACCCGGTGGACTTGATCAACATACGTGTCGTCGCATCCTCGGCGCCGGAAAGCAAGCAGGGGTTGGCGGAGCAGCTTAAGGACGCACAGGCCGACGTGCCTCGGCAAGGCTCACGCTCGGTGTACTTCGCCGGCCGATTGGTGGATACCCCGATTGTCTCAAGGAGCATGCTCGCCACTAAATGGCATGGACCCTGCATCGTCGAGGAGTTCGACGCCACCTGTATTGTTCCGCCGGGCGCTTCGGCGCAGCTGGACGGCCACGGCAATATCGTGATCGACGCGGGGCAGGCATGAGCGAGGCCGGGCCGTTCCCAAGGGCGAATTTCACATCGCGCAGCAGGAAGGATGGTCAATGACGCAACCTATCGACCCCATCACGCTGGAAGTCATCAAGAACGCGTTGTCCTCGGTCGCGGACGAGATGGCGCTGGTTTTGATGCGCAGCGCCTATTCGCCGGTGGTGCGTGACTCGATGGACTATTCCACCGCCTTGTGCGACCGGCATGGCCAGGTGATCGCGCAGGGACTGACGCTGGCGGTGCAGTTAGGCGCGTTTCCGGATGCGATGCAGCATCTCCAGGCCCAGTATGCGGGACGCATGGCGCCGGGCGACATCTTCATCATGAACGACCCCTATGGTGCCGGCGGGCAGCACCTGCCGGACATCTATGTCATTCAACCCCTGTTCCTGGATGGGGACATCGAGGGTTTTGCCTGCACCATGGCGCACCATTCGGACGTCGGCGGCATTGCGCCGGGCAGTGTAGCGATCCATGCCACCGAGGTGTACCAGGAAGGTCTGCGCATTCCGATGCTCAAGCTGTACGAGGCCGGCAAGCCCAACGACATGCTGTTCCAGATAATCGCCAAGAACACGCGCCAGCCGGTGCAGGTGCTGGGTGATCTGAAGGCTCAGCTGGCGGCCTGTGCAATCGCCGAGCGGGGGTTCGCCGCGGTGCTCAAGCGTTACGGCGGCGTAGCGGTACGCCCCTACCTGGAGGCGATCATGGACCAGGCCGAGCGCATGATGCGCGCTTTCATCAGCGCCATACCAGACGGCGACTACAGATTCACGGACTGGATCGACGGCCTGGGCGAAACGCCGCAGACGCTGCGGATCGTGGTCTGCGTCTCGGTGCAGGGCGACGAGATCGAGGTCGATTTCACCGGTACCTCGGCGCAGGTGCAGGGCGCAATCAACTGCCCGATCGCGATGTCGCGTTCGTCAGCCTATTGCGCCATCCGCTGCGTCACCAGCCCGGACATACCAAACTGCGAGGGGTACATGCGGCCGGTGCGTTTCAAGGCGCCCGAGGGCACCATCCTGAACCCGGTGCTGCCGGCATCCTGTGGCGCGCGCGGCGTGATGGGCTACCGTGTCTTCGACGCCATCATGGGTGCGCTGGAGCAGGTGGTGCCGGAACGGGTAGTGGCAGCCGGCGAGGGTGGCCCGACGCTGTTTTCGGTCGGCGGTTACCACCACGGGCGTCCCTTCGTGTTGACCGAGGTGATGGTTGGAACCTGGGGCGCTCGTGCCGGCAAGGACGGTGTGGAAGGTATCTCGAACCCGGCCGCGAATCTGTCCAACCAGCCGGTGGAGCTGATCGAGGCCGAACTGCCGCTGGAGGTGGTGCGTTACGGCATGGTGCAGGACTCGGGCGGCGCGGGTGAACACCGCGGCGGCCTGGCGTTCGTGCGCGAGTTCAAATTGCTGGCGGACGAGGCGGTATTCACCACGCGGGCCGACCGGCGCGACCATCCGCCTTACGGCTTTGCGGGCGGGCGACCCGGTGGCGGTTCGCTCAACACGCTGATCTCTGGCGACCAGGTCCGGCCCCTGCCCACCATGCCCATGGAGGCGCTCAAGTGGAAGGCTGGGGACGTGTTCCGCCACGTTAGCGCGGGCGGTGGTGGGTACGGCAACCCGCTGGCGCGGGACCCGGCGCGTGTATTGTCCGATGTGCTCGACGACAAGGTCAGCGTGGCTGCGGCGCGCGAGCTGTATGGCGTGGTGGTCCAAGCCGGCGTGGTGGACGAAGCGGCGACGCGACAGTTGCGTGCAGGGGCACATTGATGCTCGACCTGCTGGTACGTGGGGGCACGGTTATGGATGGCAGTGGAATGGCGCCGCACATCGCCGACGTGGCGGTGCAGGCGGGTCGAATCGTGGCCGTTGGACAGTTAGAGGATGCGGCCGCCCGTGAGGTAGTCGATGCGACGGGTCTGGCCGTGGCGCCCGGCTTCATCGACATCCACAGCCACTCCGACTACACGCTGCTGGTGGATCCGCGTGCTGTCAGCGCGATTGCCCAGGGCGTGACGCTGGAGGTGATCGGCAACTGCGGCTTTGGTTGTGCACCGATCGTTAACCCGGACACGGCGGCCGCCAACATCTACGGTTTCAATCATCAGGTCAAACTTGACTGGAACCGCATGGGCCAGTACCTGGACCGCCTGCAACAGGCCGGCCCTGCGGTCAACGTGCTGACGCTGGTGCCCAACGGCCAACTACGGCGCGCCGTGCTGGGCGTGGCAGACCGTCCCGCCACCGGGCCGGAATTGCAACACATGAAGGCCTTGCTGTCCGAGGGCCTGCAGGACGGTGCGTTCGGTTACTCCACCGGGCTGGAATACCCAGCCGAGCGCGGTGCGCCGGACGCGGAACTGGTCGAACTGTGCAAGGTAGCGGCCCGTGCCGGTGGTCTGTACGCCAGCCATACACGCCGACGCGACGACGGCGCAGTGTCGGCGATCGACGAGGCGATCCGCGTCGGCGAGCAGGCCGGGGCCCGCATCCAGATATCCCACCTACTACCGCGCAAGACCTCCGGCGGCGAGGCGGAAAAGTCGCTGGCCCTGATCGAAGCGGCGCGCGCGCGCGGGCTGGACATCGCCTTCGACATGCATACGCGCCTGTATGGCACAACCTTTCTGAACACCATCATCCCGCCATGGGCAATCGACGACCCCCTTGCGCAACTGGGCTCTGCCGACGGACGCCGGCGCATGCGCGACTTCTCAAGCATCGTCGCCACCGGAGGCTGGGACCGTATCGTGCTGCTCGACCATCCGGCCTTCCCGCAGTATGCGCGGCGCAGCATGGGTGAGGCCGCACGCGAGGAAGGCATCGATCCCTTCGACATCGCCTTCGACATCCTGGCGGCGGAATACGGCCAGCCAGCGGCCGAGCGCAAGCCGGCGATGGTGATCATCCGCGCCTATACGCCAGAGCAGCAGGCGCAGATGTTCGGCCATCCGCTGTGCATGGTAGGCTCCGACGCCACCACACTGGCACCTGACGGCCCGCTGGCCAATGCGGTGTTCCATGGCGCCTATACCTGGGCCGCATGGTATTTCCACTTCATGGTGCGAGAGCGCCGCCTGCTCAGTGCCGCGCAGGCGGTACAGCGCCTGACACAGATGCCTGCGCGGACCCTGGGGCTGACGGACCGGGGCGCTATCGCCGAGGGTTGCTGCGCCGACATCGCGGTGTTCGATGCGAAGGATTTCCAGTCCGTCGCCACCACCTTCGCACCCAACCAGCTCGCGCGCGGCATGCGTCATGTATGGGTGAACGGGGTCGCCACCTTGCGCGACGGTCAGCTTACCGGACAGCGAGGTGGTCAGGTCATCCGCCGTGTCCATTGACAGAAGGGAGGAGGAATGGCGCATCAACGCTGCGCGGGGGAATTCGTCGGGGGTCCCTGCGGGGTCCTCTTTGTCATGGAGTTCACTGAAAGGAAGCTGTAATGAAACTGCACAAGAGGCTATTGCAATGTCTGCTTGCCACGGCGCTGGTCGCCTGGGGTAGCGCGTGGGCACAGGTGGTGTTGAAACTCGGCACGGTGGACGCGCAGGCGTCTCACTCGGGTGTGGGCGCGGAAGCGTTTGCCGCCGAGGTGGCCAAGCTCTCGAACGGTCAGTTGAAGATCGAGGTGTTCCACGCTGGCAAGCTCGGCGGCATTCCCGATCAGGTCAAAAACGTGCTGCAGGGTGCGCAGGACCTTCACCTGCTGTACCCGGAGTTCCTGACCAATCTGATCGACGAGACCAAGGTCATCTCGGCGCCCTACCTGTTCCGCGACCTGAACCACGCGCAGGCCTTCCTCAAGAGCGACCTGTTCAAGCCCGGCCTGGACAAGCTGCGTTCGCTCGGCGGCGTGATCCTGGACGACACCTGGAACTGGCAGCAGAAGGACCCGCGCGGGCTGATCGCGGTGCGTCCAGTGCGCACGCCGGACGACCTGAACGGCATGAAGCTGCGCATCTGGGAGTCCAAGACCGCCATCGAGACCTGGCGTGGCCTGGGTGCCAACACCATCGTGGTGCCGCGCCCCGAGATGTACCTTGCGTTCAAGCAGGGCATTATTGAAGGCGGGCCGGAGACCATCGGCATCGCCTATGACCAGAAGAACGCTGAGGTAGCCAAGTACTGGACGCGCACCGACGAGTACTACCAGATCATCAACGTCATGATGAACGAGAAGAAGTACATGAGCCTGTCGCCCCAGCTGCGTCAGGTGCTGCACCAGGCGGCGCGCAACGCGGCCCTGGTGTACCAGGCCGAGTCCGCGCGCGGCTTCACCGAGAAGAAGGACAAGGCCGTCAAGGACTTCGGCGTGACCATCCTCGAGCCCGACCTCGGTCCGTGGCGCAGGAAGTCCGAGCAGGTGCTGGCAAAGCTGGAAAGTGAAGGTGTATTGCCCAAGGGCCTGGCATCCAAGGCCAAGGAGCTGAAATAGGCCCCGACCGCATCGCGCAGGCGTATCTGCGCGTCTCGACGCTGGTGGTCGAGGCGATCGCGATCATCGTGCTTATGGCGATGGTCGCGATCAACGCGTCCGAGATTCTGCACCGAGTCGCCTTCACCAACAGCCTGAACTGGGTCCAGGAGTTGTCGCTGGTGCTGGCGATGACCTTGTACTTCATGGTGTACTCCGTGATCGCCAAGAGCCAGGGCTACATTCGTATCGACTTGGTTGCGCGTATGCTGGGCCGCACCGGGCAGCGCCTGCTAGCGCTTGCCATCCGACTGGTGATCCTGGCTTTCCACGGCTTGGTGGCCTGGTACGCCGTCCGCTCAGTCCAGTTTGCCGCCATGTTCGAGACCCCCATCCTGGGCTGGGGGGAGTGGGTGTACTACCTGCCGCTGGCGGTGGGCTGCACCGACATTGTCATTACGGAGCTGATCTATCTGGCATGGTTTCTGCGCGGCATCGAGGTGGCGGACAAGCGCCCGGAGGTGCTGACCTGATGGCCACAGCATGGATGATCGGCATTTTCCTGTCGCTCGCCATCGTGGGGGTCCCGATCTGTGCCGCCATGGGTATTGGTGCCTTCGTCGGCCTGTACCTGATCGACGCGCCCTTCGACGCCTTTCCACGCTATATGCTGCACGATGTGCGCAGCGTGCCGCTGCTGGCGATTCCCTTTTTCATCCTGGCCGGCAATCTGATGAATCGTTTCGGCCTGACGCTGCGCATTTTCCAGTTCATCGAGACGCTGATTGGCCGCTTCACCGCCGGTCTGGCACAGGTCAACGTATTGTCGAGCGTGGTCTTCGCGGGTATATCAGGCTCGGCGCTGGCCGACATCGCGGGCCTGGGAACCATGCAGATCCAGGCCATGCGGCGGGCTGGCTACCGCGCCGAGTTCGCGGCCGCCATCACGGTCGCGTCCTCGCTGCTGTCGCCCATCCTGCCGCCGTCAATCATGTTCATCATCTACGGCGTGATGATGAATGTCTCGATCGGGCAGATGTTCGTCGCCGGCATTCTGCCCGGCTTAGCCATGGCGGTCATCCTGCTGGTCAACAACTACATTCTGGCCCGCGCCGGGTGGGAGAAGATGCCGGTGACCCGCAAGGCTGCCCGCAAAGAGATCTGGCAGACCTTCTGGCGCGCACTGCCGGCCTTGCTGATGCCGCTGGTGATCCTGCGCAGCATGGTGACGGGTCTGGTAACGCCGACCGAGGCCAGCGTGCTGGCGGTGCTTTATGCCCTGTTGCTGGGTCTGATCTATGGCGAGTTGAAATGGACGCCGCTGCGTGAAGCGCTCTCCACCAGCGCCCGCACCACGACCCTGATCATGTTCCTCACTGGTGTAGGCAGCGTGATGTCGTTTGTCATCACCTCGGACCAGGTCGCGGAACACCTGGCCCAGCAGCTAGGAGGCATGACGGAGAGCAAATGGGTGATCCTGTTCTTCGTCACACTGGCATTGCTGGTGCTGGGCAGCTTCGTGGAAACCGTGCCGGCTATGCTGATTGGCATCCCGTTGTTCGGCCCGCTGGTGGTGAAGTTCGGCATCGACCCGGTGCACTTCGGCGTGGTGCTTACTTACGCGTTACTGCTGGGCATCGTGCATCCGCCAGTCGGGCTGGGTCTATTCGCGGTGTGCGCGGTTACGGGCCTCAAGCTGGAGGCCGTGACACTGGCGACGATGAAGTTCTACCCGGCCTTCCTGCTGGTTTTGTTGTTGTATATGTTCGTACCCGATCTGTCGACCTGGCTGCCGTCGGTGGTGTTCGACAAGCCAGCGCGGCCCTGAGACGGCGGCTGCTGTGCGCTATTGACCGCCCGTAACGCCGCCGCCTCGCCCTGGGAATAGAGCCCCGAGGCGGATGCGGGAAGGCATAGGTCAATATGGACCCAGGGCAACTCCTGCCTGAATTGAGCTGCTGAAATACCTGCTCGTTGGTCCAGTTCGCGGCCATGGTCAATCATCCTTTCAAGACTCAAACGGCGCATCAACTGAATCTATCAAACCGGCCAGGGCATCAAACTACAGTCCGGTGGGAGGGCGACTCAATACTTCCTGAGCCGCCTGCCAAATCCGAGTCCTGCTAATGCGAATGGCACGTACTTTGGCGCCATGATTTTGAAGTCACGGGCGTAAGCGATTGAATTTGAAAGCAAAAAGAGGTGGCTGACCCAGGGATTGATAGGATGGTTGTTACTACGCACCCAAACCATCTCTCCAAAGGCCAGCCACCATGGATCGTAATGCCCAAAACGGTGTTCATCAACGTCGTAGCACAAACGCACGCCGGGCGAAGGCGACCGACGCGGTGGAGTTCTTCAACGTGCTGACAAGTCCAGCATTGCTCGAGACGACTGAGTCGGTGCTGCCCGAGCACCGCGAGCGGCTGTATCCGCCCACGGTTGCGCTGTCCATGTTCATGCGCCAGGTGCTGGAGGCCGATGGCTCGTGCCAGAAGGCGGTCAACGGCTGGGCGGCGCAGCGCGCGGCCGATGGACTTTCCTTGTGCAGCGTTCGCACCGGCGGGTACTGCCGGGCGCGCCAGCGCCTGCCATTGGAGATGGTCAGTGCGCTCACGCGCGAAACAGGTCGGTTGCTCAGCGCGAAGGCACTGAAACAATGGCTTTGGCGCGGACGCGCGGTGAAGCTGGTGGATGGCACAGGGATCTCGATGCCCGATACACCGGAGAACCAGGCGGTTTATCCCCAGCCCAGCACCCAGGCGCCCGGGGTCGGATTCCCGCTGGCGCGCTTGGTCATGGTGATTTGCCTGGCCACTGGCGCAGCGCTCGATATGGCGGTCGGACCGCACAGCGGCAAAGGCTCTGGTGAACTCGGGTTGGTGCGCTCTTTGCTCAAGGGCTTTCGCCCGGGCGATGTGATGCTCGCCGACGCCCTGTACTGCAACTATTTCCTGATCGCCACGCTGATGGCCGCAGGCGTGGATGTGCTGTTCGAGCAGAACGGATCGCGGATCACCGATTTCCGGCGCGGTCAGTCGCTGGGCACGCGCGATCACATCGTGAGCTGGCCCAAGCCTGCGGCGCGCCCCGAATGGATGACACCCGAGCAGTACGCGGCCTTCCCCGATGAACTCACGGTGCGCGAAGCCAGGGTCGACCACCAGGTGCTGGTCACCACGTTGCTCAATCACCGCACGGTCAGCAAGTACGATCTCAGCGAGCTGTATGCGCAACGCTGGAACGTCGAGCTCGACCTGCGCAACCTCAAGACCACCACAGGCATGGACGTGCTGGACTGTCAGACGCCGCAGATGAACGAGAAGCAGTTGTGGGTCCATCTGCTGGCCTACAACGTGATTCGACTGCTCATGGCCCAGGCCGCCAGCAATGCCGGCGTGGACCCGCGTGAGCTGAGCTTCAAGCACACAGTCCAACTGTGGACCGAGTGGGTCGCACGAGGTCTGTCAGCCACGAACGACAGCGGGCGACTGTTCACACTGATCGCGCAGTGCAAGGTGGGCAACCGGCCCGGACGTATCGAGCCACGAATGCGAAAGCGACGACCCAAACCCTGCCCGTGGTTGGAGATCCCGCGCGCCCAGGCTCGGCGAAAGATAGAGCGCCACGGTCACGCGTGGGAGACAAAGTAAG
>ENA-ORBV01007079-ORBV01007079.1-microbial-mat-metagenome-genome-assembly--contig:-NODE-7079-length-19411-cov-5.882332_pt1 | contig 19411 bp, 9 predicted proteins | sample MGYA00237777_ERZ505514 | MGnify/ENA primary metagenome ERZ505514 (study PRJEB26160, sample SAMN06269048) | microbial mat metagenome | isolation source: Oligotrophic lake microbial mat | place... | reverse complement strand
GCCCTCCACAGGGCTTTTCCATTTCTTGTGCACGCAGTCCCACAAAAACGCTCCAATTGAACCACTGCCACCACAAGGGAAAGACAGAGAATTTGCTCTGGCTTTCTTTCTGCCCGCCCTTGGACCACCCTGGATCCCCACAGCACAACACAAAGCTGCAGATTGCACAACGCAGCAGCGCCCATCTCAACCAAGGGTCCTGTCGCCATCCAAGGACAATCAAGTGATGGTGAGACATTTGTTGAAAAGGGAGCTTTCGGCCACAGCAAAACCTTCATGTGGGATGTGGCTCGGCCTTTTGATTTTGTCATGGGTGATGATGAAGGTGAGGATGGTGTGACATTTTGCGAAGGTGACACAATCCGCCAACCAGGCAAGGCAACATTTTGTGATGCGAACATTGCCCATCATCCCGCTGGTGTGAGCTTGGCGTGCCTTTTGGAGACCATTGCCTCATGCATGGAGGGCATGGACTGCGACTGCAGCCTGGGCACCAAACTTTCTCACAAAGAAGCCAAAGCATTGTGCAAGATTTGCAAGAAGCATGGATTTGATTGTCACTCTGCCACAGCATGCCACGACAAGCAAGCCATGATGTGAAAAGCACATCTGCATCAGAAAACAATTGGTGTGATCTTCAGTGTGACATTTTTTGGCTCAAGTGTCCAATTCTCAATGAACAAAAAGATCCAACATGCATGTGACAATGTCAAATTTGTCAGCACTTGGCAAATTGATGAAGAGTCGAGACCTGCCTTGATGTGATCTGCTGTCCATCAGCGTTCACATCAATTTCTGCTTGCGCTTCATCGCAATTGCTCCCATTGTCAGAGCGCAACAAAGAAAGTCCCGCAGAAGCGGATGGAGCCCTTGCAAGATAGCGACCGGATGGGATTCTTTGTTTGGTCCGATCAGATCCTTCTCCGACATTGCTTCATGTGCAAGTGTTTTGTTTCTGTGCTCAATCAGTTGTGACAAGATCCCAAAATCCAAAATTTCACAGCGTGTTGTAGACCTGGGCTTTGAAAAGAACAAGAGTGTGCATTCAGTCAGAGAGTGTTTTCACTGGAATGGACTTCATGCAAGAGTTGTGCTTTCAGAAGCAATGGTCACAAAGATGTGATGTTGATTTTTTGAATTGAACAGGGTGGTTTGACAAGATTGCATCAAAACATTGTCACTCAAAGAATCAGCTGATCAGTTCAGGCAGTGAACTGCACCCTTGTTCATGATCAATGTGTTCATGATTTTGATTGACATGACATCTGATTCTCTTGAGAGAAGCGGGCGATGTCATCGATGTTTGTTCATTGACAAGACAAATCTGACACACATGTCGTGCACATGGGAATGGGACGCTCTCGATCTTTCGAAATTGACAACACAGTTGTGTGACAACATGTTTGTGTGGATCCGTGCATGAAAGTTGCATGCAATCTGCTAAGGTTTGTTCCACTGCAACAACTTGAACCAAAAAGACAACTGAAGTGTCTGAAAGAAGATTCAATGCAAAATTGACATGAGTTGACAACAAACATGAACACAAAAAGCTCCAACGGGAAGGAGACCCCATTCAGAAGACAATTTGCAACTTAAAAATGAAGGCCAGAACAAGATTGCAAACAAACTGGACAATGCTGTTGAGGTCACCTTGTGCTGCAGAGGGTTGGGTTGTGCTGTGCTAAACCAATGGCCAAAAGGCAACTGTGTTAATTAGCAGTTGTGCCGCTGCAGAGGTTCACTGACGCAAGTGATCGCACGGCAAGCAATGAATAATGAGGGAGTGGCGTCCTCAGTCAGAGCACCAGTAGCATGTGTTAGTTACGAACTCTTCGCATAGCGGTTCGAGTTCGTACTACCAGCTACTACTAGACGCCCTTGATTCCAGTTGAAAGAAAGCCATTTGATTGGTGGGTGTAAACGACATTCGTCGTCTCCGGAATATAACCAATAATATTAATAAGAACCCTCGATTGAAGTTTGGGGGCGATTGCAATCTGGCTCTAGTGAGAATGTACGTAATTTTACGATCATTGTTGTATGGCGTAAAACTGCAAAGGCGCAGCTGGTACGTTAAGAACGCTGAGAACGCTAGAGAGCCTAGAGTACTCCAGAACGCGTCCCAGTTTGCGTCAACGTCAGCGGCAATTCACTTGGAGCCTACTTGTTGATTGCGTTCATTTTGATTGGAGGATTTTCGGACATTCTTGGGGACATTCCCATGAACAACACGTCAGCCTTCTTTTTCCATTTTCTGTGTAGTTGTCTACACAACCAGATCTAGAATGCACCAACGCATGCAGTATGATTTTTCAGCCAGTCCCGAACGAATGCTAAGTTGATTGACGTTCTTTTGCCCTGATGGCCACAGAGGTGAACTCTGGTACATGAGGTATCGATTTGAATCGATTTCTCCCTACTTTACCGTTTTCTCCTCTTTTGAATCGATCGAAAGAAAAGGGGGGCATAAGCAGAAACAATAAGAGAACTGTACAATTGTACGGCTAGAGTAGTGAGTAATGGTAGTAGCTCTACGGACTACGGACTTCTAGACTACTAGCTACTCGGAGTACGATTGTACTAACTAGCAAGTACTAATGTAACTAAGATAATCAGATAGATAGCTGGAGTAATAGCTAGCCTAGCTAGCTAGTAGTAGCTAGCTAGCTACTAGTTACCTGGTAGCAGTAACTCTGGCAAGTAGCTTTCTCACTCGTGAAGCTAGCTAGCTTAGACTACTACTAGCAGTAGCCAGTCGACCGAGCTTAACACCTACGACGCACCTCGCCGAGTTGTTTGACACGGTAACCGCAAAGCATCCTATTAGCTTGTAACAACAGAAAGTGCAGATGCTATGCATTGCTTTCCGCTACGTAAGCCAACAACAAAGAATCCCAGACCTTCTTTTCGACCCTATTCATAGCTAGCTTAGCTGGCCCAGGCAGTAGTCGCTACTATACTACAAGAGCTTGAATTGATAAAATAGGTCAAACAACTTGGAGATATATGGTATCTCGCTCTCTTTGTGATAAACTATTGCCTATCCAAGGGAGTCAAAGAGACTTGCAACGTCCAAATCAAATTGTCTTCAGGACCCATCTTCAGTATGACAGGAAGCAGCAACAACCTTCGTGCTAGCACCACCAGCAACGGTGCTTTGAGTGGAGGGAACCTTCGTGCTAGCACCACCAGCAACGGTGCTTTGAGTGGAGGGAACCTCAGTCGAGGCAACCTCAGCAGTGGAGGCAATCTCAATGGCAGTCCCAGCAAAAGGAAGCAAACGAGACGACGGAGTCTGCAACAACAACAACCCGATGACTTCTCGCACATTCACGTCATGGATGCTTCGCAAGGCGACCACTTGTCGGAAATCGACAATCTATCCTATCGCTTTGAACTGGAGCAGCAACTGGGCGCCAGTGGTGACAACAATTTGGGACGCGAACGACGACGAGACGATACTGACGACAACGAGAACAAGTCTTATCATTCGACATCCCCTACCAAAGAAACCGGACACGACGACGACGACGACAACGAGTCGAGTGTCGATTCTACTCATGCCGGCGTGGATGTCAAGAATATGGCGCAATACGAGACTCAAAACGTGACAAGATGGAAGACCTTTGTCATGTTTTTATTTCTGGTCAATGCTGCGCTGGTGATTGTTTCTACATTCGAGTTTATGCGCCGATCCGAAGAAGAAGATTTTGAGAATGGAGTACGTATCTTGCTGTATTGTACTCTTTGTCGAAGATTGTTATTTAGTGCAGTGTTTGTTGTGTGGGCATATGAGACTTGACAGAAACGGGATCAGGCTTGTACTCTCCTCGCTGTGAGCCTTCAGTGTTGTTTGGTTGTATGGATACGAATAGACGCGGGAAGGAGGCGTAGAAGTTGTGTACACCTTGGGTTTGATCTCACCAAGATCGTAACATACCTCGCCACCACTTTCTCACTTGCTTACCTTTCTCTTTCACGCAGTTCAATCGTGCTGCTCAGACCGTCACAGATGCTATTCATTATCACGCGGCTGGGATGTTGGATAACTTGGATCAGTTTAGTTTGGCCGTGACATCCTACACTTTGGATACGCAGGCGAAATGGCCCTTGGTGACGGTACCACACTTTGAACATCGTGCATCCTTAGTGAGACACGAATCCTTTTTACGAGTCTTTGGCGTTGTTCCCTTTGTGAGGGAGCCCGAACGTAAGGCGTGGGAAGCCTATTCCTCGTACAAACAGTCGTGGCTGCAAGACAGTTATGCGACGGTTGCTCAAAAGGCATTACTGGAAGAACAACAACAACAAGCACAGAAGAATGACACTCAACCATCATCGGAATCAGCAGAGGAAGATATCTACGAAGCCACACCCATAGTACCCATGATTCATCAGGGTGAAGTCGATGACTTTGACAATGTATTACCCACCGAATCCACCGGTCCCTATGCTCCCATTTGGCAAATATCCCCGCCACCACCACCCGATATGATGAATGTCATCAATGCCGACATGTTGTCCAGTCAACACATGCTGAGCCTGATTCAAGCATTGTATGAGAATCAGCACATGTCCGTCTCGCGCGCAGGTCATTATGACTTGTACAATGCGTCCGTCCATGACAAGTTTTTTGGCGGCAGCCCCGAATCCACAGCATTGTGGTTGAATTCGACCACGGTCGACTACAAACCCGGTCACTCTCCCAAATCGGTGATCCTTCAACCCATCTTTGATTCGTTTGACGCTGCGAAACGCAACATGCGAGCCTTTTCGTGGGGTATCTTGCCATGGGATCACTTGTTTATGGATTTACTGCCGGCGGAAATGGCGGACGACCGAATCATTGCGATTTTGGAAAATTCATGCGGTCAAGTCATGACCTTCGCCGTTAACGGTCCGACCCCTACCTTTGTGGGACCGGGTGATTTGCACGAATCCAAATTTGATGACCTCGTCGTGGAAACAGAATTAGAAGAGTTTTGGGCATCCGCCAATACTGTCAATGCAGCAACGACCACGACGGACGGCGACGAAAACGACCAGATCACTATTACGGGCGACGAACAACTTGCAGAAAAAGCTGAAGCTCAGGAGTATGACAAGGGTCATTGCTCGTACACGTTGCGCATTTATCCCTCCTCCCAGTTTCGGAATGCCTACATTACCAATCGCCCCGAATACTTTACCTGTGGCATTGCTCTCATCTTTTTTGTCACCGGCGTGTCGTTTTTCATCTTTGTCTATGTCAGTCGCAATCGACAAAAGAAGGTCATGGTTCTAGCCATGAGTACAGGATCCATTGTGGCCTCCATGTTTCCAGAAAATGTTCGAGGACGTATTCTCCAAGATGCCGAAGAACGTGCGCTGCGACAATTGGAAGAAGGCAAGATCGAGCGCAAGGGCAAAGGCAAACATGGCGCCAGTTTGCGAAGTAGCAGCCGTGCAAGGGCTAGCAGCAAAAAGTCCATGATGTATCGATCCAGTCGCCGGACCGCAGATGAAGCCGAGGATGATTCTGCCACCAAGATTCCAAAGAATAGCAACTCATCACCGGCCTCCTTCCTGCAGAACATGACTCGCCCCATTGCTGATTTATATCCTGATGTGACCATTATGATTGCCGATATCGTTGGATTTACTGGTACGCCGCTTTCGATTCATTGCCCGACATTGGTATTTGGTGCCGGTCTTGCTTAGCTGTCGTTGTTTCTAATGCCATTTTTACAATTTTCCTTGTGCTCTGCTCCCCAGCTTGGGCTAGCGTGCGAGAACCCCATCAGGTCTTCATTCTTCTCGAAACCCTCTACATGACCTTCGATGCCATCGCCAAACGGAGGCGCGTCTTCAAAGGTAAGTATCTACTCCTCTCTGTATCTAGGAGTTGTCATCACCTTGGATTTGGAACAGACAAGTGAACTAACGTTTCGCGCTGCTCCATGTAATCGCTCGAATAGTGGAGACAATCAGCGATTCCTACGTGGCTTGTGCTGGTAAGGGCTGGCGCGAAAAATGATGTGTCATTGTTGACTGAATCGCGGGCGGTGTTCTCTCACATGCAAATATTTACTAACTTCTCGTCTTCCAGGTCTGCCGACTCCAAGAGATGATCACGCCTTACTTATGGCCCGTTTTGCTCGCGATTGCCTGGCTGCAGTGGAGAATCTCTTCAAGCAGCTTGAGAGGTCTCTTGGGCCTGATACCGGAGAGTTGCTAATGCGTTTCGGTTTGGATTCCGGTCCAGTGACTGTAAGTTGGCCATCGTTTGCTACATCGTTTGCCAAAAGGATATCATCTTACCATCGGTTTGTTTTTACGTTTAATTCATTGGCACTTCGCAGGCGGGAGTTCTCCGCGGAAATAGAGCCAGATACCAGGTCTTTGGGGATACCGGTAAGTGCACAATCAAATGACCGGTTATGTACGACAGCAAGAATTAGAACTCACGTTTGCTTGTTTCCACCATTCCGCTATGTAGTCAATATGGCCGCTCGGATGGAAAGTAATTGTGAGCCTGGGAGGATCCAAATCTCGCAAAACACTGCTGAGATCCTTGCCGCTGCGAAGAAGTCCTCGTGGTTTACTCCCAGAGAGGATAAAGTGGTTGCGAAAGGCAAAGGCGAAGTCCTCACGTGTACGTTCCTTCCTAGTAATGGAACTTTTGCCAAAGTTGATTACTTTGCTCACTCCTTATTCGAACATTCTTTTTCTTTTATCCGTCACCCTCAGACTGGTTGAACCCATTGCGAGACGAAAACGCGATCAAGACTGACGGTGCTTCTATTAGCTCTGGCTCTCTTCCTAACGATTGGCTCGAGATGCCAGAAGGTGTGCTTCCACCTGCCAACACTGGCTCTGACACCCTGAGAGCTCATTTGTCGGAGCAAAATCAAAGACTGGCAGAATGGAACACCAATCAATTACTGAACCTTTTGAATCGGGTAGTGGCCAAACGGAAGGCAGAGAAAGCTAAGCTGGGGTTAGAACAAGATGAAAACTTTCTAGTTGCCGAACGAAAGGCAGAGAAAGCGAAGCTCGGGTCGGAACAAGATGATGATCTTGAACCTGAAATGTGCAACCAACGCTGGGTCGTAGGCAGTGAAAAAACAATCATCGACGAGGTACAGGAAAGCATTCCCATGCCCGATTTCGACCCGGTTACTTTCCCCAAACCTTTAGATTGTGACAAGTCGGAGCTAACGGAAGCAGCGATTCAGCAGCTTCATGACTACGTTTCCATTATCTGCTCCATGTACGACAAGAACAATCCATTCCACTCGTATCAGAAAGCTAGCCACGCCACAATGAACGTTGTTAAGCTACTGTCGCGCATGATTACGCCTCCGCAGACAAATAAAAAGTCGAAGGAGTTGGCAGATGCCGACCTGTATGAAAAGAGTTTCGGGATAGCCGCAGATCCCTTGGCTCAGTTTTCGATTACATTCGCTGCTCTAATCCACGACGTTGGTATGTTTCATCACTTGCGAATATGCGCAGATATTCCGTTCACTGTTTGCTGCCAATCAAGATCAAAATATTTGTGCCCTGACAGCGGTTATGTTTTTCCTTTAAACATTTGCAGATCATCCTGGAGTAACAAACGCTCAGCATGTGCTAGAGAACTCCCGGTTGGCGCGTATATATAATTATAACAGTGTCAACCAGCAGAACAGCTTTACTGTCGCCTGGGATCTTCTTTCTGACCCCATGTTTGACGACCTTCGCCAAACAATTTTCACGACTCAAGAAGAATACGACCGTTTCCGAGCATTCGTTATCAATGCCATCATGGCCACCGATATTTGCAACGAGCGTGCTAATATAGCTCGAAATATGCGGTGGGACATGGTTTTCAACTCGGAAGAGAGGCGAGGGAAAAACAAATATGATGGCAATTCGGTTGCCACGGGCAGTACCCACAGCAGCTCAAACAGCGACAGGAGGAAGGTCGACATGGATCTGAAAGCAACTCTGCTACTAGAATGTATAATGCAAGCCTCAGACGTTTGCCACGTCGGTCAACACTGGCACATGTTTTATAAGTGGAACGAAAGGGCGTTTAATGAGAAGTGCCGGTCGTACCAGCAAGGCCGCGCGAGCCAGAATCCAGCTGACCACTGGTTTACCAAGCAGCTGGACTTTTTCGACTCGTTTGCTATTCCATTGGCCCGGAAGTTGAAAAATGCAGATGCCTTTGGATCGTACGCGGACGACTATTTGAATTCTGCCAAGAAAAACCGAGATGAATGGTTTCGGAAGGGTGCCGCCATAGTTCGAACAATGGAGCAGAACTTCGCCGAACAGAACAATGACACGGCCCCTAAAATCGTTTCCAGAGGGATGTTTAGGTCGCGCTCACAAGACTCCATTGTACCTACATTGGGTGAGATCTCGAACGGTAGTCGCATCAAGCGACGGGTATCTGTTGATACTGCGCTTACTATGAGTGAAATATCGAATGCCAGTCGCCTCAAACGACGGGTCTCCGTTGATACAGCACCACGGACACCCGGAAGAAGATCTTTTTCAAGTAGTGAGTTGATGGACCCAGCCAAAGTTGTCGCAGAAATGTTTGCCCATCTGCCTGACTTCAGCCGAAAAACCTCCGATGGTGCGCCTCAGCATCCACAGCGTTCCAATCCGTCGCTGGGTTATGAAGCAGACCCACAAGCCGTTTCCGACCTGTACCCCGACATGCCTGAATTTCGACGCAGGCCATCGGATGAACCCCCGCAGCACCCCCGACGGTCCAATGATACAGCAGATGTTTCGTTGTCCTCAAAGTTGATTGATGAAATGTTTGCTGACAAGACACCAGCGCAAGTGAGGCGCAAGTCCGGTGATGTTATGCCACATTATCCAAGGCGGTCACGCGACGAGGTAGATTTATCAGAAGATGCTAAAGCTGTCCAGGAAATGTTCGCCGAAGCAGGCTCTCAATTTGACCCCAGAGCGTCTGACACTGCTCCCCGCAATCCCAAAAGATCCATGGACAAAATGGACATGGATGCTTTTTTGGAAGAAGTCTTTGAGCGGTCTACTACGAGTATGAATCCAAGCGTGACTCAAGAACCCAGACGAGTTTCCGTGGTGTCGAATCAGAGCGTCTCGACTAACATGGACAGCTCTTGTGGGATGTACCGATCCTTCAATAGCAATTCCATGTCTCATTCCGGCGACACCACTAGGATGGGCAACAATAACGGTGCTGAGTGCGAGTCGTCTCCGAGACCGCCAATCCGACGGTATCACTCTTTTGACGAAAGCACTGTTCACACAATGGAGCGCATTCCTGAACTAAAGCCGTCAGCATCCTTTAATGATGTCGCAGATGGAGATATGGACCGGTCCCTGGTCGACTCGTCGGGGATGGGCTCCATGCTTTCTGACGATGATGAGAGTACAATCCTTACGATGGGCAACCTTTGGAATTCCGCCAGCGCTAATGATTTGATGGACGACAGCACCGTTCTAACACGCTCTGTTGCCTAGCCCTCAACTTTTCCGTGTACTTCGGTTGTGTTAGCTGCTCAACTTCATTATTCTTCAGCACTCCAGCTTCCTACGCAGCCACACTTTAGAAAAAACAACACAAAACCGCAAGCCGACTGCTTTCATGATGAGAAAGTTTGAATGACAAAACCTGTTCCTTGGAAACGCCCTTTTTGTTGCGAGCTGCAAGGGGTCTTCGAAAATTTGCAGCAACGCTAGGACGACCCTTTCAGCAAACATAACATAAGCTACTAGCTAGGATGACACACCATCTACAAATGCTTTACCACCGCAGCATTCACCGATAAGCTAGATACAATTTTTTTGACATGCTACTAAAAGCTTTCATATTGTAGAGTACCTGCCACATAGGCATCTGGGAACAGACTTCTTGCCTCCCAAACGATTGCTGCTCAAATGCATGATGGTGAAGTTGTCATCAGTGAAATGAAATCTGCTAGTAGGCCATGTGGTCATGGCGCACTGTCACTCTATTCATGATGTTAGCTACTGCACTGCCTACTGGTAACAGCTTGACCATTGTCACAAGAGGGACAGACTCATTTCATGTGTCATGTTAATTGCTTTACTCATGTTATGTGTGAAATGATGACAAGAGCTTGAGTCCAGGAAAAATGTCATCACTTTGAGTAACGAGTTTGCATTGCCGGACATCATTTTGAATCCGATCAGGGTGGAAGTTGTTGTTGCTGATGTTTCTGACTAAACACTAGATTCAATTTTTTGTTGTCAGCATGGGACCTGGAGTTGAGAGGAATCATCGCTGCTATCGGTGAACATTGAGGTGAAGTTGATCTACAAATGACAATGACAAGAGGGCAATTGATGGAACATGCATGCACATGCCCTACTGGCAAAATCAACAACGACAATCGATGTGATCTGATGCAGATTTTTATGAAATCATGGAAGTGTTGACAGTTGTGAAAACTGTTTGTTTGTCTCGTAAGCAAAACCTCATCGCTCAAAGGCGTGATGATTTTCCTGTCAAAGCGTTTGAGCTTTTGATCACTCTTCTTTCTTGATCATCACATGCACAAAAATCACAAACAATTTGAACATTTTCGTTCAAGCAACAATGCCAGCAAAACATTGTTGCAACTTGGTCACATGCAATGTGAGCCACTGAGTTAGCCTTCTTTGGCTTTGTCATTTTGCCAGCACTTGCAGGCACACCTTGCATTCGTCATCATGTCAACAATCCAAAAATTGTTTGTGGATCAAATTATTTTTAATTTCATATCTCTGCAATGTGTTTTGTCACTTTGTCTGCCCATTCAAAAAAAGACACACACAAGACAACAACAAATGAAATGAAAAAATGAAAAAAAACAGCAGGCTTCAAAAGATCATTCTCACATGAGGAAGCAGAGATGACAAGAAAAAGGGGCCATCACAAGTGTTACCACATGTTGAAGGTTTCTTTGTGAGTTCATCGGGGCCCGGTAGCCGTGATTGTTGAGTGCAACAACTCCAAAAGTTGTGAGGGCTCAGTCAAGTTAAACAGAACTGCTACGGACACAAACTCTCACATCATTGAAAACAAAAACAAAACAAACATGACATGAATGTCAAAAGAACTCACATGAATTTGCAAAAATGTTTGTGCAGCAAACAATTTCAAGACATGGCAACACTGTCATGAACAGTTTGCACGATCAGCAAAGCAAAAATTTGTCAAAATGTGCATGATGTGTCCAACTGAAAAAATGTTGTGCAAAGCCAAAGACAACTCTTTTGTTAGATGACGTCATTGGGAAGTTTCTCCCAATGTTAAGATGTGTCATTCCAAATCAGTGACAAAACAAAGTTTTCAAAAACAAAAATAACGCATCAAATTCAGACAACACAGAAGTTGAGGATAGGTTTTTTGCTTTTCAGCAAGTGAGCACTAAATGATTTTGCTACTCAACATGTCAGTTGACCCAACAGTCAGGTTTGGCTGATTCTTGCTCATCTTGCCATTGACAAACAACGAATCTGAGCACGAACCTTGTAATTTGAGTCTGCAAAAAAATTGGCGCGAACAACGAAAAAGAAGTGAAATCACAATTGGCGAATTGATTTGCAAGTTGGATGATTTTCTAGGCTTTTCACTGTGTGACAAAACCACCGAAAATGATGAAGCACTGATGAAAACCAAAGAAAACACTGCATGACAATTGTAAAACATTTTGTTGCATCCACTCAGTTTTAGAAAAGTTGGTGAGAAGGAGTGCGAAGAAAGATGAACCAATTGACAAGATCACATCAACAACATGTCTCACTGGATTTTTGATTGAGAGATTTTGCCAAGTTCCCGTGACAGAAAAGACATGCCTGCCAATGGTGGGGCACATGGTGGCAAGATGTTGGTGAAGCTAGCACAGCACAGGAATGAAAGTTACCAAAGGTGCTGGTGCAAGTTTGTTTTCCCTACATGTGGGACACAGGAACCATAGGTCTCCGGATCCACGTGAATAGCTGTCTGGGTGGGCGGCTTCAACACAGTCATTTTGGTCCAACCAGTAGCCAACAAGTAGCGCAACACTACGGCCCTACGGGGTACTTTCTGAATCGCCTTCTGGACTTCAATTAACTTTTTCTCTCCACCGTTCTTGCTGTGTTATCAATCGTAGCCACTCCAAATGGCCTGTTAAAGTTAAATGGAATCGACCCGCTAGCTGCTGCAACCATAATAATGGATTGGGCGGCATAAATTATCGCTTCTGAGAATGAGTTGTTGGGAGCAGCGAGAATGTCATGGGGGTCATCCTCATTACCCAGTGGAGTACTACCACAGAGATGAACGCTATAGAACGTTAGTTTTGGAATAGCCTCTGACCTGGCACTTCGTCAGTATTCTTTGTGCCCTGACGTGGTTTCAAAGGCACACCGTGCACTTGACAAAATGCGAATTTTGGTATTTCACCACGTAGTCCCGCTCGGTAATCAGTTTCGTCGATTCTTTTACCGAAGGGCAATTTGTCCAATGGCCCCCATAGTTGACATCTGCTTCCCGTGACATCTTCTCTTTCAAATATCGCACATCTGCATTCACTACCAATGTTACAGTAGGAACGCTACTGAATCGGCAATTGTAATATCTTTGATACTTCTATTGGTACTGTACGTGGAACACTGTGACATACCGCGCCACAAAGTTCTTTTTTGCTCCTTTGCGTTGTCAGTTCTCGTTAATAATTGTATTGCATTAATGTTTAGTTGTTTACGTGCAGTTGGCGCTTGGCGTCCATGAAATTTACTGTAGATTACTTCTTCTATTCTCATTTGTGCTCAAATAAACAAGTAGAAACCTTTCAAAAGTGACTTTTAGTTTCTATCAATCAATCCATAGACACTGACTTGATTTGACCATGACAGGCCAGCAGCCGAAGGAACTACAGTATCCAACACAACCAGCCTCTTCTGCTACAGCTACCACCACTACCACCACTAGCTCCACAGCTACCTCCACGACAAATAGCATTCTTACTACTAGTCGAAGTAGTAGTAGTACCTCGTTGGCGACCACCACGAGAGGTTTGTTGGCCCTTCACGGCGGCCACCAAGAATCTCCGCAACCACACCTGCAAGGGTGCGGCAGTGGAAGCAGCAGCTCTGCCTCCTCTACGTGTAGTAGTATGAGGTCTGTCAAGAAGAGCAACACGAAACACCATGATCCTGCCGCCGCCGAGAGGACGGGAGAATGCGCCGAAAAAACCGCCATGAGAACTGGCAGCAGTAGCAGTGCATGTACAGCTACTACTGCTGCTAGCTCTTCTCTGCCGCAGCAGCAACAGGAGCATCAAGCTACCACCACCACCACTGAGGAGGACAATGATCAACAAGAAGACGCCCCGAGGACAAGCTTGTTGACGACTCCTCTACTACTACAAGAACGAGAAAGAGCACACCGAGACGGGATGTTGTTCCCGTCGTCGAGTGTGCGTCCAAGTTTGTTGCAGTCATGGTTCCATACGAGTGCTACCGGCAAAACGGGGGCCATGCCGACTGTGTTCGGGACGGCCACGACGGCCACGAAAGCCAAACGACGAGGAACCGATGCTGCCAACAAAAAGACGAATGCTTCCGTAGGTGCAGCCTTTGCCAATGCAACTACTGCAACTACTGCTGCACGAGGTACGCCAACAGCAGCCGAGGAAGAGGATGATTTGGCAGCGGTGGGACGGTTCTTGCGTCGGGGTACCTTGGTAGCCTGGGCCTTGTGGATGGTTCTCATGTTTGTCACCTTTCGGTATGCACCGGCCGATAGTTTCCAGCACTTGACACCCGGCGAACTGAAATCCACCAGTGTCATGATTATCTTGTTGGTCGTCACGAATGGATCACGACTCTTGCCACTGGCCATGCAACACGACAATAGTTTGCAGTTTTTGAAATCGGGCATCTTGGCGGGAAGTTTTTCCGTTCAATTCATTGCCTTGGTCAGTAATCTGACCATGGCCCTCCTGCCCACACCCATCATGGAGGATCCCATGTCGGGAATGCGCATTCATTTGGTCCGGTATGCCGCATGGGTACCCCTTTGTTTTCTCATGAGTAAGTAACATGGAAAATACACTTCAGAGCTTTTTCGCTCGCTATCTGACAAACTCACTCACTTGTTTGCTTTCGTTTCACAGCCTTCTTGACAGAGGCCATTGACATCCCACTCAATCGACGACAACAAAACAGTCATAAAAAGAGAAAAAACAACAAACATGATCATGATTCCAGTACTCGAATAGCCTGGTGGCATGCCTCGGCCTTGGGATTGAGCACCTTTGCCGGGTGGCTCCTTCCATTTTGTACCAACGCACTGGCATGGTGGACTACCATGGTTCTATCGTGGATCTTGTTTGGGGCACTCTATGTACGACTCTATCAACGATATCAAAGGTACAAGCATCTGAAACGACGACATGATCGTGCTCTCTTGCAAGCCAAGCATCAACAGTATCGTACCGACAATAACAACCAGCATCCAAGCCGACGACAACAGCAACGACCATCTGTTTCTTCCTTCAATCACAGTAATCCATTTCGACCACCATCCCATCGATCCATCAATGATTACAAAGAACAACGCGATCGTGCTTACTTTTCATTACAGCTCATTGTGTTGTGTACCATTACCTGGACGTTTATTGCCGTGGCCTTTTCGGTGGAATGTTTTTTGCCCAACCTGGTGTCCTCCACCAGCATTTGGGCATCCCCCGATCTGCCACTCATCACCGGCCACGTGTTGGAATCCTTGAGCAAAGTATGGTATTTGAGTTTGCAACTCAACGTGTACGATAAAATCTTTGACGAGTCCAACCGCGCGGTACGCCGATTGGAAGAACTCCGAACCCTCATGTCGGCCTTGTGGGAATCCTCCAGTGACATCATGGTGATTTGTGCCCGAACGGACAATATCATTCATGCCGTGGTATCTCCGAGTGCTCTTCTTCAGAGTCCACCCACAAATGATGACGACGACGACAGTGATGACGAGAGCGAGGATGACAACAACGACGACGACGACGACGATTCAGCGTTCTCTCTCTCGTTGTCCTTGCACGGTGGCCTTCATCAAGCTGTACTCGAGTCGTCTCTGTCCATCATGTTGGAAATCGTCCCAGCCACGGGCACCTTTTGTTCGTTTCCCGTAGACTTGAGCAAGCCGGTCACCCGAGTGGATGCGTCTACCATTCAACAAGCCCGAGAGTCATCCTGCAAACAGTTTGGAAGTATAACCGGATACCCTCATATGCTACAAGGAACGGCGGCAGAGAAAAATCTTACCACCATTGCTCATTTGGCCTACCAAGTCTGCGAGAGCAAGCTGTCGTCGGACGAGTACCTGTCCCAAGAAGCGGAATTGGCCATGACCGAGAACGAATTCTCGGCGGGTGCCAACTTGACGATAGGTACCAACAATACGTCCGGTAGCACCGAGCAAGAATCATGGATGTTACAAGACCTGTTTTCGACGTTTCCGGCGTATTCCAGTCAGTCACATCGAATCAAGTGTGAAGCCAAAGTCACACCCATCGATGCAGGAGCTTTGCTCTTGGTGTTGCGTGATGTATCGGAACGTTATGAACGATTCGAAGTTGAAAAGAAGCTGCTGAAAGAAGTGATTGTCCGAAAGAAGGATGCAGAAGCCATTCGTTTTACAAGACACGAAGTCAAGAATGGTCTTGTGGCAGCGATTGGTATTGTGGATTCGTTCAAAGAAGCCTACGAGAAGCAAAGGTTAGAGTTGGAGGAACTCAGGAAATGGAAGGAACAACAACAATTGGTGGCTGCTCAGGAGAATGAAAAAGCAGTAAACAGCGTGCAAGACGTTTCCGGCGATGATCTGGACTCGTACGTGACCGATCTAGATTCCACACTACGTCAAGTTTTGGACACCATCTTGGACAATGCCATGACCAGAGAAATCCTGTTTGAAGGTTATGTACCTCGACGAGAGTCAGTCAATTTGCCAGAGCTCTTGGAAAGTTCTCTCATGACTCGAACCTCGAATGACAACTCGTCCATGCAAGAGGATCGCTTTCCGATAGTCACCAAACCGGAGCTGTTTCCTCACTTGACTATTGATCCGCAACTGCTTCGCAATATTTACCAACACGCTGTTTCCAATGCCTGTAAATACGGCAAGGTTGATGGACACGTCAAAACCGTTCTCAACTACGACAGTGCATCAGCAACCTTTAGTATGGAGATCTTCAATTTGCCTGGATACAATCATGAACGCTTGGTTGCGCTATCCGCAGAGGATGTTGAATGCGTATTTACAGAAGGTACGCAGCTTCGAATCAACCAGTGTTTGGATACGGTGCAGGGTAAACTTGCGTCGGCACGTTCCGCGGGAGATGGTGCATATGTCATGCGAAAGGGAGCTGAATGCCTTGGAGGCAAATGCGAGATTCGCTTTGAAGAGCATGGTTCAACTTTCTCCTTTGCCTGCCCCGCAACCGTGTGCGAACAGTGGCTCCAAAACCAACGCGCTGCCGACGTCAACAACGAAGACGATAGCGCCGAAAAAGGACCATTTTCGCTTCCAGAGACAACATGGGCAGTTGTCGTGGAAGATTCGGTGATGCAACACAAATTGTTGGATCGGTTTCTGAAGAAGGCAGGCATTGCCAATGACCGCTTGATTGCCCTTGGAAAGACGCCCCAAGAAATTCTCCAGTTTACCGAGAAGATACGAGAAGCCTTGAAAGATCACCCCGACGATAATTTTTTGATGATTATTGACGAGAACCTTGATGTGGTGGAAGGTGGCGCTGTCACGAAGACGGTTTCAGGTTCTTTCTCCATCCAAGAGCTCTTGAAATCTTTATCACCTGAAGACGAAAGCCGAGTTTTAGCATTGATCCGCAGCGCCAACGACTCGGTTCAAGAAGTTGAACTCTATCAGTCGCGTGCACACGGCTTCTTACTGAAAGGCCCCATCAAGAAAGGGGGCCTGCTCGACGAAATCAAGCCCTGGTGGATTCGTCGATTCATGTCTAAACCTCCTGCACGTTCAGGAGAGGGGAAAGGCCTACGGCGAAAAAGCTCCTCATTGTCTTCGTCCTCCGAGGATGGCTTAGGATTGGCTCGCGAGCGCATCACGGACTTATCTCGGGAGATCGACACACTCTGCAACGTCGATGACTCCTCCGTGAGTAGCGACGAGAACGATGATGTCATCAGCATCCCACAGAACAGTGACAATGATTCGGAAAATGGAAGCAATGACGGATTGCCACCGCCACCTCCCCGCATGTCGGCGATAGCGGGTGGTTTCATGGACTGGCCTTCTATCCGATACAAACTTATGTTGTTGAATGTGGATCTCAAAACCCACTTGGATCGCGACAATTTTGCTTTGGCGGCCAATTCGATCGACGAGATTACTAACAGCTCAACAAGCTGCTTCCTGCCACAAGACTTGCAACATCGTTGGTCGGATATCCGGGAACTTATCTTCCGAGAATTGCAGTCTAGCCACAAAACTTCCAAATGAATTGAGGTGAGCAACCACTTGCAGGACAATTGCACAAACTACAGGGGCCTACTGGTGGGTTGCGAATCGTGAACACGAAATTTTCATAATAGAAACAACGCTAGCTAAATAACACTAATAAACCTCTTTTGGATCAATGACGGGATGCAAAAAATCAAGCAAGTATATTGTACCAAAACAACTAGCCAGCAATTGTCTCTTTCGAATTCATTTCGCGCTGTTTTTATCCAAGAGGTGTGAGCCACCTTTCATGGCATTCACGCCTCTCTTCTTTTGGCCTGCACCTGTGGAGCCTATACTCAATTCTTACTGGCGTCTCCGCTCCACTTTGAGCAGCAGTTTGAGCAACAGTCTGCATGTACAATTTGACACAATTACCGTGACAGCATTCACGGGTTGCTTCAAAGTAACTTTCAAAATTGTAGCCTCTGGTTGTCGATGCTCTCTTGAGTTCTTACAGCTTGCGTTCCGCTTTGGGGGCATCTTTGGCTCTGCCTTCCATTTCCATATCTTCTCAAGCGAGTCAATCTTTGTACCCTTTACATGTCTTGGCAATCTTTAAAGATGGAAACATTACCAAATCTTCTGAAAAAAGGTCTTGATCTTCTCTTCTGTTGACGCCCATTGCTGTATCGCCCTTCTGCTTAAGAGTCAATTGCTTCTTCTTTTCTTTTCTGGTGCTTCATTTTCTTTGTGATGTTTTGGCTGAGGTAGCAAAGTGATTAACACGAAACATGTGCCCTGCCATTTTTTTTCTTCTCTGTTTGAGTTGCCGCTTTCCTTTTACTGTCATGTCATTAGCATGCACTTCTTCCTAGATTTCTACCAGCAGTGAGCATTCATTCTTAGTCAACTCCAATCGGACTCAAAACAACTTAGAAATCACAGCTCTGATGAATGACAGCTTTTCTCATCCATCTTCCAGAAACAAAAGCCATAGCTGATTCTTGTGCAGTTCCTATGATTGTGGCAGACCATTGGGCACAAGTTGTCCAGAGAAACATTCTAGCTTCTTGTTGATTGCATTGGCCCTTGGGCCCTTGTCAGAACAGTTGGATGTGACCTCATTGAGTTTCCTAGTGAGGTCAGTGTGTCTTGTTCACGAGGCTCTGTCGACACACCAGATGAAGTGCAGCCTGCACATCAAAGTCATCAATGACATTTTTATGTGCTCCCAGCCGGATGCTTAGCTAGCTGAGCTTCATTGGGCGATGGCCATCAAATGTGCGCACGCACACCATGTTAAATGTTGGAGCTCTTGTGTCCATGTTGTTGCTGTTCTTTTGCTGACAACATGCAAATCAATGAAAGTGTTGGTCCAAATTGTGGTTTCCCTGCAGAGACTTGAGCATCTGTTGAATTGTTCATCAAAAACACAACATGAATCAAATTTGGCACCTGTGTTTGCTGCAATGTCTGGATGACATTTATGTCTGCATGACTGTCGCCCAAAATGTGGTGGAAAAATGAGCACGACCAGCATGACAATTGAAAAATGTGTCAAACAGCATGGGGTTAGCAATTGCACAAGTTTGACCCTTTGTTTTACATTTTTGCTGTTTTTGGAAATGCTCCTTTGAATGCCTCTGTCGATTTTGACAAGATGAAACATTGTGAAACCATCCATTGTCAATTTGCCAGCAAGAATGGAATATTGTACACGTTAAAAAGTCACAAGATAGATGAATTGTTCAAGAACAGTTATTGCTATTGAAGGGTGGGGGTTGAGCTGGAGCTAATTCCACAGACTGCTAGCACTAGGTAGTAGCTAGTAGAAGCTGCTGTTGTTTTGATTTTTTATGGGCACGGAAATTCGCACATGGACGCACACAAAACCAACTGGTGGTGCAGCGGACAGGCTGCGATGCAAAACCATGCACACGACCGCAAAACGACCATGGCACTACAAAC
>ENA-ORBV01007078-ORBV01007078.1-microbial-mat-metagenome-genome-assembly--contig:-NODE-7078-length-19413-cov-8.836574_pt1 | contig 19413 bp, 16 predicted proteins | sample MGYA00237777_ERZ505514 | MGnify/ENA primary metagenome ERZ505514 (study PRJEB26160, sample SAMN06269048) | microbial mat metagenome | isolation source: Oligotrophic lake microbial mat | place... | reverse complement strand
GGATGCGCTTGAACATAGCGGCAGGCTTTGTCCGCAGATTACGCAGATCACGCAGATGAGCGCGCCATCGGGCGGCTGGGCGTGGGCGGCACGGAAATGGACCGGTAATCTGCGTAATCTGCGTAATCTGCGGATAAGTTAAGTTAAGTGCGGGCGATAGCTACTTCAGCTTGGGGATAACGTGCTCGCCGTAGGCTTTGATCCACTCGGCCTGGTTGCGGCCCACGTTGTGAACGTAGATCTGGTTGAAGCCGAGGTCGATGAAGCCCTGGAGGTGAGCGCGGTGGGCGTCGAGGTCGGGCGTGATCAGCACGCGGCCCTTGAAGTGCTCGGGGCGGACGAGCTTGGCCATCGCGGCGAAATCCTCGGGGGCGCGCACGTCCTGCTTGGGGAAGTTCATGCCGCCGTTGGGCCACTCAACTAAGGCGCTCTGCATGGCCTCCTGCTCGCTCTCGGCCCAGGAGACGTGAAGCTGGAGCAGCTTGGGCATGGTTGAGGGATCTTTGCCGGCTTCTTTTGCACCAGCGTCGAAGTTGGCGAGGATGGCACGCAGCTTGTCGGGGGCGGCGCCGGGGGTTATCAGGCCGTCGCAGGTCTTGCCGGCCCACTTAAGCGTCTGGGGGCCAGTGGCGGCGATGTAGACAGGCACCGGCTGCTCGGGGCGGGTCCAGAGCTTGACCTTGTTCATCTTGAAGTAGCTACCGCGATAGCGCAGCTCCTTGCCGGAGAGCAGACCCTGGATAATCTCGGTGGCCTCCTGGAGCATCTCGAAGCGCACGAGCGGCTCAGGCCACTCACCGCCGACGACATTCTCGTTGAGCAGCTCGCCACTGCCGAGGCCGAGCCAGAAGCGGCCGGGGAACATGGCGCCGAGGGTGGCGGCGGCGTGGGCGATCACAGAGGGGTGGGTGCGAAAGCTGGGGCAGGTGACGCCAGGGCCGAAGTCGCCCTTGGTGGCCATGCCGAGGGCGCCCATCCAGCTATAGGCGTAGGCGTTATGGCCCTGGGCGGGCACCCAGGGCTGAAAGTGGTCGGCGGCCATAACACCCTGGAAGCCGTGCTGCTCGGAGAGCGTGCAGTGCTCGATCAGCTCGCTGGGGTGAAACTGCTCCAGGGCGGCGGAGAGTCCAATCTGTACCACGCGTCATTTCCTTTCCTATCGGCTTGTACAGGGTAGTATACACCGTGGTGGGAGGCGATGGCCGCGAACCGTTTGGACCGCGAACCGCGCGAACGCGTGCGAACGGCGCGAACGCGAACCGTTTGGACCGCGAACCGCACGAACGCGTGCGAACGGCACGAACGCGAACCGTTTGGACCGCGAACCGCACGAACGCGTGCGAACGGCGCGAACGCCCCACGCGCATGGCCGGTTTCGCGGTGGTTCGCAACCGTTCGCGGCTTCGTGATCCAAAGGGCTGATGGATCATCCCTCGCATTTTTGCAGCTCGCTGAGGTAGGCGTCTAGCTGATCGAGGCGCTCTTGCCAGAGCTGCGCGAATGGTGCGACCCACTCGTGAATGGGCCTGAGGCCCTCGCTGTTGAGCCGGTAGAGTCGCTGCTGCCCCGCGCCACGCACGCTGACCAGGCCGACCTGCCTCAAGACGCGCAGGTGCTTGGAGGCCTGCGGCTGCTTGAGGCCGAGCGACTCGGCGGTGTCGTTCACGGAGCGCTCGCCCTGCGCGAGCAGCGTGAGGATGGCGCGGCGCTGCGGCTCCGCGACTGCGTTGAAGACGTCTGAGGTTGTTGCGAGGCGTGCCATACTTATATTATATGCCTATATGGGAATATGTGAAAGCTGGCAAAGGGCGCCCACGAGGGGCGCCCAGACGGGCGCCCCTCCTACGTGAGCACGGCTGCGATCTCGGCGAGAATGGCGTGCTCTTTGGGGCTCACCTGCTCGCCGCCGATGCCGAAGAAGCCGCCCTCGGCGGCGGCGCCCGCCACGGCCTGCGCGAGCTCCAGCAGCCAGGCCCGCAGCTCGTTTGCGAGGGCGGGGGGCGCTTTGAGCGTAAGCAGCGCGTTTGCGGCGCGCAGGGCGGCCACGGCGGTTGCGGGGTCGCTCCCCAGCGCCATAATATCCACCTGCTCGATCGCGGCGTCCTCGGGCTTTTTGCCGGTAAACGCCTCGAAGCGTCCTTTGAGGGTGATCAGCAGGGCGGCGATAAGCGGGTTGGCGCGTCGGGTCTCGGCGGCCTGCTCGAAGCTCTTCACGGCGGCCGCGATCTCCTGGGAGATGCCCAGAGGGCCGTTGGGGCTCGCCCCGATCACCGCCGCGATCACTGCCACTGGTGCGCCAACCAGCGTCGCCCACTCCGCATCGGTGTAGTCGTCTCGCTCGCTCATAGATTTCCTCCCCGTGTGTATGCTGCGGCCCAGCCCAGGCGCAGCAGCTTGACCCAGAGCCAGCCGAGCACGGCCGCCTGCTGTAGGATCGGGGCGGCCCAGCCCGCGCGCCCACCGAGCGCGCCGTAGGCTGCGGCAATGGCGGCGTGGAGCAGCAGGCCGAGTCCCGCGAGCGCCAGCACGCCCAGGGGCTGCCGCATAATTGAGCGCGCCCCGGCGCCCAGGGCCGCCAGCGGGCTGGGCCTGCCGCTGGCTACGGCGGCGGCGCGTGCGTACTCGCCCCACAGGCCAACCAGCTGGAGCAGCCCGAGGGCGGTGAGCGTCGCGGCGGTGAGGCCGCCTACCATGCCTACTAGGATTGCCGCGCTTATGGCGAGAACGGCCAGCATCAGCAGCAGCGCTCCCAGCCCCGTGAAGCCCCAGAAGTAGCGTCGGCAGCCGGGCCAGAACGCGCCGCCCGCCCAGGCGCTCAGGATGCCGCCGCTGAACAGGTTGTAGGCCGCCGCGTAGGCCAGCGCGGCGCCAAGCGTGAGCAGCGACCAGAGCAGGGCAACTGGCGTAACGGCGCCTGCGTCGGCGATGAAGAGCATGGCCAGGGCGTCATTCGTGCCGGCGGCGAGGTCGTCGAGCAACGGCCCGGTGCCGCCCGCCAGGGCCGCCGGCCAGGCCTGGAGCAGGCCGAGCAGCAGTGCGGCGAGGTAGAGCGGCAGCGCCAGCCGCAGCTGCGCCGCACGCAGCAGGCCGTCGCGCAAGGCCTGAAGGAAACTACGCATGCGCTCTTACCCGAAGAGCCCGAGGCTCTGGATGATCAGCTGGGTCCAGAAGGCGAGGCGGGCGGCGAACCCGGCCTGTGGCAGCAGGCGCAGCTCGGCGTAGGCGCCATTGTCGCGCCGGTCGAGCTCGGCGTAGAGCTTGTGCTCGGGGTCCACCACCACGGCGCGCACGGGGTCGGCGGCGGGGAAGCTGAGCTCCAGAGGCGCGGCGCCGCCGTCGTGCGCAAGCAGCTGCGTGCGGCCACTGGCGAAGCGCACCAGCACCTCGGCGGGCACGGGGATGGCGCCGCTGCGCTCCACGCGCACGCTGCTGCCGTCGGGGCCGTTGACGATCGGCATGGCGCGGTAGCCGATCATGCCGGTGCCGCCGATGTAGTCGTCGAAGAACCAGCCAAGCTCGCCGAGCTCGGCCTCCATGGCGGCGCGGAAGTCGGCGGCGGTGGGGTGGCGGAAGCGCCACTTGGCGAGGTACGCGGCCATGGCGGCGCGGAAGCGCTCGGTGCCCACCACGCGCTCCAGCGTGAGCAGGCCCACCGCCGGCTTGCTGTAGACGGCAATCGCGTACTCGCTGTCGTACTCCCAGGCTGGCAGATCAGAGCGCACGCCGGGGCCAGCCGCGTAGCTGGCGAGATCGTACACGGGGGCGCTGATGGCGCCGAAGCCGAGCTCGCGGCCGGACTCCAGCTGGTAGCGTATGCCGCTGTACTCGGTCAGGCCCTCGTCGAGCCATGGCTCGCGGCCCTCGTTGGTGGCGGTCTGCATGGGCCACCACTGGTGGGCGATCTCGTGGGCGACGACTAGTTCGAGGAAGCCGGCGTCGGGCTCGGCGCCGAGGGTGCCGCCAGTGATCAGGGTGGGGTACTCCATGCCGCCCGCGCCGCCCGCGCTGGCTGGAACGTCGATCAGGGTGAGGCGCGGGTGCGGGTACGCGCCGAACCACGCGCTGTAGGCGGCGAGGGCGCCCACGGCCACGTCCAGGTAGCGCGCGGCCGCGCCGCCCTCACGGGGAAGGTCGTAGAGCACAATCTCGGTGGGGCCGGACTGCGCCGTATGCGTCACGAAGTCGGGCGAGGCGGCGAAGGCGAAGTCGGTGACGCCCTCGGCCAGGAAAGGCCAGATGCGCGCTGCGCCGACTGTCCTCGGCCCAGCAGATGGGACACCCACACCGGCCACGATGTACTCGGCGGGGGCCGTGATCTCCAGCTCGTAGCGCCCGAAGTCGTGGAAGAACTCGCTGTTGGCGTGCCATGGCTCGGTGTCCCAGCGGCCCGCGTGGTAGACGGCCATTTTGGGGTACCACTGGCCGACCATGAAGAAGCTGTCGTCGCGGCCGCCGTAGCCGGTGCGCGCGAAGACGCGCGGCAGCAGGCTCTCCCAGGCCACTTCCAGCTCGACAAGCGCGCCGGGTGCGAGCGGCGTGGGCAGGGGCACGCGCAGCAGCGTGTCGGTGAGCGTGCTGGAGGCCAGCAGGTCGGGGCCACCGCGCAGGGCGAGGCGGCTGAGCGTGATGTCGCCACGGCTGTCGGCGGAGTCGAAGCCGCGATGCGCGCCGCCAGACTCGCGCAGCCAGAGGCTGTCGGGGGTGCTGAAAGCCTTGAGATAGAGGCGGATCCAGAGCTCGCGCAGGGTGTCGGGCGAGGGGTTGCGGTAGGCGATCAGGCCCTCGCCGCGCACCGTCTTGGCGGCGGGGTCGAGCGTGACGCGCAGCGTGTAGGAGGCGACATCGGGCGGTGTGGCGGCGCGCGGCGGTGGGGCCGAGCGCGGCGGCGGCGCGGCGGCGAGCAGGAGCGGGGCGAGCAGGATGCTGAGGAGGATCAGCAGATAATTGTGGCGCATAGCAGTTTTGTAGGAGTCAGCACTCAGCACTATGATAGCGCAGATTAGGCTGCGCCACCGCGCGAACTGGGCGCTGCACAGGCGCAATGCTCTAACACACCTGTGCGTATCGGCCAACAGGCCCATGCAAAGAGTCCCATTGTTCGCTATAATGAGGGCAGCCATGTAGTCAGGAGCCAGAGGGCAGCGCGCCGCAACGCAGCGGCCGACGGTCGTCTGCTGCTGGCTACAAGTTTGAATCCGCAGCCCACACACCGGAAATAGTATGTCGTTTCGCGTAGAGGCGCCCTACAAGCCAAGTGGCGATCAGCCCCAGGCGATCGAGAAGCTCGTGCAGGGGCTTAAGAACGGCTACCGTCAGCAGACGCTGCTGGGGGCTACTGGCACGGGTAAAACCGCCGTCATGTCGTGGGTCTTCGAGCAGACGAAGCGCCCAACGCTCGTGATGGCCCATAACAAGACGCTGGTCTCGCAGCTGTGGGCGGAGTTCCGCGACTTCTTGCCGGACGCTGCGGTGGAGATGTTTATCTCCTACTACGACGAGTACACGCCCGAGGCGTATGTGCCGTCGAAAGATCTCTACATCGAGAAAGAGGCCTCGATCAACGAGGAGATCGACCGCCTGCGCCACGCGGCAACCCAGGCGCTCTTTACGCGCCAGGACGTGCTGATCGTCGCGTCGGTCTCGGCGATCTACGGCCTCGGCTCGCCCCACGACTACGGCCAGGTGGTGATCCCCATCCGCCAGGGCGAGATCCGCAACCGCGACAAGCTGCTGCGCCAGCTGATCGACCTGCAGTTCCAGCGCAACGATATTGACTTCCATCGCGGCACCTTCCGCGTGCGCGGCGACACGCTCGACGTGATGCCCGCCAACAGCGAGACGGCGCTGCGCGTGGAGTTCTGGGGCGACGAGATCGAGAAGATCAGCGAGTTCGACCCGCTCACCGGCGAGCTGCTGCTCACCCGCGTGAGCGTGGACATCTACCCCGCAAAGCATTTTGTCGCCACCAAGGAGAAGCTCGCCGTCGCCGTGAGCGGCATCCAAGACGAGCTGGGCGAGCGCCTGCGCGAGCTGGAGAGCGGCGGCAAGCTGCTGGAGGCGGCCCGGCTGAAGCAGCGCACCATGTACGATCTGGAGATGCTGTCCGAAGTGGGCTACTGCTCCGGGATCGAGAACTACTCACGCCACATGGACGGCCGCTCGCCTGGGCAGACGCCCTGGACGCTGATCGACTACTTTCCCGACGACTTCCTGCTCTTCGTAGACGAGAGCCACATCACGCTGCCGCAGGTGCGCGGCATGTCGCTCGGCGACCGCCAGCGCAAGGGCACGCTGGTGGACTACGGCTTCCGGCTGCCCTCGGCGGTGGATAACCGCCCGCTCCAGTTCGACGAGTTCGAGCAGCATATCTACCAGGCGATCTACGTCTCGGCCACGCCGGGGCCATTCGAGCGCCAGCACTCCGAGCAGATCGTGGAGCAGATCATCCGACCGACCGGCCTGCTCGACCCGGTGATCCTTGTGCGGCCCTCGAAGGGCCAGGTAGACGACCTGATCGGCGAGGTGCGCACGCGTGTCGCCAAAGGGCAGCGCACGCTTGTCACCACGCTCACCAAGCGCATGTCGGAGGATCTGTCCGACTACCTCAAGGAGATGGGCATCCGCACGATGTATCTGCACGCCGACATCGACACGCTGGAGCGGGTCGAGATCCTGCGCGATCTGCGGCTGGGCGTGTATGATGTAGTGGTGGGTATCAACCTGCTGCGCGAGGGCCTGGATTTGCCGGAGGTGAGTCTGGTGGCCATCCTGGACGCCGACAAAGAGGGCTACCTGCGCTCGGAGACCTCGCTGATCCAGACGACGGGCCGGGCCGCGCGCCACCTCGAGGGCCAGGTGATTATGTACGCAGACCATATGACGGCCTCGATGGACGCGGCGATCAAAGAGACCCAGCGCCGCCGCGACATCCAGCTGGCCCACAACATGCGCAACAATATCACGCCGGTGGGCATCTCAAAGGGTGTGCGCGATCTCACCGACCGCATCAAGCGCATGGCCGAGGAGCGCGGCGAGTATAAGCTGGACGGCAAACATGTGGCCCAACCTGTGCTCAGCGAGATCCCGCGTGACGAGATTCACAAGCTGATCAAGGATCTTGAGAAGCAGATGAAGCAGTCGGCCAAGGATCTCCAGTTTGAGAAGGCCGCCAGCCTGCGCGACCAAGTGGTAGAGCTGCGCAAGACGCTCGCGCTCGACAAGTAATGCAAAATGCAAAATGCAAAATGCAAAAGTAATCCGTTTACGGCACTCTCAAGGGAGTATGGAATGTAAAATGCAACAGTGAGCCACAAGTAGCGCACCATTTTGCATTTTGCATTTTGCATTAGTTATGGCAGTCCAGGTCTGGATCGGCGAGAAGCCAGAACACCCCACCGAGCGACGCGCGATCGTCTCGCTTGCCCACGGCCTGGACAAGCTGGATGGACTCTACCTTATCCTGGCCAACTTCAGCGTGGGCGGGCGCACAGTAGATCTGGTGATCCTCAAGCACGACGCGATCTTCATCGTGGAGCTGAAGCACTGCGACGGGCGCGTGATCGGCAGCGTGAACGGGCCGTGGTTTGTGGAGGGGCGCAACGGCGAGCGCAAGCGGCTGAACCCCGGCCGCAAGAACCCGTACAATCAGGTCATCTCCTACTTCCACGCGCTCACCAACTTCCTCAACGAGCACCGGCGCGCGTTCCTCTCGGCGCAGAAGGCCAACGATATCGACTTCCGCACCTGCAAGCGCGTCGTCGTGATCGCGCCCACCATGCAGGAGGGCTCCGAGATCGAGCTGGACTGGAAGGTCGAGCTGAAGGGCATGGACGAGCTGCCCGCCTACCTGATCACGGAGCGCTCGTCGGAGATCGAGCTGACCGACGAGGAGATGCTGGCGATCCCGGAGCTGCTGCACTGCACGCCGTGGCACGAGATCAACACCGTGATCCGGGGCGTGATCCCGGACACGACAGCGGCGACCGAGCAGGCAAACGAGGCGGATACGGCCCTGGACGAGACCGCGCTTGCGGACGCTGCCGAGGCGGCGCCGGCACTAGCGGCGCCAAATGCGCCCATTCTGCCCGACGAGCCCGCCCTGAGCCTCCCCTCCGCGCCTGTCTCCCAGCCTACCTTCTGGAAGCGCGCCCTGCGCGCCCTGGGCACTACCACGGGCCGGGTCGCAGTGGTGTTGGCGGCGCTCACGGGGCTGCTGCTTGTGGCGCTGCTGCTGCGCCCCACGCGCATCGTGCCCGCCGCCGACTCGCCCCCGGCACCGCTCGCCGACGTTACGGGGGTGCCAGCAGGCGGGGCAGTAGGCGCCGCAGCCTCGGCCACAGCCAGCAACTGCCTCTGGTCTGGCTACCAGCTAGTAGGCAAGCGCTACGACCAGGCGAGCCGCAGCTGGCTGAGCATCGCGGAGGGTGGCAGCGCCACCGCTATTATGCCGGAAGTTGTCGTGGCGCTCGAGCAAGTCTCCACCTGTAGCGACGAGATCCGGCTAACCTGGAGCGTGCAGAACAACTCAGACCGGGCCGTGGAGTTCCCGCTGCGCAGCGACAACATCCGCGTGAGCGACAGCCTGGGCAACGAGTACCAGATCGACGACGACGCCTCATCGCCGCAGGCGGTGCGGGTGGAGCCGGGCGGCCAGGAGCGCGGCACGGCCGTGTCCGGGCGCCCGGTAAGCCGCAGCGCCACGACGCTGCTAGTGCGCCTCAAAGATCAGCCCTTCGGCGAGGCGAGCTTCCTGGTTGCGCTTGGGCCGTGAGCCGTCTGGACCACGAATGGCGCGAAGGGGAACGAACGGCGCGAACATGCAAGCGCGCCGACGTGGCCGGGTTCGCGGTGGTTCGCCGCCTTTCGCGGTTTCGTGATCCAAAGGGCTCGGGCTGACCTACCCACCGTATCATCGTTGCAGCTCCGCAACCCGCGCGCGAAACGCCTCCGAGACAGGCACGCTGTGGCCGGCCTTGTAGTCGTAGGCCACCAGGACGGTGCGGCCGGTGGCGAGCAGGGCTGCGTCGCTGGCGCGCGCTATGGCGTACTCCATCACGAAGCTCTTGGTGCCAAACGAGCTGACGCGCACGCCGACGGCCAGGCGGTCGCTGAAGAAGGCTGGCGCCCGGAAGCTGATCGTCGACTCGGCGAGGATCATGGCCAGCTGATCAAGCGCCTCCCCCGTGAGCAGCTGGTAGTAGGCGATGCGCGCCGACTCCAGATAGGTGGCGTAGACCGCGTTATTCACATGGCCGAGGGCGTCGAGGTCGCGGAAGCGCACCTGCTCCCAGAAGACAAACGGGTAGTCGGCCACGGGCGCTGGTACACTGGTCATGGGGGCTCCTGGTACTTGTGCAACGGTGTCAACAACGTGTGGTAAAATAGCGGGCGTTCGGATCAGCACGAAGGTGAGCCAATGGCCGAGAGCAAGGGCACGATCTTTATCATGGACGATGATCTGGCGTTGCAGACCGTGCTCGAGTACGCGCTGCGCGGCGCTGGCTACGACGTGGTGCTTGCGCCTGACGGGCAAGAGGGCATGCGGCTGCTAGAGAACCTCGTGCCGAGCCTGGTGATCAGCGACATTATGATGCCAAACACGGACGGCGTCGAGGTGTTCCAGAAGATCAAAGAGCGCCTACAGGACAGTGGCATCCCAATTATTATTATGACCGCGCTAAATCGCAAGCCCTGGTTCGCAGATCTCGAGGCTGAGGGCGCGGTGATCTTGCAGAAGCCCTTCGAGATAGACAAGCTGATCGACATGATCAACGTGACGCTGCTGTAGCGCGGTGCAGCGCGTTGCCCGAACCGCCCACCGCTTATGGCCTACTGCTCGCTCATGTTCCAGCGCAGATAGGCCTCGATAAAGCCGTCGATCTGGCCGTCGAGCACAGCCTGCACATTGCTCGTCTCGTACTCGGTGCGATGATCCTTCACCAGGGTGGAGGGGTGCAGGTAGTAGGTACGCATCTGGCTGCCGAAGGCGGCGTCGCGGTAGGCGCCGCGCAGGCGAGCGCGCTCCTCAACCTGGCGTTGCAGCTCCCGCTCTAGTAGGCGCCCGCGCAGCACGCGCAGGGCCGTCTCGCGGTTCTGAAGCTGCGAGCGCTCGTTCTGGCAGGTGACGACTAGGCCAGAGGGCAGATGGGTAATGCGTACCGCCGAGTCGGTGGTATTCACACCCTGGCCGCCATTACCACCGGCGCGAAACACATCCATACGAATATCCTCGGGCCGAATCACCACCTCGGGGGCGTCGTCCACCTCGGGCAGCACATCAATGCGGGCGAACGAGGTCTGGCGAGTGTGGGCGGCGTTGAAAGGGGAGAGGCGAATGAGGCGATGGACACCAGCCTCGGCGCGGGCGTTGCCGTAGGCGTACTCGCCGCGCACCCCCAGCGTGGCGCTCTTGATCCCGGCCTCATCGCCAGCGCTCTGATCCACGAGCTGCACGGTGAAGCCACGCGATTCGGCCCAGCGCGTATACATACGCAGCAGTATCTCGGCCCAGTCCTGGGCGTCGGTGCCGCCCATACCCGCCTGGATGGAGATGAAGGTATTGCGATCATCGTAGCGACCGCCGAGCAGCAGGCCAAGCTCGTGGCGCTCAAGGTCGGAGCGCGCCGTGCGCAGCTCTGCCTGGAGCTCATCGTACAGCGACGCATCGCCCTCGGCAGAGGCGAGATCGAGCAGCTCGGCCACACTGCTGAGCCGGCCCTCCAGTGTGGCCCACTGCTCTAGCTCGGCCTTAAGGCGGGTAAGGCGCTGCATGATCCCCTGGGCCTCGCGCGGGTCATCCCAGAGTGTGGGGCTAGCGGCCTGCTGATCCAGCTCGTCTACCTGAGCCTGCTTGCCGACCAAGTCAAAGATGCCCCCGGAGCAGCGCGAAGCGCTCGCGCAGGGTGGCCAATTCGCTGTAGAGATCTTGCATGCGCTGCTTGCTCCTGAGTAGGCCATCGGTTCCAGAGGCTCATGGTACCACAAGTTACCCAGACCCGTAGCGCTCCGCACCTGAGCGTGCCGTCACGAGGAGCGTTGCCAGCAGCATCTTCAGCCCTGTGCTTGCTCGCTGATGCGCCGCGCTGCGGCCCAGCCGCTCTCGATCGCCAGATTCACGCGGCCCTGACCCGCCTCCATATCGCCGGCCACAAAGAGTCCGGCCACGCCCGCCGTCGCTGCCGGGCCGCAGGGCGCGTCGCAGAGCGCGTAGCGCCAGCGGTGGGCGTCGGCCCAGAGCGGTGCGCCAAGCTCATCGCCAAGCAGCGCCTGCACCAGGCCGTGAACCTCCTCTACAGGCGCGGGCAGCGGCGTACCTTGCCCATACGTGCCCTTCGGCAGCGCGTCCCAGTGCGCCTCGCTCCAGCCCGGCGCCATCTGGGCCAGCAGCAGGCCCACACCCGCTGGGGCGCGCTCGGGCTTGGCGTGCTCGCAGGCCAGCCAGGCGATCGGGTGACTGCGGTCGCTGTTGACGGCGGCGTACCACGGCAGCTCGGGCCGCCGCGCGTAGGCTAGCGCCACGGAGAGGCAGGGCCGGTAGGCGGCGGGTGCCAGCGCGGCGAGCAGCGCGTCACGGGTTGCGGCCTCGATGGCGCTGGCCCCCAGGATCGCGGCGCTCTGCGGCGCGGGCGCGGTGAGCAGCACGGCGGCGAAGGGGCCGTATGCCTCATCCTCGCCAAGCAGCTCGTAGGCGCCGGGGCCGCCCCGCAGCGCGGAGATCGTCGTCTCGCGGCGCACCTCAAGGCCCTGGCCGAGCTGCCGCCCGAGCGCGCCGATCCCGCCCGGCCACGTCCAGCGCGGCTCGTCGTTCTGCGCGGGGTCGCCCGCTCGCAGCTGACCGGCGCGATCAAAAGCCCACACGGGCAGCGCAATTGCGTGGGCGCCCGGCGTCTCCGCAACCAGCGCCTGGAGCGCAGGCGTGGGCGCCTTCATCAGCTGGGCGCCGTGGTCGATCGCGCAGCCCGCGACGCGCCTGGTCGTCACGCGGCCGCCGAGCCCGCGACTCTTCTCGAACAGTGTCACCGCGTGCCCGGCGCGCTGTAGCTCGCGGCCCGCCGCCAGACCCGCCACGCCCGCCCCAATGATCGCAATCATCGCCATTACAAGCCTTTCGCGATCAGGCGCTCCAGCTCGCGCCGGTCGTCTGGGCCGTATGGGCCGATCACCGCGAGATGAAGGGCATCGTCGCGCATCAGGCGATGGGCCACGCGCTGCACATCATCCGCCGTCACTGCCTCCACCTCGGCCACCACTTGCTCCACAGGGATCACGTGGCCGTAGCGCAGCAGGTGCGCGCCATTGCGCGAGGCCACCGACCAGGTATCCTCCAGCGAGAGCAGCAGCCCGCCCTTCACCTGCTCCTTCACCATCGCCAGCTCGTCGGGCGTCACCCCGCCCTGGGCCAGATCGTGCAGGATCTCGCCGGCGAGCGCCACCGCATCGCGCAGGGCCTCCGGGTCGACGCTGCCGTACACCACCCACATCCCGGCGTCCGAGAGGTCGTTGTGATAAGAGCCGACACTGTAAGCGAGGCCGTGCTCCTCGCGCAGGAGCTGGAAGAGCCGCGACGACATGCCGCCACCGAGGATCGAGTCGAGCACCTGGAGCGGGCGGCGGTCGGGATCAGCGTAGGAAAGGCCGGGCAGGCCGAGGCAGAAATTGCCCTGCTCGGTGTCACGGGCAAGCAGCGAGACGTGCGGGCCGGGGCGCGGCACAGGGCGCGGCTGCGGGGCCGTGGGTGCGCCCATCGGCATCGCGCCGAATGCGGCGCTCACCGCCTTGCAGGCCGTGGCGGCGTCGATATTCCCGGCCACCGAGATCACCATGTTGGCCTTGTTGTAGTGGCGCTGCCAGTAGCTGGTGAGGTCGGCGTACGTGATGTTGCCCACTGTCTCCACGCTGCCGGCGATGTCGCGACCGAGCGGGCTGTCGGCCCACATCGTCTGCTGGAGCAGCTCATGTACAAGGTCGCCGGGCGCGTCTTGAAGCCCGCGGATCTCCTCGATGATCACGCGGCGCTCCTTCTCCAGCTCGCCGAGGTCGAAGAGCGGGCGCAGCACCATGTCGCCGAGCACCTCGACGGCGCGATCCAGATGAATCGTGGCCACCTTGGCGTAGTAGACCGTCGACTCGTAGGCGGTGGAGGCGTTGAGCAGGCCGCCGACGCCCTCGACGGCCTGCGAGATCTGGCGCGCGGTGGGGTAGCTGGCCGTGCCCTTAAAAAGCATGTGCTCGATGAAGTGGGCGGCGCCGCCGTGGGCGGGCGGCTCGTGGCGCGCACCGGCGGCCACAAAGCAGCCAATCGAGACCGAGTAGGTGTGGGGCAGCTCCTCTACAATGACGCGCAGCCCTTCAGGTGTGGTGATCAGCTCTTGCATAGGCGCTAGAATACCACACCCTAACGCGTCTCGCGCCAGAATTCCAGGAACTGTCCCGGTCCGCTGCCATCGCCGATCTGCGCCCGCTCCACCAGAAAGCGCTGCTCGCCCCCCGGCCCCCCCTGCCGCACGCTGAGCCGCTGCCGCCCGCCGCCGGGCGTTGGCAGCAGATCCACACGCAGCACCCCGCCGCGCTCCAGATCGCGCCACAGCTCGGCGTAGCTCAGGCCCACCACCTCGCGCGGGTGCGCCGCCGCAATGCTCTGGCAGAAGTGGCTATTCGCAGCCAGCACCTTCTCCTCGGCGTCTAGCAGTAAAATTCCCTCGTTCAGGCTGTCGAAGACAACGCGCAGCGTATCGCGTGAGCGCTGCACCTGGCGCGTGCGCTGCTCCACGAGCGCCTCCAGTGCACGCCCCTCCTGCTTCAGGCGTGTAACCAGCCCCATGCTGGCGCACGCCGCCGCGATCACGTGAGTGAAGACCGTGAGCAGCGACCAGACCGCCGCCGAGAAGCCACTACTATTGCCGTGAATCAGGGCGAAGGCGCCGATCGTGCCGCTGTGATGCGTGAGCGGCAGGGCCACAGCGTTGAGCGCGGGCGTAGGCGCGGTTGTAACGATGCGCTGGCCCGCCCACGCCAGCTGGGCGGCGCCCACGGCATGCGGCGCCAAGGCCGTCTCACGCGAGAGACCAAGCTCTGGGAGCACTAGCTTAAGCTTGCCAGCCTCGTCGGCGAGGAAGAGGAAGCCTGCCCGCGCCCCGAAGACGAGCGTGCTCTTCTCCTGGAGCATGGCTGCCACCTCGCCGGGGCTGCGCTCTGCGGTAAGAAACTGGCTCATCTCCAGCAGCGCCATAGCCTGATCGCGCCGCTGCCGCTCGCTGGCCTGGTGGCGCGCGGCGCTCAGGGCGACACCAAGCTGGGCCGACACTCCCTCCAACAAGATCAGGTCGTGGCTGCTAAAGGCGTAGGACAGCGCCCGATGAACCGTGAGCACGCCGAGCGTGGCGCTGGACTGGCGCACCGGGATGACGATCATGCTGCCGCTGCGGTGCTGCTCGCTAAACTGGAGCCAGCGCCTGTCACGCGCCAGATCGGAGAGCGCCACGCTGCTACCGTGGCGCAATACCCAGCCGGCCAGACCCTGCTCGACCACGTCGCGGGCGAGCTCAGGCGCCATCGCCTGCACCTGGCCATCCACCACGCTGTAGGCCAGTTCGAGGGCGCCGCCGGGCGCCACCAGCACAATGCTCGTACCGGCCACCACCAGGTGCGCGTTGATCGCCCGCAGCGTCTGCTCGACAATCGTCTGCGGGTCGAGCGACTCGCGGAACTCGATCGCCAGCTGGGTAAGCAGCGAGGTGCGGCGCATCTGGTCGTCGAGCATGCTCTGGGCGGCCGTAGGCGGCTGGCTATAGCCTGAGCGTAGCTGATCGTTGGCAGAGCGCAGCTCGCGCACAAGCTGGGCAAGCTCGCCGCGCGAGAGTGCCTCGATGTCGTCGGTATGGGTAGAGGTGGGCATGGCTTGTGAGTCTCTATTTGACGGTGGGCGATGGACGGTGGACGGTGCTGCCCCTACCGTCTACCGTCTACCCTCCACCGTCTAGCGAAGGGCAGTTTGCAGGTCGGCATAGGTGCGCAGCTCACCCACATCGATCCCCAGCCCAACAATGGTCTGGGCCACCTCGGGCCGAACGCCCACCAGTACCACCTCGGCGCCGAGTAGGCGCGCCGCCGACAGCGTGCGCAGCAGGCTCTGGGCAACGTACGTGTCGATCAGCGACACGCCTGTTATGTCAATCAGGAGCCGCCGCGCGGCCGTGCGCTCCACCGCCTCCAGGGCCTGGGTCTGCACCGCCTCCAAGCGTGAGCCGTCGAGCTCGCCGACGAGCGGCATCACCAGTGTGCGCCCGTCGAGCGGCAGCACAGGCACACTTAGGGCACGGATAGCCTCGCGTTGGCGGCTATTCTCATCTAGCAGGCGCTCCGCCTCGACGGCCCGCTGCTCCAGCGCGCCTAGTGCGATCTCTAGATCGGCGGTACGTTCGCGCACGGCCAGCTCCAGCTTGCGGCTTAAGCCCTCCAGCTCCCGCTCGCGGCTACGGCGAGCAGCCAATGCCTCGCGGGCCTGGGTGCGCAGGATGTCGATAAAACGGCCAAGCAGGGCAGCCAGAATGCTGAAGCTGACAAAAGACACGAGGGTAGTGTCTGTGCTCGCAACGGCGAAGCCGGCCCCTGGCGCCCCTACAGCAATCAAAAGTAGCGCGAGGCCAACGCCGAGGATGCTTGCCACACAGGTAAGCACCATACCACGGCGACCGGCCAATAGCCCGCCAATCGTGAGCGGCAGCGCATAGGCGAACAGGATCACTGCGCCGTCCACCAGAGTACTGCCGAAGAGCATCACACTCAGCACGACGATCAGCATACCTGCCGTGAGCAGCGCCGACCCTTGCAGACGCCCGCTACGCACTAGGGCCACCGCCACTAGCACGATGGCCACGCAGAGCAGTATCAGCCCAATCACTACAAGTGTCGCGGTGAGGGGGCGCTGCGACAAGAGCGTTACGGGCAGCAGCAGCAGCGCCACCCCAGCAATGCTCAGCTCCATCGTCTCCAGCAAAGCCGCGTTCCGGCGCTCAAGCGCGTCGGGGTAGGGCAGCCTTGCGTGCCAGTCCAGAAATTGTCGCCACATGCGCCGCCCTCCGCAGGCGCCGAACTACGCCCAGCAGGAGTATAGCATCCGACTCTATCCGAGAGGGAACAGGGGACAGGGGACAGGGAACAGGAAAGAAGTAAGAAGGAAGAGGGGACGAGCGAGGGGCGGTGAGCGATGCCCAGCCTGCCCAGCCTGCCCAGCCTGCCCGGCCCTGTCCCCTGTTCCCTTGCCCCTTACACGGCCTCGAGCCATACAAACTGATACGGCGTGAGGGTCAAGCTCTCGTCGGCGCTGAGCCGAAGCCCGCTGTTGAGATCGCAGAACTCGTAGCCAAGGCCATTCAGGCGCAGCCGATTGGCGCTGATCGCCTGAGGCCGCTCGCTGAAGTTTGCCACCACCGAGATGCGGCGACCGCCGTTAGCGCGCGTGTAGCCAAGCAACTGTGGGCTGCCTGTATCAAAGACTGTAAGGCTGCCGCCAGCCAAGGCGGGCTGCTCTTTGCGCATTGCGATCAGCCGCAGCAGCTCGTTGTAGATATAGCCTGCCGGCTCCGCCATGTCCGACCAGCGCCCGCCGTTCTCCCCGTGCTCCCAGTTGGAGGCCACCCGATGCACCCAGCGGCTATCTGTGGCCCTGGCCGGATCGCGGGCGTAGTCGTAGTCGTTGAGCATCGCCAGCTCGTCGCCGATGTAGAGCAGCGGGATGCCGCCCGCGCTGAGGATCACGCTGTGGAGCAGCAGGATGCGCCGGATCGCAAGATCAGTGAGGATGGGGTTGCGCTCGTGAAGCGCCTGCTCCAGGCCTGCCAGCGAGGCCAGGGTGCCGCTCACGCGGGCGTCGCCGGTGGTTGGGTTAGCCTGGAACGGCACACCGCGGGCGAACGAGCCAGGGTGGTCGCCCGTGTAGAATGCGTTCAGGAAGCGTCGGTGGCCCCACGGGTCGATCCCCACGGCCCGCGCATCATCGTCGTCGAAGGTCCAGCCGATGTCGTCGTGGCCGCGCAGGTAGTTCACCCAGGCGCAGCCATCGGCGATGCGCCAGCGCGTGGCGAGCGAGCGGGCCAGTAGGCGCACCTCACGTGTGGCCAGGGCCTCCCAGCAGAGCGCCATGAGCAGCGGGTTGTAGGAGAGCTGGGCCTCACCGAGATCGACATACTTCACCACCTCGTCGGGGTGGACAATCGCCTCGGACTTGAAGAGCAGCGCCGGGCAGGCGATGCGGGTGAGCGCGTTGTAGGCCTGGATGATCATATGGGCCTCGGGCTGGTTCTCGCAGTCTGTGCCCGTGCGCTTCCAAATGAAGGCCACCGCATCCAGGCGCAGCACCTCCACGCCCATGTTAGCGAGGAAGAACAGCTCATCGGCCATGGCGCGAAATACGGCGGGGTTGCGGTAGTTCAGATCCCACTGGAAGTTGTTAAACGTTGTCCAGACCCAGCGGCGCATGCCCTCGTCCCAGGTAAAGCTGCCACGGCGCACGCTGGGGAAGATCTCGCGCAGCGTGCGGTCGTACTGGTCGGGTAGGCTGCGATCCGCAAAGAGATAGTAGAACTCCTCGAACTCCGACTGGCCGGCGCGGGCCTTACGCGCCCACTCGTGCTCGTCCGAGGTGTGGTTGAACACAAAATCTACCACCAGGCTTATGCCACGCTCGCGCAGGGTGGCGGCCAGCTCGGCCAGCTCGGCCATCGTGCCAAGCTCGGGATTCACCGTGCGGTAGCTGCTCACGGCATAGCCGCCGTCGCTGTCGCCCTCGGGGGCCAGGAAAAGCGGCATGAGGTGCAGGTACGTAACGCCAAGCTGCTCCAGATAGGGCAGATGCTCACGCACGCCAGCCAGGGTGCCCGCGAAGAGATCTACATAGATCACCGCGCCGAGCATGCGCTGCGACTCGTACCAGCGCGGCTCGGCCTCGCGGCGGGCGTCCAGGTCGCGCAGGGGGGCGCTGCGGGCGGCCCAGGCGCGCGCGGCGCCAAGTAAGATCTGCTCCAGGTGATAGTAGAAGTCGTACTGGGTGCCGTAGAGGTGCAGCAGCAGCGTGAAGAGGCGCGGCCACTCGTGCTGGAGGCGCGCCTCCAGGCGCTCCCAGCCCGCAGGATCAGCCGCCCGCGCTTCGGCCAGCTCGACGCGCAGGCGCGGCAGTAGCCGCTCGATCGACCGCGCCGCCTGCGTCCGCGTCCAGTCCAGCTCGGGCATGATGCTTCCTTGCACAGATCGCGTTTGGGGTCTGTTTTGGAACTGGTTCCATTATAATGCAAAATGCAGAGTGCGCAGGGCTACGTGATGATACGGGCGGCGACTTGGCGGTAGAGCGCGGTGAGGGGGTGGTCGGGGAAGCGCAGGGCGAAGATGCCGGCAGAGGCGAGGGCCATCAGATCGTCGGAGTGGGGCAGCACGGCGGCCACCTCGGCGTTGTAGCTCTCCTCGACTCGTCGGCGCACCAGTGCGGCATCATAGCTCTGGGGCACCTTGTTTACGAGCAGCAGCAGGTGCGGAACATCGAGCTTGCGGGCCACCTCCACCGTCACGCTGGTGCCCTGGTAGTCCTGGCTATCGGGGCGCATAATGATCAGCAGCGTGTCGGAGATCGCGATCGAGAGTAGCGTCTCCTCGTTCAGGCCAGGGTGCGTGTCGATCAGCAACACATCGAGCTCGAAGGCCTCGATCAGGCGCTGGAAGCCCTCGTTCAGCGTGCCGGGGTCGTAGCCCTCGCGGATCACACGCGTGATCTCGCCGACCTTCACGCTGGAGGGCACCAGGAAGACCCGCCCGCTCACCGGGGCGCCAAGCTGGGCGGTGACGTCGTAGGCAGCGGCCTCGATCTCGCACTCGCCGCGCAGAAAATCGTTGAGCGCAAGCTTAATCCGCGCCTCCTCAAGGTTGAAGAGCACGTGGATGCCGGGCGACTGGATGTCGGTGTCGATCACGCCCACGCGGTAGCCCTCGGCGGCCAGTAGCGCCGTAAGGTTCGCCGTAGTGTTAGACTTCCCAGTGCCGCCACGGAACGAGTGGACCGAGATAATCGTCGCCATACCGCAGCCTCCAGCGCAGCCGAGTGGCTACTGTGCGGCCTTGATCTGCTCCACGAGCTCGACATACGCTCCCATCGCCGCGTCGCCGCCCGTGCCCTTCAGCTTGGCCCAGGCGTCGTACTTCAGGCGGCCCGTCATATCGAGGATGCCAGGGCGTGCGCCGCTCACATCGCCGACCGTGCCCTGCTTGTAGAGGGCGTACAGCTTTAGCAGCATGTTGTTCTCGGGGCGTTTGGGTAGCTGCTGTACCGCCTGCGCCGCCTGCTCGAAGCTTGCCTTCAGACTGTCTCTTATACACATCTCCGAGCCCACGAGACTAAGGCGAATCTCGTATGCCGTCTTCTGCTTGAAA
>ENA-ORBV01007077-ORBV01007077.1-microbial-mat-metagenome-genome-assembly--contig:-NODE-7077-length-19417-cov-5.940434_pt1 | contig 19417 bp, 12 predicted proteins | sample MGYA00237777_ERZ505514 | MGnify/ENA primary metagenome ERZ505514 (study PRJEB26160, sample SAMN06269048) | microbial mat metagenome | isolation source: Oligotrophic lake microbial mat | place... | reverse complement strand
CCTCTCTATTCGTCGGCAGCGTCAGATGTGTATAAGAGACAGCTACAAATTAAACCAAATATTCCCATTAACCCATGCACAGTGAAGTCTCTGGAACACAGATATCTACATTAAAAGGGTAATGTTATGTCAGTGGCCACCATCAAGATAAAAATATCTCAGAAACATTAAATCCACCCTACCAGCAGGAAGGAATCTAGTGAGGTTAATTCTCGTTTCTTCAATTGCCGAACCACGTTCTGTCATCCTATTACTACTGTAGTACGAATTATGATCGAAGGTGCAAAGGACTAACGACTAACTACGAACAATGCAAAGAGAGAGAACAAAAAAAGATGATTTCTAAAGCGAAAAATTTCTGCTAGCTACTAGCTAGGTAGTAGTAAAAGAACCATAGTGGTCAAGTAACCGGTATTATGGAGTCAAATGTACTGTAGGTAGTAGTTTAGGTACTTCTGGTCGTCCTGTAGTACTAGCAAGCTACTCCACTACTAGCTAGTAGTTATCAGTAAAATGTTGTGCAGAAAGTCAGAAAGTACAAGCCGGATGGACAACCACCGTCCTCCCCCAAAAGGAACTTTCTAACAACCAACTTCTTGTTCCCCTACCTACTACTAGCTAGCTAGCTACCTAATACAAGCAAGGTCAAGGGCGATAACACAGAACAGCTGCTACAAGCAGCAACTTCCCCCCAGAAGCAGGCTTTGTTGGCTTTCACTTTCGACGACGCCCGCAAATACGATGGTTGGCAACTACCACCACCGCACGCTGTAATACAATTACGATCCAGCTGGCGGCGGCGGGCCACTACTACAGTAACTAGCTAGTAGAGTAGTACGTCAAACTGCATGATGCAAGTGTACCACTGTAGTGGGCAGTAGCTATCGTACTTTATAGGCTTTACACTACTGTGGATGCCACGGCACATTTTCATGTTCTGTACTTTTTGATATTTTCTAACCTTGCTATACGTACAGTAATGCTCACCAAAACACTCTGGTCAAAGACCACAAATACGCTAGTAAATTCCATGCCGAGCTACTTGTGATCCCAGCTAACTAACAACTTCGCTTCTGTGTTCCTGAAGCTAGCTAGTAGGCCACGTGGCGCATAAATGCGATCACTAGGTAGCAACTACTGTACTGTAGTCCAGTCACAGGCTCATAGCAATACACGGCAAAACGAAAGAAAGTACGATCCAGCTGGCAAACACAGAACCAAAAGTGTACCACCCAATGTTTAGTTACTAAGTTGTAAGAGAAGAACATCTACAATGCTAATCATGCAAGCAGCAAGCAAGGCCGGGATCAGAATGATGCTACTGACGTAATGCATGTTCTATCCTTGAGGTTAGGGTGAAACAATTGTGGTGACGAGTTTATGTTCTCACTGGGAGGCCTCCGACCTCACCCAGGGTGTATGTTCGCTTCTTTATGATGAGATCATCTGTTACCTAAGACCAGTTTGCTAGTTAGATTCGTTGTGGGTGAAGCGGCTTTTCGCCTGGACGCGATTGCTTCTCTGTACAAATCACGGAGCGCTTTCTCGCCTACTGAGTCCAGCTCACGAGAACCGATTCCAGCGTATCTTCCTTGGGGTGTTGGGATGGAAGCTGCTTCTTTCTTCTCCCACCTTCCCTCGGCATAGGAATACCGATACCACTGCGTCTTCTCAATGGCAAAAAAGTAGATTTTCGGAACCTTTATGGAGATTGCCACTGCCACCGCCCAGCCAGTTCCTCCTCTAAGTTTGCCTTGAGCTGTTTCTTTACTCTGTGCCTCTACTAAGTTCCATCTAGAAATGGCGTACACGCTCTCCGCTGTCTTGACTTGAAAAAAGTTTCGTTGGATCAGCTTTCGAACATGGGGCTTTCGGGGTGGACACCTTACCAGGTAGATCGCCGCTTGTTCCCGGAACAGCGTAGCTTCATCGAGTCGTTCGCTGTCAAGAACAGTGACTTGTGGTTGCACCGTGGATTTCATTCCCTCAAATCCGTAGTGGACGACCTCATGAGCGACGGACGCAGCAAGCTCTCCAAACAGACGGTCAGCTCCTTCCGCTCCACCCGAGAGACAGGTGCAGTCGGACACGACCCCGTCTTGATGATGCGCCATTGTTTGTTTTTGATGTATTCTAGCTTGCTCTACTGTAAGTTCGGCTGGTTGTGTTTTCGTCACCTTGAATCCCTTTCGGCTCCTTTCGTAGAGGCAGGAGCAGGAGTTCATGTTTGAGCCTGGTTCACGTTTGAAGAGCACTCAAGGTGACGGTGTAGATCTCTAGTAATAAATTTCTTCAGAGCTTCCAGAAAAGGTTCTTCTCTGCTGAACACCTAGCTCACAAGCTGCCTCTACTAGACCAGATGGCCATTGGCCACTCTAGCTGAAAAGATTTGAATGCTAAATGATTCATTGTCCATCCCACTGCACTCAATGAATAGTCAAATGGCTGCAGCCATGATTCACACACAAAAGAATTGTTTTTTTCTTATTGAACTGTCTAGCATGCTCATTTTGAGTTTAATGCTTAGCTCTCCAGATGTTTTGTAATTGCTAGCTAGCTAGTCAAGCAGTTGTTCCCAGTTTTTGGGTGATAGCATGCCATTCTGCAATTCCTGAAAATTTGTTATGGGAAAAGCTCTCCAGATGTTTTATAATTGCTAGCTAGCTAGTCAAGCAGTTGTTCCCATTTTTTGGGTGATAGCATGCTATTCTGCAATTCCTGAAAAATTGTTTAGGGAAAAGCCCAACACCAGTTTCTAAATCTGCACACAACAACAATGTCCAACAAAGTCATGAAGAGAGCGAAAACCTCTTTTGATGACGTGCAACCTGGAAACTTTTGCATTTGTCATGTCATTTTGGCAGTGATGTAGCAGCCTTGATGTTAAGCTCCGTGGACATCCTCGATCAAGAAGTCACCACAATGGCTGACAATCGGTGCAGACAGTGATGGAACAAGCAGCAGCAGCAAAGCATCAGCCAAACTTCTTTGTTCTGACAAAGGATGAAGATCAAAGTGCACATCTGATGACTTTTTTTGAAAGCAGCTTTGCACAAATGTGTGTTGCAAATTTTTGTCTTTCAGATTTGATCCCAGTGGAATGTTTTGCTCCTGCAAGAGAGTTCCCTGATCACTGACACATGAGGGTAAGGCGGATGGCATTGAGAAGTTGAAAATGATCATGATTTTATGGTTTTGGAGTCAACAAGCAGTGCACAAAGGTGTTAAGATTGGTGCTAAATGTTTCCACGCAACTCAAATTCAAAACATTAACAGAAAAATCCACCAGACACCAATGCCAGTGTCCCCCAAATTCAACTTTCACAAGCCATGAAACTTAAATCACTGCAATCATTTTTGGATTTCCATTCACTTGGCAAAATCTGAATCTTTGCAGACAGGTAGAAATTCGGAAGATTCAATTCAGACATGAACATCATTTGACAAATTGTCAGTCATGTTGTTCTGATGCTTGCTTTTTGAGGACAGTCTGGCAACAAGCTTGTTTGTGTTGACTGTGTTTGTTTTTTTCTTTCTAAAATCAAAAACAGAAAAATCATGCAATGATCTCCCAGATCGTTGCAAAGAGTTGGCAATGCCACTGTGGTCTTCCCATTCATAGAAGAACAAAAGGAGAATCAGCAGGATCTTGGGCCCAACTAAGGTTCAGCTAACTCTCTTGTTGTCTCAAATGTGAAGAATGCATGGAGTTGGAGGGGAGGGGGGGTGATGCAAAACATTTTTGCACAAAGTTGATTCCTTCTTGTGATGCAGTCCAAGTTCCAAAAAAACTTTCACTTTGCGTGTGCTTGACTCAACACTCTTAGCAACCCAATGAAATGTCTGCATGCGACTTCTGAGTTGTCTCACTTCTTGTTAACAATGTTTGTTTGTGATCCTTTGATGCATTCACAATGGACAACAATGGTGTTTTTTGTGAAGCAAGATGTGTTTACAAAGGTCACGGAAAGCTTGCAAACCACGTTCTCTCAAATCTCTCAGTTGTTGATCCGATGAATCATCATCGGCAGCATCAAAAGGGCAGGTTGCATGTTGTTGACACAACAGCTTGCAGTTTAAGACATTGTCATTAACATCCCTTAGACAATGAAACAAAATTCCATTAGATGGATGGTGTGAAATTAATGATGTCACACAAAATCGTTAATCATTGATCAACATGACTCAATCGTCATCCTCAAACAACATTGGAACCAAAGATTGATTTCTGCATCAGTGTTCAAGTGTTCATTAGAATGGATTTTCAAAGCTTCAAAGTCAGGGCAATCAATTTGGTCAAATTCATCAGAATCTGAAATTCTAAGGGCACAGGAAACATGCACTTTTCCATTGGATCTGTGAGGCTGCAGTTGCTTCTTGTGCAAGAGTGGGAGAATGTTGTCAAAAGGAAAGTTCAATTGGATTCTCTCAGGGCAAAGCTCATCTGACATCATCAAAAGAAGAGAAAGAATGGGAGGACCAATGAATTCCAAAAAAAAGCACACATGTAATTTTTCTTGTCCATGTTCACCTTTTTTTATTGAGAACACTGACTTCATTGTCACTTTTCATGCTTTCATTGTTGCAAAAATGGTGAAGAATGCAAGCACAACAACAAAAACATGAAAAGAAAAGCAGAATTGATGACAACGAAATTGATGTTGGAGAAAACTAAAAAATGTTAACTTTTGCTAACAAAAACAATGATGGTGATCCCCATGTAACTTGTTGGATCAGCAATGATGAGGTTGCTCCATTCTGACTGATTGTGAGCAATTGGTGATTTATTTTTTTGTAGCTGTCACAGAGACAAAGTCTAATTTCTTGTCTCAGTTGCAAGCAAGCCAGCGGTTGGGTCATCACAATGCAGCATTGAATGCTCCACATTCTGATCAGGCAGATTGTTGCCTTGCATGGGATTGACACAATGCCATGACTGCTCCAACAAGTTTTCAATTGCAAATTGAACTTTTAACAATTTTTGCTCTGTTTTTCCATCACCTATTTTTTTTGTCATGATTTCTGTTCTTCTCTTTCTTCTTGATTTTTGTTTGTTGGAATCTTCATTAAAGATTGCTCATTTGATGATTTGTTTTGCTTGGTTTTGTTGGCGACACTTCAGTTGGTTGCACAATTGACATGGGCTCTCACATGTTCTTTCTGAGTGAATCATGGCACTCCTCAAGCACCGACTTTGAATGGAACAATTCATTTTCTGCCACCCATCCGTTAGCAACTTTGGTTTCCACCTTGTCTTTTTCATGCCCTTTGAAGCAAAGCCTCACCAGCAGCATTCCATCTGCCCGATGTGTCAATTTCAAACCCATTTCTTCTGCAGACTCCACAGATTGTTGTTGTCTCGTTTCTGTGCACATTTCTTTGCAACATTGTTAAATGCTCATCATTGTGTGGGACCGGCAGTCCGAATGCTTCTGTTGTGCATGCTAGTGGGGATGGTTTCAAAAAATGCAAATGTGTCATGTTGCGAACACCTTCTTTTTCACAAGACACAACAAAAGCATGTCATTGCTTGTTTGTTTGTTTGTCGAATTGGACTCTTCATCATCAATTTGGAAACTTGCGTCTCTGACTTTGTCAACAGACATTTCAGTCATCCACTGTGGCTGTCTTCAACATCACTTGAGACAAGCGGTTGCGTTGCCCTAGCTTTGAAGTGAGTGATCATTGAGTCAAGATTCAGTTCAACGAGTGCACAAGGAGGAAATTGTGGGATTCTCAAATGGAAACAATCGTTTGGTGGATGAAACTGAAAAAAAAGTTTTCTTTTTCTATGATCAGCAACGTCGATGCCACCTTTTTTTGTGTGACAGAAAAGTCACATTGAACACTGGTTTTGTTTGTGATCACAAAAACATTTCTCCAAAATTGTTCCAAGGATGCCATTGTTTCTTTTTTGCACCCACTTTTTGTGAAGGCATCATTTGCAACCTTTCAAAAGTCTGAGCTTGAAAGAACACAGTCTGGTTAGCAGCAACAGGAACAGCAGCAGTTACAGCACAATCTGCTGTAGCTTCTGCCAAGCAGCACTGCACAGGGACTTCTTTGCAAATCTCATGGATTCCAACATTCAGTTTGATGAGCAACAGTGCGTCATCAGATGCAAGGTCTTGCTTCGTACGATTAATGCAGAAAACGCACACATGTACACAAGATTCAAAATTCCCCGAAACGGAAGACAATCATCGAATTGAGACCCGTTTGTGTTCATGATCCATGCACCTACGGTATCATAACGGTTGTGCATGCATGGCCACAACAGCCAAGCAGCAGCAAAAACAAGAAGCAACCAACCAGCAATAACAAGCAACAATACGAGACGTGCCAACGCTGGTCATGGCAGGTCACTTAATTTTAAACTTCTATACAATATAACAGCTTAGCTGCTGCTGCTAGTTAGCTATTCCAACTTTGCATATAGATGGGAATGCATCCACACTGTGTCCCGGCTATTCGATTCCGAGTAAAGAAAGTAAACTGAGTTGCAGCAGTACGTAGTCATTCCTGGAAACGACAATACTAGTTTGATCCGTCATCAACAAACAAATAATTCTAGCAGCTAGAATGGAAGCCGCAACAACGCCAACAACACCGACGCGAGGCATCGCCAGTCCAGAAGCTGTTGGAGCCCTGGGATCAGCGGAAGACGCTGCGTCTCCTGTAGTTAGCAGTAGTATCGCCGCTACAGGCACTGCTTCTGCGACAGCCCGAAGCAATCCTTCGATGAACGAAAGCAATCACAGCAACACGAGCGGCAAAAGCAGCACGAGTGGAGGCAAACGCGTCATTACCAGTGCCCGAAAAAAGAAGAGCAGTCGCATCCTTACACCCACCACCACAACCACCACAACAGCGAGTAGCGCTACGAAGACTAGCAGGACCGTTGGGAGCGGCCGCTTATCGAAATCCTTTTCGGCCTTGACGGCCAGCAATTTCATGGCGAGTGCTACCAAAATTGCGACTACTACTAGTACTGCTACTACTAACAACAACAGCTCTGGCTTGTTGGACTTGGACATGTCGGTGCGATCCTTGGAAAATTATGGTGGTTGTGAAAACCAAGCCAATCAAAATTATACTGGCATTACTTTAAGGGACATTAAAGATTCCGTACAATCGGCTTTGAGAGAAGACAAAATATTGCAAGGGGAGGGCAAGACTGCCAAATTAACTTCAGAAGAAGCCGAGAGTATCCTTTCTGCTTCTTCTTCTGCACAAGTCAAGAACAAAGGCAAACGACGACCACCACCACCCATAAAAGACCCAGAGGCAGAAGCCAAAGCCCAAAAAGCCGTGGCCGGAAATCGGTCTTTGCGATTGCTCGCCACCACCAAGAATACGCCGGCCTCGACTTCCAATCGATCTTTACAATCTCTGAAGTCGATCGAGTCGCTTCAGTCGGCACGATCCCGAACCAAAAAATCCAGAACGCAAACGAGATCCTTGCGGTCCACTAGTAGAACCGTATCCATCGAAGATATGGACGCCGAAGAAAAAAAGGATGCCGAGGATACTACTATAGCCATGCATCATCATCGTCCGGAACCACAACCCAATATTTTTCGACAAAGTTGGACGGCTCCCGACCATGAAATGGCATCGTCATCGTCATCGCGGCGAGCACCCACCACCAAAGCCCGCAAACAACAACCCCTGCGAGCAGCCCCCACGACACCCCGCCAGCAAATGCGAAGAAAAATAGCGACCACCACAGCGCCGACGACGCCGTCCACGGTAGCCTCGTCGTCTTCGTCGGTTTCGAGTAGTACCGCCAAAAGTCCAGGTACGTTTCGTTCATTTTAATAAAGCTTCCTTTGAAATTGTGTTTTCTGTTGTTGAAAAGAGTTGTACCCTCTTGCATATATCCGGTGTGATTTGATTGGCTTTACTGTATAGAAAAAGTCGAGGAATTGGACATCTTCAGTCCATTTTTAAATCATCTTGAAATGTGTGGAAATCTACGGAATCATTACAGCTGTCAAATTTCTCATCTAAATTTATTTTTTACCTCTTCTCACAGCTCGATTGAAACAACAAATGAAACGACAAGCCGCACAACGACGTCGGAGTAGCAATGGAGGAGCATCGGTCGGGAATGCCAGTTTTTCTAGTTTTGGCGGCCATCATCGACCCAGCATTCGTTCCTGCAGTAGCAATGTCAGCAGCAGTGCCAGTTGCAGCAATGGTAGTGTGTGGAGCAGTGGAAGTCGACGACGACGATCCACCAGTCCCAGTACTCCAAAAAGTGTCAAAAGTGCTCCCGGTGGATCCCGCGGCAAAAAGCAGCTCAAACGCAATTTTCACGTCCCGACCTCGGCACAACAAGAACACTCGTCCAAGGCGTACCGTAAAATTGCGGCCTCGTGTTGTGCTCCCAATTTAATGTTATTGGATACCACCACATCCTCATCAGCATCACCGCCACCACCACCGATGATGCCTCCGCTATCGGCACCATTGCAAGTCTCGGAAGAGAAAGAAGGCGACGAGGACAGGAATGAAAGTGATGACGAGAAGAGTATTTCCAAACTACCTGACGACTCGGACATGGACATGGACGCTGACGCTGATACTGATGCTGATACCACTGCCACCGCCACAACCATGGACTCGACTACTATATCGGAATCCACCATGGCTACGACTACGGATTTGGGCATTGCTACCACTAGTAGTAACCCCGTCCGAGCTCCGACTCGACGACAGCGTTTGGCGGCAGGAAAGAGTCGCGGCACCGGAATTCCTACTGCGACTATGCCCACCACTGCGATTGTTGCGACTACAAGTAGTATTATGACCACCAAACCCAAAGCGACACATTATCCCATGCGTCGTGCCTCCCGAAAGGTTGCCCCGACTACCAGGAGAAACAGTAAGGCAACGACAACCACACCAACCGCCACAATGACCGTGGCGGCAAAGTCACCGACTACTGCAACAACCACTGCAACAACAACCAACCCGACGATCATGTCCTTTCATGCCAGTCTCTTGTATCGACAGGAAGTGGACTACGACAAACACAATCGTCGTCGTCGCAAAGACGATGATCGAGACGATCATGACGCTTTTGATTTTGAACCGGAACCGCCGGTTGACAAAAAATCCAAATACAAAATGCTCTTGGCAGGAGGAAAGAAAGACAAAGTCAAGGACAAGGACAAATCCAGCAAGCAAAGCAAAAAAGCCGAGAAAAAATTGTCAGCCTCGTCTTCTTCGATACCCAAACTCTCCTCTTCGGCAGCGTCCTTGTCCTACGACAACACTGACAGCAAAACGTCGGATGTGGTCGTACGAGAAGCTGCACGGAATCGGTTGCGACAGGAACGACAATCCATCATCAAAAAGGAAATTGTATCATCCGCATCCTCGTCCCCAGCACCACCGACGACAACAGCAGCCGCGCCTACTTCTTCTTCCTTGCAAATATCGACACCACAGCAACTTATGGCCATTCCTTCATTGGCCGAAATAAAGCCTGCTGCTGCACCTGAGATAGTAGAAACATGCGCTTCCACCGCTTTGGAAAAGGATGACAACAACAGTCACTACAATATTACCAAGCAGGAAGCTCCTCAGCCGCCATTGCCGTCGCTTTCCAGTTTCAACGACAGTCAAAAAGAAGAAGAAAAGGAAGAAATCATGGCGCCGGATGAGATTGATCACCGTGACTATTCGGGCATGATTGTACCGCTTGGCAACATCCAGACCGCTAACTCGATCGACGACAAACCAACTACCACCGCCGCCACTGCTACTATTGCTACTGCTACTGCTACATGTAGTGACAATACAACAGAGACAGCAATCATTATGCCTGACGATTTTGGACAAACCAGCGAAAATAATCCTACCGTGAGTGATGCTGAAGCGATGGATGACTCTTCCTCTACTACTAGCGGAAGTAGTACCAGCAGCGGTGATGACGATATAGATCTCGACACCAACAACAACAACGAGGGCAAGCAGAACGACAGCAACGAGAACAACCACCAAGTCTGTCACATCTTCCCTCTCCCCACCCCCGCGAGTAGTTGCGAATCAGTTGTCGATGCTGACATCACCAACACGAACGTTGGGAAAGAGGATACAGCTGCTACGGAAGGCAATGCCACTGACGCCCCGACAGACGCGGTAGACTTGGAGGAGCTGATGGTTGCTTTGGATCATGTCAAAGAAGCAGTCATGGCAGCAGAGTCCCATTCTCATCGCGCCACAAAGCAAGCCGACGCCACTGAGGCTGTGACAACGGAAGCTGTTGCAGGTGCAGTTTTGCTAACAAATGCTGATACCGTTTCGTCCGACCCAAAGCCACTTGCAGATTCTCGTGATAAACATATTGTCGCTGGACCCGGGGATGAGTCTGTAGTTGTTGATAAATCCATTCCGGGAGAAAGCAGTCTGCAAGAATCTCCTGCATCTCCAAAGCTTCCTGCCAGTGAATCTCGTTCGTTGCCTCCGGCGAATGGAAAGGCTGAGGAAACTGCAACCGCCGCTATTAGCCAAGCAAACGCGGTTGAAGAAAGTGTGGCTGTGGATACATCTAACTTTGAATCCAACAACACCACAGCTGGAGACGGTTCTCCTGCTAGTAGCTTGTCAACAGAACCGCTTCAACCGCCAGAACACGTGTCCGCTGAAACTGTTGTTTCTGCAATATCAGACCCTATGGAATCAGGAACGGTCGACATGGCAGAAAAGGAGGCATGCCAAATGACGGAAGCCACTTCTCCTCCTCTTTCTTCTTCAGATACGGCTGAAATGGAATTTGAAAATTCCCAATCAATTCCCTCTCGAGACACTGCAGAATCATTTGTGAAAGCTGAAGTTAACTTAGCAACAATTCATGCGTCCGACGACGCACGCCCACAACAAGCTACTACGAGTAGCAGCATTGTGATTCAGCTTCCTTCATCAGATGCGGCCGACAAGGACCTTGAAGTATCTCAATCAATTCCGTCTTTAGGCAGTACAAACTCGTCAGAAATTGCCGAAATACTCGCTGAAGGACGCCGTGATGCGGGCGTTCCGGAATGGATGGTTGATTGGACCAAACAAAGCAACAAAACGTCTCCACTAGTAGAAGCCTCTTCGACTGTGTCGGAAGAAATTTCACTACAGCCTGAAGTCGTCCCGATAGCTAAATCGATGTCAAATGTTCCAGGCGACACAAGCCATCCGACTGCTACAAGTAGCACGAGGCGCGAGGGAGCGGAGGATTCTGTTGGGTCATCAAAGGTGGCTGCTGAAGCTATATCTATGGCGGAGGAGGAAGACACCTCGGACCAGCAAGCTACAACAGAAGAAAACCAAGACAGTTCTAATGAGGATTTGATGTTTTCAGATGTTACTACTTCTGTTGACTATTCGTCAGCGGAAACAAGCGATTTGGCCACAGTGCAATCTGCAGCGTCCTTGGAGACAGAACCGTCTGCTGGTGTACATGGTGCTGCCCTAGGTGAGCCGACAGGAATGCCGGCCACTGTCACTAATACACCAGGCCCCACGATGGTGTCATCGGATTCTGTCGCAGAACCACCGGTGGAGAAAGCCTTGACGGAAGGAGGTACTCCAGGTACCGACGAAACCGCAGATGTTCCACCATTAGAACTGGATCCACCTCCTCCGCCACCTGATCATGAGGAATGGGAGCATGACCAAGAGGTGCTCTCGACGCCCAAGAAAAGCAATGCCTCCAAAAAGTCGATTGATCCTGCGATTAGTAGTCAGATCAACTCCGCCGTGCTATCAGACAGCGACACCAACGAGCGCAGTTCAAAGAGCCGCGACCGCGGCGGCATTAGCAGCAGAAGAGGCCGTACTAGCAAATCTAGCAGGCCACGGGAGAAGGGAGATGCAAGTGACAGCGAGCGTCGCCGATCAGTAAGCCGCAGAACATCCGGGAAGAAGAAATCACCCTCTATCACAACATTGACGCCCGGTAGCTTCTTGGGAGAGGTTGCTGCTGTCATGAATGCCCGAAGCAAGTCCCAAATGTGGACAGAAGCAAGGCGCAAAATGGAAGGAAAAGAGAGTTCGTCTGATACAACAGGCAAACCCAAGAAGAGGCGACCATCATCTTCCGTTGCTGGAGCTCGGGCAGAAGAAGGAAAGGAAGCTGGTCGATCCAAGCGACGCCCCTCCTCGTCCAAAATCTCGTCTTTCATTGCTGGGACTCAAGGAGAAGAAAAGGAATCTGGAAAATCTCCTCGTCGGCGGCGGCCTTCGACATCGTCCTCAGCATCAGCATGCGCATCGCTGGGTGGTAGCAAGACCACCGCCATGAAAAGTCGGAGTGAAAGACTAGGTAGCTCTCCGACCAGACGAAACAGGAGTCCCTCGGGGTCCACCAAACCCCGGAAAGAAAGTCGTTCTGGCCATTCACCATCCGCATCCAGGCGAAGGAGCTCATCTACTCCAAGGTCCAGTCGAATGGTGGATGGATCAGCCGCAACTTCAAGACGCAAAAAGAGCCCTTCTTCTCGATCAAAACGAAGTGGTGGTCATCGTACCGGGGATTTACCGACACGAAAAAGGAGCCCTTCCACCAGATCCAAACGATCAAGCCGTACTGCAGAGAATTTGCCCATTGTAGAGGCAGAGGCAATCGCAGCTCATTCCAAGGCCGCGGAACACTCGGCTGAAACTGACAACAACAGCAGCAACAGCAGCAAAGTGGCAGCTACAGCCTCCTTGGCTCAGAGTCAAGTAAGTTTGGAACCGGCGTCCGTTGTCATGGCGGAAGAAATCACTTCCGCCGTCATGGCCATAGGTGGAGACAACGAGGAGGAGGGATCATCGTCATCCTTGCCGCTCCACTTGCACAGCGGGGCCAATCCCCAAACTCCATCACATTCGCAAGGCAGTTCCTCTCAGTCACTTGATTCTCTCTGACTTGGTGCAACCGATGCGAATACTCCGGTGCGAATACTGATGTCAGTGATCGAAGAATCAGTCCATGATCAAGGTGAAGACTATTCGACCAGTTCGGCTGGGTCGTCAGTGAGTGAACGAAGGAGGCATATGCTTCGATCAGGCGTCAGTGAGCGAGGTTTATGGTTCCCCGCCGCCTCCCTTGAAGAACAAGGAAGTTGGACCTCCCTCAGTCTGTTCTCAAACACAGAAAAGGCGAAGATTCTCTTTGAACCTATGCGTGAAAAGATACTGTGGATCAGACAGAAATCAGGTTCTGGTACCCGGAGTACATGATTACAGTTGCTATCGATTCCCGGATGGATCCTGCATGCTATATATCCCTGTAATGTAAGGCTGTCAGAATTATTTGAAGTCCTTTTCTAGATCCGGCATTTGGGAAAGACAGTCTATTATGCTCTACCTTCTTTTCCAAGCTTCGCAAAGATCAAGATCTTTCACCGTTCCCACGATCACTACAAGTGTACTACGATGCTACTAGTACAGGCTCAACGTCCTCGTAGGTATGAGAGATGGATGAGAACGCTATATCCATCGAACAAAGACCAGCTGGTTCGGATTTCAGGCGCATCTTTTTCTCCGATCCGAAAAAAACGAACCGTTGTATCTTCCGATGGTACAGAAGGATGAATAAACGTCTTAAGGGATTTGTTGTTCACTTACTTGTGTCGGGATAGGGGTGCACGAGCCACATGGGAACCCTCCCAAACTTTGAGCAACCAATAAATGACTTATTGTTGTTTCAGTTGAAGCTGTATTTCTTCCAGTAGATTGTGCCTACATTCTAGTAGACTGCTTTTGGAACGTAAATTATTATCGCATAGATTCTAATACTCCGAGTAGACTGGTTGTGCTTGAAAGCACGGAGTTTGTGGGACAACTGAAGTGATATTGAGAACCCCACTCTAGTAGCTAGAGTAGCTAGGTCTAGCTAGTAGTAGCTAAGATCTATCTTCATCTATTGTTATAGATAGTAGAGAACCCTCCTGGATTTTGAACGGACGAAAAAAAGAGTTAAGGACTTTAAATTGAAGCATTGAAAAGAGGCTTTTTGGAACCGAAGAAAAGCATTTGGAAAAAGAGATAGGACAACAAAGATCTGCCAGTAAGCTCCAACTTCCTTCCTTCTTCCCTCTTTTTTTGATTGGCTAGAAGAGTCCCACCAGCATGGTTCGTTTTTGATCCCAGCCAGATTGCCCAGTCACCCATCTCAAGAGACAAGGGCAGTCCACGCAGTTCCTTTCCAGTGGCCAAAATAAGAAACTGCTCGGTAGGAGCTCGGTAGGAGTCTCAACTTCCGGGGTCTTTTTGTACTTTCTTTATCGAAAGTCATTCTGGAATGATCATTCCAAAAACGTGTTAGAGGCCATTCGGAAATCAATGACTGTATCTGTGACTCTTTCCGAAGCACTCCGTTTCTCGTTTACAAGTCTTAGTAATTCTGAATTTATAGGGGTCATGGTCATAGAAAGTTTCTAATTCTAAGGCGACATCGAACAAATGAGATAAGGGACATGCTTACAGTAGTTACAAGTAAAAATTGACAAAAGAAGCGCTTTCGGAGGATCGAACTTCATATTTCACAGGGGAAGTTTGTCGTACTTTGGCCTAATGTGTTGCAAATGAAGCTTCGAATCTGCACACTTTGTCCAATTGCCGCACCTAAAGAGAGTAGTGTTCGGTTCTTTATTAATGCACCACATAGGTTGCAAGATACGGTTTTGTCCTGTGTAACAATAGTAGGAATCGTACGGTATAGTACAGTACTCCAGTACAGTATAGTATGGTTTGCTTGAGTACTTGTACTTGGCGGCTACATGTGCTGGCGTAGAGAACACTACTTGGTCGTACAAAAATTGATTTGTCCTAGTCAGGTGTTGCTGGTACCAGGGACAGGTAGGACTAAAACGTAGCTTGTACAGACACTTGGTGGTACTAGTACAGAGAAGACTGTAACATGCAGCTGCACCGGGTGCAAAAAGAAGGATGCCAGTTTAATAGAGATTACCTAGTAGCTAGCTAGCTAGCTAGCTAGCTAGTAGTAGTTAGTGGCTAGCTACCTTGCACACGAAAATACCACCGCCACAACACAATTACAAATCCGAATCCAACGCAGTTACAAAATCCACCGAAAAGATTTTACACCGAAAAATCACACTCACTGTAGAAAACTGACTACAAACCCAACACACTACTACTATTATAAATTCCAAAAAAAGTTCATTTGAAAAAATCTTCAGCCAGCCAGTAGCTATCCAGTGACTTGACTACAGCTAACTCAACCCCCTTGACTTCACTTGACTCTATTAGCTAATAATCTAATTTAAATAAGTAACCATGATGACCGTAACTAGTAGCAACAGTGGCAGCAGTGCTTTCTCTGGTGAACCCAGCTGCCATTCTGGCAGCGCCTTGTTGTTTAACAGAAGCCACGGGGAATACACCACTACCATGATGGAACTCGAAGAGATTGGAGAATTTGCGGCTCCTACGAGCATGACTTCCTGTATGGAGTATGGAAGGGACGACAATGGCTACTCTCTCCGCCCTTCCACTGCTACTAATACTAGTAGTACTTCCAGTACTTCTACTACGACTATCAATAGTGAGAACCCCTCTTCTGACCCCGCTACTAACAACAACAATACAGGCATTCACACCTACCAAGATCACCAAAATGATCCCATCTATGTGGATCCAACTGCCAACACGGAAGACCCGCCACAAGCTGATGATACTACTACTGAATCTACTACAGTAAAACCTACTTCCAAAACGACCAACAAGGGCACCAAACAAAGGGGAGCTGTGCGTCAATTTCCTTCCAAACTCTACGAAATGCTCACCATGTCGTGCGACTCCAACCAACCCGGAGGATCCTTTGAAAACTTGGTGGGATGGCAGCCTCATGGACGGGCCTTTCTCGTCCGAGATCCCAAGCGATTTGTCGCAACCATCATGCCACGGTACGTACAATCTGTTTTTTGGTATTTTTTTCTATAATGTTTCTTTTTTCAACCTTTTTTTTCTCAATCAATTATTATCTTTGTATGTCTTCTGTTTGCATAGATTTTTTTCACAAACCAAATTGACCAGTTTTCAACGTCAATTGGCCCTCTATGGGTTTGTACGCATTACGCGCAAGGATCATCCGGATCGGGGTGCCTATTACCACGAACTCTTCCTCCGAGGCCGACCGGATTTGATCTCGCGTCTCTTCCGAACCCGCGTCAAGGGTACCGGCTGCAAGGCCCCCGCTTCGCCCGAGACGGAACCCAATTTTTATCGCATGCCCACCTGTGGGGCAAGTTCGTCCTTTCATCCTTCCTATGCTGCTTCTCCTCAAGCCAGTCCCACCTCCAGTCCTTATGCGTCACCCAATTGTCCTCCCCTGACCACATCGACCTCGGTATTGACCTTGGTCAGCAGTGAAGACCAGAGCATGGGAGGTACCGTGGTGACGGACGAAGAAATGATGCCCGGTAGCAGCAACTGTGATGAAACGGCCAGCAATACCAGTGGCAGCAGTCCTTCTTCTTCTTATCATCATCCTCACTATTATTATTATCAGAGACGATTGAGCGATGATTACAATGATACTCCTTCGCAAGAAGACGGCGTGTTGTCGACTTCGTTGGAATTTGAATTGCCAGCCTCCTTTCAAGCAGTGGCTCATCCACCTAGAAGACCCAGTGGTACTGCTGCGATCAGTATCGATCAAGTGGGACCTCTTCATGTTCCTGGACGCTTGCGCCAAGCGGTCATTGTGCAGCCACAAGAGCCACGGGCAGTTGCCTCTTTGGATCTCATCAAATTTGTTCCCCTCGACCTGTCGCACCGTGCCGAACACCAAAAGGAACAACGTCATCGATGGGTCCAACCATTGGAGCTTCACGACATTGCCTCGGGACTTGTGACGGCCAACGGTCAGGAGGATTCGGATGCGGGTGTCGCTGTCGGCACCCAATCCAACGACCAGCGGCCACAGGACAATAACGAAGAAGACATGGACAAGTCTTTCAATGCGCTCAACAACAGTTGGTTGCAAGGAGAGGATCTCAATGCGACCATTGATTCCATTATTTCGGCTTCCAATGAAGGTGGAGACTGGGCTTCTCATTTGCTGGGCCCCACTAATGCACCCAAAGTGGATGTACCTACCAATACCAACCAACCACAACCGCTTCCTGCTACTTCTACTTCTTCCTCTGCACCCCAGTCTTCCGTCGAAGCGGGTATGATGTCCCTTCTCAGTGATGATGGATGCCACAAATTTCAGGATTCCTTTTATCTGGGAGAAGGAGAACCGGCTTCTTTGCAGGATCTTTTGGACATGTTTTAAAAAAACAGGCGGCAAATAATATGCAAGGGGCTACACAATTCTCATCATGGATTGGGCTGGGCGAATCTTTGGGCATCCACTATTTTTTTCAGACCACACATTTTTTTCAATTTTCTTTCTATTTTTCAAACCTCGTTTGGCATTTTGAAATACATACATTTCCGCAAGGCAACGCAAATGAACATCAATCTATCTATATTTATGTATTCGATTTCTTTCTCCAAGTAACAGTAACCATTTTATTTTAAATTTATATATTTACATCCAAGACTATTTTGGTTCTGACATTGAAGGAGGAAATCAACGGCTAGTACCTAGTCCTAAAGTAAAAGTAGCAGTGCTCTTGTTGCAACAATGGGTATGAAATGGGCAGATAGCTGGTGTTGATTGGCAGAGAGTGTTACAACCTACCACCTGTAGCACACCACCTGTAGTTGCAGTTGCCACCTAGGGAAACTTGTAAGATGTGGACTGCTAGTCTCAGACACTCTTGTAAGCATCACAATTATCACCACCACCAGCACTGCATGAGAATTGTTCCAAACCTCTTTCATTTAAAAAAAACCTGCAGACATGACTTTTTTTGTCAGTTATTCAGAAACACTTCTCATGTGCACTTTGTGCAAGCCTCGCATTTGACTTTGTGTGAAGAAACAGCAAACAAGAGACCTAATTGGTGTTTTTTAGTTGCATGTTGTTGAACAATCTAGATTGCATTTCTTTTATATCATTCCTGCATTCTACGACAAACAAGCAGAGGGGGCAAACTTGGACAGGAGAAAAAGAATAATCATTGGACAAAAATGTCAATTTTGGTTCTTTGCTCATCCTGTTTTTATGTTTCACAGAAGAGGGGGGAAAATGGAAGAAACAAATTGGAAGAACATTGCACTGCTTTGCAGTCAGAAGCAGTGTTGTCTCTGGTCAAATGGCTGACTGAGCATGAACAACACGATGGGCAACACCTTCTTTGTCTCACAAAACTTGCAAAACATGCACTTGTTCATTGAGTGCAGTTAATCAAGGAGAGCACGGCCCTTGGCTCTCTGAATGTCCGATGACAAACTGATTAATTCAAAAGTGAGACATCCTGCATTGGGCCATTCACACAAAATGAGAAAAAGAAAAAGGAGGAAGTGTGGCCCCACTCATGGATGCTGTCTCTTTTGGCCCCCTTGAGAGGGGCGACAGGGTTCAAAAGCAGGAAAAGTGGGAGACAGAAGACTTCATCAACTGATGATGCAACTTTTTGTCTGCAATGAAAATCTTTTGTTCCAAAGTTGTGTGATTGTGAACGCAAATGACAGCCAGTCACGCCTTCCTTTTCATGCGGTGCACTGCAAGATGACCTTTTGCTGATGCAGCTGCGTTGCATGTTGTTCTCCTGGAGGGGCAAAGGAAAATCACATTTTCTCTTTTTTTTCTCTTCAGTGACCAAATTCAAGCAAAAGTGAAGGAAATTGAAGAGCTAGCTAACCTTTCATTTTTTCATGTTCAATTTGCTCGCAGCTGGTTTGGTTTGGTAAATCTCCTGCCGGTGTAGAGCAGAGGGCTGTTGTGATTGGCACTGTTGCTTTGCCCTCCACACCCTCCACAGCTAAACATCCATTGGATGTCAGAGCCTGGCAACTGCTCAATTAAGATGCAGTTGGGGTCAACCAACAGCAAGGGTTTGCCTGTGCTGTTCCAAGGGCTCCCACCAAGGAACGCTACTAAATGCCATTACATCTATGCTAAGGGACTCCGAGTGGTCTCCGCAGACCTCACAGACCTCCAACGACTTCATCAAAGAGAGAGCTACCCTCTCTTGTCACTTCGCGTCAATTGTTGTAGGATGATTGAATCATCGATTTGTGGCAGTGAAGGGACCAACCAGGTCGGACCCTCTGTTGTCTCCATCAGGATGCCTTTAACTGCGCTTTGTCATGTCAGTACCTAGCCTCTCACGCCGCCTCTAGCCTTGTCCGAATCCGCAGCAGCCGAGCGGCTACAGTCTTGTGATCCAACAAACTCACTTGTCAGTGAGTGCCTTGGCCATCACAAGGGGGGGGGAGGTTCACGGATCGATCCAAACCAAACCAATGCAAATGCACATCAAACAGCACAATCCGAGAGCCCCAAGGG
>ENA-ORBV01007075-ORBV01007075.1-microbial-mat-metagenome-genome-assembly--contig:-NODE-7075-length-19419-cov-6.128425_pt1 | contig 19419 bp, 13 predicted proteins | sample MGYA00237777_ERZ505514 | MGnify/ENA primary metagenome ERZ505514 (study PRJEB26160, sample SAMN06269048) | microbial mat metagenome | isolation source: Oligotrophic lake microbial mat | place... | reverse complement strand
TTTCAAGCAGAAGACGGCATACGAGATTCGCCTTAGTCTCGTGGGCTCGGAGATGTGTATAAGAGACAGAGTCAAGAGGCCAGACCACCGCACGCACCGTGGCCCTCCAGTCCTCCAGGTGTCACAGATCCAACCTCAAACCACAACACCACCATGACAAATTAAATCAACCTATTCAATCAATTATACAGTAGTATCAGCATCAGCAGCAACAACGTTGCTGTATTATTTAGTTCGCCCAAACAAGTAGTTACGGTAGTAGCGAGTTTGATGTCGGTACTGAAGTGCTCTGTTGCAAAATCTTGAATGTCATCACTGCCATCCTGAATCAACTAGGGGAAACAATACATACCACTCGTTCGTGTGGTCGAGTTCATTACTTTCACCCATTCATACTCAACAGTACAACCTCCTTTCTATCAAGCTCTCTATTAACCTGACAAGCAAAGCAAAACAAAGCAAAGCAAAGCAAAGCAAACCACAATAATATGACGTCAAACAATTCACATGTGATGTTCACAAGTGCATGCGCCATGTGGGCTCTTGTTCTATGCTGTAGTCTTCCACTGGGTTGTCAAGCTTTTACTCCAGCAACATCTTGGTCACTGTCATCGTCTCCAACAACTACAACAGTCACAGCCACAATTTCTACAATTTTGCAAGCACGTCGTCGGCGTAGAGATGATTACGACGAGGAAGACGAGTTCTATGATGAGGATGATGATGAGTTTTTTGATGATGATGATGATGATGACAAGCTTCGACGTCGTCGATCCCGCCGAGATAACTTGGGCGAATTTCAAGCGGGTCGTCAAGATCGAGGCATGCAAGTACCCTCCAGTTTTGGACGTCAAAAAGGATGGCGATTGCCGGAAAGTGTCAGCAAAGCCTTGCTGGCGGGCGTCTTTGTCTTGGGCGTGGGATTGGGTGTCACTGTCGATTCCGCCATCAACACCAATCCCAGAGATTTGGCCAGTCGGGATGCCATTGATCAAGCGGCTCCCAATTCCGGATTGTGCGCCAAATATGGTGCTTCCGCCATGGCCTTTGATCAACGCGTCTTTGTCAGTTTTAATCCCTTTAATGTCTATGTCGCACAAGCCGATGTCAAACCGGCATGTGTCTTGCGGGATGCCAATGTCGTGCCCATACTGCGGGATTCCAAACTCATCACTGATAATGAAGTTAGGGCCTGTAAACAAAACATGAATACATGGGCCTTTGTCGGAGATCTCAAGGAAACGCCCCAATTGTCTTGTGTCTACCGAAGTGCCGATGCACAAAATGAATTCTTGAGTGATCCCCGCATTGGTATTGGCGAGGACTATCTCGATGATGACCGTGAAGCCTTGAGCGCCAAACTGTCCACGGGAAAAATGGTCAAGGATACGCTCACGCAAGCCCAAAAAGATGGATTACTCAAGCAACAAGTGATCAATCATGCCGGTAAATAAATCATAGTCATGACAACCATGAAAGATGACACGGTCACACCCACCAATTTGTTGGAAATACCAAGTCGTCAATGTGCTACAGTATACTCGTATGATCAATCGGAATGCAACAGAACGAATAAATAGAACATAAATGATATTAAATACAAAGCTAGTTGCACCGAAACAACGCCACCAAAACAATATCAGATACCACCAAGCTGTTTACACTATAAAGTTTACACCCAAGATTACCACATCTCACAAAAACGGATCCGCTCTACATGCTGTACAATCTCATTGACTGCCTACACTACCCCCCTCCATTCACCCAAAAATACCCAATGCTGAACCAGCCAGAAACAAAGTCCCTTTTTGGTCCTTCAAAACTCAAAACCAGAGTAGTTTTTGATTTAACACTTCTAAAGCTAATTCCATTTGGTGATAATGACGTTATCATTAGAGATTGTAGCTTGGTCAGCTACAGCCAGATGGGCTGCCCTAATTATCCAGAGAGCAGATCAGCCACACCAACTGCCACTTCTGTTGCTGTGGTGAATGCCATGTTTGTCACTTCAACCTGTTTGATTCCAATGGTAGGAGCAAGGATTTGACTGTTTTGAAACAGCTGAAATTGAGCGACTTCCACATAATTTGTTCTTCGCTTAGAATAACATTTTTAGGCAGTTGCAAATATGAAATGTGGTGAAGGATGATGGCCAGGGGGAACTAATGCAGCATGTGGGGCATGCTTCCTGTGTCCAGTGGAAGAGCAAGCAATGTTTAATTTCATAATTAATTTGGGTTCAGGCAACTGCTTAAGGTCAAAAGGAACCCTCCATTAGGGTTAAAGAATGTCAGATCTTTTTCGCGCGAACGTCAGACGACTGCGAAGTAGTAAAATCTAGACCTCTAGTTTCAAACAAGCAAGACTCACACAGGATCGGAAACCGAACTCCAGATGCAGCTTCTGAATTCACTTTGTGTAATTATGCTGGAAGTTAATTTGACGTTACGACGCCTATCTTTTATGGGACCAAACTCAAAAACTGCCCTCGGAGTTGGACTCTTGCATTGTCTAAGTTTCTAAAATCTTTCTAAATAACAATGGCCAACTGCTGCCGCGTGCACCTAAGCAAATGCAAAGGCAAATGAAAATCTTAAACCAGTTGGTTGGCCACTTGTTGTTGCTGTACCAGTAGCTACTCCGTCCGTAAATCATACTGGCTAGTTAATAACCACCCAGCCAGCAGGTCCCGGCGTACCGTAAGCCAATACCACACAGGACGGTACAGTACTTGTAGTCTAGAGTTGGCAGATTGAACCACCTGACAGCTGGTCACCTAAGTAAACACCTAACAAAAACGATCGACACGGCACCACCTCAGGTAGGTGACCGTCATTTTCTCTCTCTAGACGAAAAGATATTGAACGAGTGAAATATTCCTTTTTTGGCTAACATGGAGAACATTACAAACCTCTTCGGATCACAAACATCTGTTAATACAGAACAACGGGATACACCAGCAGCAATAGAATCTACTAGTACTAGTCGCAATAACATAATACCTTCAATGATGAACAATCTTTACCTCAACCCTTCCGACGAGCACACACCGACCATGCTGCTAGAAAAGGGAGCGTCCAATAGGCGTCCTAGTGATATCACGGCTATTGACTCTAGTAGACGACCCAGTGAAAATAGTGTAATCCTTCAGTCATGTCCACCAGCTGATATCTTTTGTGATTCTGCGAGTGCCATTGAAGAGATGTTATCCTTTGATGGAACGGAAGACGCGGACGAATTACCTCCCGTCGCCACTCGTGCTGCTGCTGCAGCTGCTGTTGGTGCTGTGCCAGTCACCAAGAATGGAGGCAGCGTCAACCAAACGACGTCCCCTCGTTCTGTGTTGGAACAACAACGCAGAGCCTCGTATCAAGTCCTAGAGAGTGCTCCTTTAACACCCACGGCATATACTGGGGCCGAAGGTGGTGGAGGGTGCTGTCAACGTAGAGGCCGGTTTTTGATCTGGCCGGCCAGTCTCTCCAGTCCTTCGTTGGGACTCGCCGACACACAACGAGCATAATACATAAAGCCAATGATGATGGTAACTTCATTACAAGCAGGAAGGAAGAAATGACAATACTACAAGGTTAATAATGATGAATGGATTGAATTGGATCTCCTTGGTGAAGTAGGGAGAGCACCAGTTCAATTACGACTACAGGAAGAACTGCAACAAGCAAACACACGCGCACAAGAAGACGGATTCGAGTTCGAACCCAATACATCTTCACAACACAACATTACTACTACTAGAAAGTCAGGCATATAACAAGCAGTGAAGGAAGGATATGGCTGATTTATGATACATAAAGCACTTTAGAAACATGATGATAACAATTTAATTCATAGAAATATCATGTTTTTGGAGACTTGGACTATATCTTTTATTACCTTGGGTTTGAAGTGCAGATAAAGTAGGGCTTCGTGCAGTCTTTTGCATCGGCTGCATGGATTCCTTTGTTTGCTTTTTTGCGATCCTATTTCTAGGGTAGCAATATGCCTGCGAGCCAACATCTGGACTGACTCGTGTTTAGTGGACGACATTGGCCAGTCAAGTGCATCAAAGCATTCGAGAAGGTGAAGCAACGAGTACTAGAACAAAATTCTACTTGAGAAAATCTATTCGTGTTCTTTCCGTCGCTGCAGTTGCCATCGCTGTGGCGGGCCGACTCACATTGAGATTTGCCTGTCCTTGATCTCTTAGTTTATACTTCCATAGTAGCATGCAAGGAAATGCTTGGATCAAGGCCGTCACTACAAATCTTGTCCTCTCATTAGGCGCTATACTTTCAGACTCATTGCAAGATCCAGAGGGCGAGAAGACTTCCCTTGATACTATCTCCCTTGGAATGCTTTGAAGCATAGCCGTTACTCCTAAGGACTGAATCGCAAATATAATATGGAATGCCGACGATGGCATTGTAGCTTTCTGAAGAGATTGAGGCTTGTGATTTACTATCGCAACGACACAGCCACAGCCACACGATGGCATCGCATGCGATGAGAAAGAGATGAAGGCTTAAAACTCATACATTCCCTTCATACCGACACTGCTATTGTCTAGATCCGTCAGAAATGAGGTCATAGGTGGCACCAAGACCTTCATCCTTGGCGCAAGACAAGGAGACAATGGTAATAGGCCCTGCCGTGTCCCCGTCGTTACTGCCCATCTTGCGGATACCAGTAGCTGCCACGTTGCAGGAGTACGTCGAGACAGAATCGGTAGAAAAAATGGCAAAGAATCGGACCATACCCTTTTCTTGATCGCCATTGCGTGTGACGCCTGCTCCCACAATGACCTCCACTCTCAGAACTTCTCCCAATCGTCCATTTCTCCTCGCTTCTCTCACAGCTTGTCTCACGACGGCATCGACAAAAAAGGCATCTTCTTTCGACTGGAGGAACTTGACAACATTTTTGGGCATGTCAAAAGTACCTAATCCATCTCCTATTGTCAAAGATACACGATTGTCGGGGCTTTTAGCTGTCAAGAGATCCATGACTTGATCAAAGGATGCCGATTCCACACTGGTGTCATCAACCTTGAGAAGGATATCACCAGGGGCAATTTGGGAAGTCGAGGCAGATCCACTATCAGTGATTTCTTTTACCTTGACTCCACAAGCATCGGGATTGGTTTCGTCTCGTTCTTCGAGAATAAGTCCCAGAGGCTTTGGCAACTCCACAACAAAGTCGCCCAGTGCCAAGAGTGCCGATGATGGGGCATGGCGGCAATTGTGAAGCTGATAGTGGCATGTTGGAGGTGCGATGAAGGCTAATACACCTTCCTGAAAGATAGGGAGAAGAACAAACAGAAGTACTGCTGACCTACTAGACATTTTTTTCATGGGATTCATATTGTCCTTGTGGCTGTTTGATTATGATAGTATGGATGTCGGATGGAGTGGTACAAGCAGTCGGCTGATGCATGGCATGCAATACCCTCATTTTTCTCGGGACATGTCTTGTTTTGAGACGCACAAAGACTCCACATTTTTTTGAGACGCACAAAGGACTTGGATACCGCACGTGGATGATTATAGTGCTACTGTAGCTACTCCGAGTAGAGTGTAGCTAGCTAGAGCTAGCTAGTTCGTAGCTAGTACCGTCAGGAATCCCTTCGAATGATCGAATGATGCCGATGGTCAATCAGAATGATGACTGTTGCACGGCAGCATTCCCCTTAGGCTCACCGGTAAAAGCCAAAACAGTTGAAGCGAGACTCTGCTTCTCCTACTCTTCCAAGAAGTAGAGTTACCACCAAAAGCTAGCTATACTAGCTAGCAAGAACCCTCATGCACCCTCATCTTGTTCGTTCATTTTTGATGCGGCATCGCACCCATTTGTTTCCTCTGGCTGCTCTTCTTTCGTGTCCTACAGTCGCTCGATCTTTCTCGCCCCTTCCTGGCTCTGTCATTCGACCATTGGCACCTCACACTACTACCATTACAACCGCATCCGATTCTGATACCTGCCAGGAAAGTACTGCTACAAGTACATATTTGAAAATGTCCAACACTGAAGCAGAAGAAGAAGACCCCTACCTTTGGCTGGAAGAAGTGGAGAGTGAAGAGTCGCTTAATTTTGCCAAGGACGCCAATGATAAATGTCTCACAGAGTTGGGAGATCCCACAGGTGGTCCTACCTACGACCGCATTTTGGCCGTGTTGGAAAGCAAGGACCGTATCCCTTTTGCCACGAAATTCGGCATTGATGAAAATGGCAATGAAATTCTTGTCAACTATTGGCGAGATGCCAAGAACCCAAAAGGCATTTGGAGAAAGACGACATTCGACGATTACAAGAAAGCAGAGCCCAACTGGACGACGCTTTTAGATGTCGACAAATTGGCAGAAAAGGACGGCATTTCGTGGGTGTGGAAAGGAAGCAGGCCTTTACCTAGATCTCGAGATCCACTCTCAAATGGTGGCAAACGCATTACACGCGCTCTGCTTAATTTGAGTAGGGGTGGCTCCGATGCCGTGGTGGTCAAAGAATTCGATTTTTTGGCAGGAGATTTCGTTCCGGAAAGTGAACAACCCTTCTACTTGCCGGAAGCCAAATCTCGTGCCAGTTACAAAAGTCGCGATGTCTTGTTGGTGGGCACTGATTTTGGCAAGGATTCGCTCACAGACAGCGGCTACCCTCGTACCGTTCGTGAGTGGGTGCGTGGCACCAAACTGGAAGATTCCCCCATTGTGTTTGAAGGCGAAAAGACTGATGTGTCAGTCTCAGCCTACTGTGATGATCAACGAGCTCGCAACAATGGACCCATTTATGAAGTTCGCGCCAGGGCCATTACGTTTTATACTACGAAACGATGGGCGAGAATGATTCAGGGTGAACATTTACTTGCACCCGACGACCCGGCGAGAAAAAATGCACCAGAGCCACCTGAATTCACAGAGGTACTCGTTCAAGAGGATGCTAGTATTGATTTTGTGGGCAACTTTATGATGATTGAGTTGCGTTCCGACTGGCAGCCTATTGCAGATGGCAAGAAATACATCAAAGGTTCGATCCTTTACGTCGAAGCGAAGACCTTTTTGGAGCAAGGGCCAACCGCTTGTGAATACAAGGTTCTGTTTGAACCCTCGGAGCGAACAGCGTCAGAGTATTACAGCGTCACCAAGAATTACTTGATACATATTATCCTCGACAATGTGAAACCTAAGGTAGAATTCTTCAAAATTGGCGAGAATGAATTGGTGCGCGTCGGCAATGGCGATATGGACCCTCAAATTATGGACATTTCGATGGGACCCATTGATGCCTATGAAGATGATCGAGTTTGGTTGACCACCAGTAGTTATTTGCAGCCTAGCACCTTGTCGCTTGCAGATGCCTCGTTGGTGGAAGATTCGTCCAGAGATTGTGCGGCAGATGGTCCAAACGCCCTCATAATCGAAAAAATCAAGTCCCTGCCAGATCAATATGATTCATCGAATTTGGACATTCTTCAAGGTAGTGCTACAAGCAAAGATGGCACGAGCATTCCCTACTTCTTAGTAAAGGCAAAAGATACTAAGCTCGATGGAAAGAATCCAACACTGCTGTATGGCTACGGAGGATTTGAAATCTCCTTGGGACCACACTATGCTGCTACCGCTGGAATAGCTTGGTTGGAGCGAGGTGGCGTCTACGTGGAAGCCAACATTCGTGGAGGAGGAGAGTTTGGAGCCAAGTGGCATCAAGCAGCCCTCAAGGAGAACCGAAACAAGTCTTATGAGGATTTCATCGCCGTGTCGGAAGATTTAATTGCATCAGGATATTGCCAACCCTCGACACTAGGCATCCGAGGCGGCAGCAATGGCGGGTTGTTGGTTGGAAACATGTATACGATGCGACCCGATCTCTTTGGTGCCATTCATTGTGCGGTACCCTTGTTGGATATGAAACGATACAACTTGCTTCTGGCTGGTGCTTCGTAAGTAGCATTTTTTGATTGAAGTGATTTTGGCAGCCTTTTGGTGTCACTCAACGGTGTGTCTGACATCATTTTTTCGTCGTTTCACTGCACAACACTCTTTGATCTAAAGATGGATGGGAGAATACGGCGATCCTACGACGGACGATTGGGACAACTTTTTATACAAGTATTCTCCGTATCAGAACATTGATACATCGGTAGAAAAATATCCAGCCTTGCTGGTCACAACCAGCACGAGGGATGACCGAGTTCACCCTGCCCACGCCAGGAAGATGGTAAAGAAATTGTGGGATCTTGGCAAAGACAAGGACTGGCCTGTTTACTACTACGAAAACATAGAAGGTGGTCACGGAGGAGCCGCCAATGCAAAACAATCCGCCTTCATGACGTCCTTGGCACATGACTTTTTGTTTGAAACGCTTTCCAAAAATGCCGAAAAGCTTTAGAGAAATAGAGCACCGGTTCATTGCAGTCTAGCTAGCTACTAGCATTTAAAGAAATACAATCATATCCACCGATGCTTATCTCCTCTCATCTGTATGCATGCATTTCGCCTATTGGTTACCCACCACCTAACTAATTGATCCAACCTGGACTTCTCTAGCTAGAAAAATAATATTAGATATAAAAATTAGACAGACGCACAATGGCTTTCTTACGAATCTGTGACTTCAAGGGTTGACTTATCATCGAATTTGTTATGCCTCTTTTTTTGAGAATTATAGTTACTCGTCCTACTTTAGATCGTCAATGACCACTCAATCAATGTTCGGTGCATGAATGAGAAGGTTATGCAACCATGACCAGACGGGATAGAAATCGTTTCGTTTGGATTTCCTTGCAATGTACACCAAGTATCTAGTGGCAATTTTATTTGAGTCACGAGCAAGAAGTCATTGTATCGTTGTCGTTGTTCGCATAACTGTGCAGTACAAAGTACCGAACCAGTCACAACGACCATCAAATCGAATTACTGTACTCTTGGTACTACATGTACGTACGTTAACGGTACGAAGTTCGCCACCATATTGAACCGTGATGATGTTACGGCAGTCGTTTTTTGAGATCCAGCAAAACACGCCGGCAACAGTCCCAGTTGCAGTCACTGGCACAACAGCACAAACAACGTTAGCTACTCATCACTACTTGTTAGCTACAGTACAGTGTGGTACTACGTATGGTACAAGTAGGAGCGATCATTCAGTTCCTCTCTTCATTAGCTAGCTAGCAAGTAGCTACTACTAGCTACTAGTAACAGAACCAAGAGGCAAAGACTTCCACCATTGACCTATCATCAAGAGAGAGTCATTAGACTGGTAAACGATTCGAGTAACAACAGCGGTTTCAAAAGATTTTCCCAAGCAGCTAAAGTCACGAAAGTCCGTGTTCCGGCAGACTGACAGAACCAACGAGGCCAACATAGCAGGCGCGATCAACACCAAGTCAAGAGCAACAACAGCACACGATCACAGTCACAATAAATTGATTATTGGTTTCCAGAGTATGCCCCCGAAATCTGACGAGATGGCAGCATTAGGTTTTGAAATGGATCATCCTTATGCGGCGGCCTGCATGATGCACGATCCATCGGCGCCCGAAATGAAACATTCGTTACACGGCACCAAGCGATTACCCCCCAACGAACCCAGGATGCGCCGACCACCGAAAAACGGAGAAACGAAGTACAAAGCCGTGGGATTTGTAGAGGAGGAACACAAGACGGTCGAAGTCGAACACATGGACGATTTACCGGCTGAATTCATATGGTACTCGCGCGAAGAATATGATGAAATTAAGGGGCGCAATTCTCAGATTGTCAAACTCATCAAGTGTGGTGAATTTGAAGAGAACGATCAATATTCCTGTCGTGGTCTGGAGCACAAATTAAAGGAAGTCTTTCGACAACGACGCGCGAACAAATTCAATGCTTTGAACGCGGTATTGGAAGAACAAGATCGACAAATTAATCGAGGCATTATTGACCCTCATCTCATATCGGCTGCCTATCAGACGGTCAGTGTGAGATGTCAAGAATCCGCCAATACAATTGCACTCAGAGATTATCGGTTCTCACTCAATTATGACCCCAACAAACCGGCGTCGGGAAAACCCAAACCGGCTACCAGAGAAGATGGTACAAATGCTACACCGAACTCGCCGACCAAAGACAAGAAGAAGAAAAAGAAGGAGAAGAAAGAGGAGAAGAAAGAGAAAAAAGAAGCAAAGAAAGAAAAGAAAGATAAGGATAAGCATCACAAAGACAAGAACAAGCAAAAAGAGAAAGACCACCACCACAAGGACAAAGACAAGGACAAGAATCTCACTGCGCATGCAGATGATGACGACTCATTGGATTCCTTAGAGGGCGAATTGTCACCGAAATCCAAAAAGAAGGGGGGTGTTCGAAAAGTTGCAAGGGGTGCTCGACGAATGATGAGGCGAATGAGTATGTAAACGTCTACCAGTATCAGTGTACTAGTATGTACTGCCCCCGGGGGAGAGCAGAGCAGAGAAAATTCAAGTAGAGCTATTCGTTACAGTACCTCACACAAACATACAATCACACAAACATACAATCACACAGCGTCGGGTCTTGTGTGTGATTCTGTACAGTTGCATAAAAAACTCCTTCCACATTCTCGTTACAGCCATCATCATCACTATCTGGGATCCCTTCCACTTCCTTCCAAGTCCGTCTCGCAGTATCCGCTATCTCATATTTGAGTAAGGTACTGACGTTCGTGACAGTTTTTCTCAAACGGAATCCCTTTTTCATCTTTCTCTTCTTGAAGCAACCCAACAAAATTGAAAATTAATAATAAAAAAGACACTTTATCAGCTGGGATGAACGATGTGTGTGGAGCAACAGGATGCTCATGCTACAGTACTATAATAATTAATGTAGCTCATTCCAGTAGTTAGTGTTCTTTCATGCAGAAAGAAACTTCAATAGCAAATGTTTTTTATGCTTCACAGTTTGTTCAAGGCATTTCAAGCTGTAAAAAATGCGAAAATCTTAATGAAACGTTGGAACTTCTTTTAATGGTTTCTTGTTTCATGTTTCCCATTTGCATCTTTTCAACTAAGTGTCTATGATCCTGGCTGTACAGGGAGGCAACATCTACTAGCATTAGTAGTTAGGTACTATTTAGCCTGCAGACTTGCTAGTTAGTGCTGTCATTGCTAATAAAGTCAGAGGGAAATGGTTCGGTAGTACGTACTGTTTGCACAACAGTTACTGTTCCAAAACACATTAGGAAAGTGTGCGTACAGGTTAAGCGACTGGTACGTCAGTGAGTGACTCACCCAGTCACTCGACTCGATCGTGTCGTTGTACGTGGTTTTTGCCCTTGCTTCCTGCATGCTGCCAACTGGCACTTTTCCTCGCCCTCGATAGCATCATATCGATCCAATTCAACCAGCACGACGACGACAACTATCCTCATCATTTTTCTTTATATTCATTCACTACATTCATGTATGTACCGTAGCCTGCTTCAGCAAAAGCTGCGAGGCCAAACTGAAGGTGAACCGAGTACAACACATAGGAGAAAGTTCTTGTGCGACTAATAACAAACAACCATGCCTCGAATTTGGAATTTGCTATCCTTCCTTGCCCTGCTGTTTGCCGAATTATGGGTGCAAACTGTGGCATTTCTTCCTGCTTCTTCGAATTTGGTCCAGCATCATCCTACACAAATACTACTACAAGTGCCACCAAAGAAGAAGCGATTCGTAGCTCCTCTTCAACTCAACAAATTCGATCGTGATATCGAAGAAAATAGTCGCCGAAAGGCCCAAGGAGGAGCTGGTGAAACCGTGGCGGGTGCCTTACTGGGCGGATTGTTGTTGGGTCCCTTTGGTGCCTTGTTTGGAGCCCAAATTGGGGCAGGTTTCGGGGCCAACAATGCCGTGGACCGGGCGCGAAAGGAAGAAATGCAACGTTTGGGAATCACCAAAGAAATGCTAGCCACGGCCCAAGAGGTGGGCGTGGCTCTGGAACGAAGCATTGAAGGCCTCAAGGCCACCCAAGATAGTTTGGCCACACAACAACAATTTGCGCGAATGCTCGATAGAGACGCGGAGGAAACATACGAAAAGGCCAAAAAAGCATTGCAAGAGGGAAATGAAGCCAAAGCGAAAGATTTATTGTTTGAAAGGACTCAAACACAGGAAAAATTAAAAGGTGTTTTACTGCAATGTGCCGAGGCGAAAAAGCGCTTGGAACAAATGGAATCGAATGTAGCAGCCATTGAACGACGTGCGAAAGAAGTGGAATCTGTGATGCAGAGAACCATAGCTGCTAAAACCACGCAAGATTTGAGCGATTTCGACTCGTTTTCCTTGGCCTCTGAGGATCCTCTTTTGAAGAAGTTCAAGGATGCAGGCATTGACTGATAGTCGGAAGAGCTGAAATTATAATTATGGAATAGAGTGTGCAACAAATAGATGCAATTATTTACTTATCACGTCGACCGCGTTCACGAGTAGTAATGTTTTTGAAATAGACTAGTTTAGGAAGATATCAAGCGTTCCAGAAGAAGGGTCGAGCATGAATTCCTGATACAGCTTCCACTTGGCTTGTGTTCTCTTGCTGTAGCGTTTCACCAAGCCAAAGACCTCGTCTCGTAGAGATTCACTGTGAGAACTTAGCTGTAAATTCGGCAGCTTCGTGCAAGAGAATACAGGAGGTAGAGAAAGTACGGGTGAGTGCTGTTCATAAACCACCACGACAGTATTCTGTGGACTTCTTTGCTAGCGAAAACATACAAGTCGTCGTCTGTTTGGTTTCTTTTCGTAGACATCGGCGATGCAGGAAGGCATTTCTCTGGCTCGTTTGAGCCGAAAATTATTCGAGTCGGCGAGCCTGTTGAAGAACTGAATGTGAAGATAACACCAAGCAGCTACGATGACTCAGTCAGTCCACATGAACAGGTATCACTACCGCTAGTCCATGCCGATAAATCATACAGTAGATAACACAAAGAAAAAGCCAGCGGTTTGAGGTTTGCGAAGAATACAAGTACAGGACCAATACATGTAGTAGTGGACGATCAAAAGCACGTGCAGAAATAGTAATGGTTGCGCTGGTGTGTGTGAGTCGGTGGCGAGTCGGTGGCGAGTCGAGTGAGTCTACTTCCCTCCTAGCTAGTAGCTACAATGCGATCAATGTCGGGTAAGTACATACAGTAGCTACCTGGTACCAGGTAGCTACTAGCTACTTGGATTGATTATCGCGGCATTACACGATTTTTTTTGTCATCAGGTTTCCACCAATGATCTTTTGATTGATTGATTGATTCGTTCATTTTATTGGAATCTATATGGATTGTGTTCAGTCATGCGAAAGATCCAACAACGACGACTCACTCACAGAGCTTCACCCTCCATTCTCAACCAACCAAATATTTTTACGAGCATTGGCATGCACTGTACCATTTCGCCATGTGCAATAAGTAGTATAAATCTCACGTTTCCCATACTTACTACTCTAATACTCGAGCGAATAATACCTCAGACATCATAACATCTATTCAGAAAAGAAGTGGATTACCAATTTCCACATCCATCCATCCATCATGACGACAGCACAACCAGCTACTACTACTCCTGGCCGTCGTCGCAAACTCAAAGTGTTAATTATCACAGTGCCTGGATCGGATCGACACGCCCACATGGAGGCCATGTTTGCCCATCCTCAAATGCAGGAACAATTTGAACCACCCACCTTTAGTCCGGCCGTTTCGTCCCGCATGCTCAACAATCGCGTCGAATGTTTGCGGACGGCCCATTGCGCCGGATTAATTCCGGATCCAGAATGGGAGGCCCTCCAATTGGCCAGTCAAGACCCCGTGGTCCAAAAGCATTCGGAAACATTCTTTGATTGTTTAAAAGAGATTCCCGTGATCCCCGGTCGACGGGGCAGCGACGAAGACGTCAAGTTGCATTACAGTGTGGAATTTTGGCGCAAGGCCAAAACCATCAATCGAGGACGCGCCGTCTTGGGATGCATTTTGGCACATTTAATTGCCTTGAAAAAATTTACTACCGAAGATTTTGATGTCCTGCTAGAAGACAATGTCCGAACTCCATTGATGGACAATGGCGAATGCGCCCAACGAATTTGGCAAGCCATGGAAGCCACCCAGGAATGGGAAGAACAACAACAGATATCACAATCACCATCCGATGAAAATAATAATACTAAAAAGTGTCATTTGCGATTTTTGGGATGGCTGGGGTCGGTTCCTAATCTGGAATGGATCCTTCAACGACATACTCACCAAACTGCATTTCAACGACCAAGTACAAGTGAAACTATCGCAAAATCTGACAACAATTCACAGAGTTATTCGATCATGCCCTTTCCCAAAACGCAAGATATTCTTGCCGATTTGAAACGAATGGAAAAAGAGCAAGCCGGGAATGATGAAGCTGATGGCAATGGAAGTGGTGAAGCATTATCTGCCAGCATGAATGCCGTAAAGATCGATAATGGTAACGACGACGACAACAATCAAGAAGAAGTTGGCAACAAAACGTCGCACGCCCACACGAAACCAGGAGGGACGCCTGTGTGGGGATCGTATGCCTACTGGATTTCTGCACAAGGCCATCAAGCTCTCTTGCGTCGACTCCAACGGGACGTCGGTGCTCTTTTCTGGAAGGGAAAACGCATGCGATATTACAAAGTCAAACCTGCCGACAAGTTACTCCCACGGATCCTCATGGAGGAATTGGGATGCCAAGACTGCGTTCAACTTTCGACGCATCCCGCTTTTTTTCGGGCTCCCATGTTGACGAGCAAAATTCATACCCAATGGGATCCTGAATTTTGCAAGAGTACGCAGTATCAGCTCCTGCAAGCCGGAAATTTGTCGTGGAACGATCTTTGGTTGACGGAAGCGGAAACCAAAATTGTGCAGTACCGAGAGGACCACGGGAAATGGATCACTCTGGGCAAACTTTTGGAGCTCCAATCAAACGGCGATAGTGGTACCAATGCCAATTGAGACACTCAATCATTGGCTGTAGGACGATAGCGATGCGCTGAATGGGAACAAATGTGTGACAGTCTCGTTGGGAGAATCAAGCAACAATTCATTCGATTGTCGTTCTTTCCCTACGGGCGAGACATTTGGTTGGAACGAGCGCCGATGCTGAAAATAGAATGCCACCGTTGAACCAAACATCTGCAGTCAGACAGCGAGACTCATACCTATATTGCTAGCTAGCCGGTATACTACATGTAGTAGAGTTTCCTGGCAGTGGCTTTGATAAAGCAACTAGCTAGAGTAGAGTAAAACGTGAACAAGGTCGCACACTTGACTAATTCCCGTTTTTGCGATGGAAGATGACAACGATTTCTTTGTGTGAGATCGTCCGGCCATGACGACGGCACTCTATCAGTTGCTTGGACCCTTCTAGCTATAGGTAGTAGTAGACCTAGTGATAGATAGGTTCAGATACGGCACTGAAAGTATCAGCTAGTAGATGTTGCTTCTGACTATCCAATAGTCGGAGCTTCAAAAGCGGCACTTGCAATGTTGGGATCCATGAAGCAACCGAAAAGATCGTCATCGTTTCTGTTTCGCTTGCCATTGTGGTGTCAATCTTTTTCATTCACGATAGAGGTCGTATGCACACTAACTATTTTTATGGTTGGAGTATCTGCACAAGATGATCATCACCACCAGCAGCGGCATTCTGGATCTGTGTACAACGAAGAATTTGATCCTTTCATTTTGGATTCCATAAATGTGTTCGGATCTCCCTACGGCGGCTTTAGTCGGGCCACTCGAAGTCGCTTGGCGTCTTTACCCTTGCGATTGCCCGATCAAATTGTGCGCGGAATAGATCAAAATGACAACAAAGACGAACATAAGAACAAAGCAGACGAGAACAGTCACAACAACAATAATAATGCTCTCTATTGGGAAATCTCCGATGGTTTGGGTCAACAATATGCCTGTCGATCGTACCAAGAAGACGAACTGGATCCCTTTAGTCTGAACGACAGTCGCTTTGATATGCCTCATTTTGCTGCCGCCGTGGAAGTCGACCATCAACGCGACCTCATGTTGGCGAATCGCGTCATGAGAATTGCCACTGTCAATCATGAAGAAAGCGACGACGAGTCGGATGAAACGTGCAACGATCCAAGCGATGAGGCATGTCAAAAATCAGCACCGGGAGACGATAACAATTATCCCCGCCCCAAATATTTTCAGAGGTATTCATCCAAAGACAAGCCAAAAACGACAAAGAAGAAAAAATCTCTAGGAGAAACGGTTTCAGACGAGTTTGCTGTACTAGAGATTGACAGACGTATCGATGCACTGGAACATGTATGCCTCCAGAGAACCATCGGACATTGGACGTATGAATGGTGCTGGGAAGAAAAAATAAGAAAGTTTATTTCCAAGCATGATTTCAAAGACCCTCTACGGCCCACGATCACCGTGGAAAAAGTTTCCATTCTGGGCGTGTCGCGAGATAGATCCATCAAAGTAATACGGCCAGAAGATAACGAGGAGGAGGAGGATGCAGAAGAAGGTGAACTAGGAGAGGCCACAGAATCTTACACCATGGGCGATACATGCGACCAAGCGGGTAGAACCGCAAGAACGGTTGTCACTATGTTCTGCTGCACTCCTGCAGAAACCCGTCGGCTCAACAAAAGATCGACATTTATCAGTGGAATCCCTACTACTTATCCAATCGCTGCCATTGTGGATGTCTGGCAGAAAGATCCTTGCAATTATGAAATGTATATTTGTACTCCCCTTCTTTGTAGGGAAACCGATGTTGACGAGTACGACGAAACTTTGGGTCTGTTGCGAGAACAACACGAGCAACATCGTAAAGATGAAGAGGCTAAGCAAGCTGCGATGAGTAGGGCTGGCGTTGCAAATGCCAGCCTACTCTCGGTGTCGCAAATTTTGGAAAAAACAATCGGGGGTTCATGTTTGTATAGCAACAAGGATGGTTGGTGGACGTATGAATACTGTCACAAGAAATATATCCGCCAGTTCAATGGAGTTGAAAAATCGAAGCCAGGAAGTATTAATTTGCAGGATGATTCTCAATTCATTCTGGGCTTTTACGACAAAGAAATGGACGAAATGGTAACGTCTGACGAATGGAAGTACGTTGTCAACGTGACCGATGGGCTGGGACACGTCCTTCACCATGCGTCGACTCAACGAGGTGGAAATGGGGCGTTCTTTGAAATGGAATACACCGACGGCGAAATGTGCATCCTCGAGCACGCTACAGACGATGATACGTTTGACGCCATTGTACGGGCTTCGTCTATTAGATACTCCTGTGGCACTGCATTTTCCTTGACCGTGCGAGAAGATAGCACTTGCCATTATGTCGTCGAGGTCACAGTTCCAGCGCTCTGTGATCATCCTTTGTTTAAAGCAGCGATAAAAAAGAAGCGGGTTATCAAGTGTTTACGTATCGATGAAGGCCATGAATGAGTGAATACTTTCAAATAAAGTATTGCCTCTCTGGATTGATCCTTGCTTGTCCAAGCAAGTGAGCTCACATGTCACACGGGCGGTTGACATGATGAAAAGCCCCTTATTGGTTGCGACCAAGAAACGACAAGTAGCGAGCTGAAAGATTATTTCATGGTTTGTAAATCCATCTAGTTGATGGTTACCTTTGACCTTCATGTACTGTATCTCAGTACAATAGCTAATGTTAACTGCTGTAAATAAAGACTGCCTATTGCGCTTTGCAGAAAACTGTATCGACATGCGTATCTTTTCATGACCCAGATGCCCAAGATCTATGAAGGCATCCATGTTGTGTATCATGTTCGACTAGTCGTTGATCGAAAATTGCGAGGGAATACTGCTGTCCTGAAAATTATTTAGAACGATGGCACACTCAACGAGGCGGCGACTCACTACAAGAGCGGGGGTGGTGACGGAAGTGATTGAAATCTGGCGTTCCCAAGATACCATTCGTGGATTTCAAAATCAATTATTTAATCTCATTTCTGGTTTAAATGGATGTTGCTGCTGTGTATTATGGATTCAGTTCGCCGCATTCAACCTGATCTGCGATGCGATATTATTGAGGTCAAAGCATTTTGCTTACTTTTTGCCGACTGGCATCATCTTTAGGCCGAAGATTGGAATTCCCGACATGCTCGAGTTAATTATGTATCCTGTTTTGTACATCCGAAAATATACCATTTCAATTTCTGCTCTTTTTCGACTTGCCATTGTCGACCAACGAAGCCACTATCGGACTGCCCGCGCGTTCCATAACTTCCATAAACTTCTTGACAACTCCCTTTTCTTTTGAGGTATCAAAGGTGAGCTGATACGCCAAATTCCCTTTATTGATAAATTTATTTCTCAATATTACGGTGGTGAGCTTGTTACTGGTTTTGTTCGTGTTGGTGGAAGGGTCGACGGTGTAGGAGTACTTGTCTGGTTTGTTAGGATCCTCAATCTCTGCATTCAACTCGCTCAATGAGAAGGCATACAGAGGTTCACCGTCCGTTGGTTCAAGGTAAACAAAACAACAATTTCGTTTGACGACAATAAATCTGGAAATCTGTAAAAAATGAAGAATGCAAATCAGGCACGAAGAGTCAGCCACTACTGTACTGGTTCCAGCCAGCTACGGTACTCGATTCCATCTCGAGATCAACAGTAGTTCATTCGTGTCACTCACCTCGCTGAACGTGACGAAATCGCGCTGATCAAAAAACCAGGGAAGACAAACCCTTAGAAAGTTTTTCTTGGCCCCACCTGCTGACACTGCCACGCGGCTTTCAAAGTCTGCGCCGCCATCTCTTCGCAATGCTGCCACACTCATTTTCGAACTGTGTTCTAAAAATCTAAGGAAGAAAAGGAAACATGATTTTGAGATTTTAAAGGAACGAAGGGACACGATAAAACATATCGGACACGATAAAACATATCCTGCATTTCTTGCCTATCACTACTCTAGCTAGTACTTACTGTTTCGAGCTTCGGGGTGCGGATTTCTTTGACTCGTCCCCTTTTTGAGAAGGTTCTGAATAACGGCAAGGTTCTACCACTGCTTCTTCCACCGGCGGGGCCGGTTCGGCATAGGCAGTTTCAATCTCGCCGATCGGCTCAGCTTCTGCCGTCTCAACTTCAGGCGCAGGGGAAGCAAGATCCATGATTTCTTTCGTCTTTATTGCCGTCCAAGGGGAATAAAAATCGAACAGATAGAATACAAAGCAACCTTTCGTGGAAAAACTTTTGGTCGCAAATTACTAGTTAAGTATGGTACTCCATACACACTGTTGTAGAATACCGGTAGAATTTGGCATCAACTTATTGGTGCATGTAACCCGGTGAAGCGCTGCGTCGCCAGTCCAGTCGTACCAGCTAGCTAGCTAGTACTAGTACCAGGTACAATTGTACGAGCTAAAGCTCCCACTACGCACTGCTAGCTAGTAGCTAGCTAGCTCTAGCTAGCTAATTGTGATG
>ENA-ORBV01007074-ORBV01007074.1-microbial-mat-metagenome-genome-assembly--contig:-NODE-7074-length-19423-cov-3.867104_pt1 | contig 19423 bp, 16 predicted proteins | sample MGYA00237777_ERZ505514 | MGnify/ENA primary metagenome ERZ505514 (study PRJEB26160, sample SAMN06269048) | microbial mat metagenome | isolation source: Oligotrophic lake microbial mat | place... | reverse complement strand
ATCAACTTCGGCTGCCCGGTCAAGAAGGTGGTCAAGCGAAACGGGGGCTCCGGCTGCCTGCGCGATCTGTCGTTGGTGCGCGATATCATTCGCGCGGTGGCCGCAGCCACGCACTTGCCGGTCACCGTCAAGATTCGAAGCGGCTGGAATGAGGAGATGCGTGATCCGGTCAAGATCGGATTGGTGTGTCAGGACGCGGGCGCGCGGGCGCTCACGCTGCACGCACGCACTCGCACGCAGATGTACACGGGCAAGGCAAATTGGGACGAGATCGCGGCCGTGTCCGAGGCCCTCGACATTCCGGTCATCGGCAACGGCGACATCAAGTCGCCCGAGGACGTGGTGCGCATGTACGAGCACACGCGCGCGAGCGGCATCATGGTGGGACGCGGGTCCTTCGGACAGCCGTGGATTTTCCATCAGGCGCGCGCTCTCTTGGACGGAGCGCCCGTACCGGCCACGCCGGGCGTGGAGGAACGCTTTCGCATCGCGCTTGATCACGTTCGCATGGTGCAGGATTACGAACTGGATCCCGATGGCGCCGCCTACGAGTTCCGCAAGCATCTGGGATGGTACGTGAAGGGGCTCTACAACTCGGCCGAGCTGCGCAAGCGACTGCATCAGGTCTCGACGTTCAGCCAGGTGGAAGGGATCTTTGCCGACTACCTCGCGGATCCCGCACATGGTGCGCGGGTATTGACTGAGGCGGTCGACATCGACGATGTTGCAGAGGGCATTGCTGCGTAATGCGCCGTCGGCCGCAACGATGTTGCAGTCGCAGGTTGCTGGGTAGTGGCAGGGCAGGATGATGTCAGGGCAGGAACTTGTTGGCACAAGTGTTGGACTGTTGGAATCGGGGGTGCACTGGTTTCGACGGGTTTGGTGAAGCTGTGGCTGCGTGTCCAGGTCCTCGGGCTCCTGGTAAAACACCTGGGAAACCATTAAACGCCAACAACAACCTGGCGCTCGCCGCGTAACTTTCGAGTTACCGCTGGCAGTGCTACATGAGGAGCCCGCCCGGGGCGCTTTGTGTAGTATCGCAAATCTGGGCTAGCATTACGATGTGTTGCCCGTCGTAGCGCGAAACAATAGGTGACTTGTCTGCGAGTGGGCTTCCCATTGGCCAGCGCGCGGAGACCTCAATCAATGGGATACACACGTAGACGCTGTGGTAGATCCAGGTTCGGACAGGGGTTCGATTCCCCTCACCTCCACTTGGAGTACACAAACGCCCCGCCGGATGCTTCCGGCGGGGCGTTTGTTTGTTTCCGGTGTCCGGTTCGCCCATCGAGATCTGAGCCAATGGTGGTACGCCACCACCGTGAACGGTTTGTGCGTTGACCGTTCAGCTCACTGCACGTCCAGCGCCGCGTGCGCCGCCGCCAACCTCGCCACCGGCACGCGATACGGCGAGCACGACACATAGTCCAGCCCCGCATCATGGCAGAACCGAACCGACCTCGGCTCTCCCCCATGCTCGCCACAAATACCAAGCTTGAGGCCGGGGCGTGTCGCACGGCCATCGGCAATCGCCAGCTTCACCAACTTGCCTACGCCTTTCGTATCGAGCACCTGAAACGGATCATCATCGAGAATTCCCTTCTCCAGATAAAACGGAAGGAATCGTCCCGCGTCGTCACGACTGAGCCCGAGCGTCGTCTGTGTCAAATCGTTCGTCCCGAACGAGAAGAAGTCCGCCACGCGCGCGATTTCATCGGCCGTGAGCGCGGCGCGTGGCAGTTCGATCATCGTGCCCACGAGATACGGCAGGTGCTCGTCCATCGCGCCCATCACCTGCTGGGCCGCGTGATCAATCACGGCCCGCTGATGTTCCAACTCACGCGCCGTCGCGACGAGCGGCACCATGATCTCCGGCATCACATCAAAGCCGCGCCGCTTTGCACGAACCGCCGCCTCGAAGATCGCCCGCGCCTGCATTTCCGTAATTTCCGGATATGTGATACCGAGTCGGCAGCCTCGATGCCCGAGCATCGGGTTCGACTCACGCAGCGCCTCGACGATCGCCGCGAGTGCCGAACGACTGATGCCGAGCGTTGACGCAAGCTTCTTGGACTCTTCGCCGCCGTGCGGCAGAAACTCGTGCAGCGGCGGATCGAGTAATCGGATGGTGACGGGACAGCCGTGCATCGCTTCGAAGATGCCTTCGAAATCAGTGCGTTGCATGGGCAGCAGCTTGTCGAGCGCACGTCGACGGCCACCTTCGTCACGCGCCACAATCATCTCGCGCATCGACGAAATGCGGTCTCCTTCGAAGAACATGTGTTCGGTGCGGCAGAGTCCAATCCCTTCGGCGCCGAACGCGCGAGCCAGTCGCGCATCGCGTGGCGTGTCCGCATTGGCGCGTACACGCAGTCGACGCACTTCGTCGGCCCAGCCCATCAGCTCGTCGAACGCGCGATACACGGGCGCATCGGCGGCACGCTGCGCGCCCGCCACCACGCGCATCACTTCGCTCGGCAACGTGGGCAGATCGCCGGTGAACACACGTCCGGTTTCACCGTCGAGCGTGAGCCAATCGCCCTCGTGCACCTCGACGCCGCCCGCCATGAAGCGACGCTCACCGCGCGGAATGACGACGTCGGTGGCGCCCACGATCGCGCACTTGCCCATGCCCCGCGCGACCACGGCGGCGTGACTCGTCATACCACCGCGTGTTGTCAGGATTGCGCGCGCCGCGACCATCCCGTGAAAATCCTCGGGCGTGGTTTCTTCGCGCACCAGAATCACCGCCTCACCGCGCGCCGCCCGCGTTTCCGCCTCGTCCGGATCGAACACCGCGACGCCGCTGGCCGCGCCCGGGCTCGCCGGCAACCCGGAGGCAATGGGCGTCGCACGGACCGCGGGATCGATCACCCGATGCAGCAACTGGTCGAGTTGTCGCGGGTGCAGACGCTTGACCGCGGTGATCTTGTCGATCACGCCCTCACGCACCATGTCCGTGGCGATGCGGAGCGCAGCCGGTGTGGTACGTTTTCCCGTGCGCGTTTGCAGGAGATAGAGTCGACCGCGTTCCACGGTGAACTCGATGTCCTGCATATCGCGATAATGTCGCTCCAGCAGCGCCTGCGTCTCCATCAACTGCGTATACGCGGCGGGCAGTCGATGCGCCATTTGATCGATGTGCAGTGGCGTGCGAATACCCGCGACCACATCTTCGCCCTGCGCATTGACGAGGAACTCGCCGTAGAACCGGTGCTCGCCGGTGCTGGGGTCGCGCGTGAACGCCACGCCCGTACCGGAGTCGTCGCCCATGTTGCCGAACACCATCGCCATCACGTTCACACCGGTTCCGATGGTGTCAGGAATCTCGTTGACGCGACGGTAATCCACGGCCTTCTTGAGGGTCCACGACTTCCATACCGCTTCAATCGCGCCCCACAGTTGTTCTCGCGGATCGGCGGGGAAGGGGCGACCGGTGGTGTGTTCGATCAGGTCGAGATACTCCCGCGTCAGCGATTCGAGCGACTCCGCATCGAGGTCGGAATCAGTCGCGGCGTGCGTGGTGAGTCGCTTGGCGGCCAGCAGATGCTCAAACTGATCGAACGGTACATGCAGGACAACGTCGCCGTACATCTGAATGAACCGGCGATACGAATCCCACGCGAAGCGCGGATTTTCGCTGGCCGTCGCCAGTCCGAGCGTCGTCTCGTGGTTGAGACCAAGGTTCAGAATAGTCTCCATCATCCCCGGCATGCTCACCGCTGCACCCGAGCGGACGCTCACGAGCAGCGGCATGGCCGGATCACCGAATCGTTTGTCCGCCGCCTGCTCAAGACGGATCAGTGCCGCGTCCACCTCCGCACGCAACGCATCGGATACGCCGCCATGATCGAGATACTCCAGGCACTGACTGCACGCAATTGTGAAACCGGGAGGCACAGGCACGCCGAGATTCACCATTTCGGCGAGATTCGCGCCCTTGCCACCGAGCACCGACTTCATCTCACGCGTGCCGTCGGCCGCGCCATTACCAAAAAAATAGACCGATTGCGTCACAACTGCTCCATGCGGGGAAATCAGTGCGTTCAGACGGTTCCGACTGCTCGACCACCGGCGCGCAGCAGTTCGGGTTCGTTCGGCAATGCGGTAGGATAACGTCCCGAGAAACAGGCGTGGCAGTAGCCGGACGGACCATCCGGTACCGCCGACAGCATCCCGTCCAGGGCGAGGTAGCCCAGCGAATCAACGCCAAGATGACGCGCGAGTTCGGCTTGCGTCATGCTGGCCGCGATGAGTTCTTCACGGCGCGGCGTATCAATGCCGTAGTAGCAGGGACTGATGATTGGTGCGCTGGAGACGCGCATGTGCACCTCGCGCGCCCCGGCAGCGCGCACGAGTGACACAAGGCCGCGCGTCGTCGTGCCGCGCACAATCGAATCGTCCACCATGACCACCGACTTGCCCGCAATCAGTTCGCGTACGGGATTGTACTTCACCTTCACCTTCGCATCGCGCCCCGCTTGCGTGGGCTGAATGAAGGTGCGGCCCACATAGTGGTTGCGAATCAGCGCAAACTCGAAGGGAATTCCCGACTCCTCGGAGAATCCGAGCGCCGCCGAGTTCGACGAGTCGGGCACGGAGAACACCATGTCGGCGCCGGGTGCCGGACATTCGCGCGCCAGCTGACGACCCAGTTCGCGACGCGCCAGATGCACGGACTCACCGAACACTTTGCTGTCGGGACGTGCGAAATACACGTGCTCAAACACACAGCGGTTGAGCTCCATGGGTGCGGTCGCCTGCATCGTGCGCAATCCGGAGCGGTCAATCGCCACGATCTCACCCGGCGCAACGTCGCGTTCGTAGGTGGCGCCCACGATATCGAGCCCGCACGTTTCGGAACTCGCCACCCATGAGTCCCCGAGCTTGCCGAGCGCGAGTGGACGCCAGCCGTGCGGATCACGGGCCGCCAGGAATGTGTCGTCGATGACCACGAGCAGGCAGTACGCACCCTCGACGCCATGCAGCGCATTGGCCAGGCGTTCTTCGGGCGTCGCCCCGGTCGCGCGGGCAATGCGATGCACGATCGCTTCGGAGTCCATCGACGAGGTGAAGATCGCCCCGACATCTTCGAGATCACGCCGCAGTTCAATGGCGTTGGTGAGGTTGCCGTTGTGCGCGAGCGCGATGTGCCCCTTGCGCACACGCGCCAGAATTGGCTGCGCGTTTTCGATCGCCGATGCACCGGCGGTGGAGTAGCGCGTGTGCCCAACAGCGATCGGACCGTTGAGCGCGTGCATCGCCTCGTCGCCAAAGCCTTCCGAGACGAGCCCCATCGTGCGACGCAGCGTCGCCACACCGGTGTCGTCAACGGCGACGATACCGGCGGACTCCTGGCCGCGATGCTGCAGCGAGTAGAGCCCCAGCTGCGTCAGCGCGGCTGCGTTGGGATGTCCGTATACACCGAAAATACCGCACATGAGAATGGCTTCCGTCAGACAGTGGTGGGCGTCGCCGACGATTCCGCTGCGGCCGCAGCCGCAGGATCGCCATCCATGATGCCCGGAATGGTGTCGTGAAATGCGCGGGCGAGCGGTGCGATGGCCGAATGCGCGGAGATCGCGCCGATGAGGAAGTCGATGCCGTCGTCGGCGGGCGTCACGCGCCCGATGACCGTCGCGGGTACGCCGTGCGCCTGGGCGACGGCGAGCACCGCGTGTGGGTCGGGCGTGCTGACCACGACGCGCGCCTGTGCCTCGCCGAAGAGCAACGCGCGCAGCGGCAAGTCGGCCCACGACGTGAGATCGACGGCGAATCCGAGCGGTTGGTCGCGGCGCAACATCGCGCATTCGGCGAGCGCGACCGCCAAACCGCCGTCGCTGCAATCGTGCGCGCTCCGAACATGTCCCGCACGGATCGCGTCCAGCAGCGCGTCAATCAACCGTCGCTCCATCGCCGGATCACTGGCCGGCGGTGCGCCGATCGCGAGTCCATGCACATGCTGCAGATATTCACTCGCCCCGATCTCGTCGGTATTGTCGCCCAGCAACACGATGCTGTCGCCCGGCGTCTGAAACGCCGACGGGGTGACGTGATCGAGCGAGTCGAGCACCCCCACCATGCCGACGGTAGGGGTCGGGTGAATCGCACCCTGCGGGTTCTCGTTGTACAGCGAGACGTTGCCGCCGGTGACCGGTGTCTCCAGCGTGCGGCACGCTTCGCCCATCCCGGCGACCGCTTCCCGTAGTTGGAAGTAGACTTCCGGACGTGTGGGATTGCCGAAATTCAGATTGTTCGTGATCGCCCGCGGACGCGCGCCGGTGCAGGCGACGTTGCGTGCGGCTTCCGCCACGGCAATGCGTCCGCCCATGCGTGGATCGAGCGACACATAGCGACCATTGCCATCGATGCAGAGCGCGATTGCCGCGTCGGTCCCACGCAACCGAACAACCGCCGCATCACTGCCGGGCCCCATGATGGTGCTGGTGCGCACCATGGAATCGTACTGACGCCACACCCACGCCTTGCTCGCGATCGTGGGCGACGAGAGCAATCGCTCAAGCGTCCAGATCGGATCTGCCTCCTCGTCCAGCGGTGCCACCGCGTGCGCATCCTGCGCGCGTGCCGCTGCCAGCGTGGGCGACTCCACCGCGTCGATCACGTACGTGGGACAATCGGTGACCAGCTGAATCCCGGGGAACTCCGCCACCACACGATCGCCTTCGGTCACGCGATACACCGGCTCAGCGATCACTTCTCCAATCACGGCCGCTTCAAGATCCCAGCGCGCGAGGATCTCCGCGACCTGCGCCTCGCGTCCCTTGTGCGCGACCACCAGCATGCGCTCCTGCGATTCCGACAGCATGATCTCGTACGGCGTCATGCCCTCTTCGCGCACCGGCACCTTGAGCATGTCGATCGTGACCCCGACATCGCCACGGGCCGCCATCTCCGCCGACGATGAGGTGAGGCCCGCCGCGCCCATATCCTGAATCGCGACAATGTGGCCGCTCCTTATCAGCTCGAGCGACGCTTCCAGCAGCAGCTTCTCGGTGAAGGGATCACCAACCTGCACGCGCGGGCGCTTGGACTCGCTCTCGGCGCTCAGATCTTCGCTGGCGAACGATGCACCATGAATGCCGTCTCGACCCGTGCGCGCACCGACCGCAATGATCGGGTTGCCGATGCCTTCGGCCACCGCGCGAATGAGTTCCTCTTCGCGCAGCACACCGACGCACATCGCGTTGACGAGCGGATTGCCCTCGTAGGACGGATCGAAGACCACTTCGCCGCCAACCGTCGGAACACCGACGCAGTTGCCGTAGTCACCGATGCCCTTGACCACACCGGAGAAGAGATATCGTACCCGGGGCGACGTGAGCGGACCGAAACGCAGGGAGTTGAGCAGCGCGATTGGACGCGCACCCATCGTGAACACGTCACGCAGAATCCCTCCAACACCGGTGGCTGCGCCCTGATATGGCTCAACGGCACTCGGGTGGTTGTGCGACTCGATCTTGAACGCGACGGCGATGCCATCCTTCACGGCGATCACGCCCGCGTTTTCGCCCGGTCCCTGCAACACCCACGGTGCTTCGGTGGGCAGCGTGCGCAGCAACGGCCGTGAATGCTTGTAGGAGCAGTGCTCGCTCCACAGCGCGCTGACAATGCCAAGCTCCGTAAACGTCGGCGTGCGGCCGAGCATCGCGAGCACCTTTTGATACTCCGCCGGCGTGATGCCGTGCTCCTTCACCAATGCCGGTGTGATCTCTGGATCGCCCGGACGCGATTGCACCTGCGACGGACTCATGCCGCCACTCCTCCCATCAGCGAATCGGCGAGCGAGTGCAGCAGGGGTAAGCCGTCCGCGGAGCCGAGCAGCGTATCGACCGCACGTTCCGGATGCGGCATCATCCCGAGCACATTGCCGGCCGCGTTCACGATGCCCGCGATGTTGCGCTGCGACGCATTCGGATTGGCCGCGTCGGTCACGTGTCCCCGCGCATCCACATAGCGAAACACCACGCGTCCCTCTCCCTCGAGCCGCGCCAGCGTGTCGGCGTCGGCGGTGTAGCGCCCGTCGCCGTGCGCCACCGGCACCGTGATCACTTCGTTGATGTGGTACCGCGACGTAAAACGCGTGGCAATGGATTCAACGCGCAGATGCACCTGCTCACAGACAAACCTGAGGTTGGCATTCCGCAACAGCGCGCCGGGCAACAAGCCGGCCTCGCACGCGATCTGAAAACCGTTGCAGATCGCCAGCACCGGTGCGCCACGCTCCGCGTGCGCGACGACTTCGCGCATGATCGGACTGAACCGCGCGATGGCTCCCGGGCGAAGATAATCGCCGTAACTGAAGCCGCCGGGCAGGATCACCAGATCGGCGCCTTGCAGATCATGCTCCTTGTGCCAGCAGAATACCGCCTCCGCACCGAGATGATCGACGACCGCGTGGTACGCGTCTTCATCGCAGTTGGAACCGGGGAACCGAACGATGCCGACCTTCACGCCTGCTCCACGGTGGCGATGTGAAAATCTTCAGTCACGGGATTGGCCAGCAACTGCTCGCACATGCGGCGCGCCGCGTCGCGGGCGTCGTCAGCGCTTGAGGCATCGGTGTCGAGCACCAGATGCCGACCGACTCGCACGTTTCCGACGGTCTCGAACCCGAGGGAGTGCAGCGCGTCCGAAACAGCTTTGCCCTGCGGATCGAGCAGGCCACGTCGCGGCACAATCTGAATGGCCACGCGGAATCGAGTCATGTCGAAGAATCCTCTCGGTCGTCGCTGCGACCGGTTTCGGAACGGGAGTCGCGCCGCCGCTTTCGGCGACGACGAAGGGAAGGGGCACCATCGACGGCCACGCCGTCGGCTACGAGAGCCACGCCGTCATCGTCGTCGTCCAACCGGGCCGGCCGTCGATCGAACAGGCCGAGCAACACGGTACGACCAATGCCGTACAGCACATAACACATCAATGCCGGGAAGAAGAACTGCTTGGGCAGAAAGATCACGCCCACGAGTGTACCAAGCACCAGCATCAGCCCGGCAATGCCGCGCCACGTCCGCAGCCCCACGGTCGGTACCGCCGCATACTGCACATTGCTGATCATGAGCACGCCCAGGCCAAGCATCACCCAGCGCAGCATCTGATGCCACGGTAAACCACCGATCATCGTTTCCGTGTACAACGGCGTCTGGCTGAACCAGTAGTACGTGGCCAGCGTCATGCCGGCAGCGGGACTTGGCAATCCCGTGAAGTGCGTCTTCGCGCGGCCTGCCTGTTCCACATTGAAGCGCGCCAGGCGCACCACGGCACACGCAGTAAACAGGAAGCAGAATATCCAGTCCCAGCCAGTGTTGTTCAGCACCGCGAAATACATCACCAGCGCCGGCGCCAGCCCGAAGCTGATCGCGTCAACCAAGCTGTCCAACTCCGAGCCGAACTTGCTTCCGGAGTTCGTGGCGCGGGCGATGCGCCCATCCAGCGTGTCGGCCACCGCGCCGAACACGATGTATCGCGCCGCGCCGTCGAAGTCGCCGCGTGACGCGGACACAATCGCGAACACACCAAAGAACAAGTTGGCGAGCGTGAGGCCGTTGGGCAGCACTACAACCGCGCGGCGACGTGGACGCTGAGCGCCGGGCAGCGTGGGCTGGCTTCCGGTGCCGGCCATCACGCGGACACCCCGGGCATGTTGATCAGCGCCGACACCAGCGTTGTCGAGCGGGCAAACCAGGCAATGACGAGGGCCAGCACCAGCAACCCAAAAGCCGCCAGCCAGATTGGCCACGAGCGAACGCGCAGCGCCAGGGCGAACGTCAACGCCGCCAGCACGACTGCAGTGATCAGCAGTGGGTACGCCTCGCGGGAGAAGCTCACGACGAACGCCTCACGCCGAGTGCCGCCAGATCGAGGGACGCGCCGGTAATGCGCGCGAAGGCGTCGAGATAGCGCTCGCTCGTGGCCTGCACGACGGCATCCGGCAGCGTGGGCCCGGGCGAATCGCCGCTCCAACGTCCGGCGCGGCGTTCGGCGTCGAGCCAGTCACGCAGCGGTTGTTTGTCAAAGCTCGGCTGACTGCGGCCAGGCGCATACTGAGCGGCTGGCCAGAACCGAGAAGAGTCAGGCGTCAGCACTTCGTCGATGAGCAGAAGCCGCCCGTCGCGCACGCCGAACTCAAATTTGGTGTCGGCGACAATGATCCCGCGCGGTGCGGCCGTCTCGCGGCCGAACTCATAGATGGCCCGTGCGTACTGTTCCAGCGCCGCGGCGCGTTCCAGACCGAGTTGTGCCTCCACAGCGCCTACCGTGATGTTCTCGTCGTGACCGGACTCGGCCTTGGTGGCCGGGCTGAACAATGGCGGCAGGAGCTGACTACTCTCCTGCAACCCGCTCGGCAACGGTTCTCCAGCCAGCGTGCCGTGCGCCGCGTATTCTTTCCACGCCGAGCCCGCGAGATATCCGCGCACGACACATTCAATCGGTACGACGTCGGTGCGCAGGCACAACATCGCGCGACCAGCGAGCAGCTCATGATGCGCAGCAAGCTCAGGCGCGAGTGTCATGATTTCCTGCACATCGGCGCTCACCATGTGATGCGGCAGCTCGTTGCCGAACCGCACGGCGAGTTTTCGCAGCCACCAGGCGCTCAACTGCGTCAGCACAGCTCCCTTGAACGGAATCGGCTCGTCCAGCACCACGTCGAACGCGCTGACACGATCCGTGGCCACGAGCAGCAGGTGATCGTGCCCCACCGCGTAGACGTCGCGCACCTTTCCTCGGCGCACCAACGGCAATGACAACGCCGTCGCTCGCACCGGCAGCGTCGCGGTCATACGCGCACCTCATCGTTAACCGTGCGCACATCGTGTGTCGCGAGCAAAGGATCGACGACTTCGTGGAGGAAGTCGTCCACCTGCTGCGGCGCACGTCCGGTAAAGCGCGATGGATCGGCGAGTGCCTGCAGATCCTCGAGCGGCACGCCGAACGCCGGATCGGCGGCCAGTCGCTCAAGCAGGTCGTTGCGTGGCGCGCCGTCCTTGACTGCACGCGCCGCCGCGATGGAATGTCCGCGAATGACTTCATGGGCCACCTGTCGGTCACCGCCGGCGCGCACGGCGCGCACGATGATTTCTTCCGTGGCCATGAACGGTAATTCATCATCGACCCGCCGACGAATGCGCGCCGGATGCACTTCAAGATCAGCGACCACGTTACGCAGCAGCACCAGAATCGCATCGGTTGCGAGAAATGATTCCGGAATGACGAGGCGCCGATTGGCGGAATCGTCGAGCGTCCGTTCGAAGTACTGCACGGCGTGTGTTTGATTGGCGTTCGGTTCCAGCGACAACACAAATCGCGCCAGCGATGCGATGCGCTCCGAACGCATCGGGTTGCGTTTGTAGGCCATCGCGGACGAGCCGATCTGATCACGTTCAAACGGCTCTTCGATTTCGCCGAAGGCCTGCAGCATGCGCATGTCACCGGAGAACTTCGAGGCGCTGGCCGCGACTCCCGCCACGACGCCCAGCACCTGCGCATCGATCTTGCGGCTGTAGGTTTGCCCGCTCACCGGGATCGAGGTGGCGAATCCCATCGCGACCGACACGCGGCGATCGAGCTCGCGCACTTTCGCATGATCGCCATCGAACAGGGAAAGGAAGGACGCTTGCGTACCGGTGGTGCCTTTCACGCCACGGAACGGCAACGTGGCGATACGATGATCGAGATCGGCCACATCGAGCACGAGATCCTGCATCCAGAGCGTGGCGCGCTTGCCCACGGTGGTAAGCTGTGCCGGCTGCAGATGCGTGTAGCCCAGACAGGGCACCTCACGCCACGCGCGCGCGAAACCGGCCAGCGACCGAATCGACTCGACGCACTTGTCGCGCAGCAACTCCATGCCGCGCCGCATCAGGACCAGTTCGGCGTTGTCGGTGACATAGCAGCTCGTCGCGCCCAGATGAATGAAGGGGCGCGCGCTCGGTGCGACATCGGCAAACGCGTGCACGTGCGCCATCACGTCGTGTCGAAAGCGACGCTCGTATTCCGCGACTGCGGCAAAATCGATGTTATCGCGATTCGCGCGCATCTCGGTGATGGCGGCTTCCGGCAACGAGAGTCCCAGATCGCGCTGCGCCTCGGCGAGCACGAGCCACAGCTCACGCCAGAGACCGTATCGAGTCGACGGTCCCCACAGCTCGAGCATCGCACGCGAGGCGTAGCGCTCGGAGAGCGGCGAGGAATAGATCGACACGGTAGCGGTATCAGCGGACACGGAACGAGATCGGAGGGAAGAGCCGACCGCCGCGCTCGAACCACAGCTGCACCGCACCGCGAGGGGCATAGGCATCGATGGCGCGCGCCGCGAGATCGGCAGTGGTGATCGGCGTGTTTCCGATCTGAACGATGACGTCGCCGGACTGCAAGCCAAGCTCCTCCTGCAATCGATCGGACGCGCGAAAAACCAGCGCGCCCCCGCGAGACTGGATGCGACGTTCCAGACGAATCGCATCGGTGACGGTGACCAGTTCGAGTTCGCGCAGCACGGTGACGCGGGGCGCACTCACTTCGGGCACATCCGACACCGTGACCTGCAACACCGTCTCGTTCGAACCGCGCCGCACCGTGAGCGGGAATGCCTCTCCCACGCGCAGTTCGAGCAGGCGCGCTTCCCAGTCGAACGGATTGCGCAGCGGCTTGTTGCCGGCGCGCAGCAAAACATCGCCCGGTCGCACGCCGGCGCGTTCTGCCGGAGACCCCGGGACAATGCGGCCGACCGTCGGCACGGTACGCACCGCATCACGCGCGTTGTTCACGGCCGGCATCTGCAACTGCAGGCCAACCCACGGCTGGCGCACGCGACCGTGCGTGAGCAGGTCGTCAACAATACGCATGGTGCGATCGATCGGAATGGCGAAGCCGAGTCCGACCGATCCGCCGGACGGTGAATAGATCGAACTGTTCACACCGATCACTTCGCCGTTCGCGTTGACCAACGGGCCACCGGAGTTACCGGGATTGATCGCCGCGTCCGTCTGGACCATGTCGAGGTACACACCTCCGCCTTCGCTGCGCGCCGTAATGTTGCGGCCGACAGCACTGATCACGCCGACGGAGACACTGGGCTCGGAGTTGCCGAGCACAAAACCAAACGGGTTGCCGATGGCGATGCTCCACTCGCCAACGATGAGATCGGACGACGTACCGAGCGGTGCGACGGGCAAACCGGTTGCTTCGATGCGCAAGACCGCGAGGTCGTTCTGCTCGTCTTCGCCGACAAGCGTGGCATCGTAGGTCGTGCCATCGCGCATGGCGACGGTAATGCGGGACGCGCCGCTGACCACGTGCGCATTGGTCACAATCACCCCGTTGGCTCGCACGACGAAGCCGGAGCCGATACCGGCCCGCGCGCGCTGACCAGTACGTCCTCCGAACATTTGTTCGAACATGTCAACCGGGACGCGCTCGACCGTTTCTGTTTGCACGGTGACCACCGAGGGCGCAACGCGCTCGGCGGCCGTCGTGATCGCGGTGCGGCGCGACTGATCGATGCTCTGCGCCGGCACGGCGCCCGGGGCAACGGCCGGTGGTTGCGAGGCGGCGGTCGTCGGTTGCGCCAGCGAGTCGGCAGGGCTGGCGCCGACACAGCCGGCGACGATCAGCGCCGCCGCTCCGATGGCGCTCAAACGTGCCACAATCACAGCTCGCCCGCCCGGAGGCGTTGCCCACCCGAGGGTCGGCGTTGCGTGTCGGCCAGCGCCTGGTCGGTGAAGGGATAGGCGATCATGGCGCGCAGAGTAGACGCGCCGACCACCGCGGCGTCCGCGCCGGCCGCACCGCAGGCGGCGAGCGACGCCGAACCAGAGGGAAACAGCGCGACCAGCTCCGTTTCGAGCGTCGCGCCGTCGAGCAGGGCACGGGCCGCCGCGACAACGGACGCTCCCGTGCCGTTCATCGCGTCGAGTCGGTCTACGTCTACCAACACGAAGGAGGCACCCGACTTGGCCGCGAACATGGCCTGTGTCGCCGTGCCCACAAACGTGGCCGATACGCGAATGCCGCCCGCCGCGAGGGTACGCATAATCGTGGCGTTGTCCTCGGTGAAGGGCAGCTGGAGCACCACGTTGTCAGCGGCCCGGCCAAGTGCACGGGCGTGCTCCAGACCGCTGTCGCCAAGCGCGAGGGTATCGGCTACGTCGACCAGCACCGGGACGGGCACGGCGCGCGCAAAGCTGCCCAGCCATGCAACAGCGGCGTCTTCGGACGCGGCGCTCCGCAGGGCAGCGTCGGGAAGAACGACGCCGTCACACCAGCCGCGGGCGCTGGCCCACTGCACGTCATCGAGCGCATCGGTCGCAAGAAAGAGCTTCACGTTGGAGAAAGATAAAGGGTCGCGGGGTAACGGACGTGCTCGAGGAACAATCCATGCGGCGGGGCGGGCGGTGACGTGTCGCGATTGTCGGAGGCCAAAATCTGCGCCGCGACGGTACCGACCGGTCGACGCCCCAGTCCCACGTCCACCATGGTCCCGACGAGAAAGCGCACCATGTGATGCAAAAACCGGTTCGCTTCGATGTCAAAGACCAGTCCGCCGTCTTTCGCGCGCCATTGCGCCTGGTGTACCTGGCAACGATGATCGTCGTCGGCGGGGGCGGTGCCCTGCACGGCAAACCCACGAAACGTGTGCTCACCGACGATGGCACTCGCCTCCGATGACAGCACGTCGAAATCCAGGCGCCGTGCCACGGCCCACTCGGTGCGCCGACGAAATGGCGACATGGCCAACGGGTCGGTGCCGACGAAATACGCGTAGCGTCGCCGATCGGCGCTGAAGCGAGGGTGAAAGGTGTCTTGCATGGAATGTGCGTCTTCGATCCAGATGTCCGCCGGTAGCTTGGCATTCATCGCGCGACGCAGACGGTCGGCGGTCCAGCGCCGTGAGACGCGCACTCCGACGCCCTGACCACGCGCATGCACCCCCGCATCGGTCCGGCCGGCGCCGATCGCGGCGACATGCGATCCGCACAGTTCGGCGAGCGCGCGCTCCATTTCGCCCTGAACCGTTCGCGCGACCGGCTGACGCTGCCATCCCGAGAACGCCCCCCCGTCGTAGTGGGTGACCAAGAGGAACGAGGCGTGATCGGCAGAGTCCATGAGCAGTGGAAGATACGCCACGGCGGACCCCCCTTCAAGCGATTCAAACGCCGAATGACGTGACATCGGGAGCTTCCGCATCGTATCCGGTTTGACAGGAGAGGCGCGACCTTTCCACATTGCGCCGCTTATCTTCCCCCACCGACTCCCATTATGGCACCTCGCTCTCTCGCCTCGCTTGCACACGCACTTGGCGCCACGTCGGATCTCGACGGGGCGCTGGTGGCGTTGGCCGAGTGCGTGGTGGAGATGGACCGTGGCGCATCGATGGCGCTGCTGCGGTACGATGGGCGGCAAGAGATGCTGCGCGAGCGGTTGACCCCGATCATGGGGCGCGTGGAGCGCACCGCCATCGAAACAACCTTCGATCATCTGCCCGCGCCCGTACGCCTGAAGGTCGCCGCCGGCGGTCAGTTCGTGGATTTGGCCGAGCGTTCCTCGGAGTACGCGCGTCTGTTCGGCTTCACGCACGCGCTCGATGGCGGCGTGCTGGCACTGCGCGGCTTGCGGGTGGAAGGCTATCTCGGCGCGGTGTTGGCGCTATATGAACCGCGAAAGATCTTTGGTACGCGGACCATCGAACGACTGGCGCCGGCGCTTGCCCTGTTCGATCTGGCGTTCAGTCGTCTCTCTGAGCGCGAGGCACGTGAAGAGGCGGTCCGCACGCTGGAAGACGTGACACAGCGAGTGCATGGCGAGTACGTGCGCAAACTGCGCGCGCTCGAATCTGAGCTGCGTGAAGCGCGCAATACCACGCCGCAGGGCGTCCCGGTGCTCTCAGCCGCCGAAGCCGTGGCGCTGCAGGCCGAGTCGGCCCGCGCCGACGAAGAGGTGCGACGCGCCCACCGCAAAGCCGATCTCACCGAGCAGCAACTGATGGCGGCCGTGGGGCAGCTTGAACAGTCACACGTAGAGTTGCATCGCCGAAGCGAGGCGCTGCGCCAACGCACACGCACCCTCTACCTGCTCGACCGCGTGCTCACACTCGATGCGAGTACGAGCGATCCGCGTGAACTGGTGGATGGCCTGCTGGCGCTGGTGGGCGATGACATGCAGGCGCAGCGCTGCTCACTGATGCTGGTAGCGCCCGAACCGGAGCACATGTATCTCGCGGCCGGACGTGGGCTCGCGCCGCATGTGACGCTCGGTATGCGCACCCGCATCGGTGAGGGGGTGTCTGGACGGGTCGCGGCCGCGCGCGAGCCGTTGCTCGTGCAAGACGTGTCACAAGCCGACCGCCATCCGCTGCTCCGCGATCAGTACTTCACCACGGGAAGCTTCATCAGCTTTCCGCTCGTGTCGCATGGTCAGCTGGTTGGCGTGGTCAATCTTACAAACCGGGCGAAGCTCGGTGTCTACTCGGAAGAGGATGTTGAGCGCGTGCGACTGCTGGCGTTGGTGATCTCACTGATCGCATCGAACGCGCGTCTTGCCGATCGCCTGGTGGTGGCGCTCAATGTCACTTGACGCGGGATCAGCCGATCAGCTCAGATACGCCATTTGTCGACTCGCGAACGGAGAATCGCTCGACGCGGATGTGATTTCCGGCGCCTTTGACGTGATCATGCGCGGTGAGGCCACGCCGTCGCAGATTGCCGCGCTGCTGATGGCGCTGCGCGTGAAGGGCGAGACCGTGTCGGAGGTGGCCGGCGTGGCCCTGGCGCTGCGCCGCGCGATGGTGACACTGGACGTGCCGGATGCGGCGCTGGTCGTAGACACCTGCGGAACCGGTGGGGGAACGCTCACCACGTTCAACATCTCCACGGCTGCTGCACTCCTGGCCGCGGGCGCGGGTGTGCGAATCGCCAAACACGGCAATCGGTCGTTCACATCACGATCGGGAAGCGCCGACGTGCTCGAAGCGCTTGGCGTCTCGATCGAGGTGTCGCCGGAAGTGATGTTGAACGCGCTGCGAGACGCGGGCATCACGTTCATGTTCGCTCCGCAGATGCACCCGGCGATGCGCCACGTGGGGCCCGTGCGTCGTGAGCTGTCGATCCCGACGGTGATGAACATCGTGGGCCCGCTCGCCAATCCGGCGAAGGTAGGTCGTCAGGTCGTCGGGGTGGCCGATCGTGCCCGTCTGCCCCTTATCGCCGGCGCGCTCGCAGCGCTGGGGAGCGATCGAGCGCTCGTGGTGCACGGCGAGCCGGGCCTCGACGAGATCTCGCCGATCGGTCGCACCACCGTGCTGGAGGTACGTGATGGCGCGGTGTCGAAGTGGTTTATCGAACCAAAGTGGGTGGGCGTGCAGGGAATCCGAGCCGAAGATCTTCAGGGCGGCGAACCGGCCGAGAACGCCGCGTTGATCGAAGCGGTGCTGCGCGGCGAAGGACCACCGGCGGCTGAAGCGGCAGTTGTGCTGAACGCGGCGGCCGCGATTTACATCGGCGGTTTAAGCGAGGATTACCGCGACGCCATCAGCATCGCTCGTGTGGCGCTCCGCGAGGGCGCGGGTACACGGGCGTTGCAAGCGCTGCGCGGCGCCTTCGGACCGCCACGTCAACTCTAAGTTATTGCGCCGCGGCTAATAGCGACGCAACACGCCCACCACGATGCCCTGAATACGCACGTCGTCTTCGTGGACGTACAAGGGCGTCATCGTTTCGTTCGCAGGTTGCAGCCGGATGCGCCCGTCCCGCTCGCGGAAATACCGCTTGACCGTGGCCGCCGCCCCGTCGAGCAACGCGATCACCATTTCACCGTTGTCAGCCGTTTGCCGCTCGTTCACCACGACATAGTCGCCGTCTTCGATGTGGTCCTCGATCATGGACTCCCCGCGCACGCGCAACACATAGTGGCTGCCGTTGCGACGCAGAAATCCATCCGGCACCGCGATGCTTTCATTGTGCGTGAGTGCCTCGATCGGCGAGCCGGCCGCCACCAACCCCAACAACGGAAGCTCCACCGAGCGCTGAAACACATCGCTCGGCAATATCTCGATGGCGCGACTCTCGTTGTAGGAACGTTTGATGTAGCCTTTGCGCTCGAGATTTGTGAGGTGCTCGTGCACCGTGGCCAGCGAGTTATAGTTGAACTTGGACGCGATTTCCTCAAAGCTCGGCGCGTAGCCGTTGTCTTCGGCGTACGAGGTAAGGAAGCTGAGGATTTCGCGTTGACGCTTGGTAAGCGGCATGGCGGACTCCAAGGGTGGGGGGGGGAACTGCGGCGCCTTTACAGAGTTGATCACCGAATGCTTTCCGAATCAACATAACCGAACAGGGGCCGAAGTGCAAGCTGTGGATTCACTTGACTGGTCGTCGCCGATCTACAACACTGGCTGGACACCGGCCACCGGAACGCTCGGGCGGCTCACCGACGCGGCCCACCGGCGCGCCGAACTCCTCGCCCGCACATTGCCGGCGCTGCGCGAGCAGGCCGGTGCCCGACCCGCGCCGCCGTCGTTTGTCGCGGCGCTGCGCGGTACGTCGCTCGCCGTCATCGCCGAGATCAAGCGCGCCTCGCCTTCGAAGGGGGCGATTGCGCTCTCGCTCGACGCGCGCACGCAAGCGCTGGCCTACGAGTCCGGCGGAGCGGCAGCGATTTCCGTATTGACTGAACCGAGCGAGTTCGGCGGCTCACTCGAGGACCTCGCCGCCGTGACCGGGGCCGTCTCAATTCCGGTGCTGCGCAAGGATTTCATCGTGCATCCCGTCCAGATCTGGGAGGCACGCGCCAACGGAGCGGCCGCCGTGCTGCTGATCGCGCGGGCGCTCTCTCCCGACGCGTTGCACACGCTTCACCGCGAGGCCATCGACGCCGGCCTCGACGTTCTTGTGGAAGTGCGCGACGAAGCCGAACTGCAACGCGCCCTCGACATCGGCGCCGCCGTGATCGGGGTGAACAATCGGAATCTCGAGACGCTCGTCATCGATCCGTCCACGGCGCCGCGCGTGATTCGCCGCATTCCCACCGATCGTATCGCCATCGCCGAGAGCGGAATGGCCTGCGTGGACGACGCGCTGGCCGCACAATCCGCCGGCGCGGACGCGCTCCTCATCGGCTCGGCGATCTCCGCGGCGGCTGACCCGGCGCTCGCCGTCGCCGCTTTTGCCAGCCTTAATCGTCAGCCTCGCTGACATGTCCGGATCTCAACCCCCGCGATCGTGCGCGCCGGAGATCAAGTTTTGCGGTCTGACGAGACGGGACGATGCCATCGTTGCGGAGGAGCTGGACGCGCAGTTTCTGGGCGGTATTCGCGCCGGCGGTCCGCGCGTGCTCTCGCCGGAGGTGTGGCGGGACGTGCTGGGCGAACCGCGCGCGGGGCTTGCACGCGTCGCGGTCTTCGGCGAAATCTCGG
>ENA-ORBV01007073-ORBV01007073.1-microbial-mat-metagenome-genome-assembly--contig:-NODE-7073-length-19423-cov-16.595524_pt1 | contig 19423 bp, 18 predicted proteins | sample MGYA00237777_ERZ505514 | MGnify/ENA primary metagenome ERZ505514 (study PRJEB26160, sample SAMN06269048) | microbial mat metagenome | isolation source: Oligotrophic lake microbial mat | place... | reverse complement strand
GGCGATTTCGTCCCTCGACTGTGCTCGGGACCCTGAGCTTTGTCGAAGGGCCACGAACCGTCATGAATCATGCGGGCCAGTGAATGGCTCGTCGTGGGAGTCCTCATAGAGGCCCAGCCGCCGAACAAGGCTGGGGGATCTATGACCCTCGACATGGGAGAATTTTCCGGTGGCTCACCTCCTATCTTTCTTCTCATGATAACGGCATGATTTCTATACGGGGTGATTCAGTTTGAGTGGAGGTTAGGTTTTTTGCCATGACCTACGGAGGGCACCCTGTTTCCATCATCGTGATGCTGTGGCACAAAAAATTGGCGCGTTGATCTCATTCTGCTAGTCCGTGGCCCCACCTTTGCACATCAATATCGAGTTCGCGGCAATCTCACTAAGAGAGCAAATATTGGGGCGTTTCTCCCCAAGAGCAAAGCCTATCTGTGGATTTTTGCGCCAGAGCAGTCTTGACCCCATCGAGATCGAAGGGCTAGCCTCTCGTTTATGGTCTGTCTGGTCTATCTGGTTGATCTGGTCTGTCTGGTTTAACCAAACACACGAGACAGACCGACCAGACAGAATAGACCAGACAGACGAGACAGACCAGATGAACCAGTTTGGAGGAGGAGTGAATGACCGAAGACTGGGGTGCGATTCTCGTCGTCGATGACGATGCGGAAATGCGGGAGCTTGTCCACGATGTACTCAAGGATCGTGGGCATCAGGTTGCGACGGCAGGAAGCGGGCCAGAGGCCTTGACGCTGTTGGCGGAGCAAGACTGCGCCGTGGTGGTGACGGATTTGCGGATGAAAGGGATGCAGGGGACGGAGTTGTTGTCGGAGATCCGCCGTCTCTACCCGGACATCGGGGTCATTCTCATGACAGGCTTTGGCTCGGTGGATACCGCGGTCGAGGCCATGAAGCGGGGCGCCAGCGACTACTTGACCAAGCCGGTGAAAAACGAGGAGTTGGTTCGTGTCGTCGAACGTGTGATCCGCGAAGCCTCGTTACGGCGTGAGGTGAACCGGCTCAGGCGCGAGGTTCACAAGGAGTACAGTTTTCATCAGATCATCGGCAAGAGCAAGCCGATGCAGGAGATCTTCGACCTGATCCGGCGCGTGGCCGACAGTCCGACGAATCTGTTGATCACCGGCGAGAGCGGAACCGGCAAGGAATTGGTGGCCAAAGCGATCCATTACAATAGTGATCGCAAGGATGCGCCGTTTATCCCCGTCAACTGCGCCGCCATTCCGGAACAGCTGCTTGAAAGCGAGCTGTTCGGCCATATGCGAGGCGCCTTCACGGATGCGAAGGCGGACAAGCGGGGCCTTTTCGAAGAGGCGCAGAAGGGCACGCTGTTTCTCGACGAGATCAGCGAACTGCCCCTGATGCTGCAGGCCAAGATCCTTCGCGCGATCCAGGAGAAGGAGATTCGCCGCGTGGGGGCCAACAGACCGACCGCCGTCGATGTGCGCATCATTGCGGCGACGAATCTTCATCTGACAGAAGAGGTCAAGGCGAAGCGCTTTCGGGAGGATTTGTATTACCGGCTCAACGTGATCGAGCTGCGCCTGCCTCCCTTGCGTGAGCGCCGCGAGGATATCCCGCTGCTCGTGGACGCCTTCATGAAGAAGTGTGCGGCCACTCGCAGGAAACAGATACAAGGGATGAGTGAATCTGCGTTGGCGATGCTGGTGGATTATGCCTGGCCCGGCAACGTGCGTGAATTGGAGAATGTGATCGAGCGGGCCGTCACCCTCAGCCGAAGCGAAAAGATTGTCCCTGACGATCTCCCCGCGACGATACAGGGGGCCCGTGGCGATCGCCGCATCCTTGACGATGCAGCTGAACGGACTCTGCGGCTCGACGAAGTGGAGAAAGAATATATCCTCAAGATTCTCGAAAAGACCGGCGGCAACAAATATCAGGCGGCCCACATGCTGGGGATCGACCGTAAAACGCTGTATCGTAAGCTCGCCGAAATCGAAGGTAAGGCACAGCCAGAAGAGTGACCATTTCCTGCCGGTGGTCTTGTAGGATGCTCGCAAATGCCGCCCCGCAGGCAGGCAGGCTGAGGAACATGTGATGGCTGAGAAACCTGACAAATCCACGAGGGCGACGGAGCTCAGCCGACAGGCAGAGGAACTGCTTCGTGCGAGCAAGCGCGACGTCGCAGCCCTGCCCGTTAAGGATGTGCAACAGATCGTGCATGAGCTACAAGTACAGCAGATCGAGTTGAACATGCAGAACGAGGAGCTGCGCCGGACCCAGATGGAGCTCGAATCGGCCCGTGACCGCTATATGAACCTCTACAACTTTTCCCCTGCCGGCCATCTCTCGCTGGATACGCACGGCACAATTGTGGATGCCAATCTGAGGGCCGGGACGCTGCTCGGCATCGATCGGGTTGCGCTGATTGGACAATCACTCGCCTCCCTCATCGCATCGGAGGATCAGGACATCTGGCGCCGGCATTATCGGGAGGTCTTGAAGACAGGCATGCGAGAAGTCTGTGAGGTGCAGCTTCGGAATCGGGCCGATGGCCAGCGCTGGGTCTATGTTGAGAGCCTCGTGTTTAGCGAGGATCCATGGGGCAGCACCCACTGGCACACATCGCTGCTCGACATCACCGAACGTAAACAGGCGGAGGAGATGGTGGTTCGGTCGATAGAACGACTGACGCTGGCCACCAGAGCGGCAGACATCGGCGTGTGGGACTGGAACATCCTGAAGAACGAATTGGTCTGGGACGACCAGATGTACGCCCTCTATGGTGTGAAGAAAGAAGACTTTGGCGACGCCTACGATGCCTGGCTCTCTTCTGTCTATCCCGACGATCGGGCGCGATGTGATGAGGCCATCCAACAATCCTTGCGCAACGAGAAGCCGTACGACCTTGAATTCCGTGTCCAGTGGCCTGATGGCACGGTTCGTGTCCTCAAGGCCAATGGCCTCGTGACGTGGGATCCGCAAGGCCGCCCGCTGCGGATGACGGGCACAAACTACGACATCACTGTGCGCATGCAGGCGGAAGAGCAGTTCCGCGTAATGGTCGAAGCATTGCCGAATGGCCTGTTGATGGTGGATGAAAACGGGACCATCCTCCTGGTGAACCGGCAGATTGAGCAGCAGTTCGGCTATGAGCGGGCTGAACTGATCGGACAGCCGGTGGAAATGCTCGTGCCGCAGCCTATGCGGTCGCACCATGCCGGAGACCGGGCGAAATTCTTTGCCCATTCCGAGTCGCGCGCGATGGGGAAAGGGCGGGATCTCCATGGAATGCGCAAAGACGGCCAGGAGTTTCCGCTGGAGATCGGCCTCAATCCGATCAGGACATCGGATGGGATGCGAGTCTTGGCGTCGGTCGTAGATATCAGCGAACGAAAACGGGCAGAACAGACGTTGCAAAAAGAACGGGACTTCATCAATGCCGTGCTGGAGATCGCCGGAGCGCTCGTCGTGGTGTTGGATCGGGAGGGGCGGATTCTGCGATTCAACCGTGCCTGTGAACGGATGACCGGCTATTCCTCTGAAGAGGTGATGGGTCAACGTGTCTGGGATCTGTTTGTGATTCCCGATGAAGTCGAGGGAGTGAAAGCGGTGTTCGAGCGGCTTCTGGGCGGAGAGCATCGCAACGATTATGAAAATTACTGGAAAGGTAAGGAGGGGGCTCTGAGACGAACCTCCTGGTCGAATACGGTGCTGGCGGATTCCAACGGCAGGGTTGAGTATGTCGTGGCAGCCGGACTCGACATCACCGATCTCAAACAGGTCGAGGAACAGCTCCGAAAGACGGAGCGGATTGCGGAACTTGGCACGCTCGCCTCCGGCATGGCGCACGAGATCGGTACGCCGATGAACGTCATCCTCGGGCGCGCAGAATATCTGCTCCAACGTACAGCCGATGAAGGGATGAAGAAGGGCCTGACTACGATCGTCACGCAGATCGAGCGGATCACGAAGGTCATGCACCAACTCCTCGCCTTTGCCAGGCGGAAGCAGCCGGATCGGCAGGTTGTCGATCTCGGTGAGATCGTGGAGGACTGCCTGGAGATGTTCCAGGAGCGGATGACTCACAACCGCATCACGGTGGAAAAGGCGATTGAAGCCGATATGCCTCCTGTCCTTGCCGACCGGGACCAGCTCATCCAGGTGCTGATCAATTTGGTGACGAATAGCCTCCATGCCATGCCGGAGGGGGGGCGCCTCAGGCTGAGCCTCAATCGAGAGAATAGTCATGTACGCCTCGGCGTCTCCGATACAGGCCATGGGATGCCGGAAGAGATCCGTTCGAAGATATTCGAGCCCTTTTTCACAACGAAAGATTTCGGGATGGGGACTGGTCTTGGGCTCACGGTCGTGAAAGGCCTCATCGAGGAGCATGGTGGGACTATTACAGTAGAGAGTGTCGTCGGCACAGGCACAACGTTTTGGGTACGATTCCCATTGCCGGAGATCAGGATTCAAGCGTGAAGCGTGAAACCAGCTGGTTGCTCTGGAGGTTCAAGCGTTTCAAACTTTCAGAGCTGCTTCCTGACAACATGAAACCTGGAACTAGAAACCAGTAACTTCAATCGGGGCAATGCGCAGCAGGTCTTGCTTCGCCTACCCCTGCCGCTTGAGCCAGCGGTCGCTGTTTTTCTTGTGGAAGATGCCGAGGGCGACGACGTGCTGGAGGGTGACTCGATAGTACACTCGATAATCGCCGACTCTTAGGCGATAGAGCGGCGGTGAGAATCCGATCAACCACTTGACCCTGGTCTTCATCTCCCGAATCGGGTCCGTGCTAAGGCGGGCGCGCATTTCTTCCAGAATGAGGCGGGCAATGGCACTGGGGAGCTTCGCAAGATCACGCTCGGCGTGAGGAGAGACTTCGATGGAGAAGCGATGAGAGTCAGCACTCATTCAGAGAACCGCTTGAGTACCTTCTCCAGTGGACGTCCTCCACGAGTACTATAGGCCCCCCAGCGCTTTTCAATGATTTTGCGAAACTTGGGGTCGTGTTCGACGACATAGTCTTCGAGGTCGTCCTCTCCCAGATGGTGGAGGACCGCTGTGGGCCGTCCGTTCCTGGTGATGATGATATCCTCTCGCTCTGCTTTCTTGAGGTAGTCCGATAATTTGTTCTTGACGTCTTTGACGCTTGCCAGTTTCATGACCAAGTATCCTCCAAATGGTAGCCACCATTATAGCTACGCCGGTAGCAGAGAGCAAACTGGCGTCGCTGAACCAACACGTGTCCACTCTGAATCGCATGGGTTGAGTCAGATGGGGAAACCATATGTCCGGTTCAATGAGCGGATGTGGGAACCTCCTGACCTCTGTGGTTGGCGGTAGATATGCGTGCATAGGCGCTATCAAGAGCGGTTCAAGGCTAGCGCCCATGTTCGACCCGACGGAGGCATTCTGTGGCGATCTGCGACAGAACCACCGACGCATCTGTCGCAATTCTCATCAGACGTTGGCCCGTTCCTTTCTCGCCCTGCTCATTCTGAAGACATCTCACCCAAGTTTGCGCGATTCCTGAGCGTCTCACTGTCCGTTCATGTCAAGGGTGCGGTTCGCATGGATTATGCAACGTATCTGGCAACAGGCTGCGGTCTCAGCCAGGGAGTCGTGGGGTAGGAGAGGTGAAATGTTTTGGAGGAAAAGCATCCAGCCCTCGTGCGTTGCACCGTTCACGTCTCACAGCTCACGGTTTGTGAGAGCGTAGGGTCTTGATCTAGGGAGGGATAGATGACACAAGGAACGAAACAGGTTGTGTTGCTGATCGCCGAAGACGATCGAGAGATGAGGAGCCTCCTCTGCGATGAACTCTTCGATCTGGGGGTCTCCATTCGGGAGGCTGCCGATGGGGACGAGGCCCTGCGATCGGTGTTGGATAGTCTCCCCTCACTCATCCTCACAGACCTTCGGATGCCGGCGGGGGGACTCGATTACATCGCCAGGCTCCGGACGTTCGCCCCTGGTGTGCCGCTGGTGCTGATCACCTCATTTGGAGATTCCAAGACCAAAGCCGACGCCTTGGCTCTCGGCGTCGAGGCCTATTTCGACAAGCCCATTCGCATCAGCGAGCTGAAAGAGGCTGTGCGACGACTCTTAGGACCGACGCTGAACGGAGAAATGGACTGAGTGCCTGTCTCGCGTGTCTATGGTGACGCATCGGATTGCGAAAGGTATGAGATGGCCGGATCTCAACAACATTCTACGACTGTTCCCGTCTGTACTGATCCCATCCTCATCGCTCGACTGGAGGCCATTAGACAGTTAGCCGGTGGGCTCTCCGACCGAGTGGCGGTCTTGGACCGCGAGTTCAATGTGATCTATGCGAATGAATCCGCCTGGTCTGAGGGGGCCCCGCAATCGGCTGACCGTCAGGCAAAGTGTTATGAGGCCTTCGCGCACCGGAGCGATCCCTGTGGCACCTGCCCGGCGACGAAGCTATACGATTCGCCCGATGTTCAATCGGTGGCCTGTTCCATCGGAGGAGACGGCGCGGCCTGTGGGATGCGCCAGGCCTTTCCGCTCGTCTCATGCAGCGGTGGGGTCGAGTCTCTGCTGGTGTTGTTCAAGGCGCCGTCGAAGGCTGCGAAGCAGACGAGCCATGAGCGCGTGGAGGCGAACAACGAATCGAAGTTGGGTGAGCTGATCGGCTTGAGCGAACCGATGCGGGAAGTTCTCGACATGATCCGGCTCGTGGCGGATAGTTCCGCGACCGTGTTGATTCAAGGGGAGAGCGGGACTGGCAAGGAGTTGGTCGCCAAAACGATTCACCAGATCAGCTATCGGCGGGAGAAGCCGTTCGTCGTCGTCGATTGCGGCTCGTTGCCGGAAACGCTGTTGGAGAGTGAGTTGTTCGGCCATGTGAAGGGGGCCTTCACCGGAGCCCATGCCTCCAAACGCGGACTCTTCGAAGAGGCGGACGGCGGAACGATCTTCCTGGACGAGATTGCCGACACCACGCCGGTCTTTCAATCCAAGCTGCTGCGTGTCCTCCAAGAGGGTGAGATTAGGCCGGTCGGCGGGACTCAGCGGATCAAGATCGATGCGCGGGTCATTTCGGCGACGAACAAAGACCTGGCCGAGTTGGTCAAGGCTCAGACGTTTCGCCAGGATCTCTACTATCGATTAGCAGTCTTGCCGCTGTCATTGCCGCCGATTCGGGAGCGACGCGAGGACATTCCGCTGCTGGTCGAACACTTCGTGGCCAGGTCGTGCAAGCGGCATCGTCAGCCGATCCGTCATGTCTCGGAAGAGGCGATGCAGGCATTGAGCGAGGCCCCCTGGCACGGTAATGTTCGGGAGTTACAGCATTACATTGAACGGACCGTGGTCACGACCAGCGGCCCAACACTCGCCTGCAACGATCTTGTATCATCCGGTTCCGCAACCGAGGATAAGGACTTGCGATCGGCGACGCGTGGAGCCGTCACTCAAGCCGAGCGAGCGCTCATCGCCGATGCCCTCAAGAAGACCGGTGGAAACCGATCAAAAGCAGCCAAGCTTCTCAAGATCAGCCGGGCAAGCCTCTACAACAAGCTGCGCAGGTATCACATTCAATAATTGTCGGGTTGCCCCTCTCTGCCCCAACTTGCCGCTTCTACCGTCTAAAATTTTAGACAGCCTAACGCATTGAAATTGCAAATGCTGACCGATTACTTCTGTCGGAGCTGTCTAACCGCCTGGATTTCTGCCCCACGATTGATGGACCGTTGTTGTCCTGCGTGAATCATAATCATCCCGTGCATCAAGGCATTTCCTTATTTCTGAGACAGGCGAACAATTACGGCACAGGGATTGCGCTAGGCATTGACTGCTGGTGAAGGACTGGGTGATTAGGACCGGCCTCCGAATGACCCGTCCTCCGCAAGGAGGAACCCTTCACCAGCTCTTTACAAAGGCCGAGAGAAGCAAAGAAGCCCTCAGCTGTCAGCCATCAGCTAGACCAAGAGGACTGAGTTACCGGCTGAGAGCTGAACGCTGACGGCTGAGCGTATGATCCAGATCAACCACTTGCCGATAGCGGCAGGTACAGCAAGGAAAAGGAGGCCGAGGTATGACACGTATATCTGGTTCGCGCAGTTGCCGCGCCTATCGCATGGCAGCCATGCTGCCGGCAGCGCTGTTTGCCGGCAGTCTGCTGACAACCCCGATAGGGCTGGCAGCAGATCAGCACAGCCATCATGGCGATGTGGGGGAGGCATCGGCAGAGAAGGTCATTTATCGCGAAGGCGGAGCGGTCCTGCACGACCGCATGATGGAAGAGGTGAAGCGCCAGCAGGAAGCTATCGGCCTGAAAGGCGGCTATAGCACCGGCGCGAACAGCCACATGCTGCAGCAGGGTGTGCTGCTGGTCGCAGAGGATCCGACCAAAGTCTCCGTCAGTAGCGGGCAGCGTTGCCCGGCGAATGCGCCGGTGAAGGACTATCACGTCTCGGCGATCAACGTTGAAATCACACTGAGCCGGTTTCTCGACTATTTCCCCGGATACATGTATGTGCTGAAGGAGAACGTCGAGAAGGTTCGCGGTGAAGAAGCGGCGAACAGGGAAGCGCGGGAGAAGGAAAACGATCCCGGCGCCGTGTCGAACGGGTTGCAGGGCGATGCGATTCAGCCGCTCGTGATCCGGGCCAATCAGGGCGACTGTCTCAAGCTCACCCTCCACAACGAGATCGCAGATGAGCCGACCAACTTGGTGATCAACGGTTCATCCATGGTGGTGGCGGCGACCGGCAAGCCGGCGACTCCTTCGAATCCAGAAGGCACGATTGCACCGGGCGGGCAGGTGAATTTTGAGTGGTATATCAAGCCGGATACTCAGGAGGGGGCGCGATTTTTCCGGTCGCATGCATCGCGCGAGCAGTTCAACCAGGGCATGATCGGCATGCTCGTCGTGGAGCCGCGTGGTTCGCGCTATCTCAGTCCCTTCGACGGCAAGCCGATGGCGAGCGGCTGGGAGGTTATGATCGAAGATCCGAAGGGAGCAGACTTCCGTGAATTCGCGATTTTCTATCATGAGGCAGGTGACGAAGCCTTTCGCCTCTTGAACAAGAAGGGCGAAATGCTGCCCCAGCGCGATCCCCATACCGATTCCTATCGGCCTGGCGCGCGCCTGCTGAATTACCGCAGCGAACCGCACGGCACGCGCATTGAGCTTCAGGCCCACATGGGCTTCTACGGCGACGAGTCCATGGCCTATGGGTCTTATACGTTTGGAGATCCGGCTACGACCGTTCCTCGATCCTATCTCGGCGATCCTGCCAAGTTTCGGATGGCGGGCGGGTCTGAAATCGTACATTCGCACCACCTCCACGGCGGCTCCATCCGTTGGGCGCGCCAGCCGGGGAACAGCAATCTCGATTTCGCACTCTCGAAAAACGGGCCGGTGAAGTTCCCTGCGATCAGCGACCCCTCAGACCGTTTGGACGTGCAGTCCATCGGGCCGACCGAGGTCTACGATCAGGTGATTGAGGGAGGCTCCGGGGGCCTGCAAACATTGGCCGGCGAGTTCGTGTTCCATTGCCATATCCCGCAACATTATGTGACAGGCATGTGGGGGTTCTGGCGTGTGTATAACACGCTGCAAGCGCCTGGTTTCCAGACCGATGTGATGAAGCCGTTGGTCGAGTTGCCGGATCGCGTCGGCAAGATGATGACCGGCACTCCGTCGGACAAGCTTGTCGGCACCACGGTGGACTGGTATGGCGGGAAGAAGTACGAGATCACCAAGGACAAGACCGATTGGAAAGCCGACCCGGTCAAGGTCTCCATCAAGGATTGGGTGGAGATGATGCTCACGCCGCAAGGCAAGCCTGGCAAGAAGCACAGCGAGAAAGAGCAGACCTTGGCCTACGACGCAACCGTGAACGACTGGGCCTGGGATGGGCAGAAGGCCCTGAGCGAGCCTGAGACCACCTATGAGTGGGTCAATTACAAGTCGGCGACGCCGGGTGAGCGGCTGGAGATTCTCTTCGATCCGCAAACCGGCAAGATCGCCTGGCCATGGTTACGCCCGCACCTGGGGCGGCGCGCGCCGTTCTCTCCGAGCCACAGCGGCGCGCCCTGGCTGGAGCCGATCCATCGCCGCGACGACGGCAGCAACTCCACCGAACCGCCGAAGCCTGGCGAGCAAGGGCCCTGGAGCCTCTGTCCGGAAGGGGCGCCGATGAAGTACTTCAACATCCACGCGATTGGATTGCCGATCACGCTCAAGAAGGCGACGGCCAAGACGCCGGCGATCGTGGATCCAGATGGATTGCTCTACGTGCTGCATGAAGAAGAGCAGGAAGTCAGAAAGAATCCCGCCAAACAGATGCCGTTGGTGATCCGCGGCAACGTGCAGGATTGCATCGACGTCGTATACAAGAGCGAGTTGAAAGACGATGTGCGGCAAGGATTCTCCAGCAAGACGAACCTGCATCCGCACATGTTCCAGTTCGACACGCAGGCGTCGGACGGCCCGATTATCGGCTTCTCCTATGAGATGTCGTTGCGGCCCTTCACGATTCTGAAGGACGAGCATCCCGGCAAGGGCATGCCAGTGCCGATGAATACGACGATGGCGGCAGATGCGGCTAAGGGCGCGAGCAGCATCAAGGTGAAGGATGCCTCACGCTATCACGTCAAGACCGAGTTGGGCGTGGGCATGGACGAAGTGGGTGGATTCGAGTCGGCCCGCATCAGCAAGATCGAAGGCAATACGATCACGTTCGAGCGGCCGTTGAAGCATAGCCATAAGAAGGGCGAGATCGTGTCGGTGGAGTGGATCCGTGAGCGGTGGTATGTGGATGCCGATTTCGGCACCACCTTCTGGCACGACCATGTGTTTGGATTGGACGGGTGGGGCCATGGGTTCTACTCCACCTTCATCGCCGAACCGCCGCGATCCACCTATCATGATCCGCTGACCGGCAAAGAAGTCCGTAGCGGGCCGGTGGCGGACATTCACACGCTCGAACCGGTGTCCGCGCATATCCGGGGCTCTTTCCGTGAAATCGTGACCCAGGTCATGGATTCCAATCCTCGGACGGCGGAGTTGATTACTGCCGACAATCCGCAGGCGAGAGTTCAGGCCGTCTCGGTGGACGGCACTCCCTCTGCGGTCTATCCAGCCAAACTCAACCTGTCGCCGATGAAGTTTTTGAACGGCGGCGAAGCAACGACGGGCAGCGGCTACAACATGCGCGTCGAACCCCTGTCGGTACGGCTCGCGAACAATCCTGATCCGTCGCAGCTCTTCAGCAGCCTGATCCACGGCGATCCCGAGACCCCGATGTTGCGGGCCTACTTGGGCGATCCGATCGTGGTCCGGTTGATCGAAGGATCGGCCAACGAAGTGCATTCATGGCACATCAGCGGCCACTGGTTCCCGATGGAGCGGTACAGCAAAAACTCCATCCCCAGAAGTTCGCTGCATGTGGTGATCGGAGAGCGGTACGATGCGGCCATTCCTGCCGCAGGAGGACCGCAACAGATGGCAGGCGACTACCCCTACTACAGCGGTCGCGCGTCGCACTTTGTGGAAGGCAGCTGGGGCCTCTTCCGGGTATTGGACAAAGCGGATGCCACACTAAAGCCTTTGCCGGGCCGGGAAGAGATTCCGCAGTCGGCCAAGTCCGTCTGCCCGGCGGACGCGCCGGTGAAGACCTTCAATGTCGCAGCGATCGACAAGACGATTCGCTACAACAAGGGAACGCCCGGTGCGATGGAAGTGGACATGGAGCGGAAAATGGTGTTGGGCAATGAGACCGGCAAGATGTATGTGCTGGAAGGCGAGAAGACCAAGGTCGCCTCGGGCAGCATTGAGCCGAGCCCCTTGACCCTGCACGTGAACGTGGGCGATTGCATCAAGGTCAATCTCAAGAACGAGATGGCCAAGGAGCGGGCTGGGTTCCACGTCGATCATGTGGCCTTCGATCCCAAGGAGTCGATGGGGATCAACGCCGGGAATAACCCAGGCGACCAGACGGTCGCGCCGGGAAAGAGTAGAACCTACACCTTCTTCGCCCACCCGGAGTTCGGGGAGAACGCCGCTCTGATTCAGGATTGGGGCAATGTGATCGAGAATCCACGGAACGGCCTCTTTGGGGCGATCATCATCGGGCCGAAGGGATCGCAGTATCGCGATCCTGCGACTGGTGAAGATCTGGCCCAGAAGAGTTCCTGGCGGGCGGACGTGATGGTGGATCGGAGCCTGCCGGGGAATGAGACAAGGCAGAACTATCGGTCCTTCGCCCTCCTGTTCCAGGACGAAGATAACCAAATCGGCACCAGCTTCATGCCCTACATCCAAAAGGTGGCAGGCGTAACGGCGGTGAACTACCGGTCCGAACCGACCGATTACCGGGTCGAGAAGGGCTGTGCCTACAGCGAAGTGTTCGTCTGCATCAAGACGGGCGATCAGCCTGTGACCCCGAGCATCGCGGCGCATGTGGGAGATCCAGTCGTGATTCACGTCCTGGGCGCCTTCAGTGAACAGATACAGCTGTTCAGCGTGTCGGGCCATGAGTGGAAGCATGAGCCCTACATGAGCGGGGCGGACCTCGTGAGCACCATGGAGTTCGGCGGCACCGAGGTGATCAATGCCTGGCTGCATGGTGGGGCAGGAGGTCCGAACGGGATTCCTGGCAACTATCTGTGGCTGAACCAGAGACCTGGGTATCTCGACGCCGGTCACTGGGGGACGCTGACGGTGCTCGACCGCGACAGCCGGGCGATTTTACCGTTGAGCAAGCAGGCACCAGCCACACAGCAAGCAGAGGAGCAGATCCCGGCTCAGTCCATGCCGGTGTCCATGAAGGCGAACTAGCCTGGGTTGGATAGAAGGAAGCCGTGCGGGGGAATCCGGCAGAGTGAAGCCTGGGTTCCCCCGTTCGTTTTTGCAGATTAGCGGGGACTGGCTCCGCCGTCTTCGGCGGTGCCTGTCCCCTTACTCTTGAAGGAAAGCGCAGCCATGCGGTAAAAGCATTATATATGAGAAAGAGGGGGCATAGGGAACAGTCTCAGCGGTGCTTGGGATGGCTGGTATTATTCGTACTCGTCGTCATGACCGATGATGCGACGGCATTCGATTTTTCTGCCGACCGGATCGTCAAGAGCGGAAAAAAGGTTGTCACGGCCCATGTCAATGCCAAGGACGATCGTTGGCGGTTCGAGTTTGCCCAACCGCAAGGGGGCGCCAGCATCATCATTGTGAGGATGGACCGCCAGAGCTCCTGGCTTATTTTGTCCAGGCGGCGGCAGTATCTCGAGGTGCCGATTGCCGATGAGCACCGGATGGCGGTAGGTGAGACGATGGAAGGGGAACTCTCGCGCGAATTCATCGGTGAGCAGACGCTGAACAACTATCCCACCGAACTGTTCGAAGTAACGGTTTCTGAAAATGGAGGCGAGCGGCACTACTATCGGTGGGTGACGAAGGTGCAGCGGTTTCCCGTAAAGACGGTGAGTAAAGAGGGAAGCTGGTCCGAGGAGTTTCAACGGTTGATCTTCACCAAGCAATCTCCGTTCTTGTTCGAACTCCCGCAACGATTGGATAGGGCGAACCAGCCGGTGGAGACGCAACAGTAACCGACGGGGGAAGCTAGCTCGATGGAGATAAGAGCGTATGGCTTATAGCTGATGGCAGGAAAAGAATGAGCGGTCAGTCGTCAGCTCTGGCTATTGGCCATAAGGCATATGCTCTTATCTTCGGACGAACGACGCTTCATGCGCAGTCTATGGGGAGCTGGGTTTCGGTATCAGAGGGCTGACCGCGTTCTGATCTCGTCCCGGTTGATAGGTCTCCAGCATGTTCGTGATCGTCGGGAGCACGTGGTTTTCTGCTGAAAGAGGCACTTTGATGCGGATCCCGCGACCCTCGTTGCGTCCGAGTGAAAAGATGTGATGTTCGACTATGTCGCCCTGCGTGACATCCGAATATGTGAAGGTCAATCGTTTCGCGGGGAATCCGCCCAGCGACATTTCCTGATCCTGCCGCCACGTTACCGCGATCGTTTTCTTGCCGAAGAGTTCCGTGATAATGCGGCGATGGGCCAAGGCAAATTCATCGAGTGTCTGCCGTCCGTCCTGGCTCTTGCCCTCTAAGACATTCATGTGGCCGGATAATGCGACGAGGCTATGCTCGATAGGAGGGTGGAGCGTCACGCCAACCCCATCCGCTATCGGATTTCCAAGACGCCAGTGTTCGGGATAACGGACGGAGAAGCCGAAGCGGGCGTTCGTATAGACTTTCCATGCGCGTGCTTCGTCCCCCGACGCAGCGGCAAGGGAGGCCTGGGTTGTGATGTCAAGGCTCAGCACCATCGCAATCAATAAGTAAGTCTTGATCATCTGAGTCCTCATGCGTTAGCAGGATGCTGAAACCCGTGAAGCGTATCTCGTGAAGCGTCATTGGTTTCCGGATTCCGACGTCTCATGAACGATCGGCCTGTCCACAGAGCTTTTCCACAGCCTGTCATTGTGCGGATCGCGCGCAGCGAAATCCGATGGTCGCGGCGCGCCGATCCGGCAATGCCCCGCCTCTGGTGGCCGTTCGCAACATAGCCGGTGCGCTCTTCCACGATCCTCCACGCACCACCTTGTATCGGCCGCCGGCAGGTCCCTGTGGATTCCGATCCGGCATGGTCGCATAGTAGTCGATCCCAAACCAATCTTCGACCCACTCGGCTGCGTTCCCCGCCATATGATGCAGGCCGTAAGGGCTTCGACCTTCCTCGCCACTCTCGACGGAGGCCACGAGGGGAATCTCGTGCGCGTGAGATTGTCCGAACTTCGCCAGCGCCGGCGTGGGTGGTCTCTGTCCCCAAGGAAAGAGATTGCCGCCGGCCCCGCGCGCAGCTTTTTCCCACTCGGCTTCTGTGGGAAGTCGCTTCCCCTCTGTGCGACAAAAATCCGAGGCCTCAGACCAGGTGACGTAGAGCGCCGGCCACCGCGCCAATGTCTCAGGCTGCATGGCATGGATCGTCGTGACATGATCGATGAGTTTCCGCAGTTCCTCGGGGAAGAGGCGTTGTTGTTGCCGCAGCCACCGCACATACTCTCCGAGGCTCACCTCGTCTCGATCGATTTCATATCGATCGAGCCAGACGCGACGCTGGGGCTGTTCTGTGTCGTCGTACTGGAGCTCCAAGCTGAACGGTTTGTGGCTGACGCGGGCGGTGCCCATGATAAAGGGGCCTTCGGCCACGGTCAGCAGAGGAGCGCTGCCGGCAAGGGCGGCCATGTCCTCAACAGGGCTTCGCACGTCATTCGTCGCTGCCGTGACCATGCACGGAAATAATGCAGCCGTGACGGTTGCGACGAGGACAGAGCCAAAGAAGTGAAGGTATCTTCTGACTCGGCCTGTGAATTCAGCGATGTGGCGGAAATTTTGCATGACGATCCAACAGCATGAATAAGACATGGCGTAGGCGCCTGGCCGTCATTCCCCGCGGGAGAACGATCCATGTCGAACAGGCTTCTAGTATGAATGCGGGGCCATTATCAGTACAAGCTTCGATGTGGCGCATGTATAATACGTAACACTGAAGCGAAGGAGGGGGTTATGGGTAAGAGATATCCGGTGATGATTCTGTTGGTCCTCGCCCTTGTTGGCCTAGCGGGCGGTGACTATGAATCGCGAGCAGCCGAGAAAGTGAATCCCATCCGTGTGGCGGAGATGCAGAAGACTCTTCGCGATCTCTGGCTCGGGCACATCTTTATGATTCAGCACGCCGTGTTGTACAACGTGAAGTATGATTTGGCAGAGCAGAATGCCGCCGACAAGCAAGTTCTGACCAATGCAAAACAAATTGCGAACACATTTAAGCCGTTCTACGGCGCAGCGAGGTCTGAGAAGCTCTTTACCCTGTTGGCCGCTCATTACGCATCAGTCAAAGAATACTCCCAGGCCACCATGGCGGGGGATACCCGCCAGCAGGATGCGGCGCTTGTGCACATGGCGTCCAATGCCGACGACATCGAAACATTTTTCAACGGAGTCAATCCCCACTATCTTCCAATAGGTACTGTTCGTGGACTAATCGCAGCGCATGGTGCCCACCATGTCCTTCAAATCAACCAGTACAAGAAAAAGGAGTATGCCAAGTTAGAAGAAACCTGGTCGATGATGCGACAACATGTGTATGTCATTGCGGATACACTCGCGACGGCCTTGGCGAAGCAATTTCCTGCCAGGTTTTCCGGCGGGTGAGCGATCTCGCCGCCTGTGCCGATTCCGGGGAAGAACATCCATACGTGCGCAAATATAGCTGCCAGGGGTTCTAGCAGGCTCCGGAAAAACTCGGTTCATGTCCAAAATACCGAAAGAATTTTCCCTATGGCGTCGATGTCACAATCGCCTCAGGATGCTCAAAAAGGCCAGACTTCTCACCCGCCCAACCCCGGCGCGCCGAGACGCGCCGTTCCGCGGGCAAGGCCGCAGCTCCGAAGCTGACCTTCGTCTCACGTTTCACGTTTCACGTTTCACGGTCTTTGTGAGTGACGCGAGAACGCCGCTGGTGGAATTTTTCAGCATCCTGCTAGAAGACTACAGTGCGAGGCAATGGTGAAGGGCACTGACGGAAAGGAGTGGCAGATTGTGGCAAGGCCATATACCCACGCAATGAGGGGGTAAGGGAGAGCCTTGCATTAGGAACTGCGAAGAAATCGAGGCTTATCTCTGACGGACACCATCTTGACCAGGTCCCGCACAGACAGGAGGCCCACCACCTTGTGGTCCTCGCTCACTGCGAGGTGGCGTATCCGTTTCTCGGCCATGAGCCGACTGGCGTCTCGCACGGTGTGGTTGATGTCGATCTGAATCAGGGGAGCATTCATCACGACCCCGACGCTGGTACTGCGCGTAGTGAGACGAGCCGCGATCACTTTCCTCACTAAGTCGGTCTCGGTCACGATCCCGACGATGTTGCCGGCCTTCAGCACGAGGAGCGAGCCGATCCGTTTCTCCGCCATCGTCTGTGCCGCCTCCAGCACAGTTCGTTCACTCGCAATAGTTTCCATCCTCGTGTGCATGAGGACGCTGAGGGGCCGATAGACGTTGTCGAGGTCGCGGATGGGTCCCCCTTCTGAATCGACGAAATAGCGCACGAGATCTCGAACTGAAATCACTCCGATGATGTTCTCTTCAACGGCGACGCACAGATAGCGGACATGGTTCGTCTCCATGAGATGACTCGCATCCAGCATGGGCCGATCCGGCGCGATCGTCAGCAACGGACTGGTCATGATCCGATCCACCCTGGTAAGAGAAGCATCCAATCCTGTGGCGAGCACCTTCCGAATCAGGTCGGTCTCAGTCACAATCCCAGATCGATTGGACAGGCGACCCTCCGCATCTGCCGGCACGACCAACAGAGAACCAAGGCTTTTCTCCCGCATGCGCAGAGCCGCCTCCACGATGGTGGTGTCAGGTGGGGCGACCTCCAAGTTCCGATGCATGAAATTCCCGATCGTGCCTTCTGATCCTCCTGTCATGGATAGTTCCTTTCTCCGTGAGACGGCACGACAGCCTCCCACTGTTTGTGGCGTACCATCGCGATGAGCCTCTCGTACTCATGAATGGCGCCCCGATTATGTCGTCCATAGGTGCATAGGGCGGGCCAAGGCCGCGTCGCTGAAGAGCCGCGTCTCTCTGTCGACCACTGAAGCGATCAAGACGATACAGCAGTCTGCAGAGCCGATGACACGAAGAATATCAGGAAGGGGCGGCAGGCCACAACTCTGAGGACGACAGAGCCTGGCTGTATCGTGGCATCCAAAATGCTCACAGGCATCACGATGAACGGGCGTTCCAGCGATATCGCGACGAACCATTATGAGCAACGGGGCAATGGCTGCGGAAGTACGAGAAATGGAAAGGCATGATGCCGTCGTGGGGATCAGTGTGATGGCGTCTTGACCGTGCTTCCCGGTTGACTTCAAAGAAAATATGACTATCAATGACCCTGCCTGGTCACGTACCGCCTCGAAGAAGAGGGGTCATTGGTTTCAGGAATCTCATGCAGGGCATCATCCTGAATGGGAAGAGGGATGAATCCTTTTCACGGAGGCTGCCTCTCACGTGGTCGAAGAAGGAGAAATATATGAAAGGAACAGTGACGACAACAACGAATCGAGGCAAGAAGCCGGCGCTCGATTGCTGTCATCGATGCGGCGGGTTCATGGTCGCGGAGCGTTCGGCTGACACGGGGGTGGTGGAATGGCACTGCGTGGCGTGCGGTGATCGGGTCGATCAAGTCATTCTGGCTCACCGTCAACATCCGGAACTCCGGCAAGAGGCTGAGGGGGTGTTGCTGGTTGAGGACACCCTCGTGTGAACGAGCCCGCATGATTCATGACTGTTCGCCACGACATCGCGCAGTCGTCACGCGAGGCAGGCTTGTCGTAGCGGTGAATCCCCGACTGCAAGAGAAACGTTCATGAATAATGCTGCTAGGTCTTGTGAAGGAATCGGGGCTTGTCTCTGACGGACACCCTGTTCACCAGGTCCCGCACTGACAAGAGGCCCACGATCTTGTTGTTTTCCGTCACTGCCAGGTGGCGAATCCGTGTCACGGCCATGAGCCGACTGGCGTCGCGAGCGGTACGGTTGATGGTAATATGAATCAGAGAATAATTCATGATGCCCCCGGACGCGGGTGCTGCTCGCAGGGAGATGGGAGGCAGCCTCCAGCACGAGGAGCGAGCCGATCTGATTCTCCGCCATCTCCGTCAAGGTTGTGAGGCAATTGTTCGCAGTGCTTGACCGTCACGGGCTCGTTGATTTCGAAGAGAGCATGGTTATGTAGGAAGTGAAGGAGGTGGATGGAGCTTAAAAAAGGTCAGCAGCCTGGTTCGAATGTGACTCGCCCTTGTGCAGCCAGCGTGCAAAGGGTACCGCTTCTGCTTCAGTGGCTGGGTGATGGTTCAAGGGACGCGCTTTTGATGTCGGTGCCACTAGGCACGGTCGTAAATGCGAGCCTGAGCGAAGATTGAGGCGCGGAGCAATCAGCCTTGAGCGACTGAAGGATTGCTGAACGTCACCCGGTTTGGAGGGCAGCTTCGGTATTCCACACAAGGGCGGGCAGTTTTGTTTGGCAGGAGGCTGAAAAGGGGAGCGGGGTAGCGGGGACGATCCCTGTGCTCGCGCAACGCGCGGCCTCCGAAGGCCCTCGTTGGACGCGCGCAGTGGGGATCATCCCAGCCACCCCTTAGTAACTGAGAGATCATTGCGGCCTTGCTGGCTGGCTTTTTGAGCCTCCCGCGAGAACGTGGATCTGCTACCATTATTTATTTCTCAATCCCTTCCCAGCAAGTGTAATCTTCCAGCGGATTATTCTAATTCGCATTAGAAGTAGCATTAATAATCCACTCACAGTTGCAGATTGATTGCACCTGTTCGCAGTTATTTTCGAGACTGCGCAGCGCGTCAACGCGTTGGTTTTCGAGTGCA
>ENA-ORBV01007072-ORBV01007072.1-microbial-mat-metagenome-genome-assembly--contig:-NODE-7072-length-19429-cov-4.388539_pt1 | contig 19429 bp, 15 predicted proteins | sample MGYA00237777_ERZ505514 | MGnify/ENA primary metagenome ERZ505514 (study PRJEB26160, sample SAMN06269048) | microbial mat metagenome | isolation source: Oligotrophic lake microbial mat | place... | reverse complement strand
CGCGGCCTCCGCGAGGCCACCTACAACGGAGGCGGGACTGGGCGGTCCCGTCGCGGCCTCCGCGAGGCCACCTACAATGGATAAGCTCGAGCTACAAGATTCGTGGAAGGTGCAGCCTCCGTTGACGCCGGTTTGATGAATTTCGTGCGCAGGCTCCCCGATCCGGACCGAACCTTGCTATCAGGACTGAACCTTTGTGACAGTTTGGTTGAAAGCCGCCTCACCGCCGCCTTTGCTCCCTCGCTTCCCTTTCCTCGTTCCTCTCCGACACTTTCCATGATGCTCCGTTGCCAAGCGCTTGCCACCCTGCTCCTCGCGGGCATCCTCCTTCCGCTCTCCGCCACCGCCCAGCCAGCCAAAATCAAGGTCGGTGAGTTCGCCTCGCTGACCGGCAAGGAAGCGGCCTTCGGGCAGGCGTCGCACAAGGGCACGGTCCTCGCGATCGAGGAAATCAACGCCGCCGGCGGCGTACTCGGTCGGCAGCTCGAACTCGTCACGGAGGACAATCAGTCCAAGCCGGGCGAGTCCGGCACGATCGTGACCAAGTTGATCACCCGGGAAAAGGTCGTGGCCATCCTCGGCGAGGTCGCCTCCAGCCGTTCGATCGAGGCCGCCATCGTGGCCCAGCGCTACCGCATCCCGCTGATCTCCCCGTCCTCCACCAACCCCAAGGTCACGGAGATCGGCGACTACATCTTTCGCGTGTGTTTCATCGATCCTTTCCAGGGCACGGCCCTCGCCAAGTTCGCCCAAACGCACCTCAAAGCCCGGCGCGTCGCGATCATCACGTCCGTCTCCTCCGCCTACTCCGTCGGTTTGGCCAAGTACTTTCGCGAGCAATTCGTCGCCGCGGGTGGCCAGGTCGTGCTTGAGCAGAAATATTCCGAGGGCGACAAGGACTTCAAGGCCCAGCTGACCGCGATCAAGGCGGCCAACCCCGACGCGATCTTCGTCCCCGGCTACTACACCGAGGCGGCCCTGATGTGCAAACAGGCCCGCGAACTTGGCCTGAATCAACCGATCTTCGGAGGCGACGGCTGGGAGGCGCCGCAGTTGGTCACGATCGGCGGCAAAGCGGTCGAGGGCACCTATTATTCCACGCATTACTCTCCGGAGATTCCGTCCGAGGCGGTCCAGTCCTTCGTCAAACGGTACAAGGCTCGCTGGAATGGGGAAACTCCCGACGCGATGGCCGCCCTCGGGTACGACAGTGCCGCCGTGCTCGTCGATGCGATCCGCCGTGCGGACTCGACCGATGGGGCCAAGCTCCGCGCGGCCCTCGCCGCCACCAAAAACCTCGAAGGCGTCACCGGGCGCACAACCATCGACGCCCAACGCAACGCCTCCAAGCCCGCCGTGGTCGTCGAGGTGCGCGACGGCAAATTCCGGTTTGTCCAGAGCGTCGAACCGTGAGCCTCCGTTCTTCGTTCTTCGGTCTCTGCGCGGCGTTGCTCGCGGTCGGCACCGTGCTGGTGCCGCCGGCCCGCGCCGCCGACTCCCGCACCCCGGTGCGTATCGGAGCGTACGCGTCACTCACCGGCAGCGAGGCCACTTGGGGGCAGTCCTATGAACGTGGCGTCCGGCTCGCGATCGAGGACGTCAACGCCGCCGGGGGTGTGCTCGGGCGCCCGCTCGAGCTGGTCATCGAAGACAATCGGTCGAAGAGCGGCGACTCCTCCACCGTGGTGCGCAAGCTGATCGTCCGCGACAAAGTGGTCGCGGTCCTCGGCGAGGTCTCCTCGGGCCGTTCCCTCGAAGCCGCTCCCATCTGTCAGCAAATGCGCGTGCCGATGATCTCGAACGGGAGCAATCCGAAGGTGACCGAAGTCGGTGACTACATCTTCCGCGTGGCCTACATCGATCCGTTTCAGGGCGCGGTCATGGCTCGTTTCGCCCGCGAACACCTCAAGGTCGGCCGCATCGCCGTGCTGACCGACGCCACCAACGCCTACGCCGTCGGCCTGGGACGCTTCTTCAAGGAACGCTTCATCGCCGACGGTGGCGTGGTCGCACTCGAACAGCGCTACAGCTCAAGCGAACGCGACTTCAAGGCCCAGCTGACCGCGATCCGCGCCGCAGGGGTCGACGCCCTCTTCGTTCCCGGCTACTACACCGAGGTCGGTCTGATCGTTTCCCAAGCCCGCGAGCTCGGCTTCACCGGTCCGGTGCTGGGCGGCGACGGATGGGCCTCGCCCCAACTGATCGAACTCGCCGGGAACAACCTCAAGGACACGTATTACTGCGACAACTTCTCGGTCGAGTCCGAGGAGCCGGAAACCCGCCGATTCATCGCCCGTTTTCGCGCCCGGTACCAGGAGGATCCCGACTCGATCGCGCCGCTCGCCTACGACGCCGTCGGTCTCCTCGCCGATGCCCTGCGCCGCGCCGGAACGACCGACCGGGTCAAGCTGCGCAGCGCGCTCGCCGCCACCTCGGGCCTCGCCGGGGTCAGCGGCACGATCACCATCGATGCCCAACGGAATCCGCAAAAACCCGCGTATATCGTCGGTTTCAAGGACGGACGCTATCGACTGGTGACCACGATCGCCCCCTGACCGCGGTCCCGTCCAAAATACCCTCCCGCCGTTCATGTCCGAATTCCTCCAGCAACTGCTCAACGGCGTGTCGCTCGGCGCGATCTACGCCCTCATCGCCCTCGGCTACACGATGGTCTACGGCGTGCTGCGCTTCATCAACTTCGCCCATTCCGGCGTCTTCATGGTCGGTGCGTTCGCCGGTTACTACCTCGGAAAACTCGTCCCTGAAGGCACCATCGCCGGGGGGCTGGTGGTGCTCCTCGGGGCGATGGTGGCCTGCGCTGCCCTCGGCATGACGATCGAGCGGCTGGCCTACCGACCCCTGCGCGGAGCGCCGACGCTCAACGTGCTCATCACCGCGATCGGGGTGTCTCTTTTTCTCGAATACACCGGTCAGCTTGTCTTCGGCGCGACACCCCGGACCTTTCCCCAGATCTTCCCCACCGCCCACTTCCATCTGGGCGGGCTGGTGATCTCCAGCAACCAGCTGATGGTGATCGGTGTTTCCTTCGTCCTGATGGTGCTGCTGCAGTTGATCGTCTTTCGCACGCGCATCGGCACCGCGATGCGTGCGGTTGCGCTCAACCCGAACGCGGCCCGTCTCGTCGGGGTGAACAACGACGCCGTCATCAGTTTCACCTTCGGACTTGGATCCGCCCTCGCCGCGGCCGGCGGCATTCTCTACGCGATCAACTACCCGTCGATCGATCCGCTGATGGGGGTGATGCCGGGCCTGAAGGCCTTCGTCGCCGCGATCCTCGGCGGCATCGGCAACATCCCCGGGGCGGCGCTCGGCGGGCTCCTGCTCGGCACCGTCGAAACCTTCGTCGCCGGGAGCCAGTTCTCCACCTACAAGGACGCGATCGCGTTCGGCATCCTGATCGTCATCCTGCTCTTCCGTCCCGCCGGGCTGCTCGGAAAGTTCGTGGTTGAAAAGGTCTGACCATGCCGCGCCCCCTCCTTGCCCTGTTCGCCGCCCTCGCCGTCAGTCTCGGCGTATCCGGAATCTCCGATCGGATCGACGCCTATGTGCTCGATGTGGCCATGGGCGTCGGCATCAACATCATCCTCGCGGTCTCGCTCAACCTGGTCAACGGCCACACCGGCCAGTTCTCCCTCGGGCACGCCGGCTTCATGGCCGTGGGCGCCTATTTGTCCTCGGCGGTGACGATCCACCTCGGTCCGCTCCTGCTGGGCGCGGAGAGTGGTCCGGGCTGGGGCGAAGGCGGCGTGTTTGCCGGCGCGCTGCTCATCGGCGGTCTCTGCGCCGCCTTCGCCGGACTGCTCATCGGGTTGCCTTCGCTGCGCTTGAAGGGCGATTATCTCGCCCTGGTCACGCTGGGTTTCGGAGAGATCATCCGCGTCGTTTTCCAGAATGTGGAGGCGCTGGGCGGCGCCCTCGGTCTGATCGGCATGCCTGCCTACACCACGTTCGCCTGGATCTACGGCTGCGTTGGGCTGACCATCTTCACCGTCGGCTGTCTCGTCAATTCGACCTACGGCCGCGGTTTTCTCGCCACGCACGACGATGAGATCGCCGCCGAGGCCGTGGGCCTGGACACCACCCGCTACAAGATCGTGGCCTTCGTCACCGGGGCCTTTTTCGCCGGCATCGCCGGCGGGCTCTTCGCCCATTTCAAACTGGCGATCGATCCCCGGGGCTTCGACTTCGCCCGGTCGATCGAAATCGTGGTCATGGTCATCCTCGGAGGCATGGGCAATACGCTCGGCGTGATTCTCGCGGCGGTCCTCCTGACGATCCTGCCGGAGGTGCTTCGTCCCATCGCCGAGTACCGCATGATCATCTACTCCCTGCTCCTGATCCTGCTCATGCTGATCCGTCCACAGGGGCTTTTCCGCTTTCCCCTGGGCAAGGGCCGCTGATGCCAACCGAAACCGACGTCCCTCTTCTGCGCTTGGAAAGCGCCACCTTGCGCTTCGGCGGACTGACCGCGGTCAATGCGGTCGATCTGACCGTGGGTTCCGGCGAGCTGGTCGGGCTGATCGGGCCGAATGGAGCCGGCAAGACCACCGTCTTCAACTTGATCACCGGCGTGTACCAGCCGAGCGAGGGCAAGGTCCGGTTTGCCGGAGCCGATCTCGCCGGCCTGCGGGTGAACGCGATTGTCCGGAGGGGAATCGCCCGCACGTTTCAAAACATCCGACTTTTCGGCAGCCTCAGCGTCTTCGACAACGTCCGCGTCGCCTGCAATCTCCACCGTTCCACCTCCCCGCTGCAAACCCTCGTCCGCCTGCGCGCCTTCCGCGAGGACGAGGCGGCGATCACGCGCCGGGCCGAGGAGCTGCTGGAGATTTTCAACCTCCGCCGGTTTCGCGATGTTCCGGCCAAGAGTCTGCCCTACGGAGAACAACGCCGGTTGGAGATCGTGCGCGGACTTGCGACCCAGCCACGGCTGCTGCTCCTCGACGAACCGGCCGCCGGGATGAATCCGTCCGAAAAACTTGACCTGATCCGCCTGATTCAGCAGATCCAGAAACAATTCGATCTCTCCATCCTGCTCGTCGAGCACTCGATGAAGGTGGTCATGGGAGTCTGCCAGCGCATCGCCGTGCTCGACTACGGGATCAAGATCGCCGAAGGGGCACCGACTGACATTCAAAAAGATCCCAAGGTGATCGAGGCCTACCTCGGCGAAGACCACGGCACCAACCGCGCGCAGCACTGAGGTCAGTCCGCCCGACCGCACTCTCCATGCTTTCCGTTTCCGATCTGCAGGTGTCGTACGGCGCGATCAACGCGCTTTCGGGGGTGTCTTTTCAGATTCCGCAGGGCGCCATCGTCACGCTGATCGGGGGCAATGGCGCGGGCAAATCGACCACGTTGCGCACCATCTCAGGATTGTTGCGGGCGAGGCAGGGCACGGTGACCTTCAAGGGCGAGCCCATCACGGCGCTCGCGGCGCATGCAATTGTCGCCCGCGGTCTCTGCCATGTCCCCGAGGGGCGCATGGTCTTCTCGAATCTGTCGGTCGAGGAGAATCTCGCGATGGGCGCCTACCTGCAACGCGACCGCGAACGGATCGCCCAGACCCGGGACTACGTCTTCAGCATTTTTCCGCGTCTGCGGGAGCGGTTGCATCAGGTCGCCGGGACGTTGTCCGGGGGTGAGCAACAGATGCTCGCGATCGGACGGGCGCTGATGGGCAATCCGTCGTTTCTCATGCTCGATGAACCGTCGCTCGGCATCGCCCCACGGCTGATCGGCACCATTTTCGAGAAAATCGTCGAAATCAACCGCCAGCAGGGGATCACCATCCTGCTGGTGGAGCAGAACGCGAACCTCGCCCTCGAGATCTCGTCCTATGCCTACGTGCTCGAGACCGGACGCGTGGTGATGGAAGGCCCGAGTGAGCAGCTCAAGCACGATCCCCAGCTGCGCGCGACCTACCTCGGGGGGTAGGCGACGCCGGTGGAGCGTACGATGTAGCTGGCCTCGCTGAGGTCGGGGGGTTCACGCGACGCGGATTCCTGCGGCCTCAGCGAGGCCACCTACATCGTCACCTACATCGCCACCTACATCGCCACCTGCATCGCCGCCTGCATCGGGCTCTTTGCGGCGGCTTCTCTGAGTTCGCCGTTGCAGCACCGCCGCGACCCTCTAGTCATCCCCCCATGGTGCAAGCGAAAGAAGCGTGGTCCTCGCGCCTCGGCGTGATTCTGGCGGTCGCCGGTTCGGCGGTTGGGCTCGGGAATTTCCTCCGGTTCCCCGGACTGGCCGCCCAATACGGGGGCGGAGCGTTCATGATCGCGTACTTCATTTCCCTCCTGCTCATCGGCCTTCCCCTCGGATGGGTCGAGTGGACGCTTGGGCGGGAAGGCGGTCGTCGCGGCTTTCACTCCACCCCGGGGATCTTTCACGCCCTGATCAACCGGCCCTGGGCCAAGTACGTCGGTGTGATCGGTTTCTTCACCCCGGTGCTGATCTACATGTACTACGTCTATGTCGAGGCGTGGTGTCTCGGGTACGCCCTCAACGCGCTCACCGGCAATCTGAGCCAGCCGGGAACCAACTTCGGCGACTTTTTTGCCCGTTTCACCGGCGCCCAGGCGGACGGGGTCGCCCTGCACTTCGGGCTGCAGGATGTCGGCGTTTTCGTGCTCATCGTCTACGCACTCAATTTCTTCTTCATCTACCGGGGCATTTCCAAGGGCATCGAGGCCGTCTGCAAATACGCCATGCCCGCCCTCGTCCTGATCGCGATCATCATTCTCGCGCGGGTGCTCACCTTGGGCACACCCGATGCGGCCAAGCCCGATCAGAACGTGGTCAATGGGCTCGGTTACCTGTGGAATCCGGGGGACGTCGTCGAGGGCCTGAAAAACCCGGAGCTGTGGCTCGCCGCCGCCGGACAGATCTTTTTCTCCCTCTCGGTCGGCTTCGGGGTGATCATCACCTATGCCAGTTATCTGCGGTCGAAGGACGATGTCGTGCTCTCCGGGCTGACCGCCTCCGCCGCAAACGAGTTCTGCGAGGTCGGTCTGGGCGGACTCATCACCGTACCCGCGGCCTTCATCTTTCTCGGCACCGCCGGCATCGCTGGGCAGGGCACGTTCGCCCTCGGCTTCAATGTCCTGCCCGAGGTCTTTGTCCGCATGCCCGGCGGGCAGATCTTCGCCTCGATCTTCTTCATTCTGCTGTTCCTCGCGGCCATCACCAGCTCCCTCTCGATGCTCCAGCCGGGCATCGCCTTCCTCGAGGAAGGACTCGGACTCGGACGCAAGGCTTCGGTCGCCATGCTCGGCCTGATCACTGGAATCGGCACGCTGCTCATCTGGTACTTCTCCAAGGATCTCAAGGCGATGGATACGATCGATTTCTGGGCGGGCACGTTCATGCTCTTCGTCCAGGCGACCATCCTGGTCATCGTCTTCGGCTGGAACGTGGGCATCGAACGGGGATGGAAACTGATGCACGAGGGCGCCGAAATGCAGGCACCGCCAATCTACAAATTCATCCTCAAGTACGTCACTCCGTTGCTCCTCCTCGGCATCTTCGCGATGTGGCTGATGAAGAACGTCGCCGGCTGGAACTTTTCGTTCTCCAACCCCACCTTCATTCCCAGCGGCTACGTGGTCGACCTGATCGGCGCGTCACCCAGCCCGGTCGCCCGCCTCGCCGTCGGTTTCATCGTGGTCATGACAGTTTTCTCCCTCGTGCTCACTCACCTGGCCGGAGTTCGCTGGAACACGGCCCATGCCCGCAGCCTCTCCCACAAACACAAATAAACCCATGACTACTGGAGGCTGGATCAATTTGGTGCTGTCGGTCGGTTTCGTCGTCGTCCTCTTCGCCTATTGCATCGTCCGCGTGGTGCGCGGGTCCCGTCGGCGCCACACGCTCGCCCGCGTCGAGCCGATTGAGAAGAGCGACGTCGACCGCCGCTGAGCCGGACCCCGGCGGTCCACCCAGCGCTTTCCCGGGCGCGCCACGCTTAGGCCGGAACCCCCTCCGAAGCTGCGAACGGGTCAACGCCGGTTATTCGGGGGTGGATAATTTGCCCAGGAGGACCTTGTCCACGCGGTGCCGGTCCATGTCGACGACCTCGAAGCGCCAGTCTCGCCATTGAAACTGCTCGCCTGCCCGTGGGAAATGCCCAAAGCGGTCGACCACGAAACCGCCCAAGGTCTCGAAGTCCGCGTCGTCTTCACCCGGCAGAGGCGGCAACGCGAAACGGCGCCGCAGTTCAGCCACGGACATGCCGCCATCGATCAGCCACGAGCCGTCGTCACGCTGAACTGCCTCCGGCTGACGTCGATCGCCCGGTTCGGGCAGGTCGCCAACGATGGCCTCCATCACATCGATCAAGGCCACGAGACCTTGCACCGTGCCAAACTCGTCGGTCACGAGCGCCAGATGCTTGCCCGTCTTCTTGAACGATTCGAGCAGTTCAATCACGTTGATCGTCGTCGGCACGAAGAGCGGGACAATGAGATGGTGGCGGATGCTGTTCGGCACGCCCGCCGCCGCGTTCGCCCAGAGAGACTTCACCGTCACCATGCCGATGACCTGATCGCGCGTGCCTTCGTAAACCGGAAACTGCGAATGCCCGCTAGCGACGATCTTGCGCCAGTTGACGTCATCGGCATCGGCGACGTTGAGCCAGACGATCTTGGTCCGGCGGGTCATGATCTCGGTGACCGATCGCTCGTCGAGGCGAAGCACCCCTTCCACCATGGCTCCCTCGGAGTGGTGGAAGACACCCGCCGTCATCCCTTGCTCGATCATATGCGTGACTTCCTCCTCCGAGGGCGGGGCATCCACCTCCCGGCCCAGCCCGAATATCTTCAAAACCAGATTCGTCGAGAGCATCAGGAACCAGACAAACGGTGAAGCGAGCCGCGTCAGACCGGTCATGGGTCTCGCGATCAGCATGGCCTTGGACTCCGGATTGCTGAGCGCAACCCGCTTCGGCACCAGCTCACCGATAATCAGCGAGAAGTAGGTGATCGCTCCGACCACAACAAAGATGGCGATGGCCGACGCATACGGAGCCAGGATCGCCACCTCGGCGACCACCACCGCGAGCTCCTCCGAAAGTGTCGCCCCGCCGAACGCGCCCGCCAGAATTCCGATCAGCGTGATACCGATCTGAACCGTCGAGAGAAAACGGTCCGGTGATTGCGCGAGCGCCAGCGCCGCCTGGGCCTTGGCGGATCCATCGTCCGCCAGTTTCTGGAGTCGCGCCTTGCGCGAGGAGACAACGGCAATTTCCGCCATCGCGAAGACACCGTTGGCCAGCAATAACAGGAAGATGATGAGAATTTCGACAAAGACGTTCATTTCGGAGAAAGGGGAAGGTTGGGATGCGATCCGCCACCGGACCGGCGATACGCGTGACTCGGTCGTCGCCGGGTCCGCCGAACGGTTGGCTGCGGAGCTGAGGAGCCCTGCACGCGAACTTACAGGCGCAGCGCGACGACCCCGATCCTGCGGGATCGTGCCTGCTGACCACGGCACAACGGCGCGCGGCATTGACCGGTATCCACCGAGCTCAGTCGGATCCGCTGGCTCATGCGCCTGGATCCTGCCGGTGCGGTCGCGAGAAAATGGATCTCCGAACGGAAGGTGCCTTCGGTGCCACTCTCGCTTGGAAAGGCAACCAAATGGGAATCCTCGTCAATGGGTTGGCCGTCCTTCAAAAACGTTTCGCTCGCGACCGAGTCAACAGCCGTGAAATCCGCTTGCAATACGAGTGACTCGTGTTCGAGCGCACCCAAAAGCACCGCCACCAAGCCCAGAAAGGCGATGGCGTTTCGGAAAGCCGTGCGGATGGAACCCATGACGAGGACATCTCTATCGAGCCCAGTCCGCGTTTGTCAAATGGCCAAGCCTCGACAGAATCACTCAAAGCCATGTACATAAGCCACTAATAAACATATTTTTCGTTCTTCGCTGCTTTCAGTGGGTAAACGAGGCGGCGATGCAAGAACCACGAGGGTCATTACGCGTGGAAAGGAGACCCAGCGAGTTGTCCGTGCCCAGCCCTGCGCAAGATCGCACCCCAAAAGACTCCCGCAGTTGAACCGGGATTGGTCCGCAAGCTCCATTTGGTGCAGCGATGCGAGGTCTGGGGGTGGAGGCGCCTTGTTGGCTGGATCGTTGTCTTGCTTGAGGATTGCCAACTCGAAGCCGCAACCCCCGGACCTCGCATGGCGGTGTTCGCGCTCTGGCCCCAACGACGTTCTGAAACCGCCCTCTTGGCGGAGGCGGGACTGGATGGTCCCGTCGCGGCCTCGCCGAGGCCACCTACAACCGAGCCGGGTTGTCGGCCACGCATTCCCTACGCTCCGATCCATTGAAAACAGCGAGGAACCCTATTTTGAGTTTTAAATGATTTAAGGACAATGAGTTGGAGTGGAGGCTAGGGTGTCTCAGGAGATTCCTGCAGGCTGGATGGGAAAAATGGAGGAACTTGCGGCTTGGCGGCGGCGTCTGTGGTTTCCACGATTATCTTTTATGATGTTTTTTTGCCGTTGGGCACTTTCCTGGGTGGTGGTGGGTTTGGTGGTGGTTCGGGCGCAGTCGCTCACGGTGACGCAGGCGTTGCCGGCCGCCGCCTTTCTTAGCGGATCGACGGGGTCGACGGTTGATCTGGCCCAGCATTTCGGGTTTCCGGGGGTGACAGGACAGATTGCCCAAGTCGAAACGACGCTCGGGCGATTCAACATCGAACTGCTGGCCGAGGATGCGCCGCTGAGCGTGGCCAACTTTCTCGGCTACGTGAACTCCGGGGCTTACACCAATGCGCTGTTTCACCGTTCGGTTCCCGGCTTCATCATCCAGACCGGCGGGTTCAAGGGCACCTTGCCGATCGCTGACATCGCCGCCGGTCCGAGCGTGAGGAATGAGTTCAAACGTTCCAATACCCGTGGGACGCTGGCCATGGCCAAGCTTGGGTCCGGGCCGGACACAGCGACCAATCAATGGTTCGTCAACCTGGCGAACAATAGCGCGAATCTCGACAACCAGAATGGCGGATTCACCGTCTTCGCCCGAGTGCTCGGCACCGGTATGCTGATTCCGGATGCGATCGCCACGATTGCCATCTTCAACGCCGGCAGCCCGTTTGACTCGCTGCCGCTGCGCAATTTTTCATCGGGCGGCACCGTGGCGGTGGCCAACTTCATTGTCGTCAATTCGGTGCGGGTGATCCCGATGCAGCCGGTCGCGGGCGGCGGTACCGCGGTGATCACTTACACCGTGCAGACGGACACCCCGGGTGTCGTCACGGCGGCGATTTCTGGGAGCACGTTGAGCGTGACTCCTGTCGGAGGCGGATCGGCCACGGTAACGGTGAGGGCGGCCGATTCCAACGGGAGTCAGGTGACGTCGAGCTTCACCGCCGTGGTGACGACGCCCGTCGTGCCGCCCGTGATCACGCTCTCGCCTCCGGCCGGGGTGAATGCTGCGGCTGGGCAGACGGTGGTGCTCAATGTCGTCGCGACGGGTACCGGTGTGACCTACCAGTGGAAACGAGTCGACGCGTCGCCGGCCTTGGCCAGCGATGTGCCTGGTGCCACGGGATCGGCGCTGGTGTTGAGCAATGTCCAGCCCGGTGATGCAGGAATCTACTTTTGCACTGTCTCCAACACGGCAGGCTCGCTCAACAGTTCCAGCACCACGGTGAGCGTCAGTGCCACCGCGAGCCCCAGCCGGTTGACCAACTTGTCCGTCCGGTCGTTTGCCGGTAACGGCAGCCAGTCGCTGATCGCCGGTTTTGTCACCCGGGGAAATGGCAGCAAGTCCCTCGCGATCCGTGGCATCGGACCCGCCCTGCAGCCTTTCAATGTCCCCAACCTGCTGGAGGATCCCAATCTGGAACTTCGCAGCACCGCCGAGGGGACACCCGTGGTGGGATCGAACGACAACTGGTCGAACGACGATGGTCGCAATTACGGGGGCTTCCCCCTCACCGCGGGCAGCAAGGACGCGGTCCTGGTGAGCTCGCTCGCCGCCGGTGGATACACGGCGCAGGTGCGTGGCGCAGGCTCGGCGACGGGCAATGCGCTGGTCGAAGTGTATGACGCTGCCCTGACCAACACGGACGTGAGCTTTGTCAATCTCTCCGCCCGCACGCAGGTCGACGGCGGGCAGAGCCTGATCGCGGGCGTGAGTGTCAGCAGCGGGGCGAACAAGTCCCTCCTGATTCGCGCGGTCGGTCCCAAGCTGGCCGACTTCAACGTGCCCGGAGTCATGTCCGACCCAAAAATCGAGGTCTTCAACAGCGCGGGCGTGAAGATCATGGAGAATGACAATTGGGGTGGTGGCGCGGCGCTGGTCAACGCGGCGGCGTCCGTCGGGGCCTTCGGCCTCGATGCGAGCGGCAAGGATGCGGCACTCGCGGTGACGGTTGCCCCTGGTGGTTACACGGTGCAGGTCAGCGGGGTGGCAGGTGCCGCCGGCGTGGTGCTGGTGGAGGTTTACGAGTTGCCCTGAGGTCGAACATCGGACTGACCTGCCAATCCGCAGATTCGTCCGATTGTGGTTGGTCCATCTGGCCGCCGGTTGATGACCTTCTCACGAGGAGGGTCCCGCGGCCGCGCAGGGGCGTCAACGCAGGCCCGATCCCAGGAGTGCAGTTGTAGGTGGGGTCGCCGACCCCGCGGGGATGGGCATCGCGATGACGATTCGGAGGACGGAGGCGGGGCCAGCCGGCCCCGTCGCGGCCTTCCCGCGTACGCGGGACCACCTACAACGGAGGAGGAATTCGTCTTCTGCGATCTCTTTAGGTTGATGGCCGCGTCGTCCTCCAGATCAGGCAGGGGTGGCAATTTGTCGCGTTGGACTCAGCTTTGGAACGACGCGCTCAGTTGGAAGACCGCGCTGACGATGGCGTAGGCAATGAAGCCGACAAAGACAAAGACGCTGAGCAGGACTCCGCTGGCGATCACCCGAGTGAAAAGATTCAACTGTTGGGCGATGCGCGCCTGATAGGCGGCACCCACCTTCTTCAACGCCGGCACAATATTGCCGGTGTTTTCGCCCACGGCGAGCTGGTCGAGCACCAGATCGGGAAAACAGTTCGTGCGGACCCACGCGGTGGAGAGCGACTCGCCCTCGAGGATCCGGCTGGTGGCTTCCTCAAAGGCCAGCCGGTGGACCCGGTTGGTGATTTGTCGGGCGGTCATCTTCAGCGCCTCCGCGGTGGTGATGCCGTTCTCCAGAAGCACGCTCAGGGTCTGGGCGATGGAGAGCACGGTCTGCGATACCGCAAACGGCCCGGTCAGCGGAAGCTTGAGCAGGAGCGCGTCGGTTGAAACCCGACCCGGCTCGGTCTTGTACCAGCGCCAGGTGGCGATCACTCCAAAGACGGCCGCGATGACCACAACCACCCCGTAGTGGATGGCGAAGTCCGAGACGGAAACAAGGATCCGGGTCGATGCGGGCAGCTCTCCTCCGAGCGACGACAACAGCGTTTGCAGACGCGGCAGCAGAAAGAAAAGGAAGAAAAGGATGACCCCTCCGGCGACGGCCATCATGAAAACCGGATACGCCAGCGCGGAGGCAAGCTGTCGCTGCAGTTCGCGCTGTTCGGTCAGGTGCGAGATGATGCGCTTGAGGACGTCGTTGAGCGAGCCCGTGGCTTCACCGGCCTGGATCAGATTGTTGGTCGAGGAATCGAACACCTCCGGAAACGCGGCCATCGCCGTCGAAAGGGATGCCCCTTCGCCGATGCGTTCCCAGAGACTGCTGCTCAACTGACGCAATTTGGGTTCCTTGACGCGGATCGAAAGCAGACGGATCGCCTCGCCGGCGGACAGCCCCGACGACGTGAGATCCTCGAGTGCGGTCAGAAACGGGAGCCGTTCGCGTCGCGACGGCGCCTGGGCGGATGGACGTCGTCGGGCGGAGGCCGGCAGGCTGGCCTGTTTTTCGGCCCCGGACGAACGCTTCGGAGTGGCAGATTTGGCCGGGCCCTTGCGCGGCAGGGACTCCTCGTCGATCCGCACGGGGGTCAGTCCGCGGGCGGCGAGGAGTCGCAAGGCTTCCTTGCGCGTGGCGGCCTCGAAGGAGGCGCTTGCAGTCCCTCCGGAAGGGTCGCGGGCGGTATAGACGAAGCGGGGCATGAGCGAAGGGCAGGGGGGACGCTGCCAAACCTTACTTGTCGGTCACGGTGATGACCCGCAGGACTTCCTCGAGGGTGGTGTGTCCATCGCGAACCTTTTCCCAGCCGCTTTGTTCGAGGGTGCGCATGCCGGCGCGGCGGGCACATTGGCTGAGTGCGCGGGTGCTCTCGCGTTTGAGCACGAGGTCGTGGAGTTCATCGCTGGGCCGGAGGATTTCGAAGATGCCGATGCGTCCGCGGTAGCCGGTGCCGCGGCAGCGGTCGCAGCCGACCGGAGCCTTGAGCGTGGAGATCGGTTCCGCCTCGGAGGGGTTGACTCCGAGGATCGCAAGCGTGTCACGGAGCTTGGTCTTGGAGATCGGCTCGGGGCGGGAACATTCCGGACAGAGACGTCGAACCAGGCGCTGGGCGATGACCAACTCGATGGCGGAGGCGACGAGGAACGGCTCGATGCCCATGTCGATGAGACGGGTGATCGCACCGGGGGCGTCGTTGGTGTGCAGCGTGGAAAAAACCAAGTGACCGGTGAGCGAGGCGCGGATGGCGATGTCGGCGGTTTCGCGGTCGCGGATTTCGCCGACCATGATGACATCGGGATCCTGTCGGAGCACGTGCCGGAGCGCGCCGGCGAAGGTCAGGCCGATCTCCGGGCGGACCTGCATTTGGTTGACCCCGGGAACCTCGTACTCGATCGGATCCTCGATCGTGACAATGCGCAGGTCGGTGGAGTTGATTTTCCGGAGAAAGGCGTTGAGTGACGTCGACTTGCCGGAGCCGGTCGGGCCGGTGACGAGCACAATGCCGTGGGGGAAATCGAGCACGTGGGCGATCTGCCTTTGTTCGTCGGCGCTCATGCCGAGCCGTTCCATCGAATAGGCTTCTTTCTTTTGATTGAGCAGACGCAGGGAGATCGACTCCGCGTAGATCGTGGGAATGGTGGAGACGCGGATATCGAGCGTCGTGCCATTGGCCTTGAAGTTGATCCGGCCGTCCTGAGGCAGGCGCTTCTCCGAGATGTTCAGCCGCGCCATGATTTTTACGCGGGAAATGATCGCGTCCTGGAACCGGAGCAGATTCTCCGGCACCGGTACGGGCACGAGCAAGCCATCGACGCGGTAGCGGATGCGCAATTGCCCTTCCTGCGGCTCGAAATGGATGTCGGTCGCGCTGTCCGCCACGGCCTGGCTGATGACATCGGTGACGAAGCGCACCACGGCTGCGTCCTCGTCGACCGCTTCCTCCGCCTGAGCGGCGGCGGCGGTCTCGGGGGCGAGGTAACCCTCGTCGCTGTCGTCGAGTGAGCCGGAGCCGACGCCGAAGTTTTCGATGATGAGCTGATGGATCCTCTCGGGGACTGCGAGGTGCCAGACGAGGGGCCGCGGCGTGAAGGTGCGCAGCCAATCGGTCATGGTCTCGTCGGGTGGCCAAGCGACGGCGAGGTGCAGCGGGATCGCGGCGAGGTCCTCGGCGGAAGGCGAGTCGCTGGCGGCGGTCGCGCCCGGGGTGGCGGACCGGATCGGGATCACCTGGTAGTCGTGAACCAGCCGGGCGGGGAGCAGACCGCGGGCGTGAGGATCGGTTTCGAGGTTGGAAGCGATGCTCAAACCGGTCACGGCGGAGAGCTGGAGAAGGGTCGTCGGCTCGTCGAGACCCAGACTGGCCGCGAGCAAGGCGACACGCCGGCCGCGGGGAGACTCGATCAAGGCCTGGTGCTGCTCGGGCGTGAGCTTTTCGGCAAACGTGGAGGGAACCGGATCGGAGAGGAGCGAAAGCGTGGGCATGAACAGAGCGTCGCGAAAGGGGCCGGACCGTGTGACCGGGGCGAACCCCTGGCCAACGGGAAGGCGGTTAAAGGAGACTCACTTCGGACGTTTCAGCGTTGGACTGGAATTGGGCTGGGCCTCGGTCGAAGAGCGGTCCGGGGGCGCGAGAGCGCGGATCACGGCGTCCTTCTGCGGATTGCTCTCGAGGCGGGACAGCGTTTCCACGTTGTCGGCGGACGTGTTTTTCAGGACGTAGGGACGGACGAAGAACACGAGGTCGGTGCGATCTTTGGCGCGCCGGCGGCTTCCGAACAGGTCCCCGATGATCGGGATGGGGCCGAGGCGGTTGGTGGATCGGCTCTGGGAATCGCGCTGCAGACCGCCGAGGACGACGATCTCGCCGCTCTGGATGCTGACGAAGGACTCGGTCTCGCGTTTGCCGATACGCGGCTGCGGGTTGTTGTCGATGGTGATCGTGCCGAGCACGTCCTCGACCTTCTGTTTGATGTCGAGCTGGACCGACCCATCGTTGCCGATGAGCGGTTTCACCTTCAGTTCGATGCCGATTTCCTGCTGGGTGACGGTGCTTCGGTAGCCTCCGATGGTGGAGTTGTTGGTTCCCGCGCCGCCGGTGTCGGAAAGGTAGCTGCTGATGACCGGTCGGGATTCTCCGACAAAGAAACGCGCCTCCTTGTTGTGGGTAGTGACAATGGCGGGGACGGAAAGGATATTGGTATTTCCCCTGCGGGGTGTGGTCTGGATGGAGATCTCGGCGGCGAGATCGCGGATGCCACTGACACCTTCACCGCGAGTCACGACCCCGCTGGTGATCGCGAGGCTCGGACCCGCGAGGGAGCCGGAGAAACCGACGAGTTTGTCGCCTTCGATCTTCAAACCGAGTGCTTCGATGCCGCTCGAGGCCTCATCGGAGAGCGTGACCTCGGCGATCACGACCTCGATGCGTACCTGGGCGAGCAGGACGTCCACCTTTTCGACGAGTTCCCGGATGATGCGGATATCGTCGACCGTGCCGGAGATGACGACGGCGTTGGACCGCTCGTCAGGCAGAATGGTCACCAAGCTGCTGAATTCGGTGGTGCTCTCGGGCGCGGCGAAGATCGGTGCGGCGGCGGTCGGCTGAACGGCCGCGTTGGCGGGTGCTTGGACGATGGGGCCGGGGCCCTGACCTGGGCGGATGGACTGCTGACCGGCGCCCGAGGAGGCCTTGTTCTGACCGCTGACCAGTTGGCTGAGGAGGGAGGCGACGTCCTTGGCGGCGGCGTGTTTGAGGTAGATGACCTCGTTTCGCGTATTGGGATCGGCCTTGACGTCGAGCTTACCGATCAAGTCGTCGAAGAACGCGTGCTGGCGAGGATCCGCGAGGAGCACCACCTGGTTGGTGCGATCGTCGGGGGAATAACTCGTGGCGGAGCCCAACTGGGATTGCACCACCCCTTGGAGTATGGTGCGCAGCTGGTTGACGAGCACGGACGCCTTGGCGAACCGCAGCGCGTAGAACTTGGGGGTGAGATTGGCGGTGACCGGCTTGTCCAACTCCTGGATGAGCATTTCGATCCGCTGTAAGGTGCTGACGGAATCGGTGATCATGACCGCGTTGGTCTTTTCGAAGAGGATGGGACCGCCGAGCTGGGGGTTGAGCAGCTGGGCCAACTGGGGAACGAACTCATTGGCCCGAAGAAAATTCAACTGAAAGACCTTCGCCATGATGGTGCCGCTGGCGGGGAGTTCGGAGGGCGAACCGACGAGCATCCGGGGGGCTTCCGTGCGCAGACTGGGCAGGGCAACGACCTTGAGGAACCTGTCACCCATCGGGGCGACGCCGATCTGGTTCATGCTCAGTGCGGTTTCCAAAGCGAGGATCGCCTCGGATTTTGGCATCGGTCGGGTGATGATCAGGGTGTAGTTGGCGGTGGGAAGGGCCGCCGGACGAATGATGACCCGGCCGGTCAGCTGTTCGAGCAACTGCAGGACCGTGTCGAGAGGGGCATCGGCGAGCTTGATCTGATCAATCATCTCCTCCGTGGGAGCTGTGGCGGCGAGCGGCGTCTGGCCGGAGGTGGCCGGCAACGGAGTCTGGGCGGAAGCAACGGACGCGGCGATGAGTAGGCTGAACAAAAACGTAAGACGCAGAATCATGCAGACAGGAGTTGATCAGCCATCGGGACGGTGAGGCGGAAAGTAAAGGAGTTGAAGGAAAACGCCGCCGATTGTAAACGGCGATATCGGCTTAGAGTCGATGGGCGCGGAAATGTTGCCCGGAGTTCTCACTTGCCCGTGAAAGAGCCGAAACCCAACGTCTGCCCTGACGATGCCCAATAGCTTTGGAAAGCTCTTTACGATCAGTACGTGGGGTGAAAGCCACGGCCCAGGCATTGGCGTGGTGATTGATGGATGCCCGCCGCGCTTACCCATTTCAGCGGAAGAGATTCAGGCAGAACTGGATCGTCGTCGCCCGGGGCAGAGCGACATCGTCACGCCTCGGAAGGAGGCGGACACGGTGGAGATCCTTTCCGGGGTTTACGAAGGACGGACGACGGGAACGCCCTTGGCGCTCTGGGTGCGCAACACGGACCAGAGGTCGAGCGCGTACCATGAGATGGCCGACAAGTTCAGGCCCTCGCACGCCGATTTCACCTATCAGTCCAAGTTCGGCATCCGTGATCCCAACGGCGGGGGCCGCAGCTCGGCGCGGGAGACGGTGGGCAGGGTGGCGGCCGGCGCGATTGCGAAGAAGATCCTTTCGCGGGCCAAGGGGGCTCAATCGGCGTCGCCGGTGGAGATTCGGGCGTTCATTTCGCAAATCCACGACATTTCGATGCCAGCCGAGGCGTTGCGAGCATTTCCGTCGTTGGCCGAAGTCGAATCCACGGCGGTGCGCTGCCCGCACCCGGCGACCGCGGCGGCGATGATCGAGCGCATCAAGGCGGTTCGAAGCGAAGGGGATTCGGTGGGGGGCCTGGTCGAGTGCCGCGTGCGTGGATTGCCGGTGGGGCTCGGTGAGCCGGTGTTTGACCGGCTGGAGGCGGATCTGGCGAAAGCGATGCTCTCCTTGCCGGCAACCAAGGGATTCGAAATTGGCAGCGGCTTTGCGGGAGCGCGCCTACGCGGTTCGGAGCACAATGACCTCTTCGAAACGCGCGAGGGCGCAATCCGGACCGTGACCAATCGGAGCGGCGGCACCCAAGGCGGCATCAGCAATGGAGAAGAACTGGTTTTCCGCGTGGCCTTCAAACCGACCGCAACCATCCTGCGTCCGCAGGCGACCGTTGATGTCCAAGGCCGGCCCACGGAGCTGATGGGTAAGGGGCGCCATGACCCCTGTGTGGTGCCCCGGGCGGTGCCCATCGTCGAGGCGATGACGGCCCTCGTGCTGGTTGACCATTGGATGCGTCACGCCGCCCAGAACCAACTCTTCGAGTTCTGACGGGTGCAGGCGGGGCCGCGGAGGCCGCCTGCTATGAGGATGGGGTGCAGTTGTAGGTGGGGTCGCCGACCCCGCTGGGATTGGCATCGCGAGGAT
>ENA-ORBV01007070-ORBV01007070.1-microbial-mat-metagenome-genome-assembly--contig:-NODE-7070-length-19432-cov-4.321932_pt1 | contig 19432 bp, 16 predicted proteins | sample MGYA00237777_ERZ505514 | MGnify/ENA primary metagenome ERZ505514 (study PRJEB26160, sample SAMN06269048) | microbial mat metagenome | isolation source: Oligotrophic lake microbial mat | place... | reverse complement strand
AACCGATCATCTTCATCGACGGCGTGCGCATGAACAACGGCGCCAGCGGTGGTGGTGGTGGTGGTGGTGCCATGACCCGCCTCGACGACATCGATCCGAACACCATCGAGCGTGTCGAAGTGCTCAAGGGCGCGGCCGCAGCAACGCTCTACGGTACCGAAGCCTCCAACGGCGTGATCCAGATCTTCACCAAGGTGGGATCACAGGGCGCACCGCGCTGGACATTCAACGCGCAGCAGGATGCGATTGCGTTCCCTGACCGTGTGGCACCGAACTCCGGCTTCGCCCGTCGCCAGAGCCAGGCCGACTCGCTCTCGCTGTTCTACGGCCGCACGATCACCCCGTTTGAACCGTTCACGACGAAGGTCTTCTACGACAATCTGACCGAACTCGGGCAGGCCACCACGGTTGGCAGCACGGTCACCGGTGGCGGCAACGCCGTGACGTATTTCGCCAGCGGTCGCGTCTACAGTGAAAACGGCCCGTTCGGCGGCAGCCAGTTTGGTGCAGCCACGGACGAAGTGCGGCGCATTCAGACGTCAGCCAACCTGACGCTGACGCCGTTCAAGAATTTCCGGATGCGTTTCAACAACAATTACTACAACATCCAGAACAAGACGCCCGAGACGAACAACAACATCTACGGCGTCAACTCGCTGGCGTTCATGGCCCGTCCGGAGCTGGCCAACTGCAACCGGTCCACGCTGGTGAGCCCCGGCGTCTGCAGCGGTCCCGGCAACCTGTTCGGCAACCAGGCGTTCATGACCGTGCGTGAGGCGATGGGCCAGTTGAACGAATCGGCCATCAATCGCTACCTTGGCTCGCTGGACATGTCGTACAACCAGACGACGAACCTGACCTACTCCGCGACGCTCGGCTACGACTACACGGCCGGTCGGGACATCGGTTTCTCGCCATTCGGCTACAACAAGGACCTGTTCACGTCACAGACGGTCACCGGCGCACGCAGCGTGTTCAACGACAATACACGCGTCGGGACGCTCGATGCCAAGGTGGCCTACAACAAGGCCATCGGCGACAACTGGACCACGTCGACCGTCGGCGGTCTGCAGGTATTCAACACCAACCAGCAGACCACCAGCGCCAACTCACAGGCATTCCCGGGTCCGGGCATCGAAGTCGTGGGTGCAGGCGGCACGGCCATCACGAACGGTGAAGGGCTGCTCACCACGATCAATGGCGGCTACTTCGGCCAGACGCAGGTCGGCTTCCGCGACTGGGTCTTCGGCACGGTCGGCGGTCGGTATGACTTCTCGAGCGCCTTCGGTGAGAATGCGCCGGGCGTGTTCTATCCGAAGGCCTCACTGTCGGTGGTGCCGTCCGATCGCAAGTCGTGGAATTCGACGACGCTCTCCACCCTGCGCTTCCGCGCAGCCTGGGGCCAGTCCGGCCGTCAGCCGGGCGCGTTCGACAAGTTCACCACGTTCCAGCCGCTGACGTCGGAGTTCGGCGCCGGTCTCGCCCCGCAGAACCTCGGCAGCGAAGACCTGAAGCCTGAGATCTCCACGGAAATCGAAGGTGGTTTCGAAGCCGGCATGTTCGACAACCGGCTGGCGCTCGAGTTCACCTACTGGGATCGCAAGGTCCGTGATGCGCTGGTGTCGCGTCAGTTCCCGCAGTCGGGCGGTTTCCGCAACTCGCAGTTGACGAACATCGGTGAGATCTCGGCCAACGGCATGGAGCTCAACCTCCGCGTCTTCCCGATCCGCACCGCGACGAGTTCACTGGAACTGTTCGCCAACGCGGCATATCTGAAGCAGACCCTGACCAGCCTCGGTGGCGCTCCGCCGATCAAGGTCGGGTACTTCCGCTATCGCGGCTTCCTGAAGGAAGGCGACCCACTCGGTTCGATCTATGAGCCGCTGCTGGCCGGCCCGTGCCCTGCTGGCGGCCCAGCCACCAACCAGGCCGGTGGCCGGATCAACTGCTACAACCCCGCCACACAAGCGCCGATCAACTTCAACGGACGCAACGTGACTGGATCCGCGCTGGCGCCGGCGACACAGGCGGAACTCCTCGCCTACTTCGCCACGCCACGCGACCTGCTCAACTCCGGCGTGCAGAGCACCCTGCAGCCGCTGCTCGCCGACTACCAGGGCACTGGCATTCTCCTCGAGCAGCGTAACGGCGATGTGTTCCCCGACTGGACGGGTTCACTCGGTGGTACGTATCGCTTCAAGAAGAACTGGCGCGTGCAGACGATGTTCGAGTACCGCACCGGCTTCAAGGTGCAGAACCTGACCGACGGCTTCCGCCTCTCGCAGCACCCGTCGATCGGCTCGAACCGCATCGAGTTCACCAACATTCACGCGACCATGCTCAACCCGGCCTCGACGCCGGAACAGCGCCTGGCCGCTGCGACGGAGTACGTCACGAAGTACCGTCGCTTGCTGGAGCCAGGCCTCAACCAGGGTCAGGATGGCACGTTCATGCGTCTGCGCGAACTGGCCATGACGTACGACTTCAGCCCGACCCTCGCCGGCAAGCTCGGGGCACGGACGCTCAGCGTGACGGCCTCGGGCCGTAACCTGCTGCTCTGGACCAGGTACCCTGGCGTCGATCCGGAAGTGAACGCCATCGACCGCACCGCGTCGACGCTCGACCAGAACTTCCTCGCCAGCACGGAAGCTTTCGGAGTACCGATTGCCCGTCGCTTTGCCTTCGCAGTCAACTTCGGCTTCTAACAGGGGGCGGACAGAATCATGCAGACTCGATTCATGCAGTCTCTGAAGCACCGCACCCGTCAGCTCCGTACCGGTGCCCTGCTCGTGGGCGCCAGTACGCTGATGGCCGGCTGTGGACTCTTTGATACCAACGTCGCCAACGTGAACGCGGTGACCGAGGAAGCACTCTCCAATCCGACGGCCGCGGCGTCACTGGTCAACGGACTCGGTGGTGCGTTGAACAACGCCGTCAACGGCATCATCGGTGTATCCGGTGCCGCCACGGACGAACTCGGATGGGCAGGCTCACGCGAGTACTGGAACCTGCTCGATGGCGGTGACATCGGCGATCCGGTCAACGAGTACAGCAACGGCACCTACCCGTTCATCAGTGCAGCCCGCTGGCAGGGTGACTACACGGTGAAGGCCCTCGAGGCGTTCGGCACCGCCTTGCCGAACCGAGCCGACCTGGCTCGTGCCTATATTTTCGCTGGTGTCGCGTATCTGTTCATCGGCGAGAATTACGAAGACTTCATCATCGGTTCGGATCGCACCACGTCGACCGCGTCGATTGGTGCAGCGAACATGCAAATCACGCTCGACTCGGCGATTGCATACTTCTCCAAGGCCAACGCGCTGGCCACCACCGTGGCGAATACCGAGCTGCAGCGTCAGGCACTCGGCCTCCGCGCACGGGCGAGGTTCAGCAAGGTGGTCTGGCAGAAGCTGCGCGCACCGCGCGGATTTCCGGCGCAGCCGCTCGTGAACGACGCCGGCGCAATTGCCGATGCCACCGCCGCACTCACGGCGATGGGCTCGGCAGGATACCGGTTCCGTCTCACATCGACAGCACAGAACAGCGGTGGGTACTTCAACACCGGCTTCGAGATGAACCAGCGTCTCGAGCTGCGTGCCGGTGCCGAGTATACGAATGGGACGGTCACTGCCGTCGACGCCGGCCTGGCGGGTATCAGGCTCGTCGATCCGGTGACGAGCGAGAAGGATGCCACTCTCGCGGTGGCCATCAACGAATGCTGTCGCCAGTCCACTGGACAGTTCCTCGGCTATACACTCACGTCAGGTCGTGAGATGAATCTGATCCTCGCCGAAGCCGCGTTGGCAGCTGGCAACACGACCGAGTTCACGACGCGGATCAACGCTGCCCGCGCCATCGATGGCAAGGCAGCATGGGCCGGAACGCCGACGGCACAGGCGATTCTGATCCACGAGCGTCGGGTTGGGTTGTTCCTGCAGGGTCGTCGCCTGCACGATCACTACCGGTTCAACCAGCCGGCGGACAAGTGGCTGCCGATCCGCGCAGCCACCATCCGTCCCTGTTTCTTCCCGATCAGCTTCGACGAGGCTACGCAGAACCCGCTCGCACCGAAGCCGGCGCAGGACCGTCCAACGGCGTGCGTCCGGTGATCACCCTGGAGCGTCACCGCTCCATCAACGCCGGGCCGCGGAACATCGCGGCCCGGCGTTTGGTCGGTATGGCCATCGCATGCGTGGCGGCTTCGTCACTGAGTGCGTGTTATGCCTTCATCCCGAACACCAGCGCGGTGCTCCCCGAAACCACGCCAGTGACAGTGCGCCTCACGCTCGCCGGCACTGTCGCGCTGGGCTCCACGCTCGGCCAGGGCGTGAATGAGGTCGAAGGAACGGTGGTTCGCTCGAGCGCGGATACCGTCGTCGTCGCGGTCGAGCATACCTACACGACCACACGGCAGAAGTTTTCATCGAATGGAACCACCGCATCAATTCCGCGTCCGTTCATACAGGACGTCAAGGTGCGGACTTTTTCACGAAAGCGTACAATCCTTACGATCGCTGGTGGAGTCGGCCTGGCGGCACTCGGGGCAGTGGCCGTCAACGCAGGCGGCGCGTCAGGTACGGGCGGCGGTGGCGGCGGCGGGAATCAGGCCAGAGTAGTCGTTCCCTGACACGCCGCTGAGCGAACCGCAGACGACGAAGGGCACCGTGACACGGTGCCCTTCGTCATTCCAGATCACCATTCCGGCGCGCTGCACTCGCGCCCTGTCAGCTCCGCAGTTCGCGCTGACTCGGCAGCGCAAACGCACCCAGCAGCATCGCAGCGCCCGCAAGCGCCGCTCCGACGCTGAATGCCATGGTCGGGCCACGCGCACTCCAGATGGTGCCGAGCAGCACTGACGCCGGCAGCGCAGCCACGCCCATCGTGGCGTTGTACCAGCCGAATGCGGTGCCGCGACGGCTCTCCGGCGCCAGATCGGCAATCAGCGCCTTCTCCGTCCCTTCGACCAGGCCGAAGTACAAGCCATACGCCAGGAACAGCATCCACACCTGCGCGGCGGTCGTCGCCACCGCAAATCCGGCGTAGACCGCAGCGTACCACCCCCATCCGGCCAGCAGCACCGTTCGCCGTCCAATCCGGTCACTGAGCGCGCCGCCGGGCACACTTGCCACTGACTTCACCACATGATGCGCCGCCCAGAGCAACGGGAGCATCGCGATCGGTACACCGAGTTGCTGCGCGCGCAACAAAAGAAACGCATCGCTCGAATTACCCAGCGTGAAGAGCAACAGCACGCCGAGCACGCCCCAGAATCGTCGCGGCATCGGTGTCGTGTCGCTGGCGCTGCGGGCAACCACTTCGCCGCGGGTGAGCTTCCTGTCAGCAGGGTCTCGAACGGCGATCAGGATCGTGAGCACCGCCAGCAGCCCAGGAACGACACTCAGCATGAACACGGTGCGAAGCGTCAGGTGCAGCTGCTGCAGCAGCACCCAGGCGGCAATCGGCCCGATCACGGCGCCGAGATGATCGGCGGCCCGGTGAAAACCAAACGCCCGCCCGCGAATCGCAGGTGCGACACTGCCGGCCAGCAAGGCATCCCGTGGCGCGCCACGAATGCCTTTGCCAACACGATCGATCAAACGCAGCCCGACCACTTGCCACGCTGACTGTGCCACGCCGATGAATGGGCGTGTGACAGTGGCGAGGGCGTAGCCGGCCAGCACCAGCGGCGTGTACCGACGAACGCGATCGCTCCACCAGCCGCTGGTGAGCTTCACCAGTGCCGCCGTACTCTCAGCCGCACCCTCCAGCACTCCGAGCATCGCTGGAGACGCCCCGAGCACGGTCGTCAGAAACACGGGCAGCAGCGGATAGATCATTTCGCTGGCGGCGTCGGTGAGCAGACTCACCAGTGCCAGCGCACGCACGATCGGCGGCAGTCGGGTCGGCGTTCCACCGCCCGACACCACGGTCAGCTCCGCGCGGACCGTGCGCCGAGCAGTGCGTCGGCCATCGTGTGCAACTCATCATCGCTGGCCACGCGCTGCGTCTGTTTCACTGCCAGCAGCAGTTCTCGCATCAGCACCAGATCGGACGGGTCGTACCCGTGTTGCGAGAGCCACCACCGCACGTTCGACAGGCCGGCGACGGGACCGATATCGATGCGGTGCTCGACGCCGACAAAACTCGCGGGCACGCTCGAACAGACGTTGTCGGCCAGCCAGCGATTGCCGGCGCGCAGTGCCTTCACCAGAGCCGTGGCGTGCGCACCGGAGCCGGTCCGGAACGCATCCGAGCCAACCACCGGCTGCGCCGCAGGAATGGCGATGCCGAAGGCCGACGCCGCCGAGTCGCAATACTCGGCCAGCGCACCAAGGGTGTGCGGCCACCGACCGATCAGACGAAGGTTCGTCAGCAGCGACTCCATCGCCACCGTGCCGCTGCGCTCACCCAGGCCAAGTGCGCTGGCGTGCACCCGATCGACGCCGGATTCCACTGCCGCCATCGCATTCGCCAACGCCAGCCCGCGATCGTTCTGTCCCTGCCAGTCGAGCCGGATGGAGCGGGCGCCACGGCCCTTCACCTGCTCGGCCGCAAAGCGCATCAGCGAACGTGTGCCATCCGGCGTGGAGTGCCCAACGCTGTCGCAGATCCGAACGGCAGACGCGCCGAGCGCCACCAGATGATTGATCAGCACCGCCAACATCTCGGGCGGCGTGCGCGACGCATCCTCCAGCACCGCGACCACACGCGCCCCTGCGCGAACCGCGAATGTGACCGATGTTTCGGCGCTCTCCTGCAGCCGATCGATCGTGATTCCCTCGGCCTCGAGACGAATCGGCGAAACGGGAAGCGCAATCGCCACCTCGACATCGAGCCCGGAGCGTTCGCGGACGTCGAGGACCATCGCGACGTCCTTCACCGTCGCCGTCGCGTGGCACGATGCGTCAATCATCCACTGTGCCCGCGAGAGCTCCCGTGCCAGATCGAGTGCATCGGCGGCCTGCCGCGGTCCGGCACCAGGAAACCCGAGCGTGGCCGAACGGAGACCGAGTGCGCTGATGAGCGACAGCAGGCGCCGCTTGTCGCGCGGCGACGGGTCGATCACCGAGGGACAGTGCAGTCCATCGCAGAGTGTCGAATCGGCGACGTCGATCGCGCGGCGGCGAAGGGGCGGCGTATTCCAGTCGTACAGGACAGACGGCGTGTCGTCTGGCAGCGTCATATGGAAAGCAATGTATGCTCGTCTTCGGCGGAAGTGCTTGCCCGGCCGCCAGCGCCGATACTTCGTTGGCAGATGCTCCATCGCCTCCGATCCGCAATTGCGCCGCAGCGTGCATCCCGAACCGCGCTCGACGAAGCGCGAGCGCGCCTCGTCAGCGGCAACGCGCAGACGCTGGCCTGGCAGTGCGAGCTCACGCGCATCCCCGCACCGACGGGGTCGGAGGCGGCGCGCGCCGACTGGATGGCGGCGCGCTTCATCAGCCTGGGATGGACCGACGTGCGACGCGACGCCACAGGGAATGTGATTGCGCGACGCCCACGGCCAGTCAAGCCCGGCGATGATGCGCGCGCGGTCTGGTGCTGCGCGCATCTCGACACGGTATTCGAGGAGACGGCCCCAGTGGTGCACCACACTGGCGCGCGCCTGACCGGTCCTGGCATTGGTGACAACGGTCGCGGGCTGGCAGCACTGCTGGCGCTGGCTGACGCGATACATGTCGCTGACATGCAGCCATTGCACGATATCGTGTTGGCCTGCACGGTGGGCGAAGAGGGGCTGGGTGACCTTCGAGGCATGAAAGCCCTGATGCAGAACGCAACGCCCGCCCCGATGGCCGTGATTGCGATTGACGGTGCGGGCGACGATCGCATCGTCAACGCGGCACTCGGGAGCACGCGATGGCGTGTCACGTTCCGTGGCTCGGGCGGCCACAGCTGGGCCGATTTCGGCGTCGCCAACCCGGTGCACGCCGTGACCGCGGTCGCGACGGCACTGCAAGCCGTGCTGTTGCCACGTGAGCCGCGGACCACGCTCACCGTCGCGCGAATCGGCGGCGGCGAGAGCATCAACAGCGTGCCGCGCGCGGCCTGGCTGGAGGTGGATATCCGCAGCCTCGGCGCGGCCGTGCTCGTGGATCTCGGCCGAACGCTCCACGAGACCGTGGCGCGCATCGAGCGGAGCGAAAACGGCCGGCGAACGGCGAACAGTGCGCCGCTCGAGAGTCACATCGAGCAGATCGGTGATCGCCCATGTGGCACCCTGTCGCCCACGGCACCCCTGGTCCGGCTGGCGGTCGATGTCACGATTGCGATGGGCGCGACACCGCGACTGGCCGCTGGCAGCACCGACGCCAGCGTACCGATCGCGCTCGGCATGCCAGCCATCGCCATCGGTGCCGGCGGGCGCGGCGGAGGGACGCACACGCCGCACGAGTGGTACGACGACACAAACGGTGTGCGAGGTCTCGAGCGCGCGCTGCGAATCATCGTCGGGGCCGCGGTGCTGCGCCGCTGACACCGTGGCGGCGCACCCGATCGCGCTCGCGGGCATGACCCAGGCTGGGGGCGCGAACCGAAGAGGGGGCCTGCGCATGCTGCACAGGTCCCCTCGCCACACACGGTCGTCGTAGCCAGCGATCAGTCGACGCGCAACTCCGCATCGTTTCCGAGGGTCATGCTGCCCTTGACCCCGCTCAGCGTGACGTTGTCGCCCAGCATGCTGTCGTGAATGACAGAGTGACTGATCGTGCAGTTGTCGCCCGCGACCGTATTGCTGATCGTCGAACCAATGACCTTCACACCCTTGCCCAGCGACACGTTCGGACCAATCGTCGCATCGCTCGCGCTGGCACCGTCCTCGATGTAGACCGGCGGAATGATCGTGGCGCCGGAAAACCCGGCTGGCACGCGCGCCAGTTGTCGCTTGTCGAGCATCGCCTGGTTCGTCTCCAGCAGCGTATCCAGCTTGCCGGCGTCGTACCACCCTTCGACGTCGACGACCTTGATCTTCGCACCATGTTCGATCATGTACTGGAACGCATCCGTGAGGTAGTACTCCCCCTTGTTCGTCGGCTGCGTGAGGACATGCCTGATGCCCTCGGCCAGCAGCTTCCAGTTGCGAATGTAGTACAGCCCGATGTTGGCACGCTTCGAGATCGGGGTGTTCGGCTTCTCGACGATCTGAGTCATATGGCCGTCCGCGTCCGCGACCACGACGCCGAAGCGCTGATAGTCCTCGACCTCTTTCACCCAGATGATGCCATCATCATCGCTGGTGTTCACGATGGAGAGATCGGTGTCGAAAATCGTGTCGACGAAGATGATCAGGACCGGTCCGTCGACATATGGCATTGCCAGGTTGACCGCGCCGGCCGTGCCATCCTGTACCGCCTGTTCGACAAACACACTCGGCACTGGATAGGTGGAGCGTGCGTAGTCCTCGACCTTCTCTTTCAGGTGTCCGGTGATGTAGACGACCTGCTCGACGTTGCCGAGTTTCATCACATCGTCCATCACGTAGCTCATCACGGGTCGCCCTGCGACCTTGAGCATCGGTTTCGGCACGAGGTGCGTATGGGGACGCAGTCGCGTTCCCTTGCCCGCCAGCGGAATGATGACCTTCATGCGTCTCATGAATCTTCAGGGTGGAAAGCGTGTGCCGAGAGCAGGCACGCGGTGGATGGACCAGCGTGCCGGCGCAACAACAAGGCGGCCTTCAGGCCGCGCTGGTACCCTCTCTGCCATACCGGTCATTCAAGCGCACGACATCATCGAGCTCTGGTGTCGACACCTCGAGCACGTCGCAATCGGTCACCGCTTCCATTTGATGAACGGTGCCGGGCGTGATGCGGTAGCTCTGGCCCTGCTGGAGGTGCACGTCGGTCAGTACGTCGTCGATCTGCACGCGATACATCAAATGCCCCGACAGCAAGTGGATGGTTTCGTCCTTCTTGTTGTGATACTGAATACTGAGTGCTTCGCCGGCCTTGATGTGCAGCACCTTGCCGCAGTAGCGGTCAGTGAGGGCCCAGATGGTTTCATGTCCCCAGGGCTTTGGAACGGTGCGGATCTCTACAGGTCCACTCATGGGCAGGTCGATTGAGGTCAGGGAGTTGGAGCCGGCCATTGCTGGCGGCTGGCGCGCACATCATCCGTCAAGCCCAGTGGATCCAGTCGGACCAGGTCCGGCTTCTCGGTTGTCGTGATGGTGAACCGCTGATCGTCCTTCATCGGATCGCCACGCACGAAGGTCCAGCCACTCGCGGTCCGCACCCCGACAGGCATGGGATGACGGTATGCCCCAATACGAACGAGTTGAGCGGTCGTCACCCACTCGGTCGGACGGCGCTGCGTTACGGTGATGTCCTTCAGGGTGTATTGCACCTCGCCGACCGTGTCCAACCACTGGTCGAAGAACCAGGCCAGCGACGTGCCTGTCACCCGCTCCACCGACTTCTGGAGCGAGAGTCGATCCACGTGCTTCATCGCCCAGCGGCTGTAGTACTCCCGCCAGATCCGGCTGAACGCCGCTTCGCCAGCCACGTCGCGCAGGGCGCCAAACATCTGCTCCGCGCGATCGTACGACATGGCGCCGTAGCTGTTCAACGAACGAAACACGTCCGCATTCGTACTGAGCGGTTCGGCGCCCGCGATGAACCGCTCGCGTCGCTGCATCGCGGGCACATCCAGCGGCGGCGACGTCCAGCGCGGGTTGCTGGCCAGACTGCCGGCCGCCTTGTCATGCGGCGTGGCGCCAAGGCGCCACGAAGTCTGATAGCTCGTCAGTCCCTCATCCAGCCACGCCGAGCGCCACTCGTTGTTGGCGAGGATGCCATAGGTGAAGATGTGACCGGCTTCGTGAAGAATCAGGTCGAAGGCGGGGCTGCCGTTCTGCATCATCATCGGGAATTCGGTGCCGCCGCCATCCAGGCGATGGACCGCCGTGATCTGGGGATAGGCGTAGGGACCGTAGACCTCCTCGAGCCACCGCATTGCGTCGATGGTCCGCTGCACCACGACGCCCCGCCCCCAGGTCGTGTCATCAGCCGGCCGATAGAGCACGTGGACACCAACCGTGTCCCAGATGCGAAACTGCGTCCGGGGCCGGGGCTGCCCGCGCACGTATACGCCCCCTTCATACCGATACTCCGGATCCGTGGTCCATGCGAAGTGGTGCACGTCCCTGGCTTCGAACACCACCGTCCGCATCGCTGCCGGCGCGATCGGAACCAGCGCACTTGCGCCAGCAAGCCCATAGGCAGCTCGCTGGAGCAGTGGCGACGCCGCTCCACGCCTGGCTCGCTCCCAGCCGGGATCACCCGCCACGGGTATGCCGGTCGCGCCGACGATCTGGTCCTCAGGCACGACCAGCGCAACACGGAAATCGCCAAACTCACCGTACAGCTCCCCTGCCGGCACCAGCGCGTTGCGCTGCCAGCCTCCCCGATCGTAGACGGCGACCTTGGGATACCATTGCGCGAGATCGTAGTGACGACCGCGGCGGCCCTGGCGCCGAAACGTGGTGCTTGGCCGCGCCTCCCAGGCAAACGACACCGAGATCGACTGGCCCGGGCGAAGCGGTTTCGGGAGCGTGAAGTGTGCGACGGTGCTGTCGGGCGAGCCGGGATAATCGACCGAGACCGGCGTGCCATCGACCGTTGGGCGAGCCGTGAACCGCTCGAAGCCGAACGCTGGATCTTCGAGCAGCTCGAAGCGCGTGCGCCCTTCGCGTTCGTCGGTGTCACTCCACTTGGAGTATGGCCGGAATGCGTTCAGGTACTGATGCACGAACATCTCGCTCAGCACATCCGGCGAGTTGTTCGTGTACCGGAGCGTACCGGTCGCGACGATGGTCTGCCGTGCTTCGTCCAGCCGGGCGATGATGTCGTAGTTGGCACGTTGCTGCCAGTACCCGAGGGTGTCGCCACTGGCAGGCGACGTCCCGCTGCGCTGGGCGACCAGCAGCGCTGGCACCAGCAGGGCAACTGCAAACAGCGGTGCACGAAGGGCAGGTCGCATCGACGATCCAGCGAGAGGCGGTGAGTGGACCCTCCACGGCGCGATCCCGCTGTTGGGGACCACGCCGCGCGTCGATGGGGAGTCTAGTCTAGTGTCGCGAGACCAGCGCGTCAGCGAGACTGTTGCACCAGCTTGGATTTCAGCAGTCCCAGACGACGGCGTACCGAGCCGTCCTTCACATAGTCTCCCACGCGCACGATCACGCCACCAACGATGTCCGGATTGACGCGAACGTGGGCCACGGCCGTCCGGCCCAGGGTCTTCGAGAGCGACGCCGCGATGGCCTCGACCTCACCCGGCTGCGGTTCCCGCGCAAGCGTCACTTCCGCGCGGACGCGGCCCAGACTCTCGTCCACCAGCGTCGCATACTCGGCTGCGATGGTCGGGATCAACAGCTGGCGTCGATTCTGCACCAGCGCCTCCAGAAAACGCACCATCAGGCGTGGCATGCGGTCCTCGAACGCCTTGCGCAGAATGGCCTTCTTGGCGACCACTGGCACACTGGGCGACTCGAGAAACCGACGTACGCGCTGATCGTGGGTCACCAGTTGCCCCACCTCGTCGATCATCCGGCCCCACCCGTCCAGATCTCCGGCGCGCTGTGCCAGCGTCACCAGTGCCTCGGCGTAGTTACGAGCGATAGTGGTGTCGCGCATCAGCGCGACCCCTTCGGCGCATCGAGTCCGGCGAGGAAGGATTCAACCAGCGTGCGATCCGTCGCGCTGTCGAGATTGCGACCAATCACCTTGCTGGCGCCCGAGATCGCGAGATCGACGGCCTCGCGACGGAGCTCGGCCACCGCCTTCTCCTTCTCCGCCTGCATTTCGCGCCGGGTGCGGTCGAGCATGTCCGCACCTTCGGCCTTCACCTTTTCGAGCATTTCGGCCCGCAGCGCTTCCGTGGCGGCGCGGCCATCGGCCATCACCTTCTGTACATCGGCGCGGGTCTCGGCCAGTTGCTTCTGCTGTTCGGCGAGGAGCCTGGCCGCCTCGTCGCGATCACGCTTCGCGTCGCCCAGCGCCTTCTCGAGCGCCGCTTCACGCGCTTCGACGGCCGCCAGCAACGGCTTGTACGCAAACTTCGACAGCACGACCAACAGGAAGATGAAGATCAGCAGCGTCCAGAACATCAGCCCGACCTTCGGGTCGAGCATGTTCGACGCGCCGCCTTCGGCAGCAGCGTGCGCTTGCGCCAGCAACGAGGTCGCGGAGGCGAGTGACAGCGAGAGGGTGACGAGAGTGCGGCGCATGGCGGGACGAAGCGGAAGAGGTGGAGCTCAGGCGGACGGAGCCGTCGACCGACGCAGACGGCCCGCCGAAGTCGTACGATGACGAATCGAGCGCGGTGCACTGCCCCTGGTCGGGGGCAGCGACCGCGCCGTTTCGATCAGGTCAGAATGTGACCTTGCCGGCAATCTGGAAGCCGATCACGGCGCCGAAAAGCGCGGCACCTTCGACGAGGGCGGCGAGAATCAGGGCGGCGGTCTGGATGCGACCAGCGGCTTCCGGCTGACGTGCCATGCCTTCAACGGCGCGGCCACCGATGTTGCCGATGCCGATACCGGCGCCGATGACCGACAGGCCGGCGGCGAGACCGGCGCCGATCATGGCCAGACCCTTGGTGTTGGACTCGACTTCGGCCGCAGCCTGGAGGAGGGGAAGAATCGACATTGTGCTGATACCGTGAAGAAGAAGTTCAGGAGTGTCTCGCGCGGTCGTGCGGCCGGAACCGCAACACTACCCGTCAACGAGCCAGCGGCTCAACGGGCTTTGCCGGTCATTCGACCAGCTACAGTCACGCCACCGATGCGCACGAGCACACCGGCGGCGGTCCAGCATCCTAGTGGTGCGCCTCGCGGATCTGTCCGATGAACACGCTCGACAACAGCGTGAAGATGAACGCCTGCAGGAACGCCACGAACAGCTCGAGCATGTTGATGGCCACGGCCATCAGAAACGGCGCACCGCTCGCAATACTCTTGAAGGCGAAGATCATCCCGATCAATGCCAACACCACGATATGGCCCGCCGTCATGTTCGCGAACAGACGGATCGTGAGCGCAAATGGCTTGGTGAGCTTTCCGATGAACTCGATCGGCGACAGGATGATGAACATCGGGATCCGCATGTACATCGGCAGATCCTTGTTCCAGTAGAAGATCGTGCTCAGGTATCCCAGTCCCTGCGCTCGCATCCCCGCCGCTTCGACGACGAAGAACGTCAGCAGTGCGAGGGTGGCGGTCACCGAGATGTTGCCGGTGGCCGTGCTGCCCCAGGGGAAGATGCCCCAGAGGTTGCAGAAGAGGATGAAGAAGAAGAGGGTCAGCAGGAACGGCACGAATCCGTTCCCGTGATGCCCGACATTGGGAATGATGACTTCATTCCGGATGTACAGCACCATCGCTTCGATGCCGCCGGCGAACCCCTTCGCATGTCCGGCGGTTGCCGTCTGCCGACGCTGGGCACGCGCCGCGAAAATCAGCAGCAGGCAGACCGTCAGCGCCGAGATCAGCATCCAGACGACATGCTTCGTGGGCGACATGTCGACGACGACGTGCGTACCCGGCAGCATGAACGGGGTCCACCGCGGCAGATGCACCACCTTGTGCATGGTCGGCCACGTCGCCCACGGGATCTCGATCTCGTGGGCGTCGGTGATGTGCGGTGTGATGATGTCGATCTCGGCCGCCTGCGCCTGCGCGGGGAAGGCCAGCAGCACTACCGCGGCCGCGGAGATCAGAAGTCGCAGCAGTCGCATCGTCATACGTTGACCAGCAGTGGTTCGATCAGCATCGAGAGGAAAAGAAAGCAGGCCAGACTGACGAGGGCCGAGTTCATGTCGAGCCCGAGCGCCTTGGTGGCGAACATGGCGTAGATGCCCAGCCCAGCAAAACGGAGGAGGGCCCCCAGCCCCCAACCGGCCATGACATTCTTCCCCTTGAAGAGCTGCAGGAGGATGAACGCAATGAGCTGGATGGAAAGCGCCAGCAGCGCGCTGGTGATGATGGCACGCAGGGCGTCAGCACCCGGATAGACGAGCACGAGCACCCACCCGGCGGCGACCGTAACCATTACGGCAACAAGGAGATAGAGCAAGATTGCGCGGATCATCGCTTGCGTGCCTCCTCCTCGTCGCGCGTCACGCGCATCAGCTGTCGGTAGAGCGCTGTCATGCCGCCAATGGCGCCGAGCGCGACGCCGGAATACAGAAAAACCGGCGTGACCTCGAAGCGCCGGTCGAGCCACTGTCCGCCGTACAGACCGGCGATGAGCGCGACTGCCAGCTGGATTCCTCCACCGGCCATCCGGAGCCCGGACCCTCCCGACGCGACTGCCATTCTGGTGGGAAGGCTAGCCGCTTGTGAAATTTTTCGCAAGCGAATTTCTGGCAGACTGATGTTTAGGTGGCGCGAGAATTGCCTGATGGGCAGGTGTGGTTTAGTTCGCTTGCCTTAAGTCACGAATCTATCGACACTTACCTGTGACCAAACGCCGGTCCAGTCGTGTTGACTACGGATGGATATATCCATTAGTCTGTCTTCACCTACCCAGCTCGACTGCTCGATTGAAACTTTGACAGAGGTTTGTCGGATGCCCCGCCTCCGCGCGCTTGCCGCGCTCGCCGTCGCAGCCCTCGGCTGCGCCGCCTGTTCTGACCGCTCGTCCCCGCTGACGCGGACGGGTGCTTCAGGGCAGGTGCTCACCTACGCCGGCGTGGACGGACAGAAGCAGTCGCTGTCGCTCCCGGCTCGCGGCGAGGCGATGGCGCAGAGCGCATCCGCAGGGGCACCGATGACGCTCAACCTTCGCGTGACACCCGGCGTAGATAACGTGACCTTCGAACTGGCGGCGAACAACGCCAGCGAGAAGCGTCACGAGCTGCGTTTCGCCGATGGGCAGGAAGTGGACTTCGTGGTGCGTGACGCTCGCGGTCGCGACGTCTGGACCTGGAGCAGCGGCCGCCTGTTCACGCAGCCGATGCGAACGCATCTGTTGGACCAGCACGAATCGCGGGACTATGAAGCGACGTGGCAGGAGTCACTTCCGCGTGGCACCTTTACTGCCGTGGCCCGGTTCCGCAGTGAGAATCATCCGGCAACGGCGCAGGTAGTATTCAGTCTTCCGTGACGCGTGCGACGGCGATGCTGTCGCCGTCGTTCTTTCTTCATTCGCGTGTCACCCGAAGGCAATGAGCGCACCACAGCTGTCCGGATCACACGACGACATCGCACTGCTCGAGCGACTGGGCGCAGCGCGCACGGCACTGGTGGCGCAGATTGCCCAGCGCATCGTCGGGCAGGAAGCGATCGTCGAAAATCTGGTGGCCACCATGCTGGCCGGCGGTCATGCCCTGCTGGTTGGCGTGCCGGGCCTGGCCAAGACGCTACTGGTGCAAACGGTGGCCCAGGCGCTCGACCTGAGCTTCAATCGCATTCAGTTCACGCCGGATCTGATGCCGAGCGACATCACCGGGACCGAGCTGCTGCAGGATGACGCCGCCACCGGCCGTCGCGTCTTCACCTTCGTACAGGGTCCGGTGTTCGCCAACATCGTGCTCGCCGACGAGATCAACCGCGCCCCGCCGAAGACGCAGGCCGCACTGCTGCAGGCGATGCAGGAACGCGAGGTCACCGTGAGTGGGCAGACGCACGCGCTGCCGCGCCCGTACTTCGTGCTCGCCACGCAGAACCCGATCGAGCAGGAAGGCACGTATCCACTGCCGGAAGCGCAACTGGATCGGTTCATGGTCGAACTGCGCATCGGCTACCCGACGCGCGACGAGGAAGAGCGCATCGTGCTGGCCACGACGGGAGGCGCACAGGGCCCGGTTCGCGCAGTGCTTGGCGCGGCGGAACTGACGCAGATGCAGCAGCTGGTGCGTCGTCTGCCGGCACCGCCCACGCTGATTCAGCACGCCGTGCGTCTGGCCCGCGGTACGCGGCCCGGCAGTGATGAAGCGTCACCGGAAGTGAACAAGTACGTGCGCTGGGGCGCGGGGCCTCGGGCATCGCAGTATCTGGTGCTGGGCGCCAAGGCGCGCGCGGCGCTCGCGGGACGTGCGGTGCCCGATCTGGATGACCTGCGCGACATGGCGCTGCCGGTGCTGCGTCACCGCATGGTGCTCAACTTCCAGGGTGAAGCGGAAGGTGTGCGACTTGAGCAGTTGCTTGCGCCGATGCTTGCGAAGACCGTCTGAAATGATGCGTGTTCGGCGCTGTGTGGCTATCTGGAGCGCGCAGCGGAAGGATGGCTGAACCGCTGAAGACTGAGGGCTGAACCGCTGAACCGCTGAACCAACTGCGTCACAACAGAGACACAGAGACACAGAGACGCAGAGTCGCGGGCACTGTCGGTGAGTGAAGAACACGGAAAAAGCTGTAGGAACTGCGCTCGCAATCGCAGTTCCTACAGCTTTTATTCTTTCCGAAACCGCCACCAAAGCGATGTGTCTCTGTGTCTCTGTGCCTCTGCGTCTCTGTGTGAAGCAGTTGGTCCAGTTCAGTTGGTCCAGTTCAGTTGGTCCAGTTCAGTTGGTCCAGTTCAGTTGGTCCAGTTGGCTCAGTTCGGCAGTTGAACAGCCACGCCGATCTCGAGCGCAAAACCCTCACCGCCGCGACGATTTCCCCACAACGCGCACCGGCTTGAGCATCCCCGCCAGGAATTGCCCGGTGTAGCTGCCCGGTTCCGCCGCCACCATCTCCGGCGTGCCGCTGGCCACGAGCGCACCGCCGCCCACACCGCCGTCGGGACCCAGATCCACGATCCAGTCCGCGGTCTTGATCACGTCCAGGTTGTGCTCGATCACGAGCACCGTATTCCCCTTGTCCACCAGCTTGTGCAGTACTTCGAGCAGCACCCGCACATCCTCGAAATGGAGCCCCGTCGTCGGTTCATCGAGGATATAAAGCGTCCGACCCGTGTCGCGCTTGCTCAATTCGGTCGCCAGCTTCACACGCTGTGCTTCGCCACCCGACAACGTCGTCGCGCTCTGCCCGAGATGCACGTACCCCAGTCCGACATCGGCCAGCGTGATCAGCTTCTGCGCGATCCGCGGTTGGTTCTCGAATACCGTCACCGCATCTTCCACCGTCAGATCCAGCACATCCGCGATGCTCATGCCGCGAAATCGTACCTCGAGCGTCTCCCGGTTGAACCGCTTGCCCTTGCACACGTCGCACGGCACGAAGACGTCGGGCAGGAAGTGCATCTCGATCTTCACCAGCCCATCGCCCTGGCACGCCTCACACCGCCCGCCCTTCACGTTGAAGCTGAATCGCCCCGGACCGTAGCCGCGGATCTTCGCTTCCGGCATCTCGGCGAACAGTTCGCGAATCGGCGTGAAGAGCCCGGTGTACGTCGCCGGATTGGAGCGCGGTGTGCGGCCGATCGGACTCTGGTCGATATCGATCAGCTTGTCGAGATGCTGAATGCCTGTGATCCGGTCATGCATGCCCGGAATCACACGCGCCCGGAAGAAATGCCGCGACAAGGCGCGCTGCAGAATGTCCGTCACCAGCGTCGACTTGCCCGAACCCGAGACACCGGTGACCGCCACGAACATGCCGAGCGGAATCTCGACATCAATTCCGCGCAGGTTGTGTTCACGCGCATTCTCGATCTTCAGCGTGCGCGTCGCATCGAAAGGCCGCCGCACGGCGGGAATCGGAACGCTGCGCTTGCCGGACAGATACTCACCCGTGAGCGAGCCCTTCGTATTGCGGATATCGTCGATGGTACCTTCGGCGATCAGCATGCCACCATGCTTCCCTGCCCCAGGGCCCATGTCGAGCACGTGATCGGCAAGGCGCATCGTCTCTTCGTCGTGTTCGACGACGATGACCGTGTTCCCCAGATCACGCAGTTGCGTCAGCGTATGCAGCAGCCGCTCGTTGTCACGCGAGTGCAGCCCGATGCTCGGTTCGTCGAGGATGTACAACACGCCGCACAGCTTCGAGCCGATCTGCGTGGCCAACCGAATCCGCTGCGCTTCGCCGCCACTGAGGCTCTCGGCACTGCGATTCATCGTCAGGTAGTCCAGACCGACGTCCACCAAAAAGCCCAGTCGCTCCGTCACTTCCTTCAGGATCGGCCCCGCTATTTCCGCATCGAGGCCAATCGGCTTTCCAGGCGCGCGCACCGGGACGCCGCGGAAAAATGCCAGCGATTCCGACACCGACATCGCGACCACCTCGCCCAGATTCCGCCGTTCGATCGTGACGGCGAGCGACTCCGGCTTGAGCCGCGTGCCATGACAACTCGGGCACGGCGTGGCCAGCATGAACGCCTCGAGTTCGACTCGAATCGAATCACTGTCGGTCTCGTCGAATCGTCGCTGGATGGTGGCAAGGATGCCGTCCCACTTGAGCAGCGGCTTCGCGGCCGACTTGGCCGCAACCTTCGCCACCGGCTTGCTGGCGATCTTCTTCGCCGTTGCTTTCTTCGCCGTCTTGTGC
>ENA-ORBV01007069-ORBV01007069.1-microbial-mat-metagenome-genome-assembly--contig:-NODE-7069-length-19433-cov-6.149308_pt1 | contig 19433 bp, 15 predicted proteins | sample MGYA00237777_ERZ505514 | MGnify/ENA primary metagenome ERZ505514 (study PRJEB26160, sample SAMN06269048) | microbial mat metagenome | isolation source: Oligotrophic lake microbial mat | place... | reverse complement strand
AAGACGGCATACGAGATTCGCCTTAGTCTCGTGGGCTCGGAGATGTGTATAAGAGACAGATGCCTGCACGGCGCCGGGTTGATCGGAGTACGCCCCGCCGGGGGTGGCGGACTGCCACTGATAACCCAGCGTCACGGGATCATCCTGTGAATCCCAAAACTCAACCTGGGTGATGGCAAGTCCTTCATCGGCGAAGGCGACCGGGCCGGGCTCGATGGTGGCCCCGGTGATCGTCGGCGGGGAGTTGGGAAGATCGAGGGCGACGGACAGTTCGATGAACCCGAAATCGGCACCCCAACCATCCACCGCGATCCGGTAAGTGGTGCCGGCGGTGGCATTGAAGACGACGCGGCTTTGCAGCCCATCCCCCGAGTCATCATCCCCGGCGATTGTGGTGAGATTGCCGAGGACGTCGCCGGTGTAAACGCCGAGCAAGGTGTCGTAGTTGCTGCCATTGGTGTCGATGGTCGCCTGTCCGGACCCGGGTGCCATCCATGTCCACCAGACCGACCGTCCGCCGCCGTTGCCGCCGTGAGGGGGTTCGCCGGGCTCCCGCCCCGCACCGGCATTGGTGCCGGTCACGGAGGGCGCAACCCCGCCAAGGGCGATGGCCGATGCGAACAAATCGTTGGCCGGCGGGGCCGGTGGGGCCAGCACGTTGAGCGTGATGCACCCCGTGGCATAGGTTGCCCCATCATGCCAGCCGTCCACCGCGATCTGATAGGTCGTTCCGGCCGTCGCCGCAAAAGCGAGCCGGCTGGTGTTCGAGATGCCCGATTGATCATCAGCCGCCACCTCAGCGAGCGTATCCAACATCACTCCCTCGTACACCGCGAGCAGGGTGTCGAACGTGCTTCCGAGTGTATTAACTTCGTAAGTTCCATTCGCCGGGGCGGTCCACGCCCACCAGACGGAGGCACCCCCCGGATTCGAGACGTGATCGGGTTCGCCCGACTCCCTGCCGGCGCCGACGTTGCCCGCCAAGGCGGTGGCGTTTCCGGATGTCAGGGTTGTGCGATTGGCGAACGCATCGTTCACGGGCGGACGGGCGATTGTCAGTTGAACGGGACCGGAAGCGCCGATGCGCCCGTCAACCGCGATCCGATAAACCGTGCCCGCAACCGCGTTGAACACAAGACGGCTGGTCTCCGTCGCGACGGACTGGTCATCGTTCGCAGCGACTTCGGTGAGGTTGCCGACATCGGACCCGGTGTAGACCGCAAGCAACGTGTCCAGCCCGCTCCCCGCGGTCGATACCGCATACTCGGCCGTCGCGGGCGCCTCCCAACTCCACCAGACCGACGCCCCGCCACTCTGTCCCGCATGGTCCGGTTCCCCGGGTTCCCTGCCGGCATGGGTGCTGTCGATCGATCCCGACACGGGGTCTCCGGCAAGCGCAGTCGCGCTGCTGAAATCGTCATTCCCGGGAGGGGCGCCGAGGCGAAACACAAGAAGTCCGCCCGGTGAGGCGGGCTTGGCGGCCACCGCAATCCGGTAGGTCGTTCCCGACACAGCTTCAAACTGCACCCGGCTGTGGGAGGCTCCGGGGGTGGCCTCGTCGTTGGCGGCGACAGGCGTCAGTGCGCCGATCTCATTGCCGGAGTAAACCGCCAGCACCGTGTCGAACGCACTGCCCGCCAGGCTGATCGCCATCCGCCCGTTCGCGGGAGCCGTCCACGTCCACCAGACGGAGCGTGCGGCGTCTGGGATTGCAGCGTGCGCGGGCTCGCCGGGCTCGATCCCGGCATTCTCGTTCGACGACCGCAAATAAACACCGCCAACCGGCAGAGCCGATGCGGTCGCAAAATCGTCGTTGGGGGGGGCGGACGAAGCCGCCAATGCCCCGGCGAGATTCAAGCGCGCACCTGTCTGGACTTTGCCGGCCAGGGCGGGCCGCGCATCGGCCCCCCGCAACACCCGGTGCACCAGGGATCGCACGGAGTCGCCCGGAAACTGTTCCCGCAACAGCGCCAGCACGCCCGCGACGTGCGGGGTCGCCATGGAAGTGCCGCTCTTCGATCCATAGGCGGTGTCCGAGAAATTCAATGCCGACTGGATGTCGGACCCGGGCGCGGCGAGATCAACGAAGCCGTACCCGTAGCTGGAATACGACGCGAGCCCGTCGGTCCGCGTGGTGGCGGCCACGGCGACGACGTTGTCCGCCACATAATTCGAGGGGTAATGATCCCCGCCGTCATTGTCGGTCGCGTTGTTGCCCGCGGCGGCGACGAAGAGAATGCCGGCGTCGCGCGCGGCCTCGATGGCATCGAGCAGAGCCTGCGAAAACCCGGTCCCGCCCCAGCTATTGCTCATCACCTTCGCGCCGTGCAGCCGCGCATAGTCGACGCAGGCAATGGCGTCGGACGTCGAGCCCATGCCGGCGCCGTCGAGGAACTTGCATGCCATCAGCCTCACATTCCACGCCACGCCGGTGATCCCGACCCCGTTGTTGCCGACCCCGCCAATCGTGCCCGCGCAGTGCGTCCCGTGGCTGTTGTCGTCGTTCGGATCGCCCGATCCGGTGATCGCATTGATGCCGTGCACGTCGTCGATGTAGCCATTGCCGTCATCATCCACCCCGTTGGTTTCCTTGCCGCCTCCGCTTTCACCGGGGTTCACCCACATATTGGCCGCGAGATCCTGGTGCGTGTACCGGATTCCCGTGTCGATCACCGCGACGAGGGTCGCGTTGGCGGACGTGCGGATCTCCCAACCCTCGGGTGCGTCGACATCCGCATCGGCGGCTCCGCCGGACTGGCCGGAATTGTTCAACCCCCACAGCGTGCCGTCCACAAACAACGGGTCATTCGGCGTCGTGGTTTCGATCCGGTAAATCCGATCGGGCTCGGCGTAGGCGTAAAGCCCGGACTCCCGATACAGGGCGAGTGCCCGGTCCACGGTTAACCCCGCGGGCAGCTCGATCACTTCGAGGCCGCCCAACGCGGGAAACGCCTTCCGCACCCGCGTCCCAAGCCGGTCATGCAGTGCCCGGGAGCGGACCGCGCGAACCGCACGTCCCCGTGGTTCCGATGCACCGGCCCGGACGATGATCCGCCCAAACCGATGGCCCGCGGCCACCTCTCCCGGCGTCAGCGCCCCATCCGCAGCCGGAGCCGCCGCACCCAGGAGGGTGGCGGGTTCCAGCAGCAGCAATGCGGCGAGTGTCGCTGACAGGAAGTTGGGAATACGCACGGTTCGGAGGGAGCCTCGAAACCGCCCGGTCCCAACCGAACGCCCCGCAGGCCATTCCCCCAGCAACTTGGCCTCAGGCGGGGGAACCGTCAAGGCACCGCCCGGTCGACAAGTTTGCGTTCTGCGACCAGGAGTCCAGACTGGGGGGAATGGAGTCCATGGGTCGAACGGGTCCCGAAGCGTTTCTTTGGGGAGTGGCCACCTCGGCCTACCAGGCGGAGGGGGGCTACAACGGCCCCGGCGAACCGCGCACGAACTGGGCGGATGCAGAAAGCCGGGGCCGCGTGATGCCCCTTGGAAAATCGGCGGATTTCTGGAACCGCTATCCGGAGGATTTCGCGGCGAGCCGGGACATGGGCCTCAACGCCTTCCGGCTGGGGATCGAATGGAGCCGGGTCCAGCCATCCACAGCCATCGAGGCGATCTCGGGGGGAGATCCCGCCTTCGACGTGGCCGCCTTGGATCGCTACGCGGCGATGATCGCGGCCGCGCGGGCGGACGGACTGGAACCCATCGTGACGTTGCACCATTTCGTCCACCCCGCATGGCTGGGGACCGATCCGTGGCTGGAGCCGGAAATCATCGATCGCTTCGAACGCTACGTGCTGCGCGCGGCGGGCCACGTCAACGCCCGCCTCGTGGAACATCACGGCTGCCCGCCGATCCGCCATTACATCACGATCAACGAGCCCAACATGCTGGTTCTGAACACGTATCTGGGCAACCAATTCCCGGGCGAGGGGCGCCGCGGTTTCGCCAGCATCGGGCGTGCCTACGATCTCCTGCTCGCCTCGCATGTGCGTGCCTATCACGCCCTGCACCAATTGCACGCACGGCACGGATGGGAAACTCCGCGCGTCAGCCTCAACAATTACTGCAGCGACATTTATTGGTCGGACAAGCTGTTGCTTGACCTGCTCGCCTCGCGGGAGCGCGGCATCGGCACCGCGGATCTCCACGATTCCGTCGTCGCGCAGGCCCGCCGGTTCGAAAGCGCCTTCGCCGCCGCCCGCCTGCCCCTCCACCGAGACCTGCCCTTTGCGGTCGGATCGCTCTTCAAACGGTTCACCAATTGGATGGGCTCCCGGAGATTCGACGGACGCGCCTTCCCACGGCTTGCCGCTGAGTTCGACCGTGCACCCGGGACGCGCGTGTTCGATTTCGTCGGCCTCGACTACTACGACCCGTTCGCCGCCCACATGTTCCGCCTGCCCGTGCTGGGCGACCACGAGTTCCGAGATCGATCGTTCCGGTCGTGGGTGATGAATACCGTCACCAGCAAATGGTGGGACTGGCGGGTGTTGCCGCGCGGCCTCCATTTTTTCTGCGACTATTACAGCAGCGATTTCGGCGGGCGCCCGGTCCTCATCGCGGAGAACGGCATGGCGCTGCGCCGGAAACCGGACAATCGCGGGATGCTGCATTTGCGTCGTGACCGGATGACCCGGAGTGACTTCCTGCAACTGCACGTACACGAGGTGGTCCGCATCCGGCAGCGCGGCGTGCCGCTCATCGGGTATCTGCACTGGTCGCTGTTCGACAATTACGAATGGGGATCGTTCACCCCGCGCTTCGGGCTCTTTGCACTGGATTACACCTGCGGCACGGACCGGCTTGTGACCAGCCCCGGGGGCGACCGCCCCTCGGAAACCTACAAGCGGCTCATCGAGGAGGCGCGTCGGAAGCTGGCAGAGACGTAATGCACATTCAGTTCTCGGATTTCAGTTCTTTGGCGCTGCGCGCCATCCGGATCTCGAGAGGCGCCGGAGTATGCAGGTGCACATCGCGCTGCGGGTAGGAGATGCCGATGCCCGCTTCATTCAATCCATGGTCGATCATCAACCGCAAGTCGCTGCTGACCGCCCGCGGATCGGGAGTCCGGGCCAGGTCGACCCAGAAATAGAGTGCGAACTGCAGCGCGTCGGACCCGAAGTCCTCGAAAAAGACCAGGGGTTCGGGTTGCCGAAGCACTTCGCCATGTTCCTTTGCCACGCCGGACAACAACTCCCGCACCCGCCGGGTGGGGGATCCATAGTCAACACCCACCTTGATGCAGAAACGAAGCCGCCGGTCGGAAAGTGTCGAGTTCACCACCGTCTGCTCAAGAAAGTCCCGGTTGGGAATCACCAGTTCGGCGCCGTCCGGACGCCGGAGCGTCGAGGCCCGGAGCCCGACTTCCACCACGGTGCCGGTTTCACCGGCAATCTGCACAATGTCGCCGACGCGCATGGGACGCTCGAAGAGAAGGATCAGGCCGCTGATGAAATTCGTCATGAGGTTCTGCGTGCCGAACCCGATGCCGATGGCGAGCGCTCCACCCAGGAACGCGAAGGCCGTGAGCGGGATCTTGGCGATCACGAACGCGAGAAACACGGCGGCCACCGCACCGAACGCCACCACCCAGTGACGCAACGCCGCGGCCACCCCGGCCGGAGTGCCCGCACGACGCAGCGCCACCCGCTCGACCAACCGCCCGAGCAGTCTCGCAAGCAGATACGAGCCCAGCAACACCACGGCGGCAAACACCACTTTGCGCACGGTGATGCCGCGGTCGATGCGGACGGTCCGCCCATCCACCACCACGTCGTCCTTCGCGGTGAACAACTCGTAATCCCAAAACCGACGGAACAGGGCGCGTGAGCTGTCGGCGGCCCCGGCTGCCCGCTCGCCGAGCGTCGCGGACCCGATCCGCTCCTCGACCTCCTCGCGCGACCGCACCACCAGTCGCTCCAACCGGTGCAGCGACAGATCCACCCGGCGGTAGTAGCCCTCGCGCATCGCACCTTCCTTCGCCAATCCGACATCGTTGGTATCCGCGGTCTCCTCGGCAGCGACCGAGATGAGCGTGGCATTCGCGTCGGTCTTGTTTCGGAGAAACTCCTGCCATTGCTCCAGCAGAGCCGCTTCGCGCATCAGGTCATCGCGGACCCGGCGCGCATCGGCGCTCTTCGGGCCCTTCTGATGGAACTCAAACCGGGCCTGCCAATTGCGCGCCTCGGCGTCCAGGATCTCCTGTTGGGCCCGCAAACATTCGACCCACAGATCGGCGGTGTCGGCCCGGGCCTTGGCGCGGGCCAGTACAGCCCGTGCCACCGCGGTCTTGGCCGCATCCCCCGCTGCTTCGGCGGACGCCAGCGCACGCTCCGCAGCCGCGGACGCCGCCGCGGCGGTCGTTGCATTACCGCTGCCCTGGGCCAGCTCGGGACGGAGCCGGGCCTGCTCGGTCTCAATCCCGGAAAGCACCCGCCCGAGGTCTTCCTTGGTGAACGTCACCCCGCCGCGCAGCGCCGCGGACTGACGGTCGAGCAGAACGAGTTCCGCCGCGGCCCGTCCGCTGCGCTCGCGAGCGTTGGCGAGCCCGACCTCCGCGAGCTCCATCCACGCGGCGGCGGCCCGTTCCCCCCAGCGCGCGGCGTCGAATCGCCATCGCTCACGCGCAGCTTCATCGGGTGGTTGTGCAGCGTCGATCCGTTCCTGGGCGGCACGCGCTTTCTGGGCGACGGACTGAAGCGCGGTCCGGGCACTTTCGATGCGGGCCACAAGCATCCGCTCCACCGATCGCTGACCGTCGAGGGCGAGCTTGGCCGACGCGCTGGCGTCCCGGTACCAATCGACCAGCAGGATCGGGTAAGGGGCCTTGCGATCGAACCCCTTCCACGCCTTGATCGCCTCCTCAGCCCGCGCACGGTCCGACTGCAATCCCGTCCGACGATCCAGCTCCCCGAGCGCCCGGCGTCCGTGGCGCAACACATCCTGGAGCGCGACGTCCCGTTCTTCGGCCTCCGCCGCTGGAATCCCGTCGGGGACCGGAGTGCGACGTCCCAATTCCTCAGTTGCCGCTTCGACCCGTTCCTCGATGGCTTTGCGGGTCGGCAGCTTGTCGGCCTCGGCGGAAGGGGACGGCGTCGGCGAGCCGCCCGGCAGTTGGGCACGCACCGGCCCGACCGACACGCTCACTGCCAGCACCGCCCACAGCGCCAATCGCACTGAAAGCACCTTCCCCAACCGGGACGAACGGCAAAACCTCATGAGAGGCGCATGTTTGCAGAGCGTCCGGAGCGAGGCAACCCCGGCCCGCGGTCATCCGGCCCCGGCTGATTCGAAGCGGGTGAGAGATCGGCTGCCCGGTGGCCCCCGGTAACCCTCTGCCAGCGGAAGCGGAGTCTTCCCGCAAGGTGGCCGGGGGACGCACCCACGTCGAACCCGACACCGCACCCCCAAACCCGCTGGCGCTTCGCCCCGGCCGCGCTATGGTCGTCGGGTGACCGCACCCACGGCCAATCGCAGCGCCGACCGCTCGGATCCGGAGTCCATCCGATCCGTGTTTGCGGGAATTGCGGACCGATACGACGTCGCGAACCATGTGTTGAGCTGCGGGCTGGATTTCTACTGGCGGGCCGTCGCCGCACGCACCGCCCGCGACTGGCATCCGCGCACGGTGCTGGATCTCGCCACCGGCAGCGGGGACCTGGCACTCGCCATCCAACGCGCCTGCCCGGAGGCGCGGGTCACCGGCGCCGATTTCTGCCAACCCATGCTGGATCACGCCCGCGCAAAGGGATTGACGGATCTCGTCGTCGCTGACGGCACCCAGCTTCCATTCGACGCGGCGACATTCGATGCCGTGACGGTTGCGTTCGGGTTGCGGAACATGGCCGACTATCCACTGGCGGTGTCGGAGATGGCACGCGTGCTGCGCCCGGGCGGACATCTGCTCATCCTCGATTTCGCACTTCCCACAAGCCCCCTGCTGCGCGGCCCCTACCGGTTCTATCTGCACCACGTCCTCCCAGGGTTCGCCCGGTGGATCACCGGCGACCGCGACGCCTACCAGTATCTGGGCGGATCCATCGAACAATTCCCGTCCGGGACAGCCATGGAATCACTGATTCGGACCCATGGCTTCACCACCGCCGTCACCCGCCCGCTGACCGGAGGCATCGTGGCGATGTACACCGCACAGCGTGCCGATGCGTGACCCGCTCCCGCACCGACCGTACTCGCAGTCGACATCCCTCGGCACGCCAACCGGGTCTCACCCCACGGACTCGACGCTGACGGGATGCGCGGTGCCGTCGACCCGCAAGGTGTAGCGACGCACTCCGGTTTCTGCGACCATCGGGATCGACGGGGTTGTCGCAGCCGCCGGGGCGGCGGCCACAACCGTTGGGAGGGCAACCGACAGCCCCGCCTTCGGGGCCGGCCGGTGGAGCTTCTCCACCTCCGTCGGAAACATGGCGTAAAGCACCGCCGTCTCATCGTCGTCCGGCAGGCCCCTGGCACGGAGTTCGGCACGCAGCCCCGGCATCCGCGGCTCCAGCCGGTCCGACGCCCGCCCATCCACCGGGGAGTGCCCGCATTTTTCGACCGCCATCCGCACGAGATCGGGGTCGACGGGCGCCGGGGTTCGCCCGTACTTGCCGAGCGCGACGTCCATGGTCGGTTGCGACAGCGTTTTCCAACGTCCGAACTTCACATTCAACATCGCCTGGGTCCCGACGATCTGCGAGGTCGGGGTGACGAGCGGAATCCAGCCGAGCGCCTCGCGGACCACCGGCATTTCATCGGCCACCTCGTCCCACCGCTCGCGCATCCCCTGCTCCTTGAGCTGGTTCAGGAAGTTGCTCAACATCCCGCCCGGGATCTGGTAGCGCAGAATATCGACATCCACCCGCTCGTTTGCGGGGTTGGTGAACGCCGCGAGGTCCTCGTACGCGGGCTCGAGCAACGACCGGGCGTGCAGCAGCGCCTCGGTGTCGAACTGCGGACGCCTCGGCGACCCCTCAAGCAACGCCAGCATCAGAAGCGCATCCGGCTGGCCCGACCCGTTCGCGAACGGCGCGATGGAAACATCGACCCCGTCCACGCCCGCTTCGATGGCGGCGAGATACGACGCGGAGGCAAGCCCGGCGGTGCAGTGGCTGTGCAGAACGACCGGCACGCGCAGCCGGTCCTTGAGCCCCCGGACCAATGCCCGGGCGACGGAGGGGACCAGCAACCCCGCCATGTCCTTGATGCAGACCGAGTCGCACCCGAGCCGCTCAAACTCCACGCCCATCTCCACAAAGCGCCCGACCGTGTGCACCGGGCTTACCGTGTAGCTGAGCGCCCCCTCCGCGTGCCGGCCCGCCGCTTTCACCGCGCGGATCGCCGTCTCGGTGTTGGCCAGATCGTTAAGCGCGTCGAAGATACGGAACCGATCCATGCCACGCGCCACAGCAGCACGCACAAACGCCTCCACCACATCCGTCGGGAACGGACTGTATTGCACGAGATTCTGGCCGCGCAGCAGCATCGAGTGCGGCGTCCGCGGCGCCCATTCCTTGAGCCGGCTGATCCGCTCGAACGGATGCTCACCCAAATACCGAAGGCAGGCATCAATGGTCGCCCCGCCCCACGTCTCCAGCATCCCAAACCCCATGAGGTCGAGACACGGCGCGATTTCCCGCATCTGATCGGTGCGCATCCGGGTGGCGGCCAGCGACTGATGACCATCCCGGAGCACGGTGTTGTTAAAGCAAACAGGAATCATGCGGCTTGCCCTTTGAATTAGGCTCACTTATAGCTGCTCTTAATTCACACCCGATGCAAGAGGAATTGGAAAACGTCGCGCGGATCGATCTCGACTCGGATTCGCATTTCATGGGCGAGGCACTCCGCCAGGCTCGCAAGGCCGCCCGCACCGCCGAAGTCCCCGTCGGCGCCGTGATCGTCCGGGCCGGTCGCATCCTCGCCCGCGCCCACAACCAGGTGGAAACCCTCCGGGACGCCACCGCCCATGCCGAAATGCTCGCGATCACGCAGGCGGAAGCAGAGGTCGGCGACTGGCGCCTGACCGACTGCGACCTGTATGTCAGCAAGGAACCCTGCCCGATGTGCGCGGGTGCCATCGTCCATGCCCGGCTGCGACGGGTGATTTTTGGGTGTCCCGATCCGAAAGGGGGGGCGGCGGGTGGCCTGCTCAATCTGCTCCAACATCCCTCGCTCAATCATCGTTGCGACATCACCCCGGGCGTGCGCGAACCGGAATCCCGCGCCCTGTTGCAGGAATTCTTCCGCGAACGACGCGCCGACCATCGCGCATCGCCCGATCCCCCGCCCGAGACCGGCTCTTGAACCGCGCCGACCCAACCGATAGGATCCCGAGGATGGGTCATCCATGACGCCCGATCATCTCCGACTCCTGGTCTTCCTCGCGGTCGCGGTGCTCTTTCCGCTGCTCCCCCTCCTGCTTGCCCGTCTCTGGTTCCTGCGGTTCAGTCCGCTGAAGCCCTCGCTGGAAAAGAACCGGGCCTATGAATGCGGCGTGATCCCGCTCGGCAAGAGCGGCGTTTCCTTCAAACCGCAGTATTACCTCTACGGGTTGGTGTTCCTGGTCTTCGACGTCGAGGCGGTCTTCCTGTTTCCCTTCGCGGCGGCCTTCCTCGAACTGCCACTGGCGGCGTGCGGGGTCATGCTGGTCTTTCTCCTCCTGATCTTCGAGGGCCTCGTCTGGGCTTGGTGGAAAGGCCTGCTGCGTTGGCGCTGAACCCGCCCTCCCCGATGATCGACGAAAGACTCCAGGACGAATTGCGAAAGCAGGGGGTGTTCGTCACCTCCTTCCAGGAACTTCACAATTGGGGCCGCAAAAACTCCCTCTGGCCGCTCCAGTTCGGACTGGCCTGCTGCGCCATTGAGATGATCGCGACCACGATGGCCCGGTATGACCTCGCCCGGTTCGGGGCCGAAGTTTTCCGCCCCTCGCCCCGCCAGGCCGACCTCATGATTGTCGCCGGAACGGTCACCAAGAAAATGGCGCCCCAGATCGTGCGGCTTTTCAATCAGATGCCCGAGCCGAAATACGTCATCGCCATGGGAGCGTGCGCGATCTCGGGCGGGCCGTTCAAGGAAGGCTATAACGTCCTCAAAGGCATCGATCGGTTTCTCCCGGTCGACGTCTCGATTCCGGGTTGTCCGCCCCGCCCCGAGGCGCTGCTTCACGCCCTGATCACACTCCAGGAAAAAATCGCCGCCGAGACATTGACCGGGCCGGGTCGTCCACCCCACGCCGACGCGTCGGCGCCGGCGTCGTATCCGGTGCCGGAGTTCGGTGCCGCCGACCTCGTCCCCCCCCACAACCCCGCGGTGTTCCAACCACCCCGAATCGTTCGACGGGAGAAATAGGCGATGCCGACTGCCGAACACCTGCACGAGCGCATCCGGGCCAGCCTCCCCGGGGCCGCGATATCGGTCGTGCCGAACGGCAGCCCCTCCGCCCAACACGGACTCCTGGTCGGAACCGGGGATGCGGAAGCCGTGGCGCGCTTTCTCCGCGACGATCCCGCGCTCCGCCTCGACTTCCTGTCGAACGTGACGGGCGTCGATCACGCCCCGCCGGGCGAACCCGGATATCTCGAGGCCATCTACCATCTCTACTCCATCGAGCGGGGCCACGGGCCGGTGACCCTCCGAATGCAGACCGCGGATCGGAGCCTGGGCGCCCGGCTCCCCTCCCTCACCCCGGTCTGGCGCAGCGCGGAATTCCAGGAGCGCGAAATCTTCGATCTTTTCGGCATTGTGTTCGAGGGCCATCCCGATCTGCGCCGGATTCTGATGTGGGACGAGTTCGAGGGGTACCCGATGCGGAAGGATTACGTCACCCCGGACGATTACGAGTACGAACCGACCCCGCACGACACCGTCCTGGAGCGGGCGCGGGCACACGACGCTCCTGCCGACCCGCCGCCCGACGGAGGGACGCCCCCACCGTGAATACCGCAGAGGACCTGCCGGAAACGCTTGAAGTTTCGATGGGGCCGCAGCACCCATCGACGCACGGCGTGTTCCGGATGAACGCCGAACTCGACGGTGAAACCGTGGTGCGCCTGAAGCCCGTATTCGGCTATCTCCACCGCAACCACGAGAAGATCGCGGAATCGATCTCCTGGCTCGGCTCGATGCCCTACACCGACCGGCTCGATTACTTCTGCTCGCTTTCGAACAACTGGGGCTACGCGCTGGCGGTCGAAAAGCTGGCGGGGATCGAAGTGCCCGATCGCGCCGAACACATCCGGGTGATCACCGCCGAGCTCACCCGCCTGCAGAATCACATCTCCTTTCTCGGGTTCATCCTTGGCGACATGGGCGCCTGGGGCACGGCCCTCATGTACGCGTTCCGCGAACGGGAGTACGTGCTCGACCTGTTCGAGGCACTCACCGGCTCGCGCATGATGTGCAATTACATGCGGTTCGGCGGATGCCGCTGTGATCTGCCCCCCGGCTGGGCCGCCGCCGCCGGCACACTCGTCGACCGGTTCCCGCGTTTCCTCGACGAACTGGAACGACTGCTGGTCGGAAACGAAATCCTGATCGCCCGTTTGCAGGGGGTCGGACGCGTCGACGCGGCGCGCGCCATCGACGCGGGGCTCTCGGGGCCCGTCCTGCGCGCCTCCGGCGTGGCGTATGATGTGCGGAAAGCCGACGGCTACGGCATTTACCCGCGCTTCGCGTTTCGCGTCCCGCGCGGCGAGCACGGCGACTGTTACGACCGGTTCATGATCCGCGTGATTGAGATGCGTGAATCCCTCTTGATTCTGCGCCAGGCGCTCGATGCGCTCCCCGAGGGACCGATCCAAAACCCGAAGGTGAAGCTCCGCAATTTTCGCCCGCCTGCCGGGGAAGCCTACGGTCGGATCGAGGCCCCCAAGGGCGAGCTCGGGTTTCATCTCATCAGCGACGGCACCGACAAACCGTACCGGTATCGGGTGCGCCCGCCGAGCCTGATCAACCTCACCCTGCTCGAGGAAATGTGTCTCGGGCACAAGGTGGCCGATGTGATGGTGATCCTCGGCTCCATCGACATCGTGCTCGGGGAGGTCGACCGATGAAGCCGCTCCCCGGATCCGGCATCGTGAAGGGCATGGCCGTCACCGCCCTCAACTTCGCAGGCAGCTGGTTTTCCAAGGACCGGCTCGTCACCGAACAATACCCCGAGGAACGACCGAATCTCCCCGAGAACAACCGGAGCTTCCCGTTCCTCGTGCACGACGGCGACGACCCGGAAGCCGGCATGCGGTGCGTCGCGTGCAAGATCTGTGAGAAAGAATGCCCGCCCCAATGCATTTACATTGTCAGCGACCGCGATTCGAACGGGAAACTCCTCAAACGCCCGGCCATCTTTGACATCGACGTCTCGGTCTGCATGAGCTGCCAGATTTGTGTCGAGGTCTGCCCGTTCGATGCGATTCGGATGGATCAGGAATACGAACTCTCGACGACCAATCGATTCGCCCCCCTCGTTCTGGACAAACAACGCCTGCTCAAGTCAAACGATTACCACCACACCCTTCACCCGACGGACGCCGCCGCAACGGATGCACGCCTTGAAGCCGCCGCGGCGAAAAAGAAACCGGCAGCCCAGGCCACGCCAGCGCCCGCGAGCCCCGACGAAAAGGAGCCGACCCCATGAGGGCACCCGTTGCATTTCGCGCGAAGCGCTTTGGAGTGCGCGGCGTCCCCGCAGCGCTTTCGAGCAGCCCGCGCCCGCTCTCCAACGATCCGATCCTCCCGGGCTCATCGAAATCTCCTGGACGCCCTTCCGCTGCTCTCCCTGCCCAGTGCGAGAAATCGCACACGCCTCGCGCGTCGCGCGCGCCTCGAAAGCGGCGTGAGGACCCGCCGCACTCCAAAGCGGCCCCAAGCGCCGCGAAAGCCATCGCTCGCGCCACCCCATGATCGAGCACCTCCCCGCCACGATCCACGACGCGCTGCACGGCCTGCTCCGCCACACCGGCGCACCGCAGTCTCTCATCGATCTCGCCTCCGCCCTTCTCATCGTCTCGACGCTGCTCGGGCTCTTCCTCGGACTCTTCGCCCTCACCTCCGTCCTCGAACGCAAGATCCTCGCCCGGATTCAGAACCGATACGGCCCGAACCGGGTCGGCCCGTTCGGCCTCTTCCAACCGGTCGCCGACGGGATCAAGATGCTGACCAAGGAAGACATCGTCCCCGCCTCCGCCGACCGGGTCCTCCATTTCCTCGCGCCGGTGGTGGCCGTCATACCGCCGATTGTGGCGCTTGCGATTCTCCCCTATGGCGAGGGCCTGACCCCGGTCTCAATCGAAACCGGGATCCTCCTCTACTTCGCGGTCAGCACCGGCGCGGAGATCGCGATCTTCATGGCCGGGTGGGCAGGCGCCAGCAAGTACGCACTCCTCGGCGCCATGCGCGCCATCGCCCAGATGATGGGCTATGAACTGCCCCTGATCCTCTCGGCAGCCACCGCGGCGATGATCTCCGGATCACTGCGGCCGGACGACATTGTCGCGGCCCAGTCGGGGTTCGCCCTGGGGTTTCTTCCGAACTGGTTCGTGTTCACGCCCTGGGGATTCGCCGCGTTCGTCGTGTTCTTTATCGCGGCACTCGCCGAATCCAACCGCAGCCCCTTCGATCTTCCGGAGGGCGAATCGGAACTCGTGGCGGGTCATCTCACGGAGTATTCGGGGTTTAAGTATGCGCTCTTTTTCATGGCCGAGTATGTCGGGATGTTCGCCGTTTGCGGGCTCGGTGCCGCCCTGTTCCTCGGAGGCTGGCAGGCTCCTCTGCCCTTCCTCACCTGGATTCCCTCCTGGGTCTGGTTCCTTGCCAAACTCTACGCGCTGGTGGTGCTCATGATCTGGGTGCGCGGCACCGTGCCTCGCATCCGGGTCGATCAACTGCTCGCGTTCGCCTGGAAGTTCATGCTGCCGATGGCATTCGCCGCGCTGATCGCCGCGGGCGTCTGGCACCATGCCGGACGCGGCCCCCTCGGGTGGTCGATCAGCGCCGTGCTGGTGGTGATCCCATATCTGGCACTCGGACGCCACTTCACCGCCCGCCCGGCGCCCCGCCAATACTTCCCCACGGAAATCGCCGCCCCATGATCGCCGCCTCGATCCTTCTCCTGCTGGCCGGGCTCGCCGCGGTGAGCCTGCAAAACCTGATCCGTTCGACGCTCGCGCTCGCACTGGCGTTCGCCGCGCTTGGGGTTTTGTTCTTCGGGCTCGGGGCCGAGTTCGCCGGGCTCGTTCAAATCCTGGTAAACGTCGGCGCCGTGGCGGTGCTGATCGCGTTCGTGGTGCTGATCACCCGACCCGACCGGATCACCGTGGACGCACCCGCCGGCAGCGCCTGGGTCGGCGCGCTATGCGCCGTGATCGCGGGCGGGCTGCTGACTTACGCCCTGCTCGGTGATCCGTCCGTCGCGCGCGGGGCTCCGACAACGGTTCCAAGGGCCGGGGTCGCCATGATCGGCAAACAGCTCACCGGCGCGTATCTGGTGCCGTTGCAGATGATCGGGCTCCTGTTGACCGCGGCATTGGTCGGGGCCGGACTCCTCGCTGCGGACGATCACCACGACCGGAAGGAGAAACCATGACTCTGCAGAGCGTCCTGCTCGTCTCCTGCATGCTGTTCACCCTGGGGCTGTTTGCCGCCCTCACCCGCACCCATGCCGTGCGGATCCTGATCGGCATCGAGCTGATGCTGGCGGCAGCCAACCTCAATTTCATCGCCTTCTGGCACTTCGGAGACAACCCGGACACCCCCCTCGGCGTGATGATGGTGCTGTTCGCCATCTCCGTCGCCGCCGCCGAGGCGGCGCTGGGTCTCGCCGTCATCCTGTTGGTCCGGCGGCGATTCCGCGAAGTGGACGTCGACCGCGTCACGGAGCTTGGCCAATGATGATCTGGATTCCGCTGCTGCCACTGCTGGTTGCGGTCCTGCTGACCCTTGTCCGGCCCACCCCGCGCGTGGCGGCCGGGCTTGCGATCACGGGGATCGGCGGGGCGTCCGGATTGGCTCTCGATCTGTTCGTCCGCGTGGCGGCCAACCGTCCCACCGGGCCGGTGGTCATCGATTGGCTGCCCGGGTTCAACCTGAACCTCGCCGCCGATCCGCTGGCCGCCGGCACGGCGCTGATGGTCGCCTGCGTCAGTCTGCTGGTTTTCATCTACAGCACCGGTTACATGGCGGGCGATCCACGCGCCGCCCGCTTCTTCGCCTTCCTCAGCCTGTTTGCAGGCGCCATGCTGGGCCTGGTCCTGGCGGGTGACCTGCTGGCGCTCTTTGTGAGCTGGGAACTGGTCGGCCTGGCCTCCTACCTCCTGATCGGGTTCTGGTTTCACAGGCCCGAAGCGGCGGCCGCGGCCCGCAAGGCGTTCCTCACCACCCGGGTCGGCGACATCGGGCTTTTCGCGGGGTTGATCTGGCTTCATTCGATCAGCCCGATCCAGTTCACCTTCTTCAATCTCTCGCACGATCCGAGCGTTGCTCCGCTTTTGACCCAAACGCCGGTCCCGATTCCTCTGGCACTGAGTCTCCTCCTGTTCCTTGGGGCCATGGCCAAGTCCGGCCAGTTCCCGCTGCATGTCTGGTTGCCGGACGCCATGGAAGGACCGACCCCGGTCAGCGCCCTGATTCACGCCGCGACGATGGTTGCGGCCGGTGTGTTCCTTGTCGCACGCACCTTTCCGCTCTTCTCGTCGGGTGGCCCGGGTGATCCGGCGCTTGCTGTGATTGCCTGGACAGGCGCCCTCACAGCCCTCTTCGCAGCACTCATCGCCGTCGCGCAGAACGACATCAAACGCATCCTCGCCTATTCCACCATTTCCCAGCTCGGCTTCATGATGCTGGCGCTGGGGGTGGCGGGCCCGGCGGTCGCCATGCTCCATCTCGTGGGCCACGCGTTCTTCAAAGCGCTCCTCTTCCTCGGCGCCGGCTCGGTGATCCACTGCGCGCACGGCGAACAGGATATCCGCCGCATGGGCGGCCTGCGGCGAACGATGCCGTCCACCTTTGCCACGTACGCCGTTGGCATGTCGGCGCTCTCGGGTGTGCCGATCTTTTTCTGCGGATTCTGGAGCAAGGATGCGATCCTCCACGCCGCACACGCATGGCCGATCTCACAGGGCCCGTTTTGGATGGCCTGCGCCGCCGCGCTGCTCACCTCCTTCTACATGACCCGGCAGATGTGCCTCGTCTTCGGGGGCACGCCGCGCCACCCCACCCCCCACCCGCAGGAGACCCCGGCCTCGATGGTCGGCCCCCTTTGGGTGTTGGCGCTCGCTTCGATCCTCTTCTCCCTCGTCGCCACGCCCGCCTGGCCGTGGTTCGAGGCGTTCCTGAACGGTCACGCCGCCCCATTGGATTTAGCCCGCATCGCAGAGGCCGGTTTCCTCAAAATCGCCTTGGCCTCGGCAGCGCTCGCTCTCGGCGGCATCGGCCTCGGCTGGGCGATCTATCGCAAGGCGTTCCCACTGACCGCGAGCGACCCACTCGCCCGTCGGTTCCCGCGCCTCCATCGGGCGCTGGAGAACAGGCTCTATATCGACGAGTTCTACGGCGCCACCCTGCTCCCGGGCGTGCGGGGTCTCGCCCGGTTGTGCGCCGGGCTCGACCGTTGGCTCTGGGATGGCTTGGTGCGAGTCACCGCCGCGATCTGCCGGGGACTTTCGATCTCCGCCCACGGACTGGATGAAGCGGGAATCAACGACGGCGTTGATCGGGGTTGCGCACAGCTTCACGCCTCCGGAGCACGGATCGACCGTGCGCCCGGACGCAACGCGCAAAGTTATCTACGCTGGGTCGCCCTCGGCGTGGCAGTCACTGTGGCGTTCCTCCTCTGGATCCGATGAACGGTCCCGGGCCCCTCTCCATCCTGATCGGCGGGCCCATTGCCGGAGCGCTGCTCTGCCTGCTCGTTCCCGCCCGGATGCGGCATGCGGTTGCTTTGGCTGCCAGCCTCGCCCTGCTGGGGTTCGCCGCCGTCGTGGCCGCGCAGTTCGATCCCTCGAACGCACAGTTGCAGTTCGAGGAGCGGGTTGCATGGATTCCCGCGCTCGGGGCGGAGTATCGGGTGGGGCTTGATGCGAGCTCGGTCGGGTTCGTGCTGCTGACGGCTGTGTTGATCCCGTTGGTGCTCATCGGCCTTGACCGGACGCTGGGCCGGGACCGTGCGTTCCTGTCGCTGACGCTCGGCCTGCAGGGGATGTTGTTCGGCGTCTTCCTCGCGCAGAACTTCCTTCTCTGGTTCCTCTGCTACGAACTCACGCTCATCCCGGCCTACCTGCTCATTCGGTTGTGGGGCGGACCCGCACGCGCACCCGCTGCGCTCCAGTTCTTCCTGACCACCCAGGCCGGCGGCATGGCGATGCTGATTGGCTTCCTCGCACTCTTCAGCGCAACGAACACGCTCGACCTGCCGACCCTCGCCAGCCTGGGCCAGGCCGGCAAACTCGGCTTGGCCTCGACACTCGGGTTCCCGCACGCCGGGGCGGTGATCTTCGGACTCATCCTGCTCGGGCTCGCGGTGAAGATTCCTCTCATGCCGGTGCACACCTGGCTGCCGTCCGCTTACGCAGAGGCGCCCGCACCGGTCACCATGCTGCTCACCGGCCTCCTCTCCAAACTCGGGCTGTACGGCTTGTTCCGGCTCCTGATTCCGCTTTTCCCTGCGGAACTTGCGGCGTTCCGCGGACCGCTCGTCGCCCTTGCGACTCTCACCGTGATCTCGTCCGCCCTGGCCGCGCTCGCCCAGTCCGACCTGAAACGCATCTTCGCCTATTCATCGATCAGTCACCTCGGCCTTTGTGCTCTCGCGCTCTTCGCCACCGCAGGTCGTGCCGTGCCCGGCGGATCCGACCCCGGAACCACGGGGGCCCTGCTGCTGGCCCTCAATCACGGGATCACCGCCCCCGCCCTGTTCTGGTTCGCGGGAATTCTCGAAGCCCGGTCGGGCGGTCAGCGTGAGCTCACAGCGTTCGGCGGACTCCGGGCGCAAATGCCCGTGCTTGCAGGGATGATGGGCCTTGCGATCTTTGCGTCGCTCGGATTGCCCGGGCTCAACGGGTTCCCGGGCGAGCTGCTCATCTTCCGCGGTCTGCTTCCGGCGTCGCCGGTTGCGGGCGCCATTGCACTCTGCGGACTGCTCGTCACCGCGGTCTTTCTGATTCGGATGATGCATGGGGTGTTCCATGGTCCGCTCCGGTCCGGCCACACCAACTGGGCCGACCTCACCGGCCGCGAGCGTTTGATCGGCTCGCTGTTTGTGCTGGCTATGGTCGCGCTCGGGCTGTGGCCGAGGTTCCTGACCGATCTCTTCGCTCAAATGCCGGGAGGACTCCTCCCGTGACACCGCTGACCGCCATGCTGCTGTGTGCCGCCGGCGGGGCGGTTGCGGTGGGTTGCCTGCCGGAACGCGGCTCGGAACGATCGGTGCGCTGGGT
>ENA-ORBV01007068-ORBV01007068.1-microbial-mat-metagenome-genome-assembly--contig:-NODE-7068-length-19435-cov-5.343682_pt1 | contig 19435 bp, 16 predicted proteins | sample MGYA00237777_ERZ505514 | MGnify/ENA primary metagenome ERZ505514 (study PRJEB26160, sample SAMN06269048) | microbial mat metagenome | isolation source: Oligotrophic lake microbial mat | place... | reverse complement strand
ACCAGCCCACTGGTGATGACGATGCGGTACGGTGCGGGACGGGTGGTGTATGTCGCCACCGACGAAATCTGGCGGCTCCGCTACGGGCGGGGCGAAATCCTTCCGGAGCGGTTCTGGATTCCGTTGGTCCGGCTTGCCGCACGGGAAAGCCTCGGACGTACCGGCAAATCGGCGTCGATTGAGTTGTCGCCGACCACAGCCGTGGCCGGGCAGCCGGTGCGGGTCACCTTGAAATTGCTGGATCAGTCGCTGCTGGACGCCGCGCCCGACATGCTGCGGGTCCGAGTTTCCCGGGCGGTCGGGGATGGTGAGGTTGCCCGGGCCGGGGAAGCGCCGGTGGAACTGACGCTCATGCGTGAGGCCGACGGGTCCGTTGATGCGTTCCGCGAAGCGGCATCCGTCGCCACGTTCGCGGCCACGTTCACACCTTCCGACGAGGGGCGCTTCGTGGTCGACTCGATCGAAGCCGTGCTGGCCGGCGCAGGGGCGACGGCGTCGCTGGAGGTGGTTCTGGCGGATGATGAACTGCGCGTCCCGCAGACCAACCACCCGTTGTTGGCCCGTTTGGCGACCGAAACGGGCGGAGCGGTGGTCATGCCCGACCAAATCGGACGACTGACCGAATTGTTGCCGAACCGGGAGGTGCGGATTTTGGGTGTGCCGGAGGTCGAGACGTTGTGGGACACGCCGCTGGCGTGGCTGATTTTTATTGTTCTGATCTGTCTGGAACTCGTGGGACGGCGGCTGGTGCGGCTGGCGTAGCGAGGTTAGATTTCCCGGGCGGCTGCGTTGCTTTGGGGGGCAGGAGCACGACTCCAGGCGAAGTCCGGCCGTATCGTGACGCCGCAAACCCGTTGTTGGATCGCCCCCAACGCCCGGGGTTGGGACGACCGTGAAACCCGCTGTCGCCGGTTGCGTAACGCCGGTTTGGGCAATTCATCCCTTTGGAGCCAGTGGTTTTATGGCGTACCGGTTGGCAAGAGACGTGGGGGTGGCGATCGTCTGCGGGTTCGGGACGGGGTTCGCGTTCGCCCAGTCCCAGCCCCAGTCCCAGCCTGTACCGTCGCCTGAGGTCGTGCCCGCCCCGCGAGAAGTCCGGCCGGTGGAGCCGAGCGAGGCCCTCAAGCCCGTCGTGAAGCCCGGTTCACTCCCCGAGGTCGAAGTGTGGTTTACCGACGGCAAGCGCATCAGCGGGCAGTTAGTGGACCTGACCGACGACCATTATGTGCTACGGATCGCGGGGGTCGATACGAAGTTCTCCCGGAACGAGGTTTCCGAGGTCAAGCCGCTTCCCTCGCTCCAAGCCCGCTACCGGATGCTGCGAGACTCGATCGACAACACCGACGTCGAACGGCTGATCCGGCTTGCGGAGTGGTTGCGATCCAAGCAGATGTACGACGAGGCCGTGGTGGAGATCGACCATGTGCTTTCGCTCGAGTTCGACAACCCTGATGCGAAGGACTTGCGAACGCTGATCATCGAGCAGAAGAAGATCGCCGATCTCCCTCGGCGTGAGGCGGTCGCGAATCGGCCCGACACCGCCGCCAAACCCGATCGGTTTGTTTTCCCGATGCTGAACGCCGACCAGATCAATCTGATCCGGGTCTTTGAGATGGACGTGTCGAACACGCGTTTCCTGATCGACCGCCAGGACGTTGATGAGTTTGCCGAAACCTACGCCGACCGACTGACGCGGGCGTATTCACTGGAGCAGCGGGCGGTGTATGCGCGGGGCGACCCCAAGCAGATCGTGCGCGACATGTTCTCGATCCGGGCGCGTGAGTTTTATCCCAGAATCCGGGTTCTTGACGATCCGGTTTCCATGAAGCGCTTCCGCGATGACGTTCATCGTGAATGGCTGTCGAATAGTTGCGCCACCTCGCAATGCCACGGCGGCGAAGACGCGGGCCGGCTATGGCTCTTTGGGCGGAACGCCGGCTCGAAGGAGTCGGTGTACACCAATTTTCTGATCCTCGACCGGTTCCGCACGACCGACGGGCGCCCGCTCATTGATTTCGATCAGCCGTCGCGTTCGGTGCTCCTGCAGTTCGGCCTGCCGCGCGAGGACGCGCTGACGCCCCATCCCGAAGTCCAAAACTTCGGGCGGCCTCAGAAGTGGCGCCCTGTGTTTACGGGCGAGAAGGACGATCGGTTTATCGCGGCGATGGAGTGGATCGGCTCGATGACGGTTCCGCACGTCGACTACCCCGTGGATTACGAGCCCCCGCGGCCGCGCGGCGGGGTTGTCGCTCGCCCGGATATCATCATTAATCCGCAGCCCCGTTAGGGGGATGATCCCTCGTGTGGGGCGAATGAAGCCTTCATGCTTTTCTTCTGGTACAGTTTGGGCCGTCAGCCGGTATTTTTCAGCCAGTCTTTCCAAGTCTTGAATTTTTCGATACGTCACTATGCAACAGAATCTTACCGCTCGCGTCCGGTCTTCCGTGCTTCTCGCTCTCGCGGGCTCCGCTGTCGGGCTCTTTGCGGGTTGCGATGATCGATCCGAGCACGCCCGCTCGATCGAGAAGGCCAGCCAGGATCTCGTGTCGATGACCGGGGGCGGCACCTACTCGGCCCCGGCGGACGCTCGCAAGAAGGGCTTGGATGCCGCGGCGAACACCGTGAAGGACGCCGCAAACGACGGCGACGATGGGGTGAAGGCGCCCGCGTCGGTATTGACCGCAAGCACTCTGGACGGGCTGGCGTTGGCGCCCGCCGAAGAGGCCCGCCGGCTGGATCGTGAATCGCGGAACACGATCACCCGACTCAACTCGATGTTGTCGGAGTGGGTGATCTGGAAGGCGACCGCTGCGGCCGCGGAATCCTTTGATCCCAGCGCGCAGATCGGAGATCTGAGGGCGTCGAAGGCGGAGCGAGCCGCGCGGGTCGCGACCGAGAAATCGCGGCTGGCGGAACTCGAAACCGGGCACGCGGCCCTCCTCGCGGCTGCGGCCGTGAAAGCCACGGCGGCGACCGAGGCCCAGGCGGGGTATGTCGAGCAGATGGCGGGCATCACCAAACTGAGCGCCGTGGCGGCGGCCCCGGTGGTTGATCAGGCGAACCGGGTTCGACGCGAGGGGGACATCGCTCGGCTGGCCGGTGCAAGGATTGAGGCCGAGGCGGCGGAACTGGCCCCGCTTATCTCGGAACTCAAACTGGTGATCGCCCAGTTGGAGAATCAAAACAAGAACCTCGATGCCACGGTGGCAGAATTGAACGCTCGGGCCGCGGCGTACCGCACGGAGGCCAGCGATGCGAGCGCTGCGGCGAACGCGGCCGCGAACGATCTGGACGCCATGGCGGGAACCCTGAAAGAACTGCACGAGGGGCCGCTCGCGGCGGCTTTCGCCGAGGCCCAGTCTCTGCTCCGGAAGGCCGCCGAGAACGCCGGAAAGGGCGGAACGGCTTCGCCCGCTTCCGGGAAATTGGCGGCGGCAAACGCCCGGGCCGCGCTGGCCGACGTGGAATGGACGCGGGCGATGTCGGCAGCCAGCTTTGCGGGCGTGATGGAGTTGCTCGCCGGGGTCGAGCCGAAATTGCCGCAGGCCCCCTCGTACGCGACGGACGCGGCAACCGCCCGGGGCGAGCAGACCGAAGCGTTGACCGCGGCGAGCGAGGCCTTCGAGGCGGCCAGGAGCGCTGTGGCCGGTGTGCGCGTGCAAGGGGCGGCGAAGGAGCGTCTGGAACGCCTGAGCGAACTCTTGGAAAAGTCGCGGACGGTGACGAGCGGCGAAGCGGCGGACGTCAACGCAACGTTTAACCTGAAGGCCCGCACAAGCCCGGTGACGGTTACCGGAGCCGGCGGCGGGGCGGGGGCCTCGAAAACTCCTGAAGCAGCACCGACGGCGGACTCGGCGATGGCGGTCGATGCCGAATTGATCGCGATGCTCGATGAGATGGATGCCAAGAGCAAATCCGGGGAGGACATCTCCTCATATATGATCTCGAGCAACCCCGCCATGATCTCGGCGATGACGACGACGGAAGGCTTACGGGCGGCGGCTCAGAAGGCCTACGGGAAGGATCTGACGGAACTGCTGGCGGATTCCCCCATTGCGGCGTCGCTCGACACCGGGTGGTCTTCCAAAGATTTCGTGATCACGATGAAGGATGCCAACTTGGCGACCTCGACGTTGGCGGGAGCACCGATCCCCATCGCGTTCAAGAAGATCGACGGGGCTTGGAAGGTCGACCTGGATGCAATGGGGCCCATGGCGGCGATGATGCTGCTCCCTATCGGCAAGGCGCTCGGCGACTTCACCAAGGAAGTCGAGGCGGGAGACGTGCCGGAAGCCGAGTTCGCGGCGGAGTTGATGAGAAAGATACAAGGCGCGATGCCGGGGATGCCGGGAGATAAGTGAGAACTCATCTCTGAGAGGTGCTCTTTCTGACGCTTTGCGTTCCGCGCAGGTCAACGATTTCGGTGCGATGTCAACCCCCGATCCCGAACTCCCGCATGTTCAGATGCATCTTGCCACGCCCGCGAATGCGGTGACGGGCACGGTGGTTTCAACAGAGCGTTGCACGGCTTCCAGGAAGGCGGCCTCGTTTGTACGTCACGTCGCGATCGACGTGTCGGGCACGGTGCTCGCCAAAAACTTCCGGGCCGGCCAATCGTTCGGGGTGCTGCCGCCCGGGGTCGATGCCAAAGGTCTGCCCCACAAACTACGACTCTATTCGATCGCCTCACCCACCGTCGGCGAGGACGGTGCGGGGCACGTGCTCGCGACCACCGTGAAGCGCACCATCGATGAACACTGGGATTCGCACGGCTTGTTTCTGGGGGTGGCCTCCAATTTTCTGTGCGATCTGCGACCCGGCGACCCGGTCCGCCTCACCGGGCCCAACGGCAAGCGCTTCCTGTTGCCCGCGCGTCCGGATGGGCACGACTTCGTCTTCTTCGCGACCGGCACCGGGATCGCCCCCTTCCGCGGCATGATCCGTGAGTTATTGGCGACCGCCGCAACGAGTCGGATCGTTTTGGTAATGGGGTCTCCGTACGCGAGCGACCTCCTGTACCACGACGAAATGCAAGCCTTGGCTGCCGCCCATCCCCGTTTTGTCTACCTGACCGCGGTCAGCCGCGAAACCCAAGCCGATGGCGGCGGGCCGATGTATGTGCAAGACCGACTGCGCACCCATCGCGGACTCTTCGAGTCGATCTTGGGGTCCGATCGCGGGCTCGTCTATGTGTGCGGCCTAGCCGGGATGGAGATGGGGGTGTTGCGGGGCCTTTCCGACACGCTGCCAGCCGCGCCGCTCGCCGGCTATCTCGCGATCGACGAGGACCTTCGCGGCATTGCTGCGGTGTGGGAGCGAAAGATGCTGCACCGGCAGGTGCGGACCACCCGTCGGGTGTTCCTTGAGGTTTACTAAGTCTGTTTCGCATGTCCTGCGTATCGGGGGCCGGGAGGAACGTGAAAGCCCCCACCCGACCTGTCCCCGAACGGATACCGGAACCCCGCACCCGGCATCGCCGTAAAGTTGACGAGCGGCGGGCCGACTGTTACGTTCCACGTCCTTAGACTTGACCCCCGGTTCCACCGCCCCCCTACCGCGTGGTTCCGGCTTTCGTTTTCCGACTTCCGCTCCAAGGACTTCCGGCCTTGCTTTTACGTCTTCTTAATTCACGTTCCCTCGTCCGTGCGGCCGCCGCGACCGTTGCGCTCAGCGTGTGGTTCATTGCACCGGGCGCTTCCGCGCAGTCGCTGCCAGATTCCATCGTTCGTTCGCTGCAGCTCTCGGATGCGGATGGGTCCCAGATCACGGCATTTGTCGAGCAGAACTCGACCAAGTTGGGATCGAAAGACCCCGAGGCCATCCGCAAAGACCGGTCGGCACTTTTGCAGCCGTTGGCGGACGATCAGATTTCCACGGCCTTTCGCCAGCAATACGGGCGCGCGTTGATTTCCAAATTGGAGCCGCTGGCCGCGGATGCGGATGAACTCACGGCGATCAACGCCCTCGTGATTGCCGGTGATCTCGGGACCGACGGCGCGGCCGACCTTGTGCTGTCCAAAGTGGGGTCGTCGAACGCCTCGATCCGATACCAGTCGGCGTACGCGATCCAGCGCTTGTTCGGGACATTGGGTAACGCGGGCCGGACGATGAAATCCAACAAGTCGCAGGCGCTGATCGCCGCGGTCGAAGCGGCGCTTCAGAAGGAAACAGATTCCTTGGTGGTCGATGGCTTGGTGCGAGCGGGCCTGGCAGGGGCCCGAGTCGAAGAAATTCGGTCCAACGCGGTCCTTGCGGTGGCGAACGGCGTTTCGCGAGTGCTGGTGGGTCAGAAGCAGGGCGCGGTGGCCGATCAACTTGCGGCGTCGGTGTTGAGGGCGGGGTCGGGCCTCACGGAAGTCCTCGCCAATCCGGCTTCCTCTGTTCGGGCGGACGCCACCAAGGCCGCCGCCGGCTTGGGCGGTGACATGATCGCGTACGTCTCGCGAACGGTGGCTGGCAAGTCCCTGCCGCTGAAAGTCGCGGACGCTACGACCCGTCCCGGCGTGCTGACCACACGTGAGTTGCACGCCCAGGTGGCGCTCTCCGGCGAGACGCTGGTGCTGTTGTCCGGCAAGACGCTCAACGCGGGTTTTGATGCTCCCAATCGCAAGTCGGGTGAACGGCTGCGGGCGGGTACCAACTCCGGCGACGCCGAGTTTCTCGTGGAGGTCGTGACGGTCATCGGCAACAGCGGCATCCTCGTCAACGATCCGTTCGATCTCCCGGCCGCGCGGTTTGTCGTGAAATAGCGCCCGGCAGGATGACTTGCCGCGTGGCGGGCCGAGGCGTGGACGACGCGATCAAAGCGCAAGCCGGATCCGTGAGAAGGGAGAACCTGAGCGCGTGGCACGGATTTTCGCACCGCTCGTGCTGGTGATCCTTCTCCTCCTGGGCGCGTTCTGGCGCACCAGCGGCCGACCCCGGGCCGACCTTGTCATTGTCAATCGCACCGAGGTTTCCACGCTCGACCCGAGCCAACTGAGTTGGCAGCACGATTTTCGCATGGCCCGATTGGTATACGAGGGTCTGACGCGCCAGGACGCCCTCGATCCCAACCTCGCGATCCTCCCGGCCGCGGCCGAATCGTGGGAGGTTTCCGCGGACGGGCGGGTGTACCTCTTTCGAATACGGGGATCGGCGAAGTGGAGCACGGGGGACTCCCTTGGCTCCGACGATTTCGTGGCGGGGTGGCAACGCATGTTGTTGCCGGACGCGGCGGCGGATTATCTCACGCTTTTTCACCTGATCGAGGGCGGGCAGGAGTTTTCGCAGTGGCGCGCGACCGCGCTTCAGACGTTCACTCTGGATCCCGAGCGTCGGGGCGACGCCCAAGCGGCGGCACAACTCTGGCAGGAAACCCTGACGCGATTTCAGGAAAGCGTGGGCGTCAAGGCACTCGACGATCGAACCCTCGAAGTCAGGTTGATTCACCCGGTCCCCTATTTTCTCGATCTGCTGGCCTTCCCGGCGTTTGTCCCGCAGCACGCGTCAACGCTCGAATCGATCCGCTCGATCGATCCCCGCACCGGGGCCGCCGTCTGGGCATCGATCTGGACGAAGCCCGCATCGCTTGTCACCAACGGGCCGATGCGGTTGACGGAGTGGCGCTTCAAGCGGGGGATGCGGTTCGAGAAGGACGCCGCGTACTGGGATGCCTCGTCTGTGACGCTCGGTTCGATCGATGTGCCGACGATCAACGATCCTAACGCGCAGGTTCTCGCGTTCCGGAGCGGCGCGGCGGACTGGGTCAGCGATGTCTCCCCCGGATACAGGGGCGACATGATCGCCGAGAAAGCCGCGTACTGGATGGAACACGCCGCGTCGATCGGTCCGCTGCTGCGGGCGGGAGCGAACCCGATCGAGGTGGATGCGGCGTTACCCGCGGACCCGTCGAACTTGGTGCACGTTCTGCCGAGTTTCGGGACCTATTTCTACAACTTCAACTGCGGCCCGACGCTGCCCGACGGCCGGGCGAACCCCTTCGCGGATGCCCGCGTGCGGAAAGCCTTCTCGATCTGCGTGGACAAACAGTCGTTGACGGGCAACGTCCGGCGCTCGGGCGAACCCGTCGCGCACACGTTGATCCCGCCGGGATCGATCGCCGGGCACGTGTCGCCGAAAGGTTTGATGAGGGACGACGCGGCGGCGGCCGCGCTGTTCGCCGCGGCGGGGTACACGGCCGGCGCGGGGTTTCCTGAGGTCGAATTGCTGTTCAACAAGGACGGCGGGCACGATCTGATTGCCCAAGCGGTCGCACGCGACTGGGCCCGGGCCTTGGGCGTGAAGGTGCGGCTGGTGCAGAAGGAGACCAAGGTCTTCAGCGCGGACCTCAAGGCCGGGCGCTTCATGATCAGCCGGGCCAGTTGGTTCGGCGATTACGGCGACGCCACAACGTTCCTCGACATCAATCGCACCGGGGACGGCAACAACGACCGACGATTTTCGTCGCTTGCGCTCGATCGCCTTCTCGACGCCGCGGCGAATCAGAGCGACCCGTTCCTGCGCTCTGGCCTGCTGGCGGAGGCGGAGCGCGTGTTGATCGAGGACGAGTGCCCGGTCCTGCCGCTCTTTCACTATGTGGAAGTCAGTCTCTTCGACGCCACCCGGCTTCAAGGCTTGGGTGCCCACCCGCGTCAGATCCAGGATTTGGCCCGCCTGCGGGTGATCCCGCGAAGTCGGGCGCAGCGGGCAGCAGCACCGTGATCCGGTTGTTGCTCAACAGATTGGTGCAGATGCCGCTGGCGCTCCTGGCGGTGTACACGATCACACTGCTGCTGGCCTGGGTGGTGCCCGGCAACCCGTTGGAGGGCCCCGAGGGTCGGCGGCCACCGCCCGAGGTGGTGGCTTCGATGCAGGCCCGGTATCGCCTGGATTCGTTCGCCGGGTTCTACACGTCCTATCTCGCGGACGCCAGCGGTTTCAGTCAGCTCACCTCGATCGGCCCGACGTCGGGGCCATTCTTTGACCTCGGTCCATCTCTCCAGTATCCGGATCGAACCGTCAATGAGATTATCGCCTCGGCACTGCCGGTCTCCATGGTGATCGGGCTCGCGGCGGTCGCGTTTGGCCTGGTTGTGGGGATCGTCGCCGGAACCTTGGGTGCGCTAAGGCCCGGCTCGTTCCTGGATGCCGCGACCTTCGTGATCGCCTTGGTCGGCGTCAGCGTTCCGACGTTTGTGACCGGCACCCTGCTGCAGTGGGTCTTTACCGTCAACTGGGCGATTTTTCCGGTGGCCGAATGGGGTCGGCCGCGTGACCTGGTGCTGCCAGCAGTGACGCTGGGGCTGCCGACCGCCGCGTACATCGCCCGGCTGGTCCGCATGGGGATGATCGAGCAATTGGCGTCTGATCATGTGCGGACGGCCCGCGCTAAGGGGCTCTCGGAGTTCCGGGTTATTACCCATCACGCCCTGCGGAACGCTCTGCTGCCGGTGATCAGTTTCCTGGGTCCGGCGCTCGCGATGGCCATGACGGGCTCCTTCATCGTGGAGCGGCTTTTCGTGGTGCCCGGTTTGGGCCAGCACTTTGTCAACGCGGTTCAGAACAAAGACTTGTTCCTGATCATCGGGGTGGTTCTGGTCTACGCGACGATTCTGATGCTGATGAACCTCGCGGTGGACGTGCTCTACCGGTGGGCCGACCCGCGGATCGGCAGCGTCTGAACCCATTTGGACGCCGAGCGCGGCGGCCGGTCGGGGCATATCACCTGTGTCGACAGGCCCGTCATGGGCCTGGACACGGCTGCGAGGCGCCTTCTGGCTATTCGCAGCGTTTGGAGTCGATACAGTTTGCCCCTGCCGCGGCGACAGAGAGCTGGGGCTGTCCATGTTCCGATAACCACAGTTCAACGAATCATCGATTTTCCTCAAGAGAACAAACCCATCGTTTACCTTAGTGCAGGAGATTGCTCGTGAAGAACCGTTTGTGCCTAGTTGGGATCGCGTCGTTGCTCACCGCCGCGGGAACGTGCTTCGGACAGGATGTCAAGCCGATGGACGCGGGGAATCAGCCCGCCGACAAGGGCGGAATGATGAAGCAGCCCTTCCCCCAGCCGACCGCGAGGGTCTATGGCGAGAACGATCCGAAGCTCACCTTCGAGTCCGAAACCAAGGCGTTCGGGAATATCACGGACGAGAAAGAAGTTTCGCACGAGTTCAAGTTCACGAACACGGGCAAGGGCACGCTCAACATCACGAACACCCAAGGGTCCTGCGGCTGCACGGTGCCGGCCTTGGCCAAGCGCGAGTACGCCCCCGGTGAATCGGGCGTGATCACCGTCAAGTACAACCCCCACAACCGTCGCGGCAAGCAGCACACCACGGTCACGGTCACCTCCAACGACCCCGTGCGGGCCGCGGTGGTGCTGAACGTTGAATCCCACATCATCCCACAGGTTCAGATCGACCCGCCGATCGTGAATTTCGGCACGGTGAACAAGGGCGGCACCGCCACGCAGAAAGTGACCCTGAGTTCCCGCCTTCCGGACCTTAAAGTGACTTCCGTCACGTCGAACAATCCGAAGGTGATCGTGAAACTGGAGGAATCGGCCAAGGCTCAACTCGACGGCAGCGAAGTTACGCAGTTCCCGATCACGATCACGGTTGATCCTTCGATCGAAGTCGGTCAACTCCAGTCCCAGATCACCATTTTGACGAGCGACGGCACCAAGTCGCATTCGGTGCAGGCGATGGGCGAGGTCGTTGGCGATATCGCCGCCGCGCCCTCCCGCGTGCAATTGAACGGCGTTTCCCCGGCCCAGGCCATCACCACTCAGGTCCGCCTCTCGGCCCGCAACGGCAAGGCGTTCAAGATCCTGAACGTCGAAGAGGCCCCTGCCACGGGTGCCAAGCTCTTCGGCACGCCCTCCATTACGACCGATGAGTCGGTGACGCCCGCGGCGTACGTCGTGACCTTCACCGGAACCTGTCCGAACACCACCGGCGGCCTCCGAGGCGACTTCATTGTCACGACCGATCTCCCGGACGAAAAGACCATGCGGGTCCCCTATTTCGGGTTCATCAAGGCTCCGCAGGCCAAGCCGGGAGCCACGGCGATCAAGCAGAATCCCACGGGCGGTCCGGGCGGCGGCGGCGTGTGGGAAACTCAGCCGAGCATGCTCGTCCCGCGGTAAGGATTCAACCCGTTTCGTTCCATCGTTCACAGACCCGACTGACACCCCAAGGGCCGACGGCGCGCGTACGCCCCGGCCCTTGGCATTTTGACGGGGGAACCCATGATTTCTCGTCTGCTGTACCGCTCGATCACGCTGGTCGCCTTGGGGGGCGGCTTGGCGGTGGCGCATTCTCTGGTTCCGCTGAAGTACCCGATTATCCTCGGAACTCCCAAAGCCCCGGAACCCGACCCCGTACCGACACCCCCGGCTTCAGCGAACGTGCCCACGACGCAAGGCACGAGTAGCGCGGAGGCCACGGCCCCGATCGCATCCGTCGACGCAATGGGGCTGGACATAAGCCTCGATCAGGCGTTCACGTTGTTCGCACAGGGCATCCCGTTTATCGACGCCCGGCATGTGGAGGAGTACGCGTCGGGGCACGTTGAGAACGCGTTTTACCTCACCGCCGACCTGTTGGTCGAAGGCAAGGGGCAGGCCGTGCTCTCGATGCTTGATCCCAGATCGCCGCTGGTGGTCTATTGCGGCGGCGGCCTGTGCGACGCCTCCAAAAACCTTGTCAACTATCTGCAAGCCGCCGGGTTTACAAAGTGTCACATCATGCACGATGGCTATCCCGCGTGGGTGGGTGCCGGGCATCCGACCGCCTCCGGAGAGCCGGAGATCGGCGGATGAACGACACCCGCACCAAACAACCCGCGGCCGTCGGCGGAATCGTTCTGCTCACCCGTGTCATTCTTGGCGGCCTTTTCATCTTCGCCGCGGTGATGAAACTGTCGTCTCCCGCGTCCTTCGCGATGGCGATCGCCGCCTTCAAGATCATTCCCGACCACGCGGAACACCTCACTAGGCTCGCGGCCTATGCAGTGCCGTGGGTCGAGGCCCTGTGCGGTGTCTGCCTCGTGCTCGGGTTGTGGGCACGCTCCGCCGCCCTTGTCCTCGCCGTGCTCTTGTGCGGCTTCATCGCCATGATCGCTTCCACGATGCTCCGCGGGATGGACGTCAGTTGCTCGTGCTTCGGCAAGTTCGAGATTCCCTGCACCGGACCGGTCGGATGGTGCCACATCGCTCGCAACGGCGTTCTATTGCTCCTGGCGGCGCTGGTGGTATCGAAAGGTCCGGGTTCGTTGGCTATCGACCGCGAAAGCACACGCTGAAGCCGCGCTGGAACACGCCCCGGCGACGCCCTAGAGTCCCCTCCCAGCCGTCGCCCGGCGGGAACCTTCCGGAATTGTTCCGAGGGCATGCCGGGTAGCCCCAAGACGCTTCCCAACAATGGAAAACCCAAGGCTAAACCTTGGGTGTCAAGACACATGAGCAAGTTCAATCGCTTCGGTCCGGTCCAGAAAGTCCGCGTTGCCCACTCCGCTTCCAGCGGCACCGTCTTCATCGACTGGAAGGACACTGAACTCCTCCGCCGCATGATGAGCCCCAACGGCAAGATCTTGGGCCGCAAGCGACTCGCGACATCCGCGGCAGAGCAGCGGATGTTGGCTCAGGCCGTCAAGCGGGCCCGGTTCATGGCTCTTCTGCCGTACACGTCGGCCACACTGTGAGTGAGCGGCAGGGCGTCCCTGCCCCGTCCTGCCCTTGATCCGGCGTCCATCCCCATGAGCGACCTCTTGAACCGCGCGCTGGTCTGGCGTGACTATCCGTCGCTGCTCAAGGCTGCCGGGCTTGAGCACGCCGCGCCCGCCGTCCTCGAAGGCCCGGACCGCGCTGAAGCGATGCGCCGCTGCATCGCTCTCCTCTGGGGTTCTTTTGCAGGACAAAGTCTTTCGTGGATCGGGTTCTACGCCAAGGAAGCCGAGGGGGATGAGATGGTGCTGGTCTGCCGCGAACCCAAGCCCGCCTGTTCGCCCATCGGCCTGCACGGCATGTGCGGGGAGGGGTGGCAACAGAAGCGCCCGATCATTGTCCGCGACGTCCGCACGCTCGGTGCCAACTACATCGCGTGCGACCCCAAAGATCAGTCGGAATTAGTGCTGCCGGTGATGAACGCCGACGGCTCGTGCTGGGGCGTCCTTGACGCCGACAGTTTCGACCTCAACGCCTTCGACGCGCATGACGCTCGCGGCATGGCAACCGTGATCGAGCGCATGGGGATTTCGTCACCGAACCCCGCTCCGGCGATGCACCGGTAAAGCGTAAGCTTGGGCCCTCCGGACGCTGCCCGAGTCTGTTTCCGCAATATCATCCTCGCATGGCCACTCAAACAGGTCCGGCGTTGTCTCTTACTTGCATGGTCAACAGGCTCGTGCCGTTCGTCCATGTTGCCGACGTCAGGGCGACACTGGCGTTCTACGAGCTTCTGGGGTTCGTGCCGCAGCACGTGATGAAGGACGCCGGTGGGAGCACGTTCTGGGCTCTCGCACAGAGCGACAAGGCAGAGATCATGTTCGCCCGCGCGGACGGCCCCGTCGATGCCGGGCAGCAGGCCGTGATCTTCTACATGTACAGCACGGACGTGGCGGCTCTGCGGAGGCACCTGCTCGCGAGCGGCCTGCGCGATTCCGGACGATACGGCGGGGCGGCCGGCCCGGGCGACGGCCCCGGCATGGTGTTCGAAGTCTCGCACCCTCACTACATGCACGCTGGCGAACTCCGGATCGCCGATCCGGACGGATACGTCATACTCGTGGGGCAGCTGGAATAGAACGGTCGCCGACCCGAGCCTGGGGCGTGGATGGACGCGAGCTCGCAACGGGATTGCGCACCTACTGCCAATACCAGAGGGCCAGCACCAGCAGCGCAAAGACCAGGATGTGGATTGCCCAGACTTTCCCGGCGAATCCCATCTGACGGCGGGCGGACCAGGACATGTACCGCTGCCGGTGCCGGTACATAGCCCGACCGACGCCGCGCTGAAGAACCCGAACGCGTCGCCCACCACGACCGGCCACGGAGCGCCCTGACCCGGCGGCAGACGCTGCCAGATGGTCATGAAGATCGGAATCATGACGAACAGGGCGGCGACGCCCGAGAAGCACCCGGGCACCATGGCGAGCACCAGCCATCCGAAACGAGCCCGCGGCGAGCCGATCTTCAGGACCAGCGGCTCGGCGCACTCCGGGCATGTGGCCGTTGGGATATCGCGCAGGTCGTAGGCGCAGCGCGGGCAGGGAACCGAGCGCCCCTTGAGGAACGCACCCACCTCGACTTCGGAATCGCGCGAAATCTCGCTGCTCGAGCGATCAGTCTCGACGTCCATGAATGGGTTCCGGTGGGGAGCAACGCTTTCTGAGGGCTTCGATGCTGGCCTCTCAACGCTTGCCGCCCGCACCGAGTTCGAACCTCCATCGGAACTTTCTGGTTTGCCGGGGCGGAGGGTTTCATCGCGACGGTGGCCACGCTTGCAGGTCGAGATCGGGAGCACCGACCGGGCGGCTCTCAACGACGGCGGTTGGTGATTATGTTCGGCGCGCCGACAGCCGGGAGCCACGTCTATCTTTGGATAGCGATGCCGGGCACGTTCGCCACGCCGATCGCCATGGGAGACACCGAATGTACATCGTGCCCGGAATGCGGCGGATTGAACAGACCCAGACCATGTCATGCTGGTACGCGAGCGCCCAGATGCTGATCCATTGGCGCCGTGAGCAGTTGCAGGCGACGGAAATCGATGTCTTGGACCCGTCGGAAGACGAAGGGAGCGTTCTGCTGCGGGATGTCAACAGCGGGATTGGCAACTCCGGGATCATCGCCTTTGCGAAGCGGTTGGGGTTGCGAGCCGTCCCGCCCTTGTGTCCGACGGAAGATGCAATTGAAGGGTGGCTCCGCTGGTACGGCCCGCTGTGGGTCAATGGTCGAACCCACATCGTGGTCATCGCGGGGATTCGACCGGGCCAGGTTCTGGTGTACGACCCTGCGCCGGCATTCCCGACTCCCCAGTGGCGGAGTTTGGAAACGTGGTATGCGGGCTCGGGGGCCAGCTCCCGCGACGCGGCCATGGATGTCGAGACGGTCTTCCTTCACGGTCCTGCGCTTTAAGCGATGCTCCCGGCGATTGTCGGGGTGAACCCCTCCTCACACTCTGTTCAGCGGTGGGCGAGATGGCGGACGGATATATATAGAAGGGTTGAAAGACCCCACGAAGGAACGTCTCGCACTCTATCCAAAGGAACGAATATGAAAATCTTGAAGTCCGCGTTCATCGTCCCCGCCGCCCTCATCGGCCTGACGCTCGGGTTGTCCGGCTGCGATAAGGCCGAAACCAGCTCCAAAACCACCACCACCACCACGCAAAAGTCGCCGCAGGGCGACGCGAAGACCACCACGACCACCGAGAAGAAGACCGAAATCGATCCGAAGTAGTTGGTTTCGGCTCGGTTTACGGAAAATTAAAGTCCAACGAGCGGGGCGCGTTCCCGCTCTTTTCTCGCGCGGTGCGAGGTCCGAATGAAGTAATTTTCATCACGCCATGCGCCCCGGTGCGGTCCTGACTCACCCGATTTCGGCGTGCCCTCAACCTGACCGCGACCGATGGATCGAAGCACCCAGCGCGTTGATGTTGCCTCAACGCGCTGCGGCCATCATGCTGAGGGCGACGGCTTCGGCGACTTTGATCCCGTCGACGCCGGCCGAGAGAATGCCGCCTGCGTACCCGGCTCCTTCGCCCGCAGGGAAGAGTCCTTTGGTGTTGAGGCTCTGGAAGGTCTCGTCGCGGGTGATGCGGACAGGCGAGGACGTCCGTGTCTCGACCCCGGTGAGAACGGCGTCCGGCATGTCGTAGCCGCGGAGCTGGCGGCCGAACTTCGTGAGCGCCTCTCGGATGGCGACGATGGCATAGGGCGGAAGGCAGGGCGTGAGGTCGGTCGGGAGGACGCCCGGTGTGTACGAAGGGACGACGCGGCCCAGGGACGTGCTGGGCCGCCCCGCCAGAAAATCGCCGACGCGCTGCGCTGGCGCGGCGTAGGTGCCGCCACCGGCGACGAAGGCCGCCGATTCCCACTTCCTCTGGAACGCAATGCCCGCGAGCGGGCCTTCCGGATAATCGTGCTCGGGCGTGATTCCCACCACAATGCCCGCGTTGGCGTTCCGCTCGGCGCGTGAATACTGGCTCATGCCGTTGGTGACGACGCGGCCTTCCTCCGACGTGGCGGCGACGACCGTGCCCCCCGGGCACATGCAGAAGCTGTAGACGTCCCGGCCGTTCCCGGCGTGGTGCACGAGTTTGTAATCTGCCGCACCCAGGGCGGGGTTGCCCGCGCTCTTTCCGAAACGTGCCATGTCTATGAGCGATTGCGGATGCTCGATGCGGAAACCCACTGAAAACGGCTTGGCCTCGATGTGCACGCCGCGGTCGTGCAGCATCTGGAACGTATCTCGTGAACTGTGGCCGACCGCCAGTGCCACATGCTGCGCCGCAAGGCGCTCTCCGCTCGCGAGCACGACGCCGCGAACGCGGCGCGTGCCGTCGCGCTCGGTTTCGATATCCAGATCGGTCACGCGGCTCTCGAAGCGGTATTCGCCGCCCAGAGACTCGACAGTGGCCCGCATGGCCTCGACCATCTTCACCAGGCGGAAGGTGCCGATATGTGGGTGGGCGTCGATGAGGATTTCCGGGGGTGCTCCGGCCTTCACGAACTCGGTCAAGACCTTCCGGCCGAGGTGGCGGGGGTCCTTGATCTGGCTGTAGAGTTTGCCGTCGGAAAACGTCCCCGCGCCGCCTTCCCCGAACTGCACGTTGGATTCGGTGTTCAGCATTGAATGGCGCCACAGCGCCCATGTGTCCTTGGTGCGCTCCCGAACCACTTTGCCGCGTTCGAGGATGAGGGGTCTGAATCCCATCTGCGACAGCAGCAACGCCGCGAACAACCCGCATGGCCCAGCGCCGATCACCACCGGGCGGGTGGACAAACCGGCACCGGCGTGCGCGACGAAGCGGTAGGCGATGTCGGGCGTCGGCTTGACACTCGCATCTTTGGCGCATCGCATACGGACGCCGGCTTCGTTCTTCACCTCGACGTCGAGCGAATAGATCAGCAGGATCGCGGACTTCTGGCGGGCGTCGTGGGCGCGGCGAACGACCGTGCAGGAGATCAGGTCGCCGGGTGCTATGCGGAGCCGTGCGACCGCGGCGTGAGCGATGGCGTCGGGGGAATGTTCGAGCGGAAGCGTGATCCCGGTCAGACGGAGCATGGACTGCTCGTGGCGCTGCGGCTTGGGCTAGATGAATTCAGCGGGCGGCCACTCCAGTCTCCGAATCGCCACATGACGTTTCCCTCACCCCTCTGCTTGAGTATGCGAAGTCAGAGTGTAACACTCCATCCGAGCTAAACCTCGCCGACGACCGGTCGGTTGACTCCCGGTAGCATCTCGCGGCAACTTCACGCGGCCCACAACTCATGGCAGACGGGTGGTCAGCCCGCGGGGGGTGGAGTGCCGGGCTTGCGGGCCACGACGATGACCATGTGACCCGCGAGGCATCGGATCGGGCGGGGGGCGTTTTCAATGAACGCGGCGGCGCGTTGGCCCAGCCCGCGGAGGCGGTCGAGCAAGGCTTTGCCACCGATGGTGTCCTTGATCCCCTTGTAGGTGTCGTAGGTATCGGTGGCGATCGGCTCAAGACCCGCCTGGCGGAGCATGGAGCGGAGGTGGCGGCCTGAAAAGAAGAACTGGTAAAAATCGGAGGGATGTGGCGCGGGGCGGCGGGGTCTGTCGCGACCGAGCGCCGCCCGGCCGCGGCGGAGCGGGCTGAAGTAGGGTGTTGAGATCATCGCGATGCCGCCGGGGCGGAGGACACGGGCGGCTTCGGCGAGGATTTGAGGGCGGGTGGAATCATCGAAGTGCTCAATGACGCCGAGCGAGATGTAGCCATCAAGGGACGCGGTGTCGTGCGGAAGAGCGCGGACGTCGCCGACGCGGTACAGGCCGCCCGGGTCGATGGCCACATTGGCCTGGATGACGTCGGGCGCGAAGTCGATTCCTTCGATGGTGTAGCCGGCGTGAGAGAAGGTTCGGAGCGTGTTGCCGTTGCCGCAGCCTGCTTCGATGATGCGGCCTGAGCGGGGAAGGTAGCGCTCCACGAGGTGGCGGAAGTATGACGGAATGGGCTGGTTGCGCATCCGCAGAGGCGGGGCGGCCCGCCACTGGGCCTCCCAAAAGGCGGGAGTGTTGGCGGCGGAGCGGTACATCTCGAGCCGACCGTTCCGTGCGATGGTGACGGTCGCGGTGGTGTTCAGCAGCCCATTTCCCATGCGGCAAAGAATACGGCCACATCGTCCGAGTCGGTGTCACCGTCGACGTCCGTATCAGCCGCGTTGCTTCCTTGATCCCACGCGGTGAAGAAGGTGACGATGTCGTCGGAGTCGGTGTCGCCATCGCAATCCGCATCGCCGCGGCAGGCGGTGGCCGCGATCTGGATGACGACCGTGCCCCCCGAGCCGAGCGTGTGGGTGAACGTCGCATCGACAGGAACGCCATCAGGGCGCGACGCCCGAATCCGGTAGTCGCCATAGAAGGCCCGCCGCGTGAACGTGCCCGTGGCGTCCGTGCCGCCCGCGGCCTCGGTGTGCCAGACATTGCGGGTGAGATTCTGCCACGCAACCGCATTCGGCTTGGGCTGCCAGTTGAGGCGATACATAGCGGCGTTGGGCAGCCAGTGGGCCCCTTCCCAGAAGCCCCACGTCATGAACGAATCGAACTCGGGCCGGCTGAAGATGAGCGTGAGGAAATCGGCGGTGTAGCGGGCCTGCAGGGCTTCATCGAGGGTGTCGACGTCAAACTCGGTGATGGCGAGGCGGACGGGGAGTGCGGTAAGGAGCGCGAGCCGTGACTCAAGATCGGGGATGCCGATGATGGCGTTCCCGAAGTGGCCTTGCAGGCCGAGGCCATCGATCGGGGCACCGTTCTGAAGGAGGTATGAGACGACGGCGCGGGTGTAGGTGCGGTGGTTAGGGTCCACGCCTTCGAGCACGTTGTAATCATTCACGAATAGACCGATGGTTGGGTCGATCGCGCGGGCGTTCTGGAACCAGCGGAGCATCTCGGCGTTGCCCAGCCTGCCCGCGCTCGGCGGCACCCCCGTTACGCCCGGGATACGCCCCATCACATCAAAACTGCTATACGGCTCGTTGATGACATCCCACTCGAAGAGTTCGCCCCGGGTTTCGTTGAGAATCTGCGTGAAGTGCGTGTCGATTCGGGTGCGCAACGCGGCCGCACCGAGGGCTTCGCTCCCCCCCGGCATGTTGCCCCAGTTGGGCCATATGAGGTTGTGGCCGCGCGTAGGAATCAATCGCTCATTCAGCCAGTTGAGCGCGGCGACACCGTCGTCGTGACCCCACGTCTCCCAGAAGGGCC